>Ga0116183_1000966_pt1 | contig 33531 bp, 30 predicted proteins | sample AD_UKC078_MetaG_FD_89753 | JGI IMG/M metagenome (GOLD analysis project Ga0116183, IMG submission 89753) | Active sludge microbial communities of municipal wastewater-treating anaerobic digesters from USA - AD_UKC078_MetaG | ecosystem: Engineered > Bioreactor > Anaerobic > Digestate | place: USA...
CACCGCGGCGGTCGGCTCGGCGCACCGGTGAGGTGTGACGGGTGATCCGCCGGGTGAGGGCGCGGGCAACTCGTCAGCAGCCTGCAATGCCGACGCCCGGTTCCGGGACGGGACGCTGCGGACGGTAGAAATCACCGAGGAGGCGACGGCCCAGTTCAACGATGGTGTCCGGGCGGCGATGACCGCTAGAAGGGTGGCGGGTCGTCGTGGGGGTTGGGCGTCGGGCTGGCTTTCAGGATGGCGGCTTCTCGGGATTGTCGGTCTGCGCGGTTGGCGTTGCGTTCGGTGGCGATGCGGTGGGCGCGGTCGTGTGCCCGGGTGGTCTTTCGCCGCGGCATGCCCGCCGTTCCCGCAGGCGTGTGCCGCGGCGGCGGGGCGGGCAGGCGACCGGTCGGTGTACTCAGGGTCGGGAACAGCCACGCACTGCCCGGGATCGTGACGTAAGTCTGTTCACCGGGCAGCCGCCAGAGCACTGTTCCATCGGGGAGTTGCCGGTCTTCCCAGCCCCAGAACGTCTTGACCATATGATGAAAACGGCAGAGCGCCTTCAGGTTTGAGGCATGCGTCGGCCCACCCCGACCATAGGGGACGGTATGGTCCAGATCGCAGTCGGTGGCCGGCCGGTCACACCCCGGCGCCCGGCAGGTCAGATCCCGGGCGCGCACGAAATCAGCCAACGCCGCCGAGGGCCGATACTGCGGTTCAGCCGCCGCGTCCAGAGGGTGGATCAGCGGCCGCAACCGTGCCGCCGCGGCGATCTCACGCAGCATCTGAGCCGGGATCAGCGCGTCGGCGCCCAACAGGTAGCCCGGCCGCTCGGCTGCCCCGTCCAGGGTGGCCCGATCAGCCACCACGTGGACCACCACCGCCGAAGCCACCGCCCCCGCAGCCGCAGCCGCAGCCGCCGGACACTGCGCGCACTCACAGCGGCACGCCAGTCTCTGCGCCCCCGCCGCCAGCGCCCCCAACGCATCAGCACGACGCTGAGCCAACGTCCGCGGGTCCGCTTCGCAGACCGTGACCGCCAGCGCATCGAGGCGCTTGTCCAGAACATGGGCGTCAGTGGCCAACAACCGACCCGAGATATCGGCGCTACCGTCGGCGGCATCCCAGATCGTGACATCACGGTCACGAGCACGTTCCCGGCGACGGCGCACCGCATCACGATCGACCTGATGAACCAGACGGTCGATCTCCCGCGCCACCCGGCCGGCACCCAACGACGGCCAACGCGCCGCCCGCGCGGCGATCAACGCATCAACGGTCTCCAGCGCCTCAGGATCGGTCAGCAACCCGGTGCGGTAGACGATGGCATGGAAGACATCGACATCGATATCACCGGCCTCGAACACCGCCGCACACCCCGGCAGCCGGCGCATCGCCAACCCGTCATGCATCCATGACCCCGCCCGACCCAGACTGATACCCAACGCCGCGGCGACCTCCGCACCCACCGCCGCCCACGTGTCCACCGCCCAATCCTCAGCCTCACCCCGCTCAGCCCGGCGCATCTCGAACAACTCCCCGACCGCCCGCACCCGACGCGCCGCACACCGGTTCTCCGCACGCCGCTGCGAAACCAGCACCTCCAGCAACGACCGCGACCCCGCCGAATCCGACGGCTCCCAACAATCATGAACCTGCTTATCGAACATACGTTCGATCATGCCCGCAGGGTACGACAAAAATCCTGGCCGGCACCACAGGTCCCCAAAGGCCCGGCGGCAGGTCCCAAATTACGTCTGCTCGTAGGTCCCGTGGATGACCGCACGGGCGATGGCGTGCATGAACAGGTTGAAGCCCAGGTAGGCCGGGCTGGCGTCCGCATCGAGGTCGAGCTTGGCCACATCGAGGGCGTGCACTGCCACGAAGTAGCGGTGGTACCCGTGACCGGCCGGCGGCGCGGCACCGACGAATCGAGGCATCCCGGCGTCGTTACGCAGGATGAGGGCATCGCCGGGCAGCGGGGAACCGTCACCGGCACCGGCCGGCAGGTCGGTCACCGTGTCGGGCAGGTTGGCCACCGCCCAGTGCCAGAAACCCGACGCGGTGGGCGCGTCCGGGTCGAACACCGTCACCGCGAAACTACGGGTCCGCTCCGGGAAACCGGACCAACTCAGCTGCGGGGAGATGTCCCGGCCGCCGGCACCCATGAGTCCGCTGACCTGATCCAACTTCAGCGGCTGCCCGTCGGTGATGTCGGCGCTGGTCAGGCTGAATCCAGGCAGTTCAGGGAGGAAGTCGTACGGGTTGTAGGCGAAAGCCATCAGGAGTCCTTTCGGGATCAGCAGTGGGTCAGGAAGTGTTCGAGCACTTGAGTGCCGAAGTGCAGCGCCTCCACCGGCACCCGTTCGTCGACTCCGTGGAAGAGGGCTGAGAAATCCAGATCCGGCGGGAGTCGCAACGGCGCAAATCCGAAGCACCGGATGCCGAGCTTGGCAAAGGCCTTCGCATCGGTACCCCCGGACAGCATGTACGGAACCGTCCGGGCGCCGGGGTCGACGGCGAGTACGGCGGCACTCATCGCCTCGACGAGATCGCCGTCGAAAGTGGTTTCGTAGGAAGACAATTCGGAGATCCACTCCCGGCTGATGTCCGGGCCGATGATCTCGTCGACCTCGCGCTCGAACGCGGCCTGCCGGCCGGGCAGAACGCGACAGTCGATGACCGCCTCCGCACTTGCCGGGATCACGTTGGCTTTGTAACCGGCCTTGAGCATCGTCGGGTTCGCGGTGTCGCGCAGGGTCGCGCCGAGCATCCTCGCCATCGGTCCCAGTTTGGCGACCGACCCTTCGAGATCATCGGTGTCGAAGGTCAGCCCGGTCTCGTCGGTGACCGCGGCCAGGAACTGCGCGACGGTGTCAGTCAGCACCATCGGGAACTCGTGGCGGCCCAGCCGCGCGACGGCCTCGGCGATGGCGGTGACGGCATTGTCGTCGTGCACCATCGAGCCGTGACCGGCCCGGCCGCGTGCGGTCAGCCGCATCCACAGCAAGCCCTTCTCCGCCGTTTCGATGAGGTAGAGCCGACGTTCTCCACCGTCCTTGCGTGGCACCGTGATCGAGAATCCGCCGACCTCGCCGATCGCCTCGGTGACGCCCTCGAACAAGTCGGGGCGGTGTTCCACCAGCCAGTGCGCCCCATAATCACCGCCGTGTTCCTCATCGGCGACGAAGGCGAACACCAAATCCCGCGGCGGAACGATCCCGGCCCGTTTGAAGTGGCGGGCGACGGCCAGCATCATCCCGCACATGTCCTTCATGTCGACCGCGCCGCGGCCCCATACGTAGCCGTCCGAGACGGCACCGGAGAACGGGTGCACGCTCCAGTCCGCGGCCTCGGCAGGCACCACGTCGAGGTGCCCGTGGATCAGCAGGGCACCGCGGGCGCTCTCCCCAGCACCGGGCTCACGGCCCGGCAACCGAACGAACACGTTCCCGCGACCCGGAGCCCCGGATTCGAGGTACTCGGGCTCGTAGCCGACCTCACGCAGCCGCTCAGCGACCCACTGGGCGCATTCGGCCTCACCCTTGGTCGTTGCCAGCTCACCGGTGTTGGTGGTGTCGAAACGGATCAGGGAGCTGACGAGTTCGACCACCTCGTCGACGGGAGCTGTCACGTACCTTTCCTACCATCGACCAGCCGGGCCGATCCGCCCACCGCCCACCCGGGCCGATCCGCCGGGTCATCCTTTATCACATACTTATCTCAAACCACATTTACAACACGCGTCTCATGGGGTTCTATTTAGCGGGTGATCAATCGGCTTCCCATGATCGCCGCGGCGCTGTGCCTGAGCGTCGCCGGCTGCTCGGCGACGACCGCGGGCACCGCGACCCCCGCCGCGCCGGTCCCGATGCCCACCGAGCAGACACTGCCCACACTGCTGCTGACGGCTCCCGATGTCGGCGTGGCCCTCGGCGACGACGATGTGGTGGTGTCCCGCGAGGTCAGCGCACCGTGGGATGACAGCGCACACTTCGCCAACGGGCCGAATGACTCGGGGACCAATCTGGGCTGCCTGGCCATCGCCGGCGCCGCCCAACGTGCGGTCTACGCCGGAACCGGCTGGACCGCGCTGCGCGGTCAGGTGCTTCGCGAGCCGCCGACCGCCCCGGGTTGGTCGCACTTCGCCACCCAGGCCGTGGTGCTCTTCCCCGATGCGCAGGCGGCCGGCGAGTTCTACCGCCGGGCCGGCGACGCCTGGGCCGGCTGCGCCAACCGCGAACTCGTCTACGCCCAGCAACTGGCCCCCGACCAGGTGTGGCAGATCGGGCCCGTCAGCAGCGACTCGAACATGCTCACCGTGGCCCGGACCCAACGCAGCCCGCTGCAGTGGTCCTGCCAACGCGCACTCAGCGTCCGCGGCAACGTCGCCATCGACGTGGAGGCCTGTGACGCGGGCGGACCGACCGACGCGGCCGCCGCCATCACCGCGGCGATCGGCGACCGACTGCCGGCGGCGTGAGCGGTTTGGGTACAGCGGGGCCGATCCGATAGCCTTAGCTGCCCGCCCAGCGCGGCGGGCACACTCAGGTCCGAGTGGCGGAATGGCAGACGCGCTAGCTTGAGGTGCTAGTGCCCTATTAACGGGCGTGGGGGTTCAAGTCCCCCCTCGGACACTCACTTGGCCGATCGCCGGCTGGTGACCACCAGGCTGGCCACGGTGGTGATCACCAGGATCGCGGCAATCACGCTGATCGACATCTGGGTGGAGATTTCCGGCACGTCCACATATTCGCCACCGTTGATGAACGGCAGCGAGTTCTTGTGCAACGCGTGCAGCACCAGCTTGATACCGATGAACCCCAGGATCAGCGAGAGGCCGGCTGACAGGTAGATGAGCCGGTCGAGCAGCCCGCCGATCAGGAAGTACAGCTGCCGCAGACCCATCAGCGCGAAAGCGTTGGCGGTGAAGACGATGTAGGGCTCCTCGGTGAGGCCGTAGATCGCCGGGATGGAATCCAGCGCGAAAAGCAGATCGGTGAACCCGATCGCCACCAGCGCGAGCAGCATCGGAGTCGCCGCCCGCTTGCCCTCGAAGCGGGTCAGGAACTTGTCGCCGTGATAGTCGTCGGTCACCGGGATGAATCGACGGACGAGTCGCACGATACGGCTGTCCCGCTCCTTTTCCACGTGCTCCTCGGCGCCGGCCTCGCGGGCGAGTTTCACGGCGGTGAAGATCAGGAACGCGCCGAAAATGTAGAAGACCCAGCTGAACCGGGCGATCGCCGCCGCACCGATCGCGATGAAGGCCGCCCGCATCACCAGCGCCATGACGATGCCGATCAGCAGCAGTTTCTGCTGATAGATCCGCGGAACCGCGAACGTCGCCATGATCACGGTGAAGACGAACAGGTTGTCCACTGACAGCGCCTTCTCGGTGACGTAACCGGCGAAGTATTCACCGCCGTACTGCCCGCCCCACTGCCACCAGATGAAGAACCCGAACGCGATGGCCAGACCGATGTAAAAGGAAGACCAGACCGCCGATTCACGAAATGTCGGCTCGTGCGCCACCCGCACATGCGCGAAGAAGTCGAAGACGAACAGCCCGAGAATTGCCAGGCAGGTGATCAACCAGACCTGTGATGTGACGCCCATCCCGGCATTATGTCGGACCCGACTTCCCCACGCCGACCGCGTGTGACTGCAAGGAGCACCCACGACACTGCCACTGCCGTCAGAGCGGCGGTCTGCGCGAACCCGGCTGCGTCTGCCGGATAGAGCACACCGATGATGTGGTGGTGGATGAACCCGGCTGAATCCAGCGGCGCCAGCCCGGCGCCTCGGCGCGCCCACTGTTCCACCTCGGTCAGTGGACACCAGAGGTGCAGGGTCACGCTGCCGAACGCCCACGCCGCGACGGCCACGTGCAGGGCGAGTGCCCACCGCCAGCCCGGACGGCCCGCCCTGCGCAGGGCAACAGCCAGAAAGCCCCCGCTGGGCAGATAGATCAGGAACGCGAAATGGGCGGCGGCGGCCAACCACACCACAAGGGTGAAGATCGGCCGCATGCCCCACGATACCGCCGCTGTCGTAGCGTGAACGGGTGCCAGCGCGTGTCTTGTTCGTCCGCAACGATCCCACCGCGCCGGAGGCGCTACTCGGTGCGGTGTTCACCGAATTCGGCTTCGCCACTGACACTTTCGACGTGCTGCCGCGTCAACGTCCCGGGGATTTCGCGGTCGACCCGGTCATCGAGGTGGAGTTCCCCGACCCCTCGGGCTACGACGTGATCGTCCCCCTCGGCGCACGCTGGTCGGCCTACGACGATCGGCTGCCGTGGATCGAGGCGGAGATGGACCTGGCCCGCCGCGCCCTCGCGGCCGGGACCGGCGTACTCGGGGTCTGTTTCGGGGCCCAGTTGCTGGCACGTGCCCTGGGCGGCGAGGTGACGCGGGCGCCGGAGCCGGAACTCGGGTGGCACGACATCGTCAGCGTCGAGCCGGATCTGGTGCCGGCGGGCCCGTGGTTTCAGTGGCACTTCGACCGGCTCACCGTCCCGCCGGGGGCATCCGAGGTGGCCCGCAGTCCGCGTGCGGTACAGGCATTCCGAATGGGCCGGGCGCTCGGCCTGCAGTTTCATCCCGAACTCGATGCCGACCTGCTGGAACTGTGGATCGCCGAGGATCGGGACCACGATATGGCGCGCCTCGGAATCGATGTCGGGGACCTGCGCTCGCAGACCGCCGCCACCATCGACGACGCCACCCGCCGGCTACGACTGCTGGTGCGAGGCTATCTCAGCCTGTTGGGCGAGGAGGTCCACGACGGTCCGCACCGCTTCGGGTAGCGCGGCGGCGACGGCGGGGCTCAGCCCCACGCCGTGACCGGTGTCGGCGACGTCGATGCCGACCACCGTGACCGATGCCGGGGCACGGCCGAGGGCCAGTCCGAGCCGATAGGTCTGCGCCAGGTTGAGATCGTGTGAGCTGACGGACCTGGGCTCGGCCAGATCCTCCAGAGTCCGGACGTGCACCCGGCCGGGCGGCCCGCCGACCCCGCCGTCGACCAGCACGGCGTCGATCACCACCGCCAGTTCAGCATCGCTCCACGCGTCCAGGATCGCGGTGGGCTCAGCGGGACAGCTGAGCACCCGAACCCCGGCCAGCGCCAGCGCGGCCACCCGGTCGGCCACCGCGGGGCCGACACCGTCGTCGTGGCGGTGCTCATTGCCGACGCCGATGACGACCACACTCAACGACGGTCCACCCTCAGGGTCAGGAAGTGGGTGGCACACGAGATGCACGGGTCGTAATTGCGGATGGCACGCTCGCACAGGGTGGTCAGTGCCGCGTCGTCGAGAGCCTCCCCCGCCAGCACCACCCTGGCCAGGTCGGCCTCGATGGCGGCCTGGTTCTGCGACGTCGGCGGCACGATCAGGGCCGCGCCGATTCGCCCGGACTCGTCGATCTCGTAACGGTGGTAGAGCAGCCCACGCGGCGCCTCGCTGACGCCGTGGCCCACCCCGGGACGCGGCTCGACCTCGAGGTAGGGCCGGGCCGGACGCTCGTAGTCCTCGATGATCCGCAGCGCCTCCTGCACGGCGTACACCACCTCGACGGCGCGGACGATGATGCTGCGGAACGGGTTTCGGCACTCGGCGCCGAGTCCGGCAGCAGCAGCGGCCTCCCGGGCCAGCGGTGAGAGCAGCTCATGGTTGAGGGCGTAGCGCGCCAGCGGGCCGGTCAGGTGCTGGTGGCCGTCGAGGGTGGCGTGCAGGGCCGTCGAGTGCGGTACGTGCGTCTCGCGCACGTGGTCGCTGAACTCCGCGACGCCGAAGGCCGGGCCGTCGCTGCGCGCGATCGCACCACCCTCCATCGGATACCGGTCCCCGGTCAGCGCCAGCAGTTCGGCGTCGATGGTCAGGTCCGGGAACTCGAAACCGGCCACCCATTCCACTGTCGCCAGCGCGTCGTCGAGCGCGCGGCGCAGTTGCTCGGCCATCGGCTTGAGATCCGCGCGGGTGGGCACCGAATAGAAGCCGCCGACGCGGACGTTGACCGGATGGATCGACCGACCGCCGACGAGTTCCTGCAGCCGGTTTCCGGCCTTCTTCAGAGCCAGACCGCGCTCGACGGCCGCCCGGTGATCCCGCGCGACGGTGATGACGTCGGGAGCGCCGAGGAAGTCCGGCGCGTGCAACAGGTAGATGTGCAGGGCGTGGCTGTGAATCCATTCCCCGCAGTACAGCAGCCGGCGAAGGGCGACCAGTTCGGGGTCCAGCGTCACCCCGCAGGCGTCCTCGATGGCGTTGCAGGCGCTGGTTTGGTACGCCACCGGGCAGATGCCGCAGATCCTCGCGGTGAGATCGGGCGGTTCGGTGTACATCCGGCCGCGCAGGAAGGCCTCGAAGAACCGGGGCGGCTCGTAGATGTTGAACTCGATGATCTCCGGGACGCCGTTCCGCACTTCGACGTGCAGCGCCCCTTCTCCTTCGACACGGGTCAGGGCGCCGACGCGAAGCGTGCGGGCCGCGCCGGACGCCGACCCGCGGGCCGAATCAGTCATGCTTCATTCCGTTCAGCCTTGTTCCGTTCAGCCTCGAACTGGGTGACGTTGAACGTGCCGAACACCCGGTCGACGTCCCCACCGGACATCCCATCGCGGTGCAGCAGCGGAATCATCGCCCCCATATTGGGTGTGGCCATCGGACCGAAACAGCCGTAGCAGCCGCGGTGATGGCGCGGGCACAGCGCCCCGCAGCCGGCGTGGGTGACCGGTCCCAGACAGGCGATGCCCTCGGCGACCGTGACGCAGGTGACGCCGGCCCGTTTGCATTCGGTGCACACCGTCGCGGCGGGCAGTCGGGGTTTGCGGCCGACGAGCAGGGCGGCCAGGGTCTCCAGCAGTTGACCGCGGTCGATGGGGCAGCCCCGTAGTTCGTAGTCCACCGTGACGTGCTCGGAGGCCGGGGTGGAGGTGGCCAGCGTCTGGATGTAGTCGGGACGGGCATAGACCACCGACGCGAACTCGTCGACGTCGGCGAAGTTGCGCAGCGCCTGGATACCGCCGGCGGTGGCGCATGCACCGATCGCCACCAAAACCGTTGACTGCGAACGAATCTCCCGTATCCGCTGGGCGTCGGACGCGGTGGTGATCGAACCCTCCACCAGCGACACGTCGTAGGGCCCGGCAACCATCGCGCTGGACGCCTCCGCGAAGGCGGCGATCTGCACCTGTTCGGCCAGGGTCAGCAGCTCGTCCTCACAGTCGAGCAGGGTGAGTTGGCAGCCGTCGCAGGACGCGAATTTCCACACCGCGAGAGTCGGCACGATCTACAACTCCTCCGAATCGAGCAGTGGGGCGGCGACGTCGTAGCCGACCACCGGCCCGTCGCGGCACAACAGCAGCGGACCCAGCTGGCAGTGCCCGCACCACCCCAGGCCGCACTGCATATTGCGCTCCAGCGACACCCGAATATCCTGGGCCGCAACGCCTTTCTTGAGCAGAGCCGCCGCACCGAAGCGCATCATGGGTTCGGGACCACACAGGAAGGCCGTGGTCCGGTCCGGCTCCAGGGTGAGCCGGCGCAACGGCTCGGTGACGAAGCCGGTCTCCCCCAGCCAGCCGTGGATCGGAACATCGACGGTCTGATGCAGTTCCAGTCGCGGATCCTGTTGCCACGACGCCAGTTCGGCCGAGTACAGGAACTCACGTTCACGGCGCGCGCCGGCGATGAGAATCACCCGTCCGTAGCGGTCGCGGTGCTCGAGCGCACCGGTCACCACCGGCCGCAACGGCGCCAGACCGACCCCGCCTGCCACGATGACCAGATCCCGGCCGACCGCGGACTCCAGCCCCCAAGCGGTGCCGTACGGACCCCGCATCCCCACGGTGGAGCCAGGTTCGGCGGCACACAGCGCCGCGCTCACCGCGCCGACAGCCCGGATGGTGTGGATGATCTCGCCGGCCGGGCCCAGCCCGCACACCGAGATCGCGATCTCGCCCACGCCGAAGGCGTGCATCATCATGAACTGGCCCGGCGCGGGCGAAGCCAGCGGCGTTCCCTCGGGTTCGAGATGCAAGGTCACCGAGTCGTGGGTCTCCGCCACCCGGGAGCGCACCCGGTAGGGCACCGGTGCCATCGCGGAACTCTGCTGCGGTATCGGCCGCACCGCCATCTCAGTCATCTCCGGACTCTCCGTTGCGTTGGGCGTCGAGGACACCCATCTCTTCGGTGATGTCGATGCCGGTGGGGCACCAGGCGATACAGCGACCGCACCCGACGCAACCGGAGTTGCCGAACTGGTCGTGCCAACTGCTGAGTTTGTGGGTGAGCCAGTGCCGGTACCGCGATGCACCCGAGCGGCGGACCGGGCCTTCGTGGATGAACGTGAAGTCAAGTTCGAAGCACGATGCCCACTCGGTCCACCGTTCGGCGTGTTCGCCGGTCAGGTCGGTCGTCTCGATGGAACTGGTGCAGAAGCACGTCGGACACACCATTGTGCAGTTACCGCAGGTCAGACACCGGCTGGCGACGGACTCCCAATGCGGGGACTCCCGGGAGTCGATGAGCAACTGGCGCAGATCGGTGTCCGGCATCTGCCGGCCCATCGCCGTGACGGCGGCGGCGACCTCGGCCTCGGCGCCGGCGCACTCCGTCGCCGTCGCCGGGCGGTGCGGGACGGCGGCCAGCACCTCGGCACCGGTCGCACTGCCGACGTCGACGACGTAGCTCACCGATTCCCCATCGACTCCCACCTCGACACGTTCGGTCAGGGCGAGGTCGTAGCCCGAGCGCGGTCCGCAGCCCGGGCCGGTGCCCATCGAGGCACAGAAACACAGTCCGCCCGGTTCGGTGCAGTTCACCCCGACGATGAAGGCTCCGGAGCGCCGCCCGGTATAGGAACCGTCCGGGTGGGCGGCACCCGCCAGCACGCCGTCCAGCACACGGATGGCGGCCAGGTCGCAGCCACGCACCCCGAGAAATGCGTAACGCGGCGCCGGTTCGGGGTCGGACCCGTCCGAGGACCACACCCGCTGGCGCTGCGGATGCAGGAACTGCTTCCAGGACTGCGGACCGGCGGAATGGCCGAAGGCGGCCGAGTCGGTGCGCCGGCGCAGCCGGTAGGTCCCCGGGGCGACATCCACCCCCCACCCGAAGGGCAGCTCACCAGCGCTCTCCAACTCCGCCAGCACGATGGCGTTGTCCCGCAGCGTCGGACCCACCACCGTGAAACCGCGGCGACGCAACTCGTCGACCAGGTTACGGAGTCCTGTGCTGTCGATTATCGACGCGTCGATCAACACCATGTCTCCATCGTGCCCCAAGCCGGGGCACACCGCCCGGCGATCCGGCCCGTCCTACAGGACGCCCGGTGCCGGGTCGTGACCAAGCTGGTGTGCCAGGGCGTCCTCGACCGTGCGGTGGCGGAACCGGTGTCCCCGCTGTGCCAATCTGGCCGGGACCACCCGCTGGTTGGCCTCGGCCAGTTCGACCGCGCCCTGCCGGCCCAGCAGCAACCGTGGACCGAACGAGGGCACCGGCAGCAGCGCCGGGCGGTGCAGTGTCGCGGCCAGCGCCGCGGTGTAGTCGCTGTTGCGAACCGGGGCGGGACCCACGGCATTGACCGGTCCGGCCAACCCGGTGTCGTAGAGGGCCCGGTAGTAGATGTCCAGCAGGTCGTCGATTCCGACCCAGGACAGCCACTGCCGCCCACTGCCCAACCGGCCGCCGAGACCCGCCGCGAACAGCGGACGCAACAACCGCAGCGTTCCCCCGGCGGCGGCCTGGACGATGCCGGTGCGCACCGTGACCACCCGAAGGCCGGCGTCGGACGCAGGGCTGGTGGCGGCTTCCCAGTCGGCGACGACGTCGGCCAGGAACCCGTCCCCGCGCGGGCTGCTCTCGTCCAGTTCGGTGTCACCGCAGTCGTATCCGTAGTAGCCGATCGCCGAGGCGCTGACGAAGGCCTGCACACCCGGGGTGACGGCGGCGAGGGCGGCCAACCGGCGGGTCGGCTCGATCCGGGAGTCCCGGATCGCCCGGCGGTGGGCGTCGGTGAACCGGCCGGCAATGGACTCACCGGCGAGGTGGACCACCGCGTCCACCCCGTCCAGCAGGTCGGCGGCGGGGTCCCGCGGATCCCAACGCCGCTCACCGTCATCGGCGGGGGTCCCGCGGACCAGGCGGATGACCCGGTGGCCGCCGGTGCTGAGGAACGCACACAACGCCGTGCCGACCAGTCCCGATGAGCCGGTGACCGCGACGGTGAGCGGCCCGGCCTCACCGCGGGCGGTCGCAGCGTCGGCGTGGGCGTCCAGATCCTCGGCGAGTTGGCGGTGCCGGTAGGCGAAGGTCGACCGCAGCGCGGCACCCGGCACCGTGGTGTCGACGATGTCGTGGACCCGGGTGCTGCCATTGCCGGCATCGCTGTAGCGATGGGTGTGCCGCCACCACCCGACGATCCGGGGCGGCAGCGTCATCAGTCCGTCCAACCCGTGGCCACTGGTCAGTACGTCGAGGAATTGGTACGGCGGGTCGTAGCCCGCCGGGTCGTGCTGCGCGATCCAGCGCAGTCCGCCCGGAAGACCCAGGATCGCCTGACCGTCGGCGAGCGACTCGGTCTCCTTGACCACGCGCATCGGCTGCCACGGCGGCACCAGCCTGCGCATCGCGCCCGGGCGAGTGTGCCAGTCCCAGACCCGGTCGAGGGGATGGCCGACGATACTCGCGTACTCGATTCCCATGGCCCCGAGATTAGCCCGGTGTCAGCGCTGCTCGGACTCGCCGCCGTTCAGGGCCGACCCGTCGATGGCGTCGGGGCCCGACTCGTCGATGGCGTCTTCGTCGACGGTGTGCAGGGCCGACTCCTCGGCGGACGGCGGGTACTCCGGTTCGTCATCGCTGTAAGTGTCGAACTCGGGTTCGTCGTGGACGACCTCTTCGGGGTGGTCCTCCGCCAGGACCTCCGATGTCACGACCTCGGCTGCGGTATCGGTCTCGGTCTCGGTCTCGATCTCCGCCTGCTGCTCGGAGAGTGGGCCACTGTCGACTGCCAGGTCAGGTTCCACTGCCTCGATGACCTCCTCGTCGGCCGGCGACTCTTCGAATTCGATTGTCTCCGTTGAGGTTCCGACCAGCGCTGCGGTTCCGGCCACGCCGGCGGTTGCGGCCGCGCGCCGCTGCCGGTCCCGCACGGCATCGACCACAAGCAGAATCACGCCGATCGCACTGACACCGATACACACCCAGGCGACGATCTCGTTGCTGCTGACCACCGCGGTCACCAGCGCGGCCAGGCCGATCACGGCCAGCACCAACGCCACGATCAGCATCGGCCGGCCTCCTGGGGTAGTGAACGGCGCCTGAACGGCCCGGATTCTGGACTACTGGTACTGGTTGTAACCGGCATCCCCGGCGTCCACCGGGGCCGCCGAACCGCGCTGCCCGAGCTCCTCGAGCTGGGACTCCAGATAGGTCTTGAGCCGGGTGCGGTACTCGCGCTCGAAGGTGCGGAGCTGCTCCAGTCGACCCTCGAGCACCGTGCGCTGCTGGTTGATGGTGCCCATCACCTCGGCATGCTTGCGCTCGGCGTCGGCCTGCAGGATGTCGGCCTTCTCCTGAGCCTGACGCAACTGGGTCTCCGAGCGGGTCTGGGCGTCGGCGAGCAGTGCGTCCGCGCGCTGCCGGGCCTCGTTGACGGTCGTCTCGGCGATGTAGCGGGCCTCGGACACGATCTGATCGGCGTTTGCGTGCGCATCGGCCAGCAACTTGTCGGCCTCGGCACGTGCACCGCCGGTGAGACGGTCGGCGGTGTCCTGGGCCAGGCTCAGCACCTTGGCGGCCTTGATCGCCTGTTCCTCGGACAGCGACGGCCGAACTTCTTCGGCGACCGGTGCCGGTGCCGGAGCGGGTGCCGGTTCGGGCTGGTAGAGCGGGATCGCCTGGGTGGATCCACCTCCACCGGCGCGGGCGGTGGCCAGTTCGGAGTCGAGTTCACTCACTCGCTGGCGCAGATCGGCGTTCTCTTCGATCAGTCGGGCGAGTTCGGTCTCAACGAGGTCGAGGAAGGCATCGACCTCGTCCTCGTTGTATCCGCGCTTACCGATGGGCGGTTTGCTGAAGGCCACATTGTGCACGTCGGCCGGTGTGAGTGGCATTCGTCTGCCCCTTCCGATCTTCAGGCGGTGGAAAGATCCGCATAGCAGTGTAAAGCGCGTTCATCAGTCGAACCGCACTGTAACTGGCGCCCATCCTGTCACACCAGACCCGCCGGTTGCACCAGTCTCCGTCGAATAAGGGCGATTTTCAGACTAGCGGCCCCGCGCCCGCACCGGCGGTGGCCGCCGCCCCCCACGCCGCCGTCCAGCCGATGTAGACGACGAGGAGCAGGATCATGATGGAGAAGTCGATCCGCACCGCACCGATGGTGAGCTGGGGAATCACTCGTCGAAGGAGTTTCACCGGCGGGTCGGTGACCGTCATGATGACTTCCAGGATCACCACCGTCACACCTCGCGGACGCCAGTCCCGACTGAAGGACCGGATGAACTCGACGACGATCCGAGCGATCAGCAGCAGCCAGAACAAAAACAGCACGAAGCCGAGAATCTGGAGGAACAGCGCCAACGAAGCGGGTCCTTATCTTGCAGCGGACGAGGGCATCGCCAGCCTACCGAGTGCCGACCGGCGGGCCGGGTCGGCTGGGTGCCCGGCTTACTGGTAGCTGTAGAAACCGGCCTCGGCGATGCGGCGGCGCTCCTCGGCGCTGACGTCGACGTCGGCCGGAGCCAGCAGGAACACTTTGGTGGCGACTTTGTCGAAGGAACCGCGGAGCGCGAAGGCCAGGCCGGCCGCGAAGTCCACCAACCGCTTGGCGTCGGCGTTGTCCATCGAGACCAGGTCCATGATGACCGGCTGGCCGTCGCGGAACCGCTCGCCGATGGTCCGGGCCTCGCTGTAGTCCTTGGGCCGCAGGGTGGTGATCTTCGACAGCGGGCTGCCCTCCTCGAACAACATCGCCATCCGGCGCGGATCCATCGCCAGCGCGCCGCGAGTCGAGCCACGCAGAGGGGTGAAGCGGGAGCGGGGCATATCGTGCGACCGGTCGAACTCGCGCGCCCGGAAGCGTGGCTCGTCGTAGGCCATCCGGAAGCCCCCGGTCGGGGCGTAGTCCGCCTCGCGGTCGTCGAACTCGCGCGGATCGCGGGGCGCCCGGGAGTCATGGTCGTCGTAGCGGCCCTCGAACCGACCGTCCGCGCGGCCACGGTCGTAGCTCTCGTCGAATCGCTCCGCACGGAGACCGCGACCCCGGCCACGACCGGACTCGCGACCAGCCTCGTGGTCGTCCTCGTAGTACTCGTCGTCGTAGTCGTCCATCGGCGCCATACCGAAGTAGGCCTTGACCTTGTGGAGAGTGCTCATCCTGGGGACCCTTCTGGCGTTTGCTGTGATTCTAGGTGCGGCTGTGAGCCATGTGACTGATGTGATTTAGGGAGACGTTAGAGGACGTTGTCCCATCAATGCCGTACCGACACGCACACACGTTGATCCGTGTCGCACCGCCGCCTCCAGGTCTCCGGACATGCCGGCCGACAACTCGGTGGCCCCGGGATGGTCGCGCAACACCCGCTGATGCTCGGTCGCCAGGGCGGCGAACGCCACGTCGGGGTCGGCGCCCCGCGGCGCGACGGCCATCAGCCCGACCAGAGTCAGCCCGTCGGCCGCGGATATCTCGGCGCACAACCGGTCCACGCCGGCGGGGTCGGCGATGTTCACCCCGCCGCGGGATACATCGCCGTCGAGACTGATCTGGGCGAATACCCGAAGCGGCGCGGCGCGATGGCCCCGGTCCAGCGCTTCGCGGGAAGCGCCGGCCAGCGCCGCGGCGACCTTCGTCGAGTCCACCGAATGCACGGTGTCTGCCCAGGCCGCGATGGCGCGGGCCTTGTTCCGTTGCACCTGCCCGACCATGTGCCAGTGCACCGGCGCGGTCCGCGCCTCGCCACCGACCAGTGCGTCGAACTCGGCGATCTTCGCGGCCGCCTCCTGCGCCCGGGCCTCGCCGAACGCGCGGCACCCCAGCCGCCAGAGGATTGCCACATCGGCGGCCGGGAAGAACTTGGTGATCGGCAGCAGGGTGACGTCCGCGACCGGACGGCCCGCGCTCTCCGCGGCGCGGGCCAGTCGGGCGCGCAGCGACGCCAGCCGCGACGTCAACTCCGCCATCCGCTCCCCGGTGGTGATCACGCCGGGTCTATCCACACCAGCGAGGCCAACCGGCCGGTGGGTGCGTCGCGGCGGTGGCTGAACAGATCTGAGTCCTCGACGGTGCAGCGTGGGTCGATCTCGACCGCGCCGACACCAGCCGCGAGCAGCTGCCGGGCAAGTCCGGCGCGCAGGTCCAGCCCGGCAGTACCGCGGGTGGTCGTCGTGCGACTGCCCGGTAGCAGCGCCTCGACCTCGGCCGCCATGGGTTCGGGCACCTCGTAGTGACGGCCGCACACCGCCGGACCGAGGACGACCGAAATATCCTCCGTGTGTGCGCCGAGTCCGAGCATCGCGTCGAGGGTGCGCTGGACAACTCCGGCGGCCGCCCCGACACGGCCCGCGTGCGCCGCTCCGAGCACACCGGCGCGCGCGTCGGCCAGCAACACCGGAACACAGTCGGCACTCAACACGGCCAGCGCCAGTCCCGGCACCGCCGTAACCAGGGCGTCGGTGTCCTGGATGTCACCGACCGACGGTTCGCGGGGAGCATCGACGACCTCGACGTCATTCCCATGCACCTGGTGCATCCACACCACGTGGGCGGCCGGCAGTCCGACGGCCGCCGCCAGCCGGGCCCGGTTGGCGGACACCGCGGCGGGGTCGTCATCGACGTGATAGGCGAGATTGAAAGTGTCATAGGGCGGGGCGGACACCCCACCGGCCCGGGTGGTGCTGACGAGGCGGACGCGGGCGGTCATGGACGGTTGACGGTGCGGTCAGTGCCGCATGAAAGGCGGCACGTCGACATCGTCGTCGTCATCTCCGAACGGTGACGATCCGTTGGAGTGTGCGGGCACCTTGACCGGCTCCCTCGAGTCGATCGGCTCGAACAGCGACGAACTGAGCTTGCCGGCGGACCCGGGCGCAATCGGCGACGCCCCGCCCGCAGCCGCCGCGGTTCCGGGAGCTGCGGCGGCGGTGCCGCTGACGACCGGCTTGCGGCCGGCGCCGCTGGCGTCGAAACCCGCCGCGATCACGGTGACGCGGACCTCGTCGCCCAGCGAATCGTCGATGACGGTGCCGAAGATGATGTTTGCCTCGGGGTGGGCGGAGTCCTGCACCAGCGACGCCGCCTCGTTGATCTCGAACAGTCCCAGGTCACTTCCACCGGCGATGGACATCAGCACACCCTGGGCGCCCTCCATCGAGGCTTCCAGCAACGGCGAGTTGATCGCGATCTCGGCGGCTTTGAGAGCGCGGCCGTCGCCGCGGGCCGAGCCGATCCCCATCAGGGCGGTGCCGGCGCCGCTCATGATGCCCTTGACGTCGGCGAAGTCCACGTTGATCAGACCGGGGGTGGTGATCAGATCGGTGATGCCCTGGACGCCGTTCAGCAGCACCTCATCGGCACTGCGGAAGGCGTCCATCAGGGAAACCTGCGCATCGCCCATCTGCAGCAGCCGGTCATTGGGGATGACGATCAGCGTGTCGCAGCTCTCCCGCAGCGAGGTGATGCCGTTCTCGGCCTGATTGGACCGGCGCTTGCCCTCGAAGGAGAACGGCCGGGTCACCACGCCGACAGTCAGGGCGCCCAGCTTGCGGGCAATGTTGGCCACCACGGGTGCGCCGCCGGTGCCGGTGCCGCCGCCCTCGCCGGCGGTGACGAACACCATGTCGGCGCCGCGCAGCAGTTCCTCGATCTCGTCCTTGGCGTCCTCGGCGGCTTTCCGGCCCACCTCGGGGTCAGCGCCGGCTCCCAGTCCGCGGGTGGAGTCGCGGCCGACGTCGAGCTTGACGTCGGCGTCGCTCATCAACAGCGCCTGCGCGTCGGTGTTGATCGCGATGAACTCCACGCCCTTGAGGCCCTGTTCGATCATCCGGTTGACGGCGTTGACGCCGCCTCCGCCGATCCCAACGACCTTGATGACGGCGAGGTAGTTATGCGGGGGGGTCATCGGAATCGTCTTCCTCCGGTGGTGGGAACTTCGCTAACAACGGGGTTCGGCGCGTCTCCCCCGGGCAAACCCTCAACCTCAACCAGAGGCTTAGAGTTATGTCAGGTTGTCACGCACCAGGAACGGTATGGCCGGTGCGGCGCGGATTGGGGAGGCGCGCCGTCGTGTCGGGAAACTTTTCGCTACTTGACCGTCGGCAGGTCCGGGCTGGAGACGTCGTAGACCCGCCCCGGCTGGGTCAGCAGGGCCGCCAGTTTCTCGGCCTTCTCATCAGTGCGATCGGTGGTTCCCCACACCACGGTGCGGCCGTCGTTGAGGGTCAGCGTGATCGAGGCGACCGAGGGTGCCGCGATGCGGCTGACCTGGGCGACCACCTCGGGGCGCAGTGCCGTCATCACGTCCAGGGCCGCCATCGTGGGCGGGTCCGTGGGGCCGGGGTTGTCCACCTCGATGTACGGCAGACCGGGTGGCGGCGGGGCGGTGGCGAAGTCGACCCCGTCGCGGTCGAACAGGTGCGGGCCGTCGGGATAGTCCTTGACCACCACCGGAACCCGTTCGACGACCGTGATGCGCAGTGTCGAGGGGTACTCGCGCTGCACCCGGGCCGAGGCCACCCGCCGGATGCCCGCCACCCGGTCGGCCACCGCGTCGGTGTCGATCTGGAGCAGCGGCGTACCGGGCTGGATCTGGGCCACGCCGACGACCTCGTCACGGGTGACCGCGCCGGTGCCGACCACGACCAGCGATCGCGCCGACATCGCGGGCGTGAAGTAGAGGAGCAGCCCAAGCGCGACACTGGCCACGGTCAGCACAACCAACCAGACCAGCAGTTTGAGCCCCTTGACCGCGCGCTCCCCCAGTCGCGGCGGCGCCGCGGCGGCCTGATCGGCGACCTTGCGTTTGGCTTCGCGGCGGGCGTGCTCGATCGCCGTGGCGCGCTGTTGGGCGGCGCGGCGCTGCTCGCGCTCCCGGCGAGCGCGCCGCCGCGGACCCTCGCCGTCCTCGGCCTCCTCAGTGCCCTCGGCGGGCTCGGCAGGCTCGGCGGGCTCGGCAGCCGGCTGCTCGCCGGGCTCCGGTTCCTCCGCAGTCACGGCCGCCGCCAGCGGCCTTCAGCGCGGGCCTGCAGCGCGGCGACGATCTCCGCGCCCAGCATCGTCACGTCGCCGGCACCCATGGTGACCACCACGTCCCCGGCACGGGCTGTCGCGGCGACCTGCCCGGCGACGGCCGAGAAATCCGGGATGTATCGCACCGGCACGCTGACGTGCTCGGCGATCGTCGCGCCGCTGACACCGGGCAGCGGCTGTTCCCGGGCCGCGTAGACGTCGAGCACGAACACCTCGTCGGCGGTGTCGAGCGCGGCGGCGAACTCACGGGCGAACGTCGCGGTCCGCGAATACAGGTGCGGTTGGAACACGACGATGCTGCGCGCCCCGGTCACGGTGGCATGGCCGGTGTGATCCTGGCACGCCACGGTGCGCAACGCGGTCAGTGCGGCGCGGACCTCGGTCGGGTGGTGTGCGTAGTCGTCGAAAACCCTTACCCCGGCAACGTTTCCGACCAACTCGAAGCGGCGGCGAACACCCTCGAAACCGGCCAGTCCATCGAGCACGACCTCGACCGGCGCACCGGCTTCCACCGCGGCGAGCAGCGCCGCAAGCGCGTTGAGCGCCATGTGCCGACCAGGAACCGCCAGCCGCATCGCCCGCGGGTGAGTCTCCCCCGCCAGCTGGATGTGCGCGACGGCCCCGGTGCCGTGCTGCTCCCAACTCAGCAGCGCGCCGGCAAGTTCAGGCGTCGGTGCGCTGTCGGCGGGCTGCGGCGCGCTGCCGTACCGCAGCACCCGCACACCGAGGGCGGCGCTGCGGTCGGCCAGAGCGGCTGCACCCGGATCATCCGCGCAGGCGACCAGCGAACCACCGGGTGCCAGTCGTTCGACGAAGGCGTCGAACACCGCCAAGTACGCCTCCCGGCTGCCGAAGAAGTCAAGGTGGTCGGCTTCGATGTTGGTCACCACCGCGACGTCCGGGGTGTACTCCAGCAGCGACCCGTCGCTCTCGTCGGCTTCGGCGACGAACACCGCACCACTGCCGTGGTGGGCGTTGGTGCCGGCCTCGCCGAGTTCGCCGCCAACCGCGAACGACGGGTCCAGTCCGCTGTGCTGCAGTGCGACGATCAACATCGAGGTGGTGGTGGTCTTGCCGTGTGTCCCCGTCACCAACAGGGTGTGGTGCCCGGCCATCAGCTTCGCCAGCACGACCGGGCGCAGAATCACCGGGATCGCCCGCCGGCGCGCCTCCACCAGTTCGGGATTGGTCTTCGGGATCGCGGCATAGGTGGTGATGACGGCGGTCGGACCACCGTCGAGCAGATCGAGGTTGGCGGCGTCGTGCCCGATGGCGATGTGGGCACCGCGGGCCCGGAGTGCCACCACTGCCCGCGACTCCTTGGCGTCCGATCCGGACACCTGCCCGCCGCGGTCCAGCAGGATGCGGGCGATCCCCGACATACCGGCCCCACCGATCCCGACCATGTGCACGCGGGTCAGTTCCGGCGGTAATGCACCCACGGTCATCACCGGTCCTCCTCGCTCGGGGCTCGGCCCGCGCGGGCGACGTCGAGAACCACCTCGGCCACCCGGCGTGCGGCGTCGCGGTGGCCGACCCCGGCGGCGGCGGCCGTCATCGCGGGCAACCGGGTGCCGTCGACGATCAACGGCACCACCTGGTCGGCGATGAAATCGGGCGTCAGGTCCGCATCGTCGACCAGCAGGCCACCGCCGGCGGACACCACCGGCAGGGCGTTCAGTCGCTGCTCGCCGTTACCGATCGGCAGCGGGACGTACACGGCGGGCAGTCCGACCGCGGAGACCTCGGCGACTGTCATCGCCCCCGAGCGGCAGATCGCTAGATCGGCGGCGGCGTAGGCCAGATCCATCCGGTCCAGGTAGGGCACAGCGCGGTAGGGAGCAGCACCGGCGCGCGGTTCGGGCAGCGTCAAGGTGTTCTTGGGTCCGTGCGCGTGCAGCACCGCGACCCCCGCAGCGGCCAGTGCGCCGGCAGCGCCCGACACCGCCCGGTTGATCGACGCTGCGCCCTGCGAGCCGCCGAACACCAGCAGGACGGGGACCTCGGGCGCGAAACCGAAGTAATCTCTCGCCGCGGCGCGCAGCGCGCCACGGTCCAGGCCGGTGATCGAGGCACGCAACGGCATGCCGACCACCTCGGCGTTGCGCAACCCTGAGTCCGGAACCGCGGCCAGCACCCGTTTGGCCGACCGCGCCCCGAGCCGGTTGGCCAGCCCTGCCCGGGCGTTGGCCTCGTGGACGACGACGGGGACGGCCCGGCGGGCCAGGTAGGCCGGTACCGCCACGTAGCCGCCGAAGCCGACGATCACATCAGCATGCACGGCGTCCAGCACCGCCCGGGTCTGGGCGACCGACCGGCGCAGCCGCCACGGGAGTCGCAGCAGATCGGCGTTGAGCCTGCGCGGCAGCGGCACCGGGGTGATCAGTTCGAGCCGGTAGCCACGACCGGGCACCAGCCGGGTTTCCAGTCCCCGCTCGGTGCCCAGCGCGGTGATGCGCACATCCGGGTCGATCGCGGTGAGGGCGTCAGCCACGGCCAGTGCGGGCTCGACATGCCCGGCAGTGCCGCCGCCGGCCAGCACGACCGACACCGCCCGACCAGACCGATTCACCCGTGACGCTGACCTTCCAGTCTTCGGGACCGACGTGACTCGCCGCTCCCGTGCTGCGCGTGGCCCTGCGCCGCGCCCGCACGCCTCGATGCCGAGGCGCCTCCATGATGCCCTGCGCGCTGCGGGCTCTGCCGCGTTGACCCCGCTTTGGCCGATGCGCTGCCCCGCTGCCAGGACCGCTGATCAGCCCGGGCGGCCCGGGTCGCCGGTACACGCGCACCGGCCTGACCGGACCGCGCCGTCCGCTGCGGACGGGCCGGCTTGGCGGACTTGGCCGGCTTGGCCGGCTTCGCGGACTTGGCCGACTTGGCCGGCTTGGCGGCACCACGGTCAGATCGCAACCGGTCGCGAAGCGCCTCCACCCGGGTCGGCACGTAGGGCTCCGGCATCGGCAGTCTGAGCAACCGGTTCATCCGGTCATCGCGCCCGGCTCGTAGGGCGGCCACCGCGTCGGGCTCGTGCCGGGCAGCATTGGCCATCAAACCCACCATGAAAAGCGTTGTTGCCGTTGATGTTCCACCCGCCGAGATGAGCGGGAGCTGAATGCCGGTGACCGGGAGCAGACCGATGACGTACCCCACGTTGATGAACACCTGGCCGATCACCCAGGCGGTGGCCGTCGCGGTCAGCAGTCTCAGGAACGGGTCCGCAGAACGTTTGGCGATCCGCATGCCGGTGAAGGCGAACACCCCGAACAGCCCCAGCAGACCGGCCGCGCCGATGAAGCCGAGTTCTTCCCCGACGATGGCGAAGATGAAGTCGTTATGGGCGTTCGGCAGGTAGTTCCACTTCGCGGTGCCCTGGCCGAGTCCGTCGCCGAATACACCACCGTTGGCCAGCGCGAACTTCGCCTGGCGCGCCTGGTAACCCGAACCCTGGGCGTCACTGCTGGGATCCAGCCAGGACTGCACCCGGGCCGAGCGGTAGCCGGCTGAGACCGCGAGCACCGCGGCGGTCGATATGGCGGCGGCCAGCGAGCTGACGAACACCTTCAAGGGCAGGCCGGCGAACCAGAGCAAGGCGAGCAGGATGATGACGAGGGACACCGTCTGCCCCAGATCCGGTTGGGCCACGATGAGCGCGAGCGCGATGACCGCCGCCGGCAGCAGTGGGATCAGCATCTCCCGCAGACTGGCCCGCTCCATCCGGCGGGAGGCCAGCAGATGGGCACCCCAGACCGCGAAGGCGATCTTGGTCAGCTCGGAGGGCTGCATCGACAGACCGCCCACGACGAACCAGCCGCGGGTGCCGTTGGCGAGCTGTCCGATTCCGGGAATCAGCACCAGGACCAGCAGAACGATCGTCGTGGCGAACCCCGCGAATGCCACCCGGCGCAGGAAGCTGACCGGCAGGCGCAAAGCGAGCCAACAGGCGAACAGCCCCACCGCCGCCCACATCACCTGACGGCCGAAGATCGACCACGGCGAGCCGTCCCGGTCGTAGGAATGCACCCCGGACGCCGACAGCACCATGATCAGCCCGAGCGTGATCAGCAGCCCCGCTACCGAGATCATCAGATGGAAAGACGTCAGCGGCCGCGACAACCAGGCGCCGACGCCCCGCAGCGGGGCGATCCGGGCGGCGAGACCGGCGTGTGCCGCCCCGCCGCCAGCCCCGTCTTCAACACTGCCGGTTCCCTCGTCGCCTTCAGCCTGGGAGGCAGTCCGGCCACGCATCCTGGCCAGCAGCGCACGCATGGCGGCGGACCCCCTACCGCGCCGCGGCGCGCACTGCGGCCGCGAACGCATCGCCGCGGTCGGCATACCCGCTGAACTGGTCGAACGATGCTCCGGCCGGTGCGAGAAGAACGGTGTCCCCGGGCCGGGCCAGACTTGCCGCGGCAGCGACGGCCTCAGCCATCACCCGCCGCCCCAGTCCGGGTCCCGTCGCGTCGACGAATCGAGTCCCACCAGCCACAGGTGACCCTTTTGCCTCGTGCACCCCAGCATCCTCGCGCGTCACAACGCTGATGACGGGCACATCAGGCGCGTGTCGCGATAACGCATCGGCAACCTCGGCGCGGTCCCGGCCGATCAGAACCACGCCGGCCAGCCGCTGGGCGACCCGGGCGACCGTGTCGCCGACCGATGCGCCCTTGAGCAGGCCGCCGGCTATCCACACCACCCGCGGGTAGGCCCGGATCGAGGCCTCGGCGGCATGCGGGTTGGTGGCCTTGGAGTCGTCGACGTAGTTCACCCCGGCGATCTCACCGACCGGCGCGGCGCGGTGCGCACCCACCTGGAAACCGGCGAGCGCCGCCCCGATGGCGGCGGCCGGGACATGCACCGCACGCGCCAGCGCGGCGGCAGCCAGCGCGTCGAGCACCCCGATCGGGCCGGCCACGGGTATCGACTCCACCGCTGCCAGGTCCTGTCCGGACGATCCCAGGTCCTGTCCGGAACCCTCGCCGAACGCCCGGTCGACCAGGATGCCCGACCGAACGCCCAGTTCGCCGGGCGCCGGTTCGCCCAGCCGGAAGCCGACCCGCACCGGCGCAGGCGCCTCGGCGAGCAGCGCCGCTGCCGGCGGGTCGTCGAGCCCGGCCACCGCGACGTCACCGACCAGAGCCCGGGCCTTCGCCGCGGCATAGGCCGCAAAGCTGCCGTGCCAGTCGAGGTGATCCTCGGCCACGTTGAGCACCGCTCCGGCCCTCGGCCGCAGCGACGGCGCCCAGAACAGCTGGAAACTGGACAGTTCCACCGCCAGCACATCGGCTGGGCGGTTGAGGACGTCGAGCACCGGTTCGCCGATGTTGCCGCACAGCACCGCGGCGCGCCCGGCGGCCACCAGCATGGCGTGCAGCATCGAGGTCGTGGTGGTCTTCCCGTTGGTCCCGGTGACCACCAGCCAGGTCCGCGGCGGACCGTACCGTCCGGCAGCATCCAATCGCCAGGCCAGTTCCACGTCACCCCAGATCGGCAGACCCGCCGCGGCAGCGGCGGCCGGAACCGAGGCGGTGGGCGCGAAACCGGGACTGGTGACCAGCAGATCGAACGCGCCGATCCCGGCAATAGCCCCGGCCGGCGAGATCGTGGCGGTGCCGGCGGCGCTCAGTGCGGCCAGCGCCGCGGCGCTGTCGTCGCACACCCACGCCTCGACCCCCAGCGGATCCAACGCAGCCACCACCGCGCGACCGGTGATTCCGGCACCGGTGACCAGGACCCGCGCCCCGGAGACCAGCGGTGCCAGCGGCTCAGTCACCGATCGCCGACAGCCATTCGCTGTAGAACAGCGACACCCCCAGTCCGCAGGCGATGGCGGTCAGCAACCAGAACCGGATGATCACCGTCGTCTCCGCCCAGCCCACCAACTCGAAGTGGTGATGGAACGGCGCCATTCTGAAGACCCGCCGCCCGGTGGAGCGGAAGGCGATGATTTGCACGACCACCGAGGTCACCTCGGCGACGAAGAGTGCACCGAGCACGACAGCGAGCACCTCGGTCCGACTGGTGATGGACAGCCCGGCGATGATCCCGCCCAGGGCCAGCGACCCGGTGTCACCCATGAAGATCTTGGCCGGTGCGGCGTTCCACCAGAGGAAGCCGATGCACGCCCCGGCGGCGGCCGCGGCGATCAGCGCGAGATCCAGCGGGTCGCGCACGTTGTAGCAGCCCAGGCCCGGGGCCGTCGCGCAGGCGTTGCGGTACTGCCAGAAGGTGATCAACACGTAGGCCGCGCTGACCATGGCCATGCTGCCGGCCGCCAGCCCGTCGAGCCCATCGGTGAGGTTGACCGCGTTCGACCAGGCGCTGACCAGCAGGATCACGAAGATGATGAAGAGCAGCGGCGGCAATGCGACGGTGGCGATCTCGCGGACGTAGGACAACTGTGCGCTGCCCGGCGTCAACCCGTCGGCATTGCGAAACTGCAGGCACAGCACCGCGAAGATCACCGCGGCACTGACCTGGCCCACGGTCTTGGCGGTCTTGTTGAGCCCCAGATTGCGGGACCGCCGGATCTTGATCAAGTCATCGATGAATCCCACCGCGCCCAGGGCGGTGGCCAGTCCGAGCACCAGCAGACCCGACGCCGTCGGCCCGGCGCCGTCCAGTGGCAGGCCGACCAGGTGGGCGCCGAAATAGCCGGCCCAAATTCCGGCGACGATGGCGACCCCGCCCATCGACGGGGTGCCCCGCTTGGTCTTGTGGCTCGGCGGACCGTCCTCGCGAATCTCCTGCCCGAACCCTTGTCGGGTGAAGACCTTGATTAGGCTGGGGGTCAGCAGGATCGAGACCGCCAGCGAGATCCCGACCGCGATGAGGATGAGCCTCATCCGATCGGGTCCTGCGGAGTCAGATCGCCTCGCTCATCCTCGGCCTGCGGCCGCATCGTCGACTCGGCCGCGAGCTTCTCGGCCAGCGCGGACATCCCCGCCGCGTTGGACGCCTTCACCAGGACCACATCGCCGGGCCGCATCACACTGCGCAACAACTCCAGCGCGGCGTCGGTGTCTGCCACCATGACCGCCTCCGATCCCCAGGACCCCTCCATGACCGCCCCGTGGTACATGGCGCTCATCGGCCTCCCCGTTCCGACGACGACGAGACGACTGATATCTAAGCGCACCGCCAGCCGGCCGATGCGGTCATGCTCGGTTATGGAGTCCTCGCCCAGTTCTCCCATCTCACCGAGCACCGCCCAGCTTCGGCGGGGTGCGGCTCCCGATACCTGGCCCGATCCTCCACCGGATTGCCTGGCCATCACGGCCAGCGCCTGCAATCCGGCCCGCATGGAGTCGGGGTTGGCGTTGTAGGCGTCGTTGATCACGGTGACGCCATCGGCACGGGTGCGCACCTCCATCCGGTGCCGGGACGCGGGGGCCGCTCCGCTCAGCGCGGCGGCGACCTGTTCCGGGGCGGCCCCGCACTCAAGTGCGACGGCCGCCGCGGACAGGGCGTTGCCGACCTGATGCTCGCCGTGCACGGCAAGGCGCACCGGTGTCGCGGAGCCGGCCGCGAGCAGACTGAAACTCGGCCGGGCCAACTCGTCGAGGCGGACGTCCACAGCCCGGACGTCGGCCCGGGAGTCGGGGTCGTCCGACCGGCCGACGGTCACCACCCGGGCTGCGGTCCGGGCAGCCATCGCCGCCACCACCGGATCGTCGGCATTGAGCACCGCCACGCCCGCCGCCGGAACAGCCTGCACCAGTTCGGCTTTCGTGGTCGCGATGACCTCGCGCGAGCCGAACTCGCCAAGGTGCGCGGTGCCGACGTTGAGCACCACCGCGATCGACGGCGGGGCGATCCGGGCCAGCTCGGCGATGTTGCCCGGATGCCGGGCGGACATCTCCAGCACCAGGAAGTCGGTGTCCCGGGTGGCCCGGAGCACGGTCCAGGGCAGGCCGAGTTCGTTGTTGAACGAGCCGGGCGGGGCGACCACCTCCCCCAGCGGTCGGAGGACGGCCGCGACGAGATCCTTGGTGGAGGTCTTTCCCGACGAGCCGGTGATACCGACGATCCGAAGGCCGTCGGCCACCAACGCGGTGGCGACCGCGGCGGCCAGTCGGGCCAGGGCCGCCAGCACCGCCGCCCCGGCCCCCCCGCTGTCGTGCTCGAGCACCCCGGCGTGCGCATCCGCGGCCGGCGCCGGCGGCACCACGATCGACGGGACCCCGACCGGCCGGGCAGCCAGCACCGCCACGGCGCCGGACTCGATCGCCGCGGCGGCGAAATCGTGCCCGTCGCTCCGCGCCCCGGGCAGGGCGAGAAAGAGCCCGCCGGGCGACACCGCGCGGGAGTCGAACTCGACCGTGCCGGTGACGCGGACCCTCGCGGCGTCCCCGGGGTCGATCCCGTCGATGCGGCCGCCGACGATCTCAGCGATCTGTGTCAAAGTCAGGTCGATCACCGTGCTGCTCCCAAGGTTTCCAATGCGCGGGCGAGTTCCTCACGGTCATCGAAGGGACGCGTGTGACCGGCGACGGTCTGTCCGCGCTCGTGACCCTTCCCGGCGATCACCACCACGTCACCGGGTCGCGCCCAGCGCACGGCGAAGCCGATCGCCGCCCGGCGGTCCCCGATCTCCACGACCTCGGCTCGCGGCGCCCGTTCGGCCTGGCGGGTGCCGGTCAGCACCGCCGCCCGGATGACGGCCGGGTCCTCGTCACGGGGGTTGTCGTCGGTGACGACCACCAGATCGGACAGTTCGGCGGCCACCCGGCCCATCGGCTCGCGTTTGCCGGGATCGCGGTTGCCGCCCGCACCGAACACCACCGCAAGCCGGCGTCCCGGCCGGCGCAGCGTGTTCAGCACCGCCTGTAACGCGCCGGGCTTGTGCGCGTAATCCACCACGGCCAGGAACTCCTGTCCGCGCTCGACGACCTCCAACCGGCCGGGCACGGCGGCGCTGCGCAAACCGGGCGCCGCCTGCTCGGGAGAGACGCCGACCGCGTCGAGCATGGCCAGCGCCAGCAGTGCGTTGGCGACGTTGTAGCCCCCCGGCAGCCCGATCCTGAGCCGGTGATGCACACCGGCCGGATCGACGGCGGTGAACTCCTGCAGTCCACCCCGGATGTCGCCGGGCAGTTGCACCACATCCTCGGCGCGCCAGTCGGCACCGCCATCCCCGGTGCTGACCGTGACGGCACGGACGGCGCGCGCGGCCATCGCGCGTCCGGCGTCGTCGTCGACACACACCACCGCCACCCCGGCATGCACCGGCGAACCGGCGTCGAACAACCTGGCTTTGGCCTCGAAGTAGGCCTCCATGGTCGGGTGGAAGTCGAGGTGATCACGGGACAGGTTGGTGAAACCGCCCACGGCAAAACGGATTCCGTCGACCCGTCCGAGCTCCAGTGCGTGACTGGAGACCTCCATGACGGCGGTGTCGACGCCCCGCTCGGCCATCGCCGCCAGCAGCGCCTGCAGTGCCGGCGCCTCGGGGGTGGTCAGGGCACTCGGAACGTCCACGCCCGCGATCCGCACGCCGACGGTGCCGACGAGTCCGGCGGTCCGCCCGGCGGCTCGCAGGCCGGCCTCGACGAGGTGCGCGACGGTCGTCTTGCCGGAAGTCCCGGTCACGCCGAGAACCACCACCCGATCGGACGGATGGCCATACACCTCGGCCGCCACCGCGCCGAGCACCGAACGGGGCGCGGGATGGACCAGCACCGGCAGCGGTGCCGGCTCCCCGCACAGCCGATGGATCGCCGCCAGACCCGCCGGATCGGTGAGCACCGCGACAGCGCCGCCCTGCAGCGCCACCGCGGTGAACTCCGCGCCGTGCGCCGAGGCCCCCGGCAGCGCCGCGAACAGGTCGGCCGGTTCGGCCTCCTGCGCCCGCAGGGTGACTCCGGAGATGGCCAGCGCGGACGGGACACCACCGTCTGCAGGGACTGCGCCGACCCGCTCGGCCAACGTCCTCAGCTGGATGCCGGGGGTGGTGCGGGGCCGCAACGGACTGTTCACCGCCGGTCACCTCCTCATATCCCGCCGGAAGCTCTATCCCGCCGGAAGGACACCCTACCCAGCGAGTTGCCCACAGACGGCCGCCCAAGGGCATCGGACGGCCTCGAACCGCCTTAGACGGCTTCCAGCGTCAACGGACGGCCGGGTGGTGACAACGGTACGTTTTCGCGCTGCAACAGCCAGCCCGCGATGTTGTGGAACAGCGGCGCCGCCGAATGACCGGGAGTGCCGTCGGCATTGCGCGACGGTGCGTCGAGCATGATTCCGATGACATACCGAGGGTCGTCGGACGGCGCCATCCCGGCGAAGGTGATCCAGTAGACGTTCTCGTAGTAGCAACCACAGGCCGGATTGATCTGCTGGGCCGTGCCGGTCTTACCGGCCACCTGGTAGCCGTCGACGGCTGCGGCCGGGCCGGTGCCCTGCTGGACACCGGTCGGGTCTCGCTGCACGACCGCCCGCAGCATGTCGCGCACGGTGCGGGCGGTGTCCGCCGAGACGACCTGGATACCCTCGGGCCGAGGCGCCTCGGTACGTGAGCCGTCTGGGCCGATGGTGGCTTTGACGATCCGGGGCGGGATCCGCACCCCGTCGTTGGCGATCGCCTGATACATGGCGGTCATCTGCAGCAGGGTCATCGAAAGCCCTTGCCCGATAGGCAGATTGGAGAAGGTGCTGCCCGACCACTGATCGATGGGCGGCACGATCCCGGCACTCTCCCCGGGCAGGCCCACACCGGTGCGCTGGCCGAGACCGAACTTGCCGAGCATCTCGTAGAACTTCTCGGGCCCGAGCCGCTGAACCAGCATCAGGGTGCCGACGTTGGAGGACTTCCCGAAGACGCCGGTGGTGGTGTACGGCGCGACGCCGTGGCCCCAGGCATCCTTGATCGTGACGCCGCCCATCCCGATCGTTCCCGGCACCGACAACACCTCGTCGGGGTTGGACAGCCCGTTCTCGATCACCGCCGCGGCGGTGACGATCTTGTTCACCGAACCCGGTTCGAAGGGCGAGGACACCGGCAGATTTCCGATCTGCCGGTCGGACTGGCGTCCGATGTCCTGGGACGGGTCGAAGGTGTTGTCGTTGGCCATCGCCAGCACCTCGCCGGTTTTGGCATCCAGCACCACCGCCGACGCGTTCTTGGCGCCGGATGCGTCCTTGGCCAGCTGAACCTGCTGCTGGACGTAGAACTGGATGTCGTCGTCGAGGGTCAGTTGCAGGGTCGAGCCGTTCACCGCGTCATGACGGTTGCGGTAGCTGCCGGGGATCACCACCCCGTCGGAGCCGCGGTCATAGGTCACCGAACCATCGGTGCCGGCCAGCACCGAGTCCATCGAGTCCTCCAGGCCGAGCAGACCGTGGCCGTCCCAGTCGATTCCGCCGACGATATTCGCAGCCAGCGATCCGCCGGGATACTGGCGGATGTCCTGGCGCTCGGACCCCACCTCGGGGAACTTCTTCGAAATCGCCGCGGCGACAGCCGGATCCACCGCGCGCGCCAGATACACAAAGGACTCGTCGCTGCGCAGCTTCTTCAGGACTGTCTTGGCATCGGGGTTGTTGTTCAGCTTGCCGGCGACATCCCGGGCGATATCGGCGAGGCGCTGATCCGGATCGGGCGCGGACGACGACTTCTGCTTCGCCTCGGCGAGTTGCTTGCGCACCCGCACCGGCTGGAACGTCAACGCGCGGGCCTCGGTCGTGAAGGCGAGCTTGTCGAAGTTCCGGTCCACGATGCTGCCGCGCACCGCCGCCTCGACGTCGGTGACCTTCAACTGCCCGGCCGCCTGTGCGCGGAGCGCCGTGGCAGAGGGGACCTGCAGGTTGAACAGCTGGGCGGTGGCCGCCAGCAGCGCGATCGCGATGACGACGTTGCCCACCCGGTAGCGGTACACGAACGAGGAACTGGTCGACTCGCCTTCGTGCGCGGTGCGCACTCGGCGAGCGGTGGCGGGCCGGCCCGGTCCCGCTGTCACCGGTTCGGCCTGCCCGGCCCGACCCCGGCGCTGTTTGCCAGCCGGTCGCGGGGCCCTGCTCACTGTCCGACTCCGGGAGCAGGCGCGGGTGCGGGTGCGGGCACCGGCGGCGGCACGAAGCCGTCCGGCGCCGGTGCCGGTGCCGGTGCCACCCCACCCGGCTCCAGTGCGGGAACCACCGTGTTCGGCGCCAGCGCAGGCAGCGCCTGGTCAACGATCGGCCCGGTCGCGGCGGGGCCGATGGGGACGACGGGCAACGACAGGCCAGGGGCCACAGGGACTCCCGGGGCTCCAGGGGCCACAGCGACTCCAGGGGCCACAGGGACTCCAGGCGCTCCAGAGACAGCCGGCACCCCGAGCGGGGTGGCGGGCAGTCCGTTGGCTGCGGGAAGCCGCACGGGCACTTCCGGCCCCGGAGCAACCCCCGGAATGCCAGGCGCTCCGATGCGGGTCGGCACCTCGGCGCCCGGAGGTAGCGGCGGCGGGGCTGCGGGGACCGGCGGTTGCGGATCGGGCAGTTTGGTGTTGAGCGGAGGCGGTGGGACACCCTCGGCGGGCTTGGGTTGGCCGACCACCACCCAGTTGCCGGCCGGGTCCTGGACCAGGTGGGCGGTGTCCTTGGACGGGATCATGCCCAGTTCGCGGGCCGCCTCGGCCAGGGCTGGGGCGGATTCCGCCTGAAGGACGTCCCGTTCGAGGGCCTCCTTCTGCTGGGCCAGCGCTTCGTTGAGCGCACGGGCGTTGCCGATCTCGTAGGACCGTCCGGCCGCGTCGGTCGACAGCCACAGGGTGAATCCCAGGCCGACGCCCAACGCGCCGATGACCAGCACCACGAACGGAATTCGCGCCAGCAGCGCCTGTGGCCGCAGGTCGACCCCGGTGAGGCGGGTAATCAGACTCTCCCACAACCGTTCCCGCAGCCGTTCCCGGAGGCGCTCCCACAGTGGCGGGCGGATGACCTTGGGCGCCTTGGCCTTCCGCGCCTTGGCGCGGGCCTTGGCCTGGGTGGCGCTCCTGGCCCGGCCGGGCGCGTCCGTCGGCCTGGGCACGGGAGCGGTCTGCGGGCTGCGTCGCACCGACCCCGGCTCATGCGGCCGTCGGGCGTCCCGACGGGTCTCCCGACGGCTTTCGGCGGGTCGCCCGGAGCGCTGCCGGCCGGCCCGCACGGCACCCTCAGCGGTCCGGTTCGGGCGGTCCGGGCTGTCGGCGGCCCGGCGCCGCGGCGATGGGGTGCGCTGCGATCCGCTAGTCGGTGCCGGGGTGCGCTGCGATCTGCCCGTCGGCGTCGGTGTGCGGCCGGCCTTCATCGGGTGCCCCCTCGGTTCGACTCCAACGGGAGGACGCGCTCAACGGCGCGCAGACGGACGGGCGCACTGCGTGGGTTTCTGCTGATCTCCTCCTCGGAGGCACGCTCTGCTCCACGGGTCAATGCGGTGAACTTCGGCTCATAGCCCGGCAGGTCCATCGGCAGGCCCGGCGGGGTCCCCGAGGCCGTCGCCGCCGCAAACGTCGTCTTGACGATGCGGTCCTCCAGCGACTGGTAGGCCATCACGACCAGGCGTCCGCCGGTGCGCAGGGCGGAGAGGGCCGCCGGCAGCGCCGCGTTCAGCGAGTCGAGTTCGGCGTTGACCGCGATTCGCAGCGCCTGGAACGTCCGTTTGGCGGGATGTCCCCCGGTCCGGCGGGCCGGCGCGGGTATCGCGTCGTAGATCAGGGCCACCAGGTCGCCGGTCCTGGTGAACGGCGTGCGCTCACGGCGTTCGACGATCAACCCGGCGATCCGGGAGGCGAACTTCTCCTCCCCGAACCGGCGCAGGATATCGGTCAACGCGCGGCGGTCGTAGGTGTTGAGCACCACCTCGGCGGTTAGCGGCGCGTCGGGATCCATCCGCATGTCCAGCGGCGCGTCGGCGGAGTAGGAGAACCCACGCTCCGGCCGGTCGAGCTGCATCGAGGACACCCCGAGGTCGAACAGGATCCCGTCGACGGAATCATGCGCCGCCAGTCCGCTGTCTTCCAGGGCCGCACCGATTCCGTCGTACCGGTCACGGGTCAGGGCAACCCGGTCACCGAACCGGGACAACCGGCGGCCGGCGATCGCCAGCGCGTTCGGGTCACGGTCGAGACCGATCAGCCGAAGGCCGGGAAATGCCTCAAGGAACCGTTCCGCATGGCCGCCGGCCCCGAGGGTGGCGTCGACCAGAATCGCACCGGAGCCGTCGGCGCGGCGGCGGGTCAGTGCGGGAGCGAGTAGCTCGACACACCGGTCGGCGAGCACCGGGATATGCCCGTGCCGGCCGGCCCCGTCTGCTGCACCGACCCCATCTACTGCA
>Ga0116183_1000967_pt1 | contig 33526 bp, 29 predicted proteins | sample AD_UKC078_MetaG_FD_89753 | JGI IMG/M metagenome (GOLD analysis project Ga0116183, IMG submission 89753) | Active sludge microbial communities of municipal wastewater-treating anaerobic digesters from USA - AD_UKC078_MetaG | ecosystem: Engineered > Bioreactor > Anaerobic > Digestate | place: USA...
CGGTATTACTAGATCATTCCATCTAACTATACCCTGATGGCCGTCTCGCTTGCACCGGGGGAACATCTGCTGCGCATCGAGTATCGCCCTCGGGCATTGGTGATCGGGGCCTGGATCTCGTCCATCACGCTGGCGATTTTTGTAGTCCTGGCGGCAATGGCCCGCCGTAAGTCCGCCGGCAGCGCAGCTAAAGCTACGCACTACAGCGAGGGAGGAAAATAATTGTTGAATGAAGACAAACAGGTACGGGGGAATTTTCAGGTAAAATTGCGGACATGTTCTTACCCCGGTAGCCGGTACCGATGCCGGCGATGTGCTTTTCACTCATGAAACTGTTTTCTTTTGTGATTGGGTGAGTTTGGATTTTGTTCAAGCTTTGCAAGCTGTTTCAAGACGCGTTTTTATCGCTGCCGTCCAGACTGTAAAAAAATCGCTCTGAGCCTCCGGTATCAGTTCAAGTTTCCAGATCGGCACGCGTCATGCCCTCCGCCGTCAGTAAATCGTCAAGATTGATTGTTGCTCTTATGTTTCTACGTTCCTTTATTGTTCCATCCAGATATACATGCTCCAGGATTTTCTTAGCCGCCTCTATCCGTTCCCACTCATCAAAAGGGACTATGGCCGCTGTTTTCTTACCTTTAGAAAACATGGTTTGACTTCTCTGTCAGATGAATGTAGGAAAGAAAAAAGTGAAAATGACATTAATTACAGTGTTGTTTCGCGGGACACTGCCTATCATCGCAGTGAACGAAAATTATCAATCAGAAAAATAACGGCCTGCATGAGGAAGAATAGGCTAAAAACCCTGGGGCGGCGGCAGGTGCGAGATATCTGACCGCCGGTCATTTTTTCGGGGGCAAAATTTTTTAGGAATCGTCAGAAATGAAATGATAACATAAGCTTCCTGAGCGTCGATTCTCGTCACTCTTTCCGGGAACCCCCTTCCAGCCCCTGGACCGGTGGATATAATGTATGTTAATTATTAGATTATACTATGTAATATTCAGTTTCTTTATAAGGGCTTGGTAATACGGGGACATAACACTTAATTTAGCGTTTCTGCTCATCTGCTACGTACTATTCGCCTTCACGCCAGGCGTTCCCAGCTTGCACGTTGGCGAGGTTGAAGCGTTCGCCCTGGTTGTCTGAAGGATTAAGCCAGAGCATGCGGGTAAATACCTTCTCCGCTTCCCGGATGCGGCCCAGGCGCCACAGGCAGAGACCGTAGCCGTGGAGACAGCGCAGGAAGGGTCGGTTGTTTATAAATCCCCAGGGAAGGAGACCGGTGAAGTCTTTTCCGAGGGAAAGCTCGCCGATTTTAACCCCGATGTCGTAGTGACGGATAGCCATTTCCGGATTGTGGGGAAACGCGAAAGTTCCCAGGTGGTTGTGGGCATCGAGACAGCGAAGATCGGCGGCGAGTATATCCATGAGTATGCGCTCGGCCTGCCGCCAATCGCCCGCGTGGTGCAGGTCAGCAGCGTCGATGATGGGATCCGTATCGAAATTGTCCGGATTCTCGCCGGGAAGCACCTGTTCCATTTCGTACTGAGGTCTCGGGCCACGTTTGATAATCCGTTTCTCCCAGGGCGCTATCGGCTCGTCCGCCTCTCCCCAGTAATGCTCTTCCGGATCCCACATGCCCACGTTTTCCAAACGGAGGGGAATAAGGCCCAGCGCCTTGATGTCGAGTCGCGAGGAACTGATTTCGCCGGAGACGTAGGGATGGCCGGCGTAGCGCCACTTCTTGCGCGGCGTCACGGTAATGATCTCACCCGGTACGACATGCCAACGGGCGGCGGGGCGCAATGTAAGAACACGATTTCCCCCCAGGATGCGGCAGGAAATGGCATTCCCCTTCACGGCCAGGGCGATGAGGTCCGCCTTCTTGTCCATGTCGAGATCGTCATCCGTTGCTTTCGGCCGTTTAGGCATGGAGACGCGAGGATAGGGTTCGACGCCAAGCCACGTACGGTACGCGGCCACGCAGTCGGCGCCCCTCGATCCTTCGGGGAAGGCAACATCGCCTGCGGCGAGGCGATATTCCGTGCCATCCTCGCGCCGGACGCGGGCGGTCAGTCCGCGGCGCACGTTGCCGTCGTAATGGATCTCCTGTACGGCAACGTGCTCTCCCACCACAAAGGCGTCCGCAGGCAGGTCCAGGTCATCTTCCATGGCCTGACTGAAGGCCCGTAGCTGCTCGTCGTCGCCATCGGCGTCAACGACGATCCCCTCGATCAAATCCTTCAATTCCTGTTCATTCTTCTTACGGCCCGCCATCTTTGCCTCCCTTCTTTGCCCGTGTTTTTCCCGGATTGCATTGCCGTGACGTTTTCGCGCGGATGGAGAGGCATGCACTATCGTCTGCTGCGGTTCCACAGGCACGGTTGATGTTGGTCGCGCCCCCTTTTTTCGCACCGAGTGTCAGGCGGTTTTATAGCCCGTCGCTTCTCCATAATGCAAGGGCAAAAGATATATTACGGCGATAACAACTTGAAAAACTTCCGGGAATAGATTATTCTCCTATTAGTGTAGTGCCGGCGGCTTGACTGACGGCTCTTAATTATCCTGTCCGCGCAGTACCGGCGGTGCGACGGCAGTTGATCGACAATAACCCAGGGAGGATCAGGAACATGACCACTTACGAAAAAGGCAAGCTTTACCAGATCTCCATCATCGACTTCAAACCGGATCCCGACCAGCCCCGGAAGGTCATCGATCCGGATGCCCTGGCGGAGTTGGCCGCCTCGATCAAGAAGTATGGCATCCTGACGCCGCTGCTCTTCCGGACGGCCGATCAGGGCTGGCTCTACATTGTGGCCGGGGAGCGGCGCTACCTAGCGGCGAAGCAGGCCGGCCTCCTGATTCTCCCCGCCATCTGCGTCGAGGGGAGCCATGCCGAGATCGCCCTGGTGGAGAATCTCCAGCGTCAGGACCTCACCGTCATCGAGGAAGCGGAGGCCCTTAAGCGGCTCATGGATGAAGAGGGCTACAGCATGGATCAGTTGGGAGAAGTGATCGGCAAGCCCCGGACGACGGTAAGTGAATCCATTTCGCTCATGCGCCTGCCCCAGGATATTCGGGACGATTGCCGGGCCAACCGGAAGACCGGCAAGACCAGGCTGGTGGAGATCTCCCGGAAGACCCAGGAACGGGCCATGAGAAGCGCCTATGAGCGTCTGAAGGAACAGATGCGCAAGGAGGAGGAGGGGAGCGCCGGGAAGCGAGGGCCCGTACTTTCCCCGCCCGCCGCCCTCTGCCGGACCCTCGATGCGGCCCGGGACAAGCTGGAAAAGGCCGACAACAGCAACTGGTCCGAAGCGGACCTCAACATGGTCAATGATTCCATAAACACCCTACAGGAGGCCATTGACCTGTACCTGAATCCTCCTCCCGAAGAGGAAAACGGCAGCGGTAACGGCGACGGGGAAGAGGGGAAGCCGCGCATGCAATTGTCATAGGGGAGGGGGCGCCTTATCATGTCGCAACTTGATTGAGGTTTACATGAAAATGCTCAATCCTTAATTCCTCAATCTCTCCCCTTCAAGGGTAGGGCAGGGGTGGGGATGGATTGAACATTTTAATCCTTCGTTGTGCCCGCGCCGGGCATGAAGGTTACTCAGAAGGGGCGGTAGGACCCTTGACCCACCGGTTGAATAATTGGTCGGTCGGCTCGTTGGGCTGGTCGGTTGTATGGAGACAATTGGTTGGTCGGACGGTTGGATGCTCGGTGGGTTGGACGGTTGCTTCGTCGGAGGCGGCGACGGCGACGGCGGGCGATGGCTCTGACCGCCGGTCATTTTTTTGGGGGCAAAATTTTTTGCGAATCGTCAGAAATGAAATAATAACATAAGCTTCCTGAGCGTCGATTCTCGTCACTCTTTCCGGGAGGCCCTTCCGGCCCCTGGACCGGCGAATATAATATATGTATATAATTAGAATAATATTATGGTAAATATGTATGTAATTGATATAAAAAATAGTTGCATATGTGTCATGCGGATTGAATATTATACTTTCAATTTGACAAGAGAAGATTTCTGCTCTATACTACGGCCATGATTCAGCGTACCTTATCAGCAAAGCTAATGTCCCTCGCCGGGCAGTTTCCCGTGGTGACAATCACGGGGCCGCGCCAATCCGGAAAGACCACCCTTGTCCGGATGGTGTTTGCGAATCATGAGTACGTCAGTCTGGAAGAACCGCACGAAAGGGAATTCGCTCTTTCTGATCCCCGGGGGTTCCTCAGGCGATACAAGGGTGGTGTGATTCTCGACGAAATTCAACGGGCGCCGGACCTCCTTTCATACGTGCAGGGAATTGTTGATGCTGATGGTGAGCGGGGCAGGTTTATCCTGACGGGATCGCAGCAATTCCATCTGTCCGCAAAGGTCAGCCAAACGCTCGCCGGGCGCACCGCCATCGTTAATCTCTTGCCGTTCAGTCTCGATGAATTGCTGGGCTTGCCGTCCCGGGACCCCTGGGCATGGCAAAAACTCCCGGAACGTAGGAATCCGCCGGGTTTCGATTTGGAATCCATGCTGTATCGGGGATTCTATCCCCGGATTCATGATCAGAATTTGGCGCCCCAGGACTGGTTTGCCGGTTATTATCAGACCTATGTGGAACGAGATGTACGGGAGGTGTCCAATATCGGTAATCTGGAGATATTTCAACGTTTTGTCAGGCTCTGCGCCGGTCGTACGGCACAACTGTTGAACCTCTCATCCCTTGCCGCCGATTGCGGCGTCTCCCATACCACGGCCAGGCAGTGGATTTCAATTCTTCAGGCGGGATTCATTATCCATCTGTTGCCGCCACACTTTAACAATTTCTCAAAACGGATCATCAAGAGCCCGAAGCTCTATTTCCTCGATACCGGTCTGCTGTGCTACCTCCTCCGCATCCGGGAGCCTGACGATTTGACCGACCATGCCCTGCGCGGGGCGGTTTTTGAATCATACGTGGTTTCCGAACTCTACAAGGCCTTTGCCCACCGGGGTGAAATGCCGCCGCTCTATTTCTGGCGGGACCGGACGGGTCATGAAGTTGATATAATCATCGATACGGGCAAAGAACTTATTCCCATGGAGATCAAGTCGGGAAGAACGTTAAGCGGCTCCTTCTTCGACGGTCTCCGTTACTTTATGGCGTTGGGGCCGAATGTCGCCCGGCAGGGGGTGTTGATCCATGGGGGAGACGATCTGTATGAAAGGGAGAATTTCATCGTCCTCCCCTGGTTTCAGGTCACAGCGGGCAATTCGGGGTAATTCGGGGACATAACTGCATATTCCGCTGATTCCACCACTCGATTCCGGAGGAAGCCGCCACCCTGTTCCTATGTAAAGCGCCATGGGATTCCGGATGATTTCGCCACCCCTGAGGCCTGTTCGTTACGGATTAGTTTATCCTGCGGTGCTCAGGGGTTGCCGGCGGCGGATATCGCCTCCGTCGGTCATGAAAGGCAGCATATGCCGCAATCGTTTCGGCCAATTTGGTCGATATGACCGCCGGTCATTTTTTTTCGGGGCAAAACTCTTTGCACCTCGGTGGTATCCTTAATGAGATCATGAAGTTCCAGAGCGTCAAATTCCGTCACGCCCTATTAGTTACCTACTTTGGTTTTTATGTCCACATTCACTTGAATAAACCTGCCTGTATGATGACTTGGTCGGGAAGCTCAGGGCTAAATAAGCAATCCTTCGCGGCGAAACAACAGTCCCTCAACCCAACAAAAGAATGGAAGGAGCGTCTGGTGCAACCGGTTTCCCGTGTCACCCGTCTTCTCCTTCCATTTCATTCCGTCTCAATGCCATTTCCAGCTGGCGGCATTTTACCTGCCTCAGAAGCCCGGCTTCCCAGAATATCATGCCCCGGCACGGATCCGATATGAGATGCTTTACGTTGTCTTTCAGGAAAAAGTCTAATCGACGAACTGCCGCTTGTAAATACAAATAGAATGCACTATATTTGCCTACAATTGATAGGTAACAAATGGATGTATTCGAAACAAAAATAAGAAGGGTGATCATGACAGAGAAAAAAAAAGACATTGAAATAGCCTTGCAGGAACGCATCAAAGAATTGAATTGTCTGTATGGGATGGCGCGACTGGCAGAGCAGCACCATGATTCAATGGAAAACTTTCTAATGCATCTCGTAGATTTTCTTCCCCTTTCGTGGCGATATGCAGAAATTGCGTGCGCACGCATCCTCTTTCAGGGTGAGATCTTTGACAGCAGGAAATTCAACTGGACAGAATGGGGACAATCCGAGCAAATCCGAATAGGCGGTGAAGCCGTAGGTGAGGTGACGATTATTTATATGGAAGAGCGCCCGAAGGCGGATGATGGTCCGTTCCTCAAGGAAGAACGTGCGCTATTGGAGGGAATAGCCCAGCGTATAGGTGAAATTGCCCTCCGGATTATGGCCGAGAAGGAATTGCAGGAAAACAACAGGCAACTCCTGCTGGAAAGAAAAGCCCTGAAGGATGCGAATGCGGCATTACGAGTGGTTCTTTCTAATATCGAAGATGAAAAAAAACGTATTTATGAAAACTTTCATTTGAATATCGAAAAGGTGGTCATGCCGGTTATCCACGCTTTGACTCCCGGCATAGAGAAAAGCAAGCAAAAATACCTGGATATGTTGAAGACTAATCTCGAGGAAATCACATCTCCCTTTACCAGCCGGATATTCAATCACTATCGCACCTTGACCCCAACGGAGGTTGATATCTGCAATATGATCCGGAATGGATTGCGGACCAAAGAAATAGCCAGGTTACGCAGTGTCTCCCCGGCAACGATAAGTCGCCACCGCGAACACATTCGACGGAAGCTGAAAATTGCCAACGAGCAAATTAATCTGACGACTTACCTGCAATCGCTTCCGGCACAGGACACAACCAGCACATATAATGGGGTCAGGTCTTGAAAATTAGCATTTTTCCGGAGCATGAGTTCGCCTGTTCCCCCGTCTCGGAGCGCCTGATCTTCCTGGGGCTGGCCCTGGCCGTCCTGGCAGTGTTCGGGCGCCTGGCCGCCTTCGATTTCGTCTTTTTCGACGATCATGTCTATGTGATCGAAAAAGCCCAGGTGTTGGCCGGATTGACACCGGCGTCGGTGTGGTGGGCCCTGACGGCCACCGACGCCGGCTTCTGGCATCCCCTGACCTGGATCTCCCTGATGATCGACCATGAGCTCTGGGGGCTCAATCCGGGCGGCTATCATCTCACCAATGTCCTGCTGCACCTGGCGGCGACGCTGCTCCTCTTTGCCGGATTGCGCCGCCTGACGGGAGCGGTGGTCCAAAGCGCCTTCGTGGCGGCCCTCTTCGCCCTCCATCCTCTCCATGTGGAATCCGTCGCCTGGATCGCGGAACGGAAGGACGTCCTGAGCGGCTGCTTCTGGATGCTGACGCTCCTCCTTTACGCCCGGTACGTGGAACGGCCGGGATGGGGGCGTTATGCCCTGGTGCTGCTGTCTTTCCTCCTGGGGCTGGCGGCGAAGCCGATGGTGGTGACCCTTCCCGTCATCCTGCTGTTGCTGGACATCTGGCCTTGCCGGCGCCTGGTGGGATTCAACGGCGAGTCGGTTGAACGGGGGAAGATCCTGATGGTGATCGGAGAGAAGCTGCCCATGCTGATCCTCGGTTTCGCCGTGGGGATGGTCACCATGGCAGCGGAAACGCAGGTGGGGGCCCTGAAAACATTCGTTGAGTTTCCGCTTTTTTCCCGCTTGACCAATGCCGTGGTTGCCTATGTCTTCTATCTTTGCAAGACGGTCTGGCCGGTTGGTCTTACCGTCCATTATCTCCATCCCGGGGGATGGCCCGCGGGGACCGTAGTCGTCTCCCTGGCGATTCTGGCGGCGCTCACCTTCCTGGCGGTGAACAGGTGCAAATCCCAGCCGTTTTATCTGGTAGGCTGGTTTTGGTACCTTATCAGTCTCCTGCCCGTCAGCGGTCTCATCCAGATCGGCAGCCACGCCTTTGCGGATCGTTACACCTATATCCCCCTCAACGGGGTTTTTATCGCCGTCGTCTGGGGGGTGGGGGAATGGGCGACCGAGAGGGGAAAAAAAGCGCTGGTCACGGAGGATAAACAAGCTGAGGTTCCAGGACGCCCCGGAAGCGCGGCTCCTTATCGCACCGGCGGGGGGGAGGAGGGCCGGAGTACCGTTATCTGCCGTCAGGACGCCAATGCTTTCGATGACGTGACCAAATCCGGCGATATTGAAGCTGAACCTTCCCCACGGCCGGAAGCCGAAGCCGAATCCGAAAATGCCCCCGGCCTTCAAGACGTTGACCTCCAAAAAGCCGTCCGCCCGCCGTCCGCCCTGCCGGCGGCGACTTGGGAAGCCATGGGGGTCGGCCATTGCGTGGCCGCCTCGGTAAAGCCCGGGAATTGGGAGGTGTCACCTTCGGCCGTGGCGACCTTGGGGACGGCATTGATCTTCGTCTTTGCCCTGATTTCCTTCTTTCAGGTGGGTTATTGGCGAAACGCCGAGAACCTGTTCCGCCATGCCGTCGCCGTTGACGAAAAGAACTGGTTGGCCAACAATAACCTCGGGGCGGCCCTTTCCCGGCAGGAGCGTTATGGGGAAGCGTACCATTATTTTGACCAGGCCCTGAGGTATCGTTCCGATTATCACGAGGTTTTCTTTAATATGGGGGTGGCCCTGGCTGGGCAGGGGAGGTTCCGGGAGGCTTTGCCCTATTACGAGCGGGTGATCGCCCACAATCCCCTCTTCGTCCAGGGTTACAATAATATGGGGATCGCCTGGGCGCGCCTGGGAAATCATGAACGGGCCATTGCCGCTTTTCGGGAGGCCGTCAGGATCCATCCCGGTTACCGCCAAGCAATCGAAAATCTGAGAATCGCCGAAGAAGAGGACAGCGCCAAGAAAAAACGCTAAAAAAAAGGCAAGGTCCGTTATGAAGGATCCGTTGTGAAATAAGGGCAACCAAGCGGCGCTGAGATTTCGATAAAACAAGTAATGGATTCAGGTCTTGAAAATCAGCATTTTCCCGGTGCGTGAGTTCGACCGTTCACCCCGTCTCGGAGCGTCTGATCTTCCTGGGGCTGGCCTTGGCCGTCCTGGCGGTGTTCGGGCGCCTGGCTGCCTTCGATTTCGTTTTTTTGGTTCATCCGAATCTTGCGTATTGCTTCCCGTTATGTTGATTGTGGAAAAATGGGATTAGATAGCAGCTTTCATCCCGTACTGTGTTCAGGTAAGATCAGGGAAAATGTCAAGGGAGCAGGTTACCCTGCGCATCTTTTATGAATTGGCGGCGGCAGGTTGTCAGATGTGAGCATTCGGGATTGAAAGAGAGAACGCCCGCATCCCCGGGAGACCAGTTCTGGAACTCGATAATTGACGGGTGATTCTTTCCTTTGAGTTGTCTTTTTTCAAAACATCTTTGCTCATTGGTATTGTTCCATTCTTGATCATGTTCTTTTGGGGGAATCTATAACGGCAAAGATACATTTGCAGCCTTTTCCAGATTGCCGATTCTGACACCAACAAGCCTTACTTTTTTGCCCACAAGATCAACCCGCTTCAAACAGGAAAAAGCAAGGCGCCTGATCTCGTCATCCTTGCCGATAAGATCATGGACGGAACAGGCCCTGGTAACCGTCCGGAAGTCACTATAGCGTATCTTGAGAGTGACGGTTCTGGCCCTATATCCTTTTCGCTTGAGGTCTGAAACAACGTCCTTCGTGAGTTCAGCAATAGTCCTGGCTATCGTCTGCCAATCCTTCACATCTATTTGAAAGGTTGTTTCCCGGCTGAATGATTTCGGTTCCCAGTGGGTGACAAGGGGGCTCTCGTCAATGCCTCTTGCCGCCTCATAAAGGTAATGACCATAAGAAGCGCCAAATCGTCGAAGCAGATTCTCCATAGGCAAAGCGGCCAACTGTCCGATGGTCTCGATTTTCATTGTCTTCAGATGTTCTTCAGTTTTCGGTCCGATGCCGTATAATTTTCTGATGGGCAGCGGCCAGAGCTTGTTCGGGATATCATCGCCAGTGAAAACTGTCAGCCCATTAGGTTTCTCCATGTCTGAAGCAATCTTTGCCAGGAGCTTGTTTGGGGCAATTCCAATGGAGCAGGTCAGTCCTGTCTTTTCAAATATGCCACTTTTGATCTTATTTACGATAAACTCATTGCTATCCGGCTCATCCGATATGTCTATATAGGCTTCATCGACGCCGACGTCTTCCATGATGGTGGTGATATTCAGCAATACTGTTTTGAACTGGCGGGAGGCTGCTTCATAAGCTTCAAAATCAACAGGGAGAAAAACAGCATGGGGACAGAGCTTGTAGGCGGTTCTCAGCGGCAGGGCGGAATGTATGCCATATTTCCTGGCTTCATAATTGGCCGTGGAGACAACTCCTCTCTTTTTTGGATCACCTGTCCCGCCAATGACGACAGGTTTCCCGACGAGAGTAGGATTCCTTTTCTCTTCGACAGCGGCGAAAAAGGCGTCCATGTCGATGTGGAGGATGCGTCTTCTCTTTATATCGGGATTGTTCATGTATTGTCCCGGATGGCGTATGTCAGTCGTCAGAAGACATGATCATCAGATAGGATGTCAGGTTTTCTTTCTTGTTTTTTAACCCCAGTTTCTTTCTGATATTTTCGCGGTGGAATTCGATTCCCCTTACAGACGCATTAAGCATCTCTGCAATCTCCTTAGTAGCCTTTCCATCTTTCAAGAGGCCGGCGACAAGGATTTCCTTTGGCGTTAACTTTAAATATTTTGACGATAAGGTCCTCAAGAAAGGTGAAGTAATGGCATTCAAATTGGATTCGATCATATCGACACACATCCTGGACTTGTTATCCATCTTGCACTTTTTGATCATCTCTACACCGGGCATGATCAATCCTCTGACGTTGGACAGGATATTTTCTTTAAGGACTTTCTTGTCATCCTCCCTTTTCTTTAAAAGGACATTTAATGTGGTATTAATTTTTTCGAGATTGCGGGTTTGAATTTCAAGCTGATTTTGCCTTTCTCGCAGCGCCTCTTCCGCCGCTTTCTGTTCTGTAATATCCTCATAAGTTACCACAACCTTCCTTTTCTGGAGACTTTGGCCAATTCGGGAAGCGTTGATTCGGCATGTAATCACCCTGCCGTCCTTGTGCCAGCAGGGAAATTCAGGCTCCGTAAAATTACGCTTTCTTTCAAGAGCTGAATAAGCCTTTTGGCCCAACCTCTCAAAATCTTCATCGGCAGGATAAAGAACCCTCGTCGATTTGCCTATCAATTCCTCCGGCGTCCAGCCAAAAACGGACTTCACGGCATCATTGGCAAAAATAATTTTCCGCTCCTGCAAACTGAAAATTGCATGAGGCGTCGCGTCCAGAATCGATGATTCCAAATCCATGAATTCCTCGAGTTTGCTCTTCGCATCCTTTAATTCTGTGATGTTCATGGAGTTCCCAAGGACGGCAGACCTGCCCATCACGGTTATAGGCGTGACCGTTTCCATGATCCATCGAATGTCACCTTTTGGGGTTATTATCCTGAACTCATAAGGCGAAGTGCGTTCACCCTTCAGCATCTCTTCGGCATTTCTCTTAACCATCTTCCTGTCTTCAGGGTGAACAATGCTGTAAGATTTTCTGCCTACCAATTCCTTCTGGGTATAGCCTGCATAGGATGCTGCGTTTTTATTGATGAACCGAAATATCCCGTTTTGTACCAAATAAACGCCGGCAAAAGACCTTTCTGCGAGGGATCTATAAAGCTCTTCACTCTCATGTAACTTCTCTTCCACCTTTTTCTGCTCGGTGATGTCCTCATATGTAACAACAATTTTCTTGCTTGTCAGACTCTGACCGATTCTTGCGGCGTTGATCCGGCAAATAATTATTTTGCCGTCTTTATGTTTGCAGGGAAATTCCGTCGCCACGAAGCTGCGCTGCTTTTCAAGGGTGCCATACCCTCTCATGCCGATCTCTTTAAACCCCTTCTCCGTCGGGTAGAGTACTCTTGTCAATTTGCCTATCAATTCCTCCGGTTTCCAGCCAAAAACGGACGCCACGGCCTCATTAGCAAAAATGATCCGGCGATCCTCCAAGCCAAAGGTTGCATGGGGCGTTGCATCCAGGATAGACGACGATAGATCCTTAAATTCTTCGACTTTATTCCTGGCTTCCACCAGTTCCGTAATTTCCATAGCATTACCAAGAAAGGCACGCCTTCCCTGATAGTTGATGGATGTTATGGTCTCCAGAAGCCATCGGACATTTCCATCACGTCCTATGCATCGAAATTCGTATGGCGAAGTCCGTTTGCCTTTGAGCATTGCAATTGCGTTATTTCGGACCATATCCCTGTCATCAGGATATACAAAACTCAAAGAATCTTCTAATCCAATAATCTCGTCGGCGCTCAATCCCCCGAATGTCTCCCCGACATGGTTTAAAAATTTAACCCTCCTATCCTGCACAATATAAATAGACGTATAAGAACTCTTGGCAAGCTTTTCATATAAATGTTCAGCTTCATCCTGTTCTTCTATTCTTCGAGCCGTCCAGAGGATACCCACTATTATTCCTGCGGCGTCCTCCATGGATGTGCTGGTTGTCCAAGTCTTGAAGACGGATCCTCCCTTTGAGATGTGGCTCACTTCGCCTTGACAGGTTCCCTCTTCATCCAATTTAGGCAGGAATGGTTCGACATCATTGTTGAATAACGATTCATTGAAGAACACATTGAAATTCTTTCCGACGACTTCATCTGCGGCATATCCATGCATTCGCGCCCATGAATCATTGACGAACTGCACGCATCCTGAAATATCCGTCAACATAATGCCATCCATAGTCAGTTCGGGGTGAATTAACAAATGAGACATGCCCCTCACGCTATTATTTATTTTTTCATTCTTTTTCAGCTTATTTTTCACATAAATTGTCATGTTTATCCAACACCCACGAACGATGAAAATGGTTTACGGCAGATCGCCATGATGTATTTTCATACTAATTCAGTATGGTCCGGTTAGTAACTGGAGGAAAATTGCATTGGGGTCAATAAAGATCATAGAAAAGTTTGGTTGTCTTAAGGGTTTGGAAGGCCCTTTCTACCTCCAAAAGTTGCTTGTATCCCAAGGCGATATCCTCGGGTGCCAGGGTGTTGTCACTGGTGGAGATAATATACTTCCCATCCAGTTGCGCCTCCTCACGGATCTTGCCGCGGTCAATCTTGATGGCCCCGTCCTTGAGAAGCCGAAAGTACCGGCCCATTGCCCTATGGGCCATAGACGCACAGACGCTCTTCTTATGGGCTTTCCCCTTCTGATCCCCCAACTCAAAGCGGATCTTTTCTATCTTGGTCAGAATCTTCTCCCGTGTGGCCTTGTCCTTTTTGACCTATTCAGGATTGTGTACCAGAATAAACCGTCGACGTTTCTCCCCGCCGCCGATGGTCACCTCCTTGATCTCCAGGTAATCCCGAATCTTGAGATATCTTCTCCGCTTGGCCAGAACCTCTTTTTGAACCTCCTGGTTGTCCCGAAGCCTTTCGCCCAGGATATACTGACCACCCGCCTTCTGAAGAATAAGCCGATTCTCTTCCGAGTTCAATTGACAATATAACCAAACCCTTGAGAGAAATCTTAAAAACCATTAACCCCTTCGTCAAGGGAAACAGAGATTTGAGACCAATTATGATCGCTGATTTATTTTTATCTTGGAGAACGCGACCTCCGGACAGGCACCTCCTGAAAGTTCTAAAAAAAGACGGTTTTACAAGGAGTATGATTGCCTTGGATAAGACATTACTTTCAAGGAGTTGTAGTATAGGGAGGATGTTTTTGCTTGTCAAGGGATATTCTCCATCGAAAAGCAAGGCTGGCAATGCCATTGGAAAAGGGAGGTGAGCGGCGGCGCCAATTTTGAGAAATCAGCTCACCTTTTGTCGAATAGGTATCGTCTGGCAGAGTTGGGAGTTTACCAAGTGAGAAGATACTCTTAATAACTTTAAATATCAAAATATAAGAGAATATTGCGTGGCGCTATGCTTTTAAATTCTCAAATAACGCTCTTAATGTTTACAACGAGTTACACATCGACTGTCAAAGATGAGAAAGTCGCTTACTTCCTCAGCAACAATCACCTCCTCATTTCAAATGATTTGTGACTCCCAGATATTACCTGGGAATAATCCGCAGAAAATCTGTGGATCATAAGCCTTGCGCAGAGTCAAAATGTCCAATATGAGTTACACAAAACATCCGAATCCTGCACATTCAGTAGGCTACATAAAATGAAAGTATCGAATTATGAAAACGCGTATCACTGAATTATTGGGTATAAAATATCCCATCATTCTGTCGGGAATGAGTTGGATAAGCGTTCCAAGGATGGTCGCTGCCGTTTCAAATGCAGGCGGATTAGGGATATTGGCGACAGGGCCGTTAGATCCTGAGACGACCCGAAAATCGATTCGGGAGATAAGAAGTCTTACCGACAAGCCATTCGGCGCCAATGCCACTTTGCTTTTTCCCGGTGCTGCAGAAAATACAAGGGTGCTTCTGGAAGAAAAGGTCCCGGTCATTAATTTTGCCCTTGGAAAAGGAGACCGGATTGTTCGGGAAGTGCACAAGTACGGTGGAAAGGTTCTTGCGACCGTGGTGACCCACCGCCATGCGAAACGCGCTCAGGAATACGGCACGGATGCCCTGATTAGCACGGGTTATGAGGCAGCCGGACACGGAGGACCTATTACGAATCTTGTGTTGATTCCAAGTCTTGTGGACAGCGTGGACATACCGATTATCGCGGCCGGAGGATTTGGAGATGGCAGGGGACTGGCTGCTGCACTGGCCCTTGGGGCCGAAGGCATCGCCATGGGTACACGTTTTATGACCACGAAGGAGAGCGGTCTGCATGAACATTTCAAGAAGGTATCCATCGAGCGAAGCGTGTACGATACCCTGTATACACCTCGCATCGATGGGCTGGACTGCCGCGTTATGGACACCAATGGAGCAAGGAGATCACATAGGCGGGGTCTCGATCTCATGGGCGCTTTCTTCAACTCGCGGGGCATTGCCAGGCAACTGCACCTGCCATATTTCAAGCTGGTAATAAGTATTTTGGCGTCAGGATGGAAGAACACCCGGCACATGGCGAACATGGCGAACGCCTTCCACGAATTTCGTCTGGCAACGGAAGAGGGCGATGAAGAAAAGGGTGTTCTTCCTGTGGGACAGGTGATGGGCATGATTAATGATTCGCCGAGCGTTTCAGAACTCATTGAAAGGATGGTTAAGGAAGCGGAAGGGGTTGGCAGGAAATTGTCGACCCAGCTGTTCCCAAAACTCACATCGTAATGGTTTCAGCAGTTCGAGGTTCAAGGTGCTGAGGACTTGAAAGAGAAAAGGGTTATGGAAATGCAAGATATTGCCTTTGATAGAACGGAACGCGTGGCAACGCTTAAATTCAATAGACCTAAAACTTTTAATGCCTTTTGCATGTCAATGGGGCAGGACCTCATTGAGGCCTTGGAGGTCTGTAGTTATGACGACGATATTCGCGCGGTTATCCTGACCGGCGTGGGCAAGGCCTTTTGCTCCGGTGGCGACATCAGCATATTCAAGACATGTCTGGAAAAGGATCCATCTAGACCCATCAGGGAGCTCATTGTACCATTTAATAAGTGTATCACCTTGATCCGCCGCATGCCCAAGCCCGTCATCTGTGCAGTGAATGGAGTGGCCTCCGGCGCGGGGATGTCCTTTGTCGCCGCCTGCGACTACCGTGTCGCCGCATTGTCGGCAAAATTCAAACAGGCCTATACCAGTGTAGGATTATCCGGGGACGGCGCCTGGATGCTGTTGGTACCGATGCTCATAGGGTATGCGCGGGCTATGGAGATGGTATTTTTTGATCCGCTGATCGATGCGGAGAAGGCACTGGCGTGGGGTCTGGTCAACAGAATTGTCGAAGACGACAAGCTCATGGAATCATCGATGGCCGTTGCCGATCAACTTGCGTCCGGAGCTACCAAAGCTTACGGCTTGGCTAAGAATAATTTGAACCATGCCATGATGGGCATTCTTGCGACTCAACTGCAATTCGAAGCGGAAGGCATGATCAAATCTTCCATGGCTACAAAAGATTATCTGGAGGGGATCAAGGCCTTTCTTGAAAGACGTAAACCTGAATTCATCGGACGCTAAATAATCATGAGGAGCTTAAGTCTATGAAAGATGTCTATTTAGTAGAAAGTGTTCGGACCGGCATCGCAAAGGCCGGGAATAAATCATGGTTCATGAATCTGCGGGCGGATGATATGTCTGCACTTGTCATGAATGAGGTTATTAGACGTGCGGGATTGGAGGAAAGGAAAGATCAGATCGATGACATCATCTGGGGTGGAACGGCGCTCATGAAAGACATGGGAGCGAACATCGGCCGATACGCCGGAATTATGGCCGGACTGCCTTACAGCGTTTCCGGGTGCACCGTAGACCGCTTTTGCGCCTCCGGTGTTCAATCCATTGCTTATGCAATCGCCTCCATCGGAATGGGATGGATGGACATGATTGTAGCAGGAGGCGTTCAGCACATGACGCATATTCCCATGGGAACCGGCTCAGAGCATAATCCGAGGCTCGGAGAGTTCTGCGACCCCAAAATGATTTTCATGGGCTATACCGCAGAAATGGTCGCACGGAAATATGAAATAAGCAGAGAAAAGCAGGACAGATTTGCTGCAGAAAGCCATGCGAAGGCGGATGAAGCAACACGGAGGGGGATGTTTAAAGATGAGATCCTTCCCATTACAGTCGAAATTCTAACCGAAGAAGGTCAAAGAAAAAAAATAGTTGTCGCGTGCGACCAGGGCATCAGGCCCGGCACAACCGCTGAAGAACTGGCTAAACTGAAGCCTGCTTTTATGCAGGACGAAAGAGCCACTGTCACAGCGGGGAACTCAAGTCAGATTAATGATGCGGCAGCGTGCGTTCTTGTTGCGAGTAAGGAGAAATGTAAGGAACTTGGATTACGTCCCAAGATGAGACTTGTGGATTATGTCGTCGTAGGAGTTGATCCGGCCTATATGGGTATCGGGCCGGCCGTTGCCATACCAAAACTCCTGAAAAAAACGGGTATGGGGAAGGAGGAAATAGGTTTGTGGGAGATCAACGAGGCCTTTGCGTCGCAGGCTCTTTATTGTGTTGAAACTCTCGGTATTGAAAATCATCCCTTTCTCAATCCGCGTGGCAGTGGAATATCCCTTGGCCATCCTCTTGGGTGCACAGGGGCCCGGATTGCGACAACTCTGATGCACGAAATGCCCTATTACGGCATTAAATATGCGGTTGAAAGCATGTGCGTCGGACACGGTCAAGGGGTGGCTGCCTTGTGGGAATGGGTAGGGTGAAAAATATGGGGCTTGGTAAGACGAACTGAATAGTCCCATAAAGGCGAGATAATGCGCACTGAGTAATATACCAAAACGTATAACGACAAATGAAAGGAGGTCAGCTTGGGAGAGAGAATAGAAAGAACTTGAGCGCCCTAGAAGAACCTTGATCAGTCTGCAAAAAGGAGGAGAGTACAATGAAATTTGACGTCACGAGCCTATTTAATAGAAGGGCAGATAACCGGTGGGACCGCGTTGCCCTTGGTGATGCTTTAGAAAGGATGACTTGGAGCTATCCCAATCAAGAGGCCTTGATATCCTGGGAAGGCGCATATGCGGACAAAGAAAATGAAAGACTAACTTACCGGCAATGTAACGATAAAGCAAATAAATTTGCAAATGCTTTGCTTGAGAAGGGCCTAAAACGCGGCGACAAAGTTATGTGTTTCGGTCTGAACAGCGCCGAGCACTTTTTAGCCCAGGCCGGCATTGCCAAGGCAGGGCTCGTGCTCGTCCCTGTCAATGTCATGATTGCCCCGGATGTCATTGATTATATCGTCAAACAGGTTAAACCAAACTTTCTGATCGTCGATGCGCAACTTTATCCCCGGGCGGAAAAGGTCTTCAAGGAAAATAGAGTCGATGTCGGTGTGACCATTCCTATCGGTGGCGGCGTTGTTCCGGGAAGCGTATCCTTTAAGGATTTCATCGATGGAAAATCCACTAAGGAACCCGATGTGACCATCCATGGAGATGATATTTATCAAATTATGTACACCTCCGGGACGACGGCTTGGCCCAGGGGCGTTATGTTGAGCCATTTATACATGTACTGGGTGTCGATCAGTCATGCCATGACCATGTCCCGTGGTGCAGGTGTCTTGACGGAACTCGATTACAGGCATGGAAATTACTATCCTTTTTTTCACATCGCCAGCCAAGGTATGATTTGGTCCTCCTTGATGATAGGAGGAACGTCCTTGATATCACGCATGCCGGATGCAAAGGTGATATGCGAGTCGATTACCAGAGAGAAATTGACGGCGGTCTTCGGCGGGCCGATTGACTACAGTCGTATCGCCGATCTTTATGAGCAAAACCCAGGGAAATATGATGCAAGTACTCTGAGGGTATGCCCATGTGGATGGGGTCCCATCCCCCCTTCTGTCGATAAGAGGCTCAGAAAAATTTTCGGTCAGGATTTGATTATTCTTAGCTACGACGGACAAACGGAATGCGTCTTTGATACTCGTGGGTGGCACCATAAGTTTTATGAAACCTATGAGAAAAATTCACCCGCCCTGAATTATCTGGGTGTATCCCATGCCTTTTTTGCAACGAGAATCATGGACAACAAAGGAGACGCCTGTCCGACAGGCGTTCCAGGCGAAAAGGTTATGCAGTCGCCTGGAATGATGGCCGGATATTACCAGAATGAAGAAGAGACGAAAAAGGTCTTTCAATATGGATGGTTCCACGGTGGAGATGCGTGTCAGTATGATGAGAACGGCCTGATGATTTTGGTGGACCGCTTCAAGGACGTCATAAAGTCCGGAGGTGAAAATGTCTCGAGCATGAGAGTTGAAAATACGATCGTGACCCATCCTAAAGTTGAAATGGCCGCTGTTTTCGGCGTGCCCCATGAGCGGTGGGGAGAAAGCGTCGTAGCGGCAGTCGTCCAAAAGAAAGGTGAGGTCGTATCTGAAAAGGAAATTCTCGATCATTGTCGGAAAAAGCTGGCAGGCTTTGAAACACCCAAGAAAGTCGTCTTCGTCGATCAATTGCCCATCTCCGTGGGTACGAAGATCAAGAAGTCCGAACTTCGTGAAAAATACAAAGACCTGTTCAAAGGTGAAAAATAGACATTTGTCATGTTACCTGAACTTAGATGAGAAGGAACAAATTACGAGGTTGAGTGTTACGCTGGACAAATACCCCTCAGCGTAACACTCTCTCCTCCACGCATAAAAATCCTATTTCTCTCTATAATCCTGAAACTGAGAAAGGAGCCCCAAATGGATTTTGAGTTTAACGAAGATCGAAAAATGATGATCGCAACACTGGAAAAGTTCATTCAAAAGGAATGTTCACCTGAATTTGCAAGGGCCATTGATGAAAGCGAGGAATTTCCTCATGAATTATACCACAAAATGGCCGATCTGGGTTTCATGGCCCTGCCGTTTTCGGATAAATATGGCGGGATGAACGGCAATATTATCGACGAGGTCTTGATTATCGAGTATTTAAGCAAAGCATCGGCCGCCATTGGGCTGACCTACTTCCTATCAACCTGTTTCGGCGGAAAATCGATTGAATATTTCGGCACGGATGAGCAGAAGCAGTTTTTTTTACCGAAACTGTTTTCTGGAGAGATGCTGTTTGCTCTTGCCCTGACCGAACCGGGCGGAGGAACCGACATTCTAGGAAGCATGAAAACGACAGCTGTCAAAGACGGCGATCGGTATGTTATCAACGGTCAAAAAACATTTATCACGGGTGCTCACGTGGCGGATTATCTTGTCACCGTAGTGAAAACGGGGAAGGATACCGAAAAAAAATCAGGCGGACTTTCAACGTTCCTTGTGGACGCCAAGAGTCCCGGTATATCCATGAGGCGACTTCATAAACTAGGCATTAGAGCGACGGGCACAAACGAGATATTCTTCACCGATGTGGTGGTGCCGGCCGACAGCCTCATGGGGGTGGAGCATAGAGGCTGGTCCCAGGTGGTCAATACGCTGAATAACGAACGAGTCGGTCTGGCAGCTTTATCCGTCGGCGTGGGACAAGCAGCCCTTGAGATCGCCCTCGAATATGCAAAGGTGAGAGTGGCCTTCTCAAGGCCCATCGGAGCGTTTCAATCCATTCAGAATTATTTGGCGGAAATGGCGACGGACATTGAAATGGCGCGACTTTTGACTTACAAAGCGGCCTGGCTGCAATCCAAGGGCATCCGGTCTGCAAAGGAATCGGCCATGGCCAAATTGGCAGCCTCGGAGATCGGATTTCAAGCTGCGGTGAAGGGGATGAGAATCATGGCGGGATACGGCTACATGATGGAATACGATATGCAACGCTTCTTCCGTGATGCTGAATTGTTTCTGCATGCGCCGATCACCAACGAAATGGCCAAAAGTTTCATCGCTATGGAAATGGGCCTGCCAAGGGGCTACTAGATCCCTGCAATCCGCGTGACCACAGAGGGGAAAAGGGGAGTAGAAATTATGATTGATGCACATATCCACATCTTTCCTCCATACCGCAGCGTGAAAGCTGTCCGGTGGCTGAAGAGATACATTCCCGGTTTGCAGGTCAGCGAGATGGTCAATGAAACTGAGATTCTGAGGATGCTAAAGGATTCCGGCGTTTCACATTTTTTTAACTACATTTACCCGCTCAGGCCGGAAGAATCACAGCCGCTGAACGAATATAACCACCAGCTTTCAAAACGAGTAAAAAACGCCGTCTGCTTCGGTTCTCTTCATCCGGAAAACAGAAACAGAATGGAAATTCTTGAGGAAGCGTTGATCGATTTCGGTCTAATCGGGATAAAGTTTCATCCCTTTGTGCAGGGGTTTTCGGTTCTGGACGATCATCTGGATGAAGTATATCGAGCTTTAGAGAAAATGGGTCGACCCCTTGTCCTCCATACTGGTTTCGATCGGTTCTATAAAGCGAAGATTGGTGCGGAGGATGTGGAGACGATACTCCTCCGATATCCCGATTTGATTGTTGTCATTGCCCACATGTTTTATCCCAGGATCGATCGTGCCTTTCACCTCCTAGAGAAGTACGAAAATGTCTTTCTGGATGCGACGAATCTTCTTTCCGATTATCAGGAACCTGAGTCCGGGGAAAATATATTTGAAGGAAAACTTGAAAAAGAGGGGAAGGAAGGGCGGTACCGGATTGACTGCATGCTTTTTCGGGATAAAATGGAGAGGTACAGTCATAGAATACTCTTTGGTTCGGATTATCCTGTAGCCATGAATGATCCGGAAAAAATATATCGTCATGTACTGTCGCTGTCCATGTCCGACGCGGCAAAGGAAAATATACTGTCAGGAACGGCAATGAGTTTTATCAAGCGGTTTAAACCCGACTTTTTTGCATAGCATTCGGCAAGATAGGTTAAAATCGTTAAGGATAGAAAATATTTAAAAAAAGGAGAAGGTGAAATGAAAAGTGTAAAAATTGGTTCAGGGTCTGCCTTTTGGGGTGATATCTTCGAACCGGCATTGGAGATGGCACAACGAAGCGATGTTCAGTATATCGGGTTTGATCACTTGGCGGAGCTGACGATGGCGCTGCTGAATCGAATGAAATCGAAGAACCCGGAAGCCGGCTACATTCCTGACATCATACCATGGATGAAGACGCTGCTGCCGGTGACGATGCCGAAAGGCATAAAGATGATTACAGATGCGGGGGGGGCTAATCCCATTCAGGCGGCCCGTGAGGTCGTGAAAATCGCCAAAGGTTTGAAATATAAAGGTATGAAGATTGGCGTGGTTTATGGGGACGATATTCTGTCCGATCTGGATAGTATAAGGCAGAATGGATGGATATTTAAAAATCTTGACACAGGCGAAGAAGATATCAACCGCATTCGCAAAGACATTATCGCAGCGAATGCATACATCGGCGCAGACCTAATCACCAAGGAACTGAGAAACGGAGCGGATGTCGTGATCACGGGAAGGGCCTCTGATAACGCACTTTACGTGGGACCATTGATGCACGAATTCGGATGGGATTTTTCCGATAAGTATATTGACCGAGTGGGTGCAGCTGTAACAGTTGGTCATATAATTGAATGTTCAGCCTGTGTGACTGGCGGAATGTCAAATATGTGGAAAGTGTCGAAGCGCCCGTGGGAGATCGGATTTCCTATTGCAGAAGTATTTGAAAACGGTGACGCCGTGATCACAAAAACACCGAATTCGGGAGGGATCGTTAATGAATGGACGGTTAAGGAGCACCTGATTTACGAAGTAATGGATCCTTCTAATTACATGATGCCGGATGGGATAGCCGACTTCACCTCTCTCAAACTTAAGGAAGAAGGCCCCGACAGAGTCAAAGTGACGGGAATGCGGGGCAAGGGAAGGCCAGAAACACTCAAAGTGTGCATCGGTTATCGGGACGGCTTTATCGGTGAAGGGCTGGCATTTTTCCCATGGCCGGACGCATTGGAAAAGGCGAAATGGGCTGACAAGTGGGTCAGAGAAAGGTTTAATCGTCTCGGCGTAAAGTTCGATGACTTTCGTATAGATTATATGGGAGTCAATATGCTGCACGGGGAGGCTGCCCCAATGGAAGACAAGGATTACAACGAAGTCGGCATTCGTATTGTCGGAAAGACAAAAACATATGATGAAGCAGATGCCATACGTCGCGAGGCGACTCATCTATGGACAATGGGACCCGTGGGTGTAAGTTTTGGAGTTCCTATGTCGGTCCGTCCGGTGGTTGCTCTTTGGCCGACCCTCGTACCGAGAGATGCCGTAAAAATCGAAAGTCAGTTGATGGAGGTGTAGACATGGAAAAAGTACTAATGAAGGAGATTGCTTTTGCGAGGTCCGGTGACAAAGGGGATGTCTGCAATGTGGGTATTATGGCGAAAAGTAAAAATATATATGAATTTCTTGCAAGATCGCTTACCCCCGAAAAAATCAAGAAGCATTATAAGGGGATGATTAAGGGAGCCGTGGAGATTTATCCGATGCCCAACATTGAATGCATCGAAGTCGTCCTTCGACAATCGTTAGGGGGTGGCGCCACCTGCACGCTCCGGTTCGACCAAACCGGAAAATCGATGTGCATGGCGATGCTGAGGATGGAAATGGAAGTCGATGAAAGCCTGGTCAAGGAAGCAAGAAAAAGAGATGAAGAAATTCAGAAAAAATACGGGAGTTGACCAATGACTTACGAAACCATTCTACATGATGTCAAGGATGGAATAGTTCGGATAACTATTAACCAGGCTGAGAAGATGAACCGGCTCAGCAACAGGGTCCTCAAGGAAGTGATTCAGGCAATAGAGAATGCAGACAAAGACGACTCAGTCAAAGTCGTTATCATATCAGGTGCCGGAGAAAAAGCTTTCTGTGCGGGGGCTGACTTGTCAGCCATTGCCCATGATTCAGCCTTTAAAAGTCGGGAGAATCTTAATTTATATGCCGGTATGTGCCTTGCTTTTCACAGGCTCAGGAAACCATCCATTGCAAAGATAAGGGGCTTAGCTGTAGCTGGTGGGTGCGGTTTGGCCATGCTTCCGACTTTTAGTGTTGCTTCCGATGACGCCAAGTTTGGTCTCCCGGAAATCAATGTGGGCATGTGGCCCATGATGGTTACTGCAACCCTATTCAGGACGGTGGGCAGGAAAAAAGCGTGGGAATTAATATGTCTTGGAGAAATCATAGATGCCCATGAGGCGGAAAAAATGGGCATGATCACTAAAGCGGTGGAAGGTCAGGAACTGGATGACTATGTTGAGAAACTTGCCGAGAAGCTGAGGAACAAGAGTGGCGCTATATTCAGACTCGGCCTTGAAGCCTATTATACCGCCATGGATATGGAGTATGAGAAATCCATGGCATTCTTGAGGGACACGGCATCCATTCTCACGAATTCACCTGACTCGATGGAAGGAACAAAGGCATTCATGGAAAAAAGAAAGCCCAGATGGACGACATAGTCAGTATAAATAGATGACAGGAGGAAAGGATCGATGAGTGGTAAAGTTTATAAAGTGACAGCTCCCTTAGCAGGCACATTCTATGAAGCTCCTTCACCAGAAGATGCGCCCTTTGTTGAAGTCGGGCAGAAGGTCAAGACGGGTGATGTCTTATGCATCGTTGAATCAATGAAGGTGTTCACAGAGATCAGGGCTGAACGAGGGGGGACCGTCGTCAATGTTTTGGTTGAGGATGAAGACTCAGTGAAGAAGGAACAGGTCTTGATTGAGATAGAAATGACCTGATTTTGAAACATGGAGATGAGAATTTATGTTAAGAAAAATCCTTATAGCCAACCGGGGTGAAATAGCCCTCAGAATCATAAGAACATGCAGAGAAATGGGCATCGCGACTGTAGCAGTATATTCTGACGCTGATGTCAACTCCTTGCATGTTCGTTATGCTGACGAAGCAGTTCATATCGGTCCTTCGCAGAGCAGAAAAAGTTACTTAAATGCGGATAAAATCATTACCGCGGCCAAAGAAAAAGGTGCCGAAGCCATTCATCCAGGCTACGGTTTTCTCTCGGAAAATGAAAAGTTTGCGCGGGTCTGCCAGGAGAACCATTTCATCTTCATAGGGCCTTCTCCGGAAACGATCGCTTTGGCGGGAAACAAATCGGAAGCACGAAAAACCATCGGTGGACTCGGCATTCCGGTCATTCCGGGAAGCGCCGATGTGATTCGTTCACCGGAAGAAGCCGTCAGTCTTGTCAATAAGTTAGGCTATCCTGTTATTATCAAGGCAGCGGGCGGCGGCGGTGGGCGAGGAATGAGAATAGCTAACAATGAAGAGGAACTTCTCCACGGGCTTAAAGTTGCTTCAGGCGAATCAAGGGTGGCCTTTGGAAACCCGGATCTTTATATCGAAAGCTATATTCATAACCCGCGGCATATCGAAATCCAGATTTTAGCGGATCAGCATAATCATTATGTGCATCTTGGAGAACGAGAGTGCAGCATTCAGAAGCGTCACCAAAAGTTAATTGAGGAATCGCCTTCACCTTTCGTTGATAAGGAATTGAGGGAGAAAATGTGCGAGGCAGCCCTGCGTATTGCACGAGCCATCCAGTATAAAAGTGCAGGGACGATTGAATTCCTGGTGGATGACAAGAGAAATTTCTATTTCATGGAAGTGAATTCGCGCATTCAGGTAGAGCATCCCGTGACAGAAATGGTTACAGGTGTTGACATCATACGCGAGCAAATCCTCATAGCATCCGGTGAGCAGTTGGAGATGACTCAGGATGAGATCAGACAAAACGGATGGTCTATGGAATGTCGAATTAACGCCGAGGATCCGGAGGATAATTTTGCGCCTTCTCCCGGGGTGGTGGAGGGATTGATTTTACCCGGAGGACCCGGCATAAGAGTGGACACACATATTTATGATTCATGGGAGATCAGCCCATTTTATGACTCCCTGATTGGAAAAATAATTGTGTGGGGACGAAATCGTGAAATGGCTGTCTGTAGAATGCAACGGGCCCTTAGGGAATTCAAAATCGAAGGCGTTAAGATGACCATTCCGTTTCATGAAAGGGTTCTGAGGGATGGGAATTTTGTAGCGGGTCATTTTAATACCAATTATATCAACGGTTTTAATGGAATAAATTCATGAGAGCGTCATGATCGGATCATGGCAATCGGTGGGACTATTTTCTTAGAAAGGGAGAAGATCGATGTCAAATGAGGAGAAGAATGATAGCAGCCAGGAAAAATGGTCTATCGATACTACGAAAGAAGTCATGCAGGCAAAAAAGGAGATGGCCAAAGGCAAGAAGAGTAGGGGAGTATCATTTAGACCCTATGTGGAAGATCTCCGGACTCGCTTGGCAAAGGTGGAGGAAAAGCGAAAAAAAATCTTGGAAATGGGCGACAAGAAATTACTGGCCAAACAGCGGGAAAGAGGAAAGCTTACCGCCAGAGAACGAATTGAGATTTTTTTTGACGAAGGAACTTTCTTTGAGCATGGGATATTCGGCGAGAGCCAGATTAGAGGGATGGGAATGGGAGAATACGGCACGCCGGCAGATGGCGTGATCTGCGGATTTGGCCTTGTTGGCGGTAGGAAGGTCTGTGCCTACGCCACGGATTATTCCGTTCTTGCCGGATCCAGCGGTGAAGGTCATCAGATCAAGGTTGCCGACATCACCAAACTGGCTGCCGCCGCTAAAGTGCCTATTGTGGGGTTTATTGATTCTTCGGGGGCCAGACTGCATGAAGCCGCCCCGTGCCTGAAGGGGTATTATGATACGTTTTGGCTTCAGTGCAACTACTCAGGCGTGATCCCCCAGATTACCATTATATGTGGCGGCTGTGCTGCGGGCCAGGCCTATTCCCCGCTGCTGACGGACTTTGTCATCATGACGAAAACAAAAGGGACCAATATGTGGCTGGGTGGTCCCAGGGCAACCGCTGCTCTCACGCAGGAAGACATAACGGAAATCGGAGGCGCGGAATATCACATGAAATACAGCGGAAGTTGCCACTACGTCGCGGAAGACGACAAAGAAGCCGTCGAGGTAGCAAAGAAGATCCTGAGTTACTGTCCATCTTCGTGGGAGGAAGTGCCGCCATATACGACTCCGAAGGATGATCCATACCGCCGGGAAGAAAAACTACTGGATATCCTGCCGTCCGATCCGCGACGGACCTATGACATGCACGATATCATCAACCTGATCGTTGACGACGGCGAATTTCTCGAAATCATGGAAGGATATGCCAAAAGTGCGATTGTAGGTTTCTGCCGTTTTGACGGACACCCCTGCGGAATCTATGCGGGAAATCCGGCCTATCTTGCTGGGTGCCTCGAACCCGATGCCTGTGATAAGGTGACAAGATTTATTACATATTGCGATTGCTTCAATATTCCTCTGGTATATCTGGTGGACACGCCCGCCATTACCGTCGGCGACGATTGGGAAATGAAGGGAGTGATCCGGCATGCAACGAAACTGTTACATACAACAAATTGCGCAACGGTGCCGCGTGTTTGTATTCTTGTTCGAAAAGCATACGGCGGCACGCTTCCCATATTTTGCTCTAAGCCTCATGCGGCGGATTTTGTATACGTATGGCCGACCGGAGAATATGCGCCGATGGGGGCCGACGGCGCCGTCGCTATCATATACGACAGGAAAATAAGAGAGCTGTCGTCCACTGAAGAGAGACTTGCTTTTGCGGAGGCGAAAAAAAAGGAATATTTTGACGAGTACGTGGACCCGATCAAGACAGCTGCGAACCTCAGGTGGGATTTCTTTGATGATATCATTGATCCCAGAAAAACAAGGGAGATGATCGTAAAATCCATGCATTTAGGTCGATCCATAAAAGAGCGCGTCATTCCCAGGCCAAAAAGAAAGCAGGGGAATCGCCCCGTTTGAACGTGAGGAGTCATCAAGTTAATTATAAAGATGATATAAACATGGTTATGTACGTATCGCTTGGATGCGCACGCCTGCAATAACTGCGTATCAAATGGTTTTACAAAAGGTCGTTCTTGCCAGGCACAGTCAAGCTATTTAAAATAGAAGGTTTAAGGGTTGCTTTTCAATCTCCTTTACACGACCTTTAGCCTTCTATTTTTAAAAAGAAAGGAGGACAGTCCCCATGCCTTTTGTTCAACTGTCAAACATTACGGAAAGAGATATGATGCCTGGGTTTTCCGGTCGCTTCGTGCACACGAAATTTATGACTTTTTCTTTCTGGAACACGAAAGCTGGCTATTCGTTACCGGAACACTGTCATCCCCATGAACAGGTGACAACGATCATTCGGGGTACTTTTGAAATTTCCGTGGACGGTGAGACGAAAACCGTCGAACCGGGTTCCGTTGTGGTCATCCCACCTCATGCAAAACATTGGGGCACCTCAATCACGGATTGCTATATTCTCGATGTCTTTTACCCGATAAGGGAAGACTATTTATAATAAGCGGTTGTGCTGTGTCATTTTAAAAGTATCGTCAATCAGGAGTTCATGAACCGAGTAAAAGATATCCATCTCTATACGTGTAAGCGCAAGATGGTTTTTTTATCAACGATTTTCGCAGACGGTTTAACCGTCATTTTGGTATAAGGTTTTGAATCTGGCATCATTGGAAATCGAGGTTCAGTTTAAGGCCTCCGAGCCAGGAGAGAGACTGCGGCAGACGATGCCAGGGGACGCCTCTGAGGATGGGGTTGTGCGCCCGGCGGGGATAGGATACCTGCACCGTGCCGCTACCGATGTGGACGACCGCCTTTCCCCGGACAAAATGGCGATAGATAGTCTGGGCGTCGCACTGCTCGAATCCCCTGAGCTTTTTGGCCAGCATACTGTAGAGGGTGTCGGCGATCATGGTCATCAAAACGTCAAAGTGCACCTTCACCAGGATAGGGGAAGACAGGGCGTTAAGGTTGAAAAACTTGACCGGCTCGGAGATGACGTTCTCCACGCGCCATCTGTGGGCGTAGTCGCTGACGATAAGTTCCACCGGGGTTTCGAGATCATTGGTGATCAGAAATGCTGGTCGTTCATGGCCGTTGCCTCTAAGGATGATTTGCCGGAGTTGCCCCTCGTAATCATGGAGAGAGATGACGGATTGATGGACATAGGGATTGGGGTATTTCCGTTTGTCGTGGGCAATGTGGATCTTCTCCCAAGGGGAAAGTTCCTCAAGATTTTCAACCAGTTTCTTTCCTCGTCTTCTCAGGGTGATGAACTTGACTCCCATGCGATTCAGTACCGTCAGATGTTCGTAGGTGGTAAACTTGGAATCAAAAACAAAGGTGGAAGCAACGCCCTTGCGAATGCCCTTCCAGAAGGACAAGACGTTGACGACCTATTCATTGGCCTCTTCCTTCATGAGATCGGCTGCTGTATAGAGAACAAGTTTGGAGGAGGCATCTTGGGCAAAAAGGGTCAAGGCCCCTTTCATCCGCCTGCCTCTGGCGCCGGCCCAATGTTCCTGGAGGACCGATTCATCCCTGTAATGGGGAATGGTGTGGAAGTCCAGATTGATAACGCTGCCGTCATACAGACCCAGACTGGCGGCCTTCTTCACGAAGGCCTGCTGGAGTTTCAGGATGTGAACCTCATCGAGGGAATAGGAATAGGTGGACATGGCCGTGCACTTGGGCAGAAAGTTGATGTCGGCAAACAACCCCAAACCGGGATCGAAGGCATGATCACCCATGTGGCCGTATCGCTCCGTCCCAATGAGTTTCAGCGCCAGAAAAGAAAGGAAATAGCTGACAGCAGGGACGACTTTGCTGCCGGGAAGTCCCGCAGAACGAATAAGTTCCGGAATATCAAAGCTTTCCAGAAACGGCGCAAACAGAAAGACGCCCGCCGATTCGTAGGCAAGTCACATCAGCCGCCTGACTCACATAGCTCGCATGCAATTACTTAAAACCGGACATTACTGATGCAATCCTTTTTACGACACGATAGAAATGCACCATCGTTGTATTGCCTCTGGGAGCTGCCGTGGTAACCCCGAGATTCAAGGTGATGTACATCGTGACGGAGTACGATGCGGCAGACTTGTATCTTAAATCTATTCCAGCTCGCAAAAAAGCCTTGATTGCTGTGGTTCACCCCTATTTCCGGAATGAATTGAACAGATAAGCCGTTAAAGCAGGCTTGAGCGGGACTCAAATGATTCTTAGAGAAACGTCAATATGGAGATATAAAATAGACCAATGATCAGGAGGATTGAAATGAAAACACGAATGACGGAAGTATTTGGAGTGAAATATCCCATTATGTTGGCCGGTATGGCGTATGTCAGCTTACCCAAGTTGGTGGCCGCTGTATCCGAAGCCGGAGGGCTTGGTACCTATAATAGTGTAGCAAACACTCCCGAAGAGATGAAAGACATCATAGAAGAGATCAGGTCTCTTACCGATAAACCGTTTTCCGTAAATTTTACCCTGTTACTTCCAAATGCGAGAGAGAATGCGGAAGTGGCGTTGGAACAAAAAGTTCCGATATTGAATTATGCTTTGGGTAAAGCCGACTGGATGATAAAGGCTGCTCATGCGTATGGTGGGAAGGTTATTGCGACAGTCGCCACTGAACGTCACGCACTGAAGGCCCAGGAAGACGGGGCTGACGCCATCGCCATAACGGGTTATGAGGCGGCGGCACATGGAACGGAAATAACCACCTTGGTGTTGGCACAGATTCTTGTAAATAAAATCCATATTCCCATCATTGCAGCTGGTGGTTTCTGCGATGGAAGGGGGCTGGCTGTTGCATTGGCAATTGGTATTGATGGAATATCCATGGGTACAAGATTTGTGCTGACCAAGGAATGCCAAGTGCATGATGATGTGAAACAAACGATTCTGAAGGCAACGGAGAACGACACGATCTATTCTGATAAAATAGACGGACTACCCGGAAGATGGTTCAAGACAAAAGCGACAATGGAGATGGCTACAGGAAAACTATCGATGATGAAAGCCTTATCCAGTACAATGAAGGTAAAAAAAGAACTTGATGTGCCGATGCATAAACTATTAGCCAGTGGCGTTAAGCAGATGGGTAATAGGGGAGTTGCTGATTTAGCTCGTCAGGCACTGAATGTGACTGGGATTAAAACAGCCGCGGATACAGGCAATCTTGACGAGGGATTTTTCCCTGTGGGTCAAATTATTGGTAACATCAGAAATGAGCTCACGTGTAAAGAATTGATCGATGGGATGATTGCTGAAGCAAAAGAGGCTATTGAGGCAGCACATAATAAATTCTTGCTGTAATGCTTTTATGAGAAAATATTCACAACTAGCCGGATATTTTAATCTTTCGTTGTGCCCGAAACGGGCATGATGATTTGTGTGATTCATCCGCAAACGTCTGGCAGACTCATCTTGGAAGTTATTTCGAAGTCTAGTAAGGTGCGGCAGTCAGTCAGAGACAGCGACTGTCGGTGACGGGTTATTTAAAATTTTACCAGGCACAGGAATGGATCAGGCGATTGGGGCGATCAGGAAACGCGGGTCGTTGGTTGAGGATCAACGGGTGGAAATGACAACAACCGATTTTCGTGGAGCGATTTGATATAAGATTTTTGTCGGCCACTTATGAGATTAATCTGATATAACGCAATAATAAAAGGTAGTTGCGATTGCGCATAGTTGCCAAGTTTTGATACATTCTTATATCAAATGACGGTATGCTAAGGATATTTCTGTTGTTATAATTGAGAACCACAGACAGTATAGCAAATACAAGTCTTCAATGATAAGCATCTCCTTAGCTTATTGAATATTGATATATAGATACTTAAATATTATATTAAAATTAAGCTTTTTTACTGGAAAAACTTGGCCAATTATATTTGGCATGCAAATCAATGATTTCATTGAGCAGGTGCCATAATGGAACTTATAGAGTTAGGAAAAATTAAAGTTATACAGGGTCAGAACAATGGGCGATTTCCATTCTGTAATTCTCTTCTTATCGACGACGGTGTCAAGGTAATCATCGACCCCGGCGCTGGTCTGGATCCGATGATGCAGATTAGGAAGAGCATGGATATCGATCTTGTCATTAATACGCATTTTCATTTCGATCATATTGCCTACAATTATCTCTTTGATCACTCCCGGATTGTTATTAATGACTGGGAGGGAGAATGTTACCGGGATCGAAGGGAAATCCTGAAGCGTCTTGGAATGACGAATTATTATGGCGACGCTTGGACACAGGGATGGTTGAACAGGATTTCACGGCCGGACAGCGTCCAGAGCCCTTATACCCCGCAAAATCGTCATGAATGGTGGCTTTCTACGGCCAGACTGGACGGTACTTACCAATGGGGAGATGTCATGGATTTTGGCTCGACCCGGATGGAAGTCGTCGGGACGCCGGGCCATTCCGAAGGATTTTGCTGTCATTACTTTCCCGACGAGGGTATTGTCTATACCGGAGATATTGATCTCACCGCCTTTGGTCCCTGGTGTTTTGGCGCTGATGGCGATATGGATCAATTCATAAAGTCAGCTGAGATTGTTGCGAATCTAGATGCAGGCACATATATCACCAGTCATGAAGCGGGCATTGTCAATCACGATGATTTTCGGAGGGCCCTGAAACAATATCTCGAAATCATTGATAAGAGAGAGGCGCGGATCATGGCTGCCCTCTCAGAACCGGTTTCTTTAAGCGATCTGTGTGCCATGGGACTGATTTATGGCAAGAAATTCCTTGTTGATGAGTGGGTCCGTGCCTGGGACGCCTTGACGGTCAAGAAGCATGTCGAGCGTCTTTCCGCAAAGGGGATAATCACTTGTGTCAATGGCGTATATTCAATTCTAAAATAAGCGTCTGACGGAGTCATCTTTACCTGGGGTTGCCTTTGGGGTAAGCCTTCCGGCGGTGGGATATTTTCATAATCGGGAGGAAGCAGATGACCGTAGCGGAGCGAAGCGCCCATTGGCAGGGCATCATAGACAAGCAGGCGGCAAGCGGTAGGAGCGCGGCGGCGTATTGCCGGGAGGAGCACATACACGCGGGTCGTTTTTATTGTAACCGTCTGAAGGACTTATCTTGGCGTTTGTTTCAGAATTGAGTAACTCGCGGCAGTCGGTCAGAGCCATCAACTGACGGCGACGGGTTCTTTGAAAATCTGACGAGATATAATGATGGGTTGGGTGCTTGGCGATTATCATTTTGTAATCTTCATCTCAACTGATAAATGGATAATCTTTTCCAAAGTTGATAATGAGCGGCGTCTGGCTATGTCCAATCTTTCTAGAGAGGCTCGTCGTCCTCTCCTTTGCATAGCCGCCAAGTCCGGCAGCACTAACCTTCCCGTCTTTATTGTCTCCTCTGTCTGGCGTCAAGAAACTTGGTCGTTTGTTTACCCGCAGTTACCTTGTCTCGATGGGGGTGCACATAGGATCGATCCAGGTCTTGGTCGCCTTTTTGGCGAATCGGTCTTTTTCTTTTCCTATCTTTCTCATGGCTCCTGCCTCCTATCTTGTTGAATAATCTCTGACTATTTGAATATTTACGGGCAATTCCGGCTGGCCCTCGTTCTTACGCAGCTCCGGTATCAGCTCTTCACCGTCTGCAAGCCAGGGCATCCAACACATCCATTCGGGGCAGAGGCACTTGGACGGCGGCGTCTTTCCCGGCGTGGGGAAGGGAAGAAATACATTTTTTTGGGGGCCGCTGGTGGTCATAGTAATTATGCTTCCTTTTTCTTTCGGCCCTAAGATAATCCCGGAAACGATTTTCAACAATCGGGGTTAGGATGAATATGTGATGGGAAAAGATCATTGATTGATCTCAGTTTACCCGGCGGTGATGATCAGGATTTGTCCGATGGACATTCTCGTAAGCGCGAACTGAAAGGCAATCTTCACGTTATATTTTTTGACTTTTTACGATGTC
>Ga0116183_1000975_pt1 | contig 33400 bp, 30 predicted proteins | sample AD_UKC078_MetaG_FD_89753 | JGI IMG/M metagenome (GOLD analysis project Ga0116183, IMG submission 89753) | Active sludge microbial communities of municipal wastewater-treating anaerobic digesters from USA - AD_UKC078_MetaG | ecosystem: Engineered > Bioreactor > Anaerobic > Digestate | place: USA...
AAGACCTTTGTCACCATAGCAGCATCCGGTCGGACATTTTGTTTCGCCGCATGCCTGTAAAGATGCGAAAACATTGGTGCATCTTGCAAGTTTCTTGTTGCATTTAAGACCTGTGTGCATTGTACAGTCTTCATTTGTCGTACACCCTTTTGCACACTTTCCATTTGTTATGCAGATCATACATTTTCCGCAGTCTGTATCAGTTGTACAGCTTTTACCCAGATTATCTGTGTCACAGTCGCCTGTGTTTCCCGTATTTCCAGTATTTCCGGTATCTCCGGTGTTTCCACTATTTCCAGTGTTTCCGGTATTTCCTGTATCACCTGTATTTCCCGTATTACCGTCATCATCTTGACCTGTGTCAGCTTCACTGTCGGGCTGTGAAGGAATAGGATCGTCACCACATGCTACAAAACCGAAAAGAACTGACAATGCAATCATTGCAATCATTAGTTTCTTCATTTTAAAAACCTCCAAAATATTAAAAATCAGTGTCTACACCAACAAATCGACAATCCACTATAGTCTCTTATTAATATTTTTCAACAAAAATCTACATAAAATTTTTGTCAATATTCTGCATTATAAAAGAACTGACAATCTATAATTTGACGCAAATAACTCGTTAAAAGTTGTTTTTTTTGTGAAACTTTTTCAATAACTCTGCAATTTTTTCAATATTTTCAACGCTTAAATGCTCTCCCATGGGCAGAGAAAGGAGTTCAGAGGAATATTTTACCGCTTTATATTCCCCTGCATAAATCATATGGTCCTTAAATACCGGCTGCTCAGGAAGGGAGATCGGATAATGAATTCCTGATTCCACCCCGTTCTCTCTCAAATATTCTTTTAACTCATCTCTCCGAACATGTCTTACAACAAAAAGGTGCCAGGCATGGCGGAGACCTTCTCTTTTCAGCGGAAGTTTCAATCCCTCCACATCTTTTAAAAGATTTAAATATGCTTCTGCAATGTTGTTACGCATGCCTATCCAATTCTCAAGATACTTAAGTTTAACATTAAGAACAGCGGCCTGGATCGTGTCCATTCTTGAGTTTATTCCGGCAACTTCATGCCTGTATTTTTCGGTTCTGCCGTGATCACAGTACTGCCTTACTTTCTTAGCCAGAATATCATCGTTAACAACTACTGCGCCTGCATCTCCCATTGCGCCCAGCACTTTTCCAGGATAAAAACTGAAAGCGGCGCCATCTCCAAGAGAGCCGGCTTTAACATTCCCGATCATTGCACCGTGGGACTGTGCGGCATCTTCAATGAGAGGAACATTCCATTTTGCTGTGATCTTTTTCAACTCCGGGATTTTTGCCGGCTGGCCGTAAAGGTGGACTGCGATGACAGCGGAGACATCTTCGGTCATTACGCTTTCAACACTTTCAGGAGAAATAGTATAATCTTCATCAATGTCAGCGAACTTCACTTTCAATCCGTTAGATATAACCGATTCGGCAGTCGCCACAAAAGTATTTGCAGGCACAACAACTGTGCTGCCGAAAGGAAGTTCCAGACATTTTATCAATGCCGTCAGCGCATCTGTCCCGTTTGCGCAAGCTATGCAATGGTCTGCTTTCAGATAGTCCGCAAATTCTTTTTCGAACTCTCTGACATCACTGCCTTTAACAAATGATCCCTCTGCAATGACTCTCAGAACTGCTTCGTCTATCTCTTTTTTCAGTTGCAGATATTGTCTACTTAGATCAAGAAATCTGATCATGCTCACCTCCTGCGTTCAGCTTCACATATACTGCAAAACTCTTATGGAGTCAAAATCATGCTTTTTCTTGACACAACTATATCTACTTTGTATTATTGCATTGTTTATTTATTGTTTTTTTCAGTGCTTAATGGTTAGCGTACAATTAATTTCAGTTTGCTTCTGTCTACAGATAATGTTTTCAACCGAAATGCGGATAACAAAAGAGCTGGGGAACTATCATTACGGCTGGTTCTGTCTTTTTTCATTCGATTTCGGTCATCCGGATGGCTTAAATATAAGAACGCCCCGACTGCAGGAGGAGCAGTTTGAAAATATTTTCATATCCTCAGAAGAAATGGATGAAATAAGAGATCAGATAAATTATATGCTTGAAGAAGAAGAGGAGGAAAATGAAACAGTTATCGACCCTGCTGAAGAAAATGAGATTCACGGCTCTGGTGATCCTGACGATCCATAGCGGAGGCGTTCTTTCTGCTCAGGAAACTGCTTTGGAATCAGTTGCTTCACATCTTAAAGGATTCAAGATAACGGCTGAAATGCTCGAAAAGAAATATAGCTGCATGACACTTGAGCAACTGCTTAAAAAAGGATTGGCGGGAATAAACGATCTGGAAAAAGCCGTGGTTTCTGCAAGAAAGAATACCCGTGCAGCCGGATTACTCCCGGAAATAAGTGCCTGGAGCAAATATAAAAATGACGAAAAACTTTATTTATATCAGAGAAATAATATTGCTGTAGGAAAAGATTACATTACTATCGGACCTGATGACAACAACACAACTTATGGCGATCTCACTTCATTCGAGGTTGGAGGAAGAATAAAATTCGATCTGACAAAGCTCCTTTATAATTCTGACACCATAAAGTTCAGCGATCAGCAGCAGAAACTCTATTTCTTAAGAATAGAAATGATAGAAAAGCTCAGTTCAGTATATTTTTTCAATGCCATGCTTAATGCCTTAAAAAACCTTAAAATAGAAGTGCCTCAGGAAAAAATGATCCTATATGAAATAATAGACAGGAAACACAATGGATGGCTTAAATCATTTGCCGGCATTGATCTTTACGAATGCGGGGAGAAGAAATGAAAATATTTGTAATTATTATATTTCTTGTCTTCACAGCATCTTGTGAAATTGAGAAACCCGAAAAATCTGAATATGAACCGTTCGTCTGCTCAGAATTTCCAGAAAGCAGGGTTTTTTTCCCGGAAGAAAAAATATCTTTTGTGTTCAACATGGATGTAAATCCGAATTCACTTTCCGGGTTTACCGTAAAAGAGATCTCTTCAGAAAATGAAATTCCTGTGGAAATTTCAGGTGATACTGTCTCGATACTTCCTCCCCTTCCAGCGGAATCTTCACTCTCAGTTACAATAAGCTCGGCACTTAAATCGATCGACAATCGACCTTTGATGACAGGAGACGGTTTTTCTGAAAACAAGGAGCTCTTCGAGATCACTTTTGAAACCGGCGTAAAACTTCCTGAAATTGAAACGATCATCCCTTCTGAAAACCAAAGCTCGACCGTTGCTATAAAATTTGACGGAAATATTGAGATCAAGTTTAAGGATGTTGATCCAGTGCCTTCAGACATGATGAAGATAGAGGACTGGATAGTTATCGTTTATGATGAACCTGTCGGGAAAATAAACATTTCTAAGGCCACAGCTGTTGAAAGAGACACTGAACTTGAAGATATTTCTGTAACGCTTCCTTCTAAAAAACCTGAAAAGGGCGATCTTTCGGTTGAATATTCGGCTTCAGACACTGAAATAATTGTAACTATTTCTGACGAATCGGCAATAGCTGTTTCAGTGAACGGTGTGAATTTCATGTGTGAAAAAAAATGTTCGGCTGTTCTTAAAGACCTGTTGCCTGAAACTTATTATTCAGTAAATACCGATGTTTACACAACAACAGGAAAAAAGCATGATACTGCCGAAATTATTACCGGTGAAGAAAAACCGCATGTAATCATCTCTGAAGTAATGCACACCCCGTCACTTGAGCCGGAAAAAAACTGGGAATTTGTTGAAATATTTAATTCCGGCAACATTGATTTTGACCTTGAAAACTGCTTCATTGATGATAAAAATGACGGAAAAGGAATTGATCCGCTTATTCTTAAAGATCCTGAAAGAAATTTGATATTACAACCGGGGGAACTTGCCGTAATAACAGGAAATGAAGCGGCTTTCTCTGATGTTGCCGGCAGTGCTTTATGGCTTATTGTCGATGACACTACCATTGCCGATGCGGGACTCACTTCAACTGAAACAATCCAGATAATCTGCAACAGAAATGACCTGATGGTGCTTGAAGCACATGCAGATCCGTCCGGACTGAAAACCGAAAGAGGATATTCATTCAATTCTGACAAATACGGAAACATCTGTTCTTCATCTGTGGAAGGAGGAACTCCGGGAAAATATTATGAATGCGATTGAGAAACTGACTTTTCTTTCTTATCCGGGAGCTTGATTATCAAAATTCCCGCTATTATTGAAATTATAGCAATTATCTGTGATGAGGAAAGAAGATCATTGAAGAACATTCCTCTGTCGTCGGCTCTGAAAATCTCTATTATGAATCTGAAAATACCGTAAAGTATCATCCAGATCCCAAATACAGAACCATCTTTTTTATATCTTTTTCTTACAAATATCCAAAGAAAAAGAAATATGACCATATTTGCAAAAAAAGATATGAGTTGAGAAGGAAAAACCGGATAGGGCATTTCCTTTAAATTCAGAAGAATGTCCCGCGCAAACTGATTTTTTGCGCTGAGTCCGTATTTTATGAACTGACTGGCGATTGATGAAGATGAAATTTCGCCGAAACAGCATCCGTTCAGATAACAGCCGATCCTCCCTATGCCGACACCGAAAGCTATTCCGTATGTATAGTTGTCAAGATATTTCAGAAATGGGGCTTTGTGATATCTGAACCACCACAGGGCGGCGGGAAGACCGAATATCACAGTTCCGTAAAAAGCCAAACCCCCTTTCCAGAATGCGAATATTGCAAGCGGCTTCTGAATATATATTTCAAGAAATCCGTCAAAAACAATGTGCATTGCCCTTGCACCGATATATCCGAAAATGCTGACCCAGACAGCTCCGTAGATTGAAAGTTTCACATCAAGGTTCCGTCTTTTCGTTTCCCAGTAATTAAAGAAAAATCCGCCGAGCAGACCGATAATTCCCATGAAATAGTAGCTTGAAACATCAAGCGGTCCGATAGAAAAAAGAATCGGTTTCATTTTGAGTCCTTCTTTTTCTGGAAAAAAAGAAGCTCTATTAAAAGAAGTGCAACTGCAACAACTATTGCCGCGTCAGCAATATTAAATGTCGGCCAGTGATAGTAATCTCCTGCATGCCAGTCTATAAAATCAATGACATAGCCCCTGAAATAACGGTCAAAGAGATTCCCGAGCGCCCCTCCGAGTACAAAACCGTAAACTACTTTTATCAGTCTGTTTTCTGCATAAGTAAAGAGCAGATAGACAATAAAAAGGGTTATTACAGTTGAGATTCCAAGAAAGATCAGTTTCCTGTAAAAATCGGGAAAGTTGCCTCCGATCCCCCATAATGCACCGCGGTTTTCAGCATAAATAAAACTCCACCAGCTTTCAAATACAACAACCTGTCCACCGTTCCTGAGCGTTATGGCCCAGAACTTTGTGGCTTGATCAAGTACCACTACCGGAAGCGTTATTATCAGAAGATAGAGTGCATTCATCCATTCGAATTTTTTAAAATTCATCTGACCGCCTCATAACAGGATTCACATATCCCCTGAAGTTCATCTGAGAAATTCTTCAACTCCCTTTTCTTCCAGCATCTCGGACATTTCTCACCCGGAGCGACTCTGACTGACATCCAGACACTTATATCTTCAACTTTCTGCAATCCTTCGCTTGACGCCGCTTTGTCAACACCGGAAACTATGAATATGGATTCCAGAGAATTCAACTCCTCATCCAGCAAAGGAATGTTTTCAAAATAGAGATCAACCGCCGCATCAAGTGAATGACCTATCGTCTTCTGCATTCTAAGTGTTTCGAGCTGTTTCTGAACTGCTTCACGAACCTTGAGAAGCACATCCCATTTTTTTAAAAACCCTTTTTCCTCATCGTTCAAAGAAACAGCCGGCATATCTTCAAGAAAAACACTCTCTTTTTTGTCACCTTTAAGAAAACCGTATGCCTCTTCAGAAGTGAAGCTCAGAATAGGAGCAAGGGCTGTTATGACATCTTTAAGTATTTGATAGACCGTGAACTGCGACTTTCTCCTTCTTGGATCGTCAGCTTTCATTGTATAACGGTCTTTTATGATATCGAGATAGACTGAGCTCATTGCAACTGTGAAAAAATCGAGAATTTCGTGATAAACCCTGTGAAACTCGAAATTTTCATATTTTGAGAGAACAAGTTCAAGCTTGCTTTTCCATGTCAGATAAGCCCATTTATCAAGAGAAGTCAGTTCATTAATATCATATTTCATTGTGTCGGGATCAAAATCATTGATAAATCCGAACATGAATCTCATTGTGTTTCTGATCTTCCTGTAGGCAGTTGCAAATCCTTCAATTATGTTGTCACTTATTCTAATGTCGTCCCGATAATCTTCGGCGGCAACCCATAGTCTGAGAATTTCCGCACCAAGAGTGTTGATCCTTTTGTCGGGCGGAACAAAATTGCCCTTGCTTTTTGAAAGCTTCTCCCCTTTTCCGTCAACAACAAAACCGTGAGTGAGTACTTTTTTGTAGGGGGCCTTGTCTTTAATAAGAACGCTCAGTTTCAATGAAGACTGGAACCATCCTCTGTGCTGGTCGCTTCCCTCAAGATAAAGATCGCACGGATATTCATAACCTTTGCTCCCGTCAAGTACTGCCGCCCAGCTCACTCCACTGTCAAACCAGACATCCAGGATGTCGCTTTCCTTTTTTATATTCCTGCCGGAACATTTCGGACATGTGAAACCTTCAGGAAGAAATTCTGACGGCTCTTTTTCATGCCAGACAGATACTCCTTTGACAGATATTTCATCCGCAACTTTATGGGCAATCTTTCCATCAACTATCTTTTCCCCGCAGTCACTGCATGAAAAAGCAATAATCGGCACACCCCATAACCGCTGTCTCGAAACACACCAGTTCGGCGAATTCTCAAGCATCGGTGTTATCCTTTTTCTTCCCCATTCCGGAATAAGTTCAACTTTTTCTATCTCTTCAAGGCATCTTTTCCTCAAATTCGTTTCGTCCATGGAAATGAACCACTGCTCTGTCGCCCTGAAAATCACCGGCTTGTGACATCTCCAGCAGTGTGGATAGCTGTGACTTATCATTTCGCCCGGCTTATTCAGAAGAAAACCTTCCTTGAAAAGATGTTCCACTATCACGGGATTTGCTTTGAAAACATGAAGACCGCTAAAATATGGAACATCTTCTGTCAGAACACCTCTGTCATCGACCGGAGCATAAGCGGGAAGCCCGTATTTAAGACCTGTCAGATAGTCGTCGGCTCCATGACCCGGAGCAGTATGAACGCAACCGGTTCCTGTATCTGTCGTAACATAATCTGCATAAACTATGACCGATTCTCTGTCTATGAAAGGATGTTTGGTTTTCATGCCCTCAAATCTCATTGCATTGAAAGTCATTACAGTTTCAGCATCACTATGTCCCGTTGCAGCAAGAAATTTTTCTTTCAAAGCAGAAGCAATGATAAAAACCTCTTCGTTAAATTTAACGGCACTGTATTCAATTTCAGGATGAAGAGCAATGGCAAGATTTGCCGGAAGAGTCCACGGAGTTGTGGTCCAGATCACAAAATTCACCGATTTATTTTCGAGCTCCATCAATTTGTCTATCAACGGAAATTTCACATATATTGAAGGAGATGTGTGGTCTTCATATTCTATCTCGGCTTCAGCAAGTGCAGTTTCACAGCTCGGACACCAGTGAACGGGTTTCTTTGATTTAAAAAGAGCACCGGACTCAACAACATTTGCAAATTGATGGGCTATGCATCCTTCGTATTCAGGAGAAAGCGTAGTGTAGGGTTTTTCCCAGTCTGCAAAAACTCCCAGCCGTTTAAACTCTTTTCTTTGAATGTCAATTGCATTTATTGCAAAATTCTTACATTCCTTGAGAAAGTCTGATTTAGACATTTCCTTCTTCTTCGATCCAAGCTTTTCGGCAACCTTCAGCTCTATCGGAAGACCGTGACAATCCCATCCGGGTCTGAATGTGGCAAGATGTCCCGACATGTTCTTATATTTGACAACAATATCTTTTAGTATCTTGTTCAGAACATGGCCGTCATGAAGACTTCCATTGGCATATGGAGGTCCGTCATGCATTATGAAAGAATTTTTGTCCGAATTCTTTTTAATCATCTTAAAATAAATTTGGATGTTTTCCCAGTTTTTCAGAATCTCCTGTTCTTTAACGGGGAGGTTGGCCTTCATTGGGAAATCGGTTTGGGGAAGATTCAGTGTTTTTCCATAATCCATTGATAACTCCAGATTAAGTAAGCAGTTACAAAAATGCGGGGAATTTTATTCTCTGGATACCATAAAGTCAAGGTTTGATTTGCATTTGTTTTGTTCATTAATATTGACAAAGTTGATTTTTATGTATAAATTTATAGCGGAACAAAATTTTTAGCTCTTGCAGCACGGAGGACAGTTATGTTCAAAAGGTTTTCTTTGATAGCGGCGATCATTTTGGTATTCATGGAAGTTTCTGCGCAGTATGCCGCACTTCTTGACGACAAGATAAAGCTTAATAATGAAGATTTCATAAAGTCCCTTGTCGAAGCAGATAACATTGTTCTTGGAAGATATCTTCAGGGCGGAAAGACTAAAGCTAAAATCAGAGTTGAAAATGCTTTCGTCGGGGAAGCTAAAGATGAAATAATTGTAAACAACCTGGACAATGAAAAGATACGATTGAGATTCAAAAGAGACGAATACAAAAAGGGAGATCAGTATATTTTCATCCTCAAGAAACAGGGAGCGGAATATGATCTGCTTGAATACAGCGTTTCAATACCCGTTTCAGACAACCTTGCAAATTTCTCGTTCAACACACCCTATCTGATAAATTTCTGGCAGCCTTTTGACATTAAGCTTTTTGAAGTTGCAGCAATTGCGATTAGAGAAAAAGAAGATAAAATGCTTTCTGATAACACAAGAGAAACTTTTATTGAACTTGTTAAAGAATATGTCGGCAAAAACAGCGTAAACGATCTCAAGGCGGCTCTCGCTATTGCGAATTTGACTGAAATATCTCTTGATTTTGAAACTTACAATAAATTTGCATCTGACACCGGTACGCTCGGATGTCTCGCAGTCAAATTTTCTGCAGGAATAATGGGAGAGATATATTTCAACCAGAATATCCTTCCGAAAGCTGAAAACATGAATCCTGACAGTCAGACGGCTTTTGCAGTTGCTGCAATGAAGCTTTCTTCAAAACAGGGAGCAAGGGTTATCGGAAAGATCCTGAACAATGTGGGATTGTATCGCCCTTCTTCAAGTGAGTGCTTCCCCTATGTGAAACCACCTACAAACAAGGAGTTTTTTGTAAGATCAGTAATAGAAATTGATGCTCCTGAAACATTGAAGATCCTTCAACTCCAGATAGAAAGCGGTGATGCGGCATGGCTTGCCTCTGTTCTTGCTATCATTTCTGAATACGAAGGTGCAGATCTTACCGAACTTGTTCTGAAAGCGGCAACTGTCGAACGGCTTTCAGAGAGAAAATATGAATTCTCAAATTATTTTGACAAAATAAAAACCCCTACAACAGCTAAAATACTGACAGAACTTTTTGCTAAGAATGAAGACCTTTACTGGAAAAAAATAATCCTTACAACCATAGGAAAATATCAGTATGCGGAATCTCTCCCCTTCCTTATCAAAACGCTCAATGAAGACTCGAAAGAGGAAATAAGGACCACAGCAGCAATGTCAATCGGTCAGCTCAGTCAGGTCGGAGGAGCGAAACCTCTTTATGATTTCATAACAAAAGAAAAATCTATCCTTGCAAAATCTATCGCCATTGATTCGCTTGCACAGATCCCTGACAGATCTGTACAGGACTTTTTAAAAGAGATCATTAAAAACGAACAGGACCCGAAAATCAGAGAATCAGCTGTAAATGCAATGGAAGATAATCTTTTCATTTTAAGATACGGCAAAAAGAAAAATGACAACAGCGGACGATAAGATCGGTTCCTGGCTCATCTGGCAGAATTCCATCCAGCCGTTTCTCTATAAAGAAGATTTTTCAAAAGAGATCTTGTCAGTAATTGCTCAAAAGAATAGAGATGTAAAACTAGAGATCATAAATATTGATAAAGATGAATTGAAACCAGTCGAAAGGATAAAAAGGGAGGTTTCCAAATGTCTTAACTGCCGTCTTAGTCAGACAAGGAAAAATGTTGTTTTCGGTGAAGGCAGGATTGACGCAGATATTATGTTCATCGGTGAAGGACCCGGTGAAGATGAGGACAGAACGGGAAGACCTTTTGTCGGAAAAGCAGGACAGCTCCTCACAAAAATTATCGAAAACGGAATGAAAATATCGCGGGAAGAAGTCTATATCGCAAATATCGTAAAATGCAGGCCTCCGTCAAACAGGGATCCTCTTCCCGATGAAGCTGAGAAATGCATCGGATTTCTGAAAAGGCAGATAGAGATAATAAACCCGAAAGTGATAATAATTCTTGGAAAAGTTGCGGCAAAATATCTTCTCGGGATTGAAACAACGATAACAAAAGCCCGCGAGGAAACTTACGATTACGGTTCTTCAAAAGTTTTTGTGACATACCATCCGAGTGCACTTTTAAGAAACGAAAGTTATAAAAGACCCGTCTGGGAAGATATCAAAAAAGTTCTTAAATATCTTGAAACCGTTTAAAGACTGAAAAAACTTCAAAATGGTGTGTTGAAGGAAAAAGATCCACAATATCAAGATTTTTTAATTTATATCCGCAATCAACAAATCTTTTCATGTCACGAGCGAACTTTGAGGGTTCGCAGGAGATATAAACAACTGTTTTCGCTTTACTTTCTGCAACAATGTCAACAAGTTCAGTACCAAGACCATCTCTTGGCGGATCGGCTACAACGATATCTCTCTTTTCAAGTTTCTTTATTTTATAGGCATCAACTCTTTCAATTTGAGCAGTATTACCGAGATTCTCTTCATAACTTCTGCATGATTCGTGAACAATTTCCATTCCTGTCGTTTTCACTCCTGCGACAGCCATAAAAACAGAAAAAAGTCCGCTTCCGCAAAATAGATCATAGCCAGTTTCAGGTGTTGATGCTTTTATCTCATCTTCAAGCAGAGAACATAAAATTCCGGCACCTTCCTCTGAGCTTTGAAAAAAACTGTTCCTTAAGATCTTTATCTCTTTTCCGTTCACAATTTTTCTGACACTTTCTTTTGGCGGCATGAGATCTTTTGAGAATTTTGAGAATTCATATTGAACATCGCCTCTTCTTTTTTTTGAATCATCAAAAATATTTTTAATAAATTCCCGGTTCAGGAGAGGACAATTCTGAAATTTTACAAGTTCATTTGATCTGTATGCCCTGAAAGCGGGAACTCCGTCATCAACAAAAACTTTGGCTCTTGTTCTTAGATTAGTCTCTCCTGCAGAATAGAGCACCGGCTCAATATCAAGTTGGATCCCGTTCTGCTTTAAAAGTTCAAGAAAGATCTCTTTTTTCAAGTTCATCTGTTCAGGATAGCTGATGTGCTGAAATGAGCATCCGCCACAATGAGTATAGTGGGCACATATTGGCTTTCTTCTGTGTTTTGAAGCAGTTGCGATCTCAAAATCTGTTGCTTTGAAATGTCCTTTTTCTTTGACTGCGGCTGTTATTTCAACAATCTCTCCGGGTATTGTGAATGGCACAAAAAATGTTTTTCCATCGCCCCATCCAAGCCCGCAACCGTTAGAGATCACTTTTACTATTTCAATCTTTAAAGAACTCATTCCCAGTGTACCGCTCCTGACGCATAAAGATATATCAAAGTGATCGTTTTTGAATCTATTATCTCTTTTTCTTTTATCATTTCAAGAGCTTTTTCCACAGTTATTTCAACAAGTTCGATCTCTTCATCCGGGTCAGGGAAATGGTTCCTTTCTTCATCAGGAACTTTTTCTGTAAGTGCCGCATAATAATGCATATATTCATCGCTGTATCCGCAGGTGACAAACCCTTCAAAACATTTTTTAAACTTTATAGCTCTAAGTCCTGTCTCTTCTTCAAGTTCGCGGTGAAGGCACAATTCCGGTTCTTCTCCTTCATCTATTTTTCCTGCCGGGATTTCGAGAATATATCGGTCAAGAGCTGTTCTATACTGCCGTTCAAGAATTATCGTCCCTTTTTCTGTCACTGGAAGAACACATATCGTTCCGGTGAAGCGAAGGACAGAATGGGTCAACTCCTTCTTATTATTAAGCAGTTTAACTTCAAAAACTTTAAATATTCCGGCGTCCAGAGCCAGCTTCTGAGATACAATTTTCATAACTTCCTCCAAAAAGATCAGCTCAAATTATCAGAATCGCACCACAATACAAATTTTTTGCTTTCATAAGCTGTTTCTGATATTTTCTCACGATTTTTATAACTTATCGGAGGAAAACATGGAAAAGCAGATGACAGTTGAGAGAATTTCGCAGATAATTCTTGATCTTAATCTCATTAACGATCTGGATTCGCTTCTTGAAAAGATACTGACTGAAACAAGAGCACTTACTAATGCTGATGCGGGAACGATCTATCTTAAAGAGGGTGACGATCTCGTTTTCAAGAACTTTCAGAACAACACTCTGATCGAAGCAGATGAAAAAAGCTTCAGGACAGCCCTTTATTCCAACATAAAAGTTCCGGTGAACGACAATTCTCTTGCCGGATACTGCGCCTCACGGAATGAAATAGTAAATATTGAAGATGTTTACGATATGCCTAAATATGTTCCTTACAGTTTCAACAACAAATTTGATGAAGATACTTTCTATACGACAAAATCTGTCCTTTCAGTTCCATTACACGACAGATACAAGAATGTTTCCGGGGTGTTACAGATAATAAACAAAATTGGTTCCGATTATGTTCCCGTGGCATTTGAAAGCGACGATCTTTCTGTGGTCAAATTTTTTGCGGCAAACGCTTCGGCGGCGATCGAAAAAGCAAGAATAACAAGAGAAACGATTCTCAGAATGATAAAAATGGCTGAACTTCGTGATCCGATGGAGACAGGCAGTCATGTCAACAGGGTCGGAGCATACAGTGTTGAAATATATCGCCAGTGGGCAAAAAAGAACAGCGTTGATGAACATGAGATAAAAACATATACCGACAACATGAGGATAGCCGCAATGCTTCATGATGTAGGCAAGGTGGCGATTTCAGACACTATTTTGAAAAAGCCGGGGAAACTTGATGAAGTTGAGTTTGCGATAATAAAGACACATCCTGACGAAGGAACAAAAATATTTGAGAACCGTTTTTATGAAGTTGATGAAATGGCGGCGGTAATTTCTTTGACCCATCATGAAAAATTTGACGGGACAGGTTATCCCAAAGGTATTGCAGGAAAAGACATTCCTCTTTGCGGAAGGATAGTTGCGATCGCTGATGTTTATGATGCACTCGTTTCAAAAAGGGTTTATAAGGAAGCGTGGCCCGAAGAAGAAGTCATCAGGGAAATAACTTCACTCTCAGGAAAGCATTTTGACCCTGAACTTGTTAAATGTTTCGTCGAAATCCACGAAGTCATCAAAGCCGTCCGGGCAAAATATCCGGATAAGTGACATCTGAAGAAATCAGAAAAGACGACTTTTTTGCAGCAGAATGCAGAATATTCAAGACTTTTTTGCAATATACTGCAAAATAGTCAGACAGTTTAGTCACACAAATTTCAAAAATACAAGGTTAAAAAAAGTTTGATTTAAACATGACAGATCCTCAATCCAGTTTGAATTCTTCTTTCCAGTTGTCTTTTTTGTCCCAGCCGGGCTGTTCTTTTTTGTCAAAGAAATAGTTGCCCATGACAAGATAATCCATTTCGGTTCTCATAAAACAGCGGAATGCGTCATCGGGAGTGCAGACGATCGGTTCGCCTCTGACATTGAAAGAGGTGTTGACGATGACTCCGAAGCCGGTTTTCTGTCTGAATGTGTCAATGAGCTGCCAGTATCTAAGGTTTGTCTCTTTGCTGACACTTTGAATTCTTGCTGAAAAATCAACATGAGTTATTGACGGCACATCACTGCGAAGATGGTAAAGCCGTTCATAAAGAGGCAGAGAATTATAGTTTGCAGGAACTTTATTTCTTCTTTTTTCTTGAACCGGGGCGACAAGAAGCATATAGGGAGTGATGTCATCAAGATCAAAGAAAGTTCTTATTTCTTCTTCCATGACTGATGGCGCAAATGGTCTGAATCCTTCACGATATTTGATCTTTAAGTTCAGTTTTTTCTGCATTTCTGGGCTTCTTGAATCTCCTAAGATAGAGCGGTTGCCAAGTGCCCGGGGGCCGAATTCCATTCTTCCCTGAAACCAGCCGATGACAATATCCCCATTTAAAAGGTCGGCAGTTTTGTCGCAGAGTTTGTCAAAATCATCGTATTTAACGAACTTCGCCTGATATTTTCTTGCGACTTTTTCAATTTCAACATCACCGAACTCAGGACCAAGATATGCCCCTTTCATCGAATCCCGTTTGTCAATTTTAGTCCTTTCGTTATTCAGATGAATGTAGTAAGCAGCAAGTGCGGCTCCGAGCGATCCACCGGCATCACCTGCCGCAGGCTGGATCCATAAGCCCTTGAATATTTTTTCTCTAAGCAGTTTTCCGTTTGCAACACAGTTGAGCGCAACTCCCCCCGCAAGAACGATGTTATCAGATTTTGTTAATTCTTTAGCGGTTTTAGCCAGCTTTATCACAACTTCTTCAGTTATCTCCTGAATCGCCAATGACATGTTCATATAACTCTGATTAAGATCTGATTCCGATTTTCTTCTCGGAATCCCGAACAGTTCCTGCCACTTATCATCATTGGTCATGCTCAGTCCCGTTGCATAATCAAAATATTTCTGATTTAAGAGGATTGATCCATCTTCACGGACATCAACAAGGTTTTCAAGTGTCTTTTTCTTGAATATCTCACGCTCCTCACTATCGGGATTTCCGTAAGGGGCAAGTCCCATCAGCTTGTATTCGCCTGAATTAACTTTGAATCCGCAGTAATGAGTGAAAGCGGAATATAAAAGACCGATTGAATGAGGAAAGTGGAGTTCTTTCAGTATTTTTATATCTTTACCGGTTCCGTGACAGATCGTTGTTGTCGCCCATTCACCGACCCCGTCAAGAGTAAGTATCGCCGCATCAGCAAAAGGTGACGGATAAAAAGCACTTGCCGCATGTGAAAGATGATGTTCAGGAAAAACGATTTGAGGTATTTTTGTCCCCAGCTTTTCAAATTCGCTTTTGAGCATATCTTTCATGAAAAGTTTTTCCTTTATCCAGACCGGTACGGCTGAAAGAAAACTTTTGAGTCCATGTGGCGCAAATGCGTGATATGTCTCAAGAAGTCGCTCAAATTTGATGTATGGCTTATCATAAAAAGCAATGACTGTCACATCATCAAGAGCAATTCCGGCTTCATCAAGAACATATTTAACTGCGTTCACTGGAAACTCGGCAGTATGTTTTTTTCTTGTGAACCGCTCTTCGTGAGCCGCCGCAATGATCTCTCCGTCAATTAAAAGTGACGCCGCACTGTCATGATAAAAAGCCGATATTCCAAGAATGATCTGTCTCATAACACCTCGGATTTATTAGAATATTGTGTAAATAAAAGGAGCAATTGCACTGCCGCTTGAAAGGACGATCAGCACACCGAAAAGAAGAAGAACAAAAATGGCCGGAATCATCCAGTATTTTTTTCTGACCCTTAAAAATCCCCAGAGATCTTTAATAAATTCCATTGCTAACTCCTAATATGGTTTTAAAATGTCTTCGCTTTTATAAGTATGATTCCTTTCAACAAAAACAGAATCAGTTCCCTTTTTGAACTTTTTAAGCATAAGTGAATCTTTGCCCATCACCTGCCTTAAAAGCGCCACAGGAGTAATCACTGTGTAAAAAACTATTGAAAGAATGATCTTTGAAAGAAATGTTCCGATAAAATGGGACAGACCGAACCAGAGCTTTGCAAACGGTTTGAAAACAATTGGAACAGTCATGCAGACAACAGTAAAACCGGTTGCAAAATAAATTGCATAAATGTTTTTAGTAATGAAAAAAACTATCAGCGATATCAGCACCAGTGCAAGACCGCTGTCAAGAGCCATCTTTTTAGAGATCATAATTCCTCCATTTCAAATCAGCCAGATGGTAATTTATCAGAAGTATTGAAAATTGTAAAGATTGAGAGTGTAATTCTTTATCCCTTTACTTGATCGGATTGAAGCATTAAAAATTCGAAATATCCGTTGATCTCATCTAAAAGCTTTAAAGGATCGGCCGGTTTACTCAGGACATTCACTGTTTTTGACCATATGTAATCTGGTTCATCCAACAGCTCAGGGTTAGCTCCGTAGCTTGTAAGAAATATAACCGGATATCTTTTATCATTGTCCGGATCTGTCAGTTTTCTTGCAAGCTCAACTCCGGCTTTGGGGTGCTCCATCATTATATCAACCACAACAATGTCTGGATCAAATGAATCCAGTTTTTTTTCCGCCTCTCCTGCACTTCCGGCCGACTCTACAAAATAACCGGCAGATTCAAGGAACATTTTGTTCTGAGCAACAACATCAGCGTCATCATCAACAAGAAGCACTTTTTTCTTCATCATATCACTCTCCGAATTAAATGAACTTTTTCTACCTTAAAACTCTTATACTGAGCAAAGTTTGTGCCAAAATGCCGTTATGTTGTTAATACAGGGGCGGCAAGTCTTTTTTCCCAATCATTTCAGCACAGACAGGGCAAAATACCAGGGCATAACGCCCCCTTCCGGTTTCTGAAATTCTGTATTATTTGACTTTGCAGTTTTATTCTGTATCTCTTATATAGCAGTCGGTTTTTTTTGTTAAGGTGCTGTAATGAAAAGTGTTTTCCCCAGTGAATTTCTTCTTTTACGGAATATAAAACTGCTTTATGTTGAAGATGATGATGATCTGAGGAATACTGTTTTTGTTTTTCTTAAGGATTTCTTTCACACTATTCACCTGGCATCTAACGGAAGTGACGGATTAAAAAAATTCATTCAACACCGTCCCGATATTGTAATAACCGATCTTAGAATGCCTTATAAAGACGGAATACAGCTTACAAAGGAAATAAAAGCCATCAACAGGAACATTCCGGTCATCCTCAACACCGCATTTGCTGAAATACCTGATCTTATCAGTGCCATAGAGGCAGGTGTTGACAGGTACCTACAAAAACCGGTTGATGAAAAGAACATCCTCAATGTCCTGTATGATCTTTCGCTTCCTTTAATGCAGCAGGAGCAGATAAGATCTCTTCAGGAACAGAACTCTCAGGAAAACTGGTTTTTTGCAAAAAGTCCTAAAATGAAAGAGGTTTTTGACAAAGCCAGAAGCGTTGCATGGACACCTTTTTCAGTAATATTAAGAGGAGAGACGGGCTCAGGAAAAAGTTATCTTGCCAGAGCGATCCATGATATGAGCGGAAGGAAAAATCACCCGTTTGTTAAACTTGATCTGGGAACTTTGCCCGAAAATCTTATTGAAAGTGAACTTTTCGGACATGAAAAAGGGGCTTTTACCGGTGCCGATAAAAAAAGATACGGGGCTTTTGAATCTGCAAATAACGGAACAATTTTTCTTGATGAACTTGAGAATGCTTCGGCACACCTTCAGTCAAGACTGCTCAGAGTCGTGGAAGAAAAAACCATCGTTCCTGTGGGTTCAAACACCCCTACAAACATTGATGTGCGGATAATCAGTGCCAGCAACAAACCTCTTTTCGAGTTGGTAAAAGAAGGAAAATTCAGGGAAGACCTTTACTACCGGCTTGCAGAATTTGAAATAATTCTCCCCCCTTTACGGGAAAGAAAAGAGGATGTCACATGGCTTGCATCAAGATTTATGATAGAAGCCGCAGACGAATTAAAGAAACAGGTCTATAATATTTCTAAAGAGGCACAGGAATATCTCTGTGACAGACCATGGTACGGAAATGTAAGGGAATTACGAAATTTTATCAGAAAAGCCGTTCTGCTTTCAAAGGGAAGTGCCATTACTCTTGACGATATATCCGGCATAAATCAGGAGTCTTTAAAACATACCGGAGAGAACATACAGACCCGTAATTTCATGTCACTTGCTGATAACGAAAGGGAATATATTGAAAAGGCACTTCTTATCACTGACGGCAACAAAACAAAAGCCGCAATGCTTCTTGGAATAGATATCACCACTTTAAGAAGAAAACTGAAAAAATATTAACAAAAAGAGCACATGGGGCAAAATGCCCTGTCATAAAACCATCAATTTTGCAGCTCCGGATCTAAGTGGTTGAATTAACTGAGTTTGTTTTTTAAATTTACCTGGCATATCGTTTGCATATAAGTGGCTGCGCAAGGTTTTTTGTTTTTTCTTTTTAAAGGAAGCAGACAAATGGCAAATATTGTTCACAAATCAGAAGCCCTTAGAGCTAACATGCTGGAAACACACTCTGTTCATAACAATTTCTCAGAAAAAGAACTTTTTCTCCTTGAAATTGTCGCCCCCTTTCCAATGGTCACAAAAAGATTGACCGACTACCTTAAAGAAAAACACCACCGTTTTCCCGATCTTGATGAGATCGTTGAAGGTTACAGATGGATAATTCTTGAAAATCTCTGGAGTTTCATGAAACATCCCGAAAGAGAGAAAATATTCATCTGTTTTGCAGATGAACTAGTGTCAATAACATTATTCAAACTGAATCAGTCTCAGCTGCATCGTGTTATCAATACTCTTCTTGGCGCTGTGGAAATTCTTTATAAATTCTCAGGTCAAGAGACAACAGCAACATCTTCTTTGGCATACTATGTTGATATACTCGATAAAATGTTATCTACAGACAATTTGGGACTGATCGAATCATCCAGTTATCTGAAAAAATATTTGGCCGGTGTGGCAACACAAGCGGCTTTGCAGAATACAGTTTTCAACATAATGAAAAAATCTCTGATAAAAAACATACTCTACTGGAAGACAATACAACCCTTTGCTGTCTGGGAATACGGCCTGGGAATTGAATACGGTCCTGAATCAAAGGAAGTTGACGAAATGTTAAAAACTCAATTCCCCTCAAAGTTGTTTGAAGATTCTGCCGAAATGATACATAACGCCAAATCATTCGAAGATCTTCTTGTTGTTCCTGATTTTTCTTTTTTCACAGAAAATCTGCGTCGTTCATTGGATCTTATATCCACTCCTGAAAGCAGAATATATTACATTTTCTATCTTCTCGGACTTGAATCAATGGCAGGAATGAGAGAGCACCTTCTATTTGATCTTAACAGGATTCTGAAAACAGTTTTTCTTGATGATAATGAAAAAAGCAAATTATTTGTCACAAGGATCTTTAACTTTTTTAAGCCGGTTCAGAACCGTTTCCAGAGTGCGGTTTTAGACTGCATAAAAACTCTGGGTATTGAGATCGTAAGCAAAGCCGGGCCTGAATTAATCGACCACTATTTTGAAAAGGTGATCGAAGCAGGGTTTGTCTATCCCGAAATGAAAGGGGTCAGTTCTGACTGGCAGATAATAATGAACCGGAACCATATCAAGAATATCCGCACCTGGCTTGAAATAATTGCAGTCGACCCTTCAAAATGCACAAAACTTCTTTCTGCACTTCTTATCAATCTTAAAGTCGGCGGGGTTTTTATTTCCGATACAGACCTTTTTCAAAACGATGTCACAAAATTCCTTAACAGCAGGATCAGCTCTTCCTATCATATTGCAAGACAGATCGCTGTGCTGTTTCCGGTCTATTTCAATGAGATCGGTGCTGAGGGTGAACTGAGAAAAATATCCACTGCGATAGATGAACTCTTTCACAGGAATGACCGGCTGATCCATTTTCTCAGAAAGCAGATCCATGCCGAAAGCAACAACACACATATTGAGCTCGTAAAAATAATTTTTGATTTCTGGGTCAGCACGAAAAAAGAGATCCTGGCGGGGAGAGTTCCTCTGGATGTTTTTGAATCTCTTGATATTTCGGAACACTCTTTCCTTAAAATTCACGAGATCGCCTCCTCGGTGCTGGAAAAAGTCTCAGGAGATGTAGATGAGCTCTTCAGTATGGATACCGGTGAACTTTTTAAACTGCTCGATTCCATGAAAATTCCTGAAAGCAATGAACTTAAAAAAGTTGAATATCTTTTCAAGTTGAATTTCCTTTTAAGAGAGAAATATTATTTCAATCCGGGAGATGTTTCAAAAAAACTTAGAAATTTCAACTATATACCTAAAGAGCTGATCGAATCTCTTGAAAATGAGCTTTCTGCGGGAAATTGGAAAAAGGCGCTTAATTGTTCTTTTTCAATAATGTCATATCTTAAAAACACCGTGCTTTCCGCAGAAAAGACTGAAGGGGTTGAGAATATCTACTATAAAAGACATATCGCCATAGGCATTCCTTCAATGTACGGGGAATACCGCGAACCAAAATTTGAAGCTCTCGGCATGATATTCAGAATGGAGATCTTCGTTTCATCGCTTATGGACAGAATGATCTCCAATGCAAAGCTGAATTACATTTCAGCAGAAACCCTGAGCATTGTTACAGAAATAATTGATCTGTTCAGAGAAGGGCTTGAGCTGGGCGGAATAACTAACGAAAACCTCATATCCGATCTGAACATACTTAAATACAGCATGGAATCATCAAGCTTTTCCATAAACCAGTATACAAATATTTTTGAGTTTCTGGCAGAGGATATTTCAAAAATAGTTGTTGATTTTTTTCTGGGGATACATGATAGAAATCTCAAGCTCATACTTGAGCAGCACATTGAAAAGAGCGATCTGAAATTTTCTGATGAAAAGGAAAAGGAATGCTACATTCATAAAAGGTCCGAGGAATTTTACAGAGATGTCATTTCGTCATCCTTCCTCATTCAGAAGGTTGACAATCTTATAAACAATGTTCTTTCCCTGTTCAGAGAAATGCCCGCAGATATTTCAAACGAGAACATACACCTGATAATGAATTACAGAAGCGACTCTGTAATATCAAAACTTTGTGAACAGAGCGATGAACTGGACAATCAGGTTTTTCTCGGCGCGAAGGGATATTTCCTTAAAAAAATAAGAAGTTACGGAATGCCTGTTCCTCCCGGATTCATACTTACCACAGAGCTTTTCAGACGCAGGAAAGCACTTATAAAACATCCGGAGATAAAAAAAGAGATCCGGAAAATGATCATGGAAAATCTTAAAGAAATTGAGAGAAGTGCCGGTTTGAAATACGGTGATCCATCAAACCCTCTTTTACTTTCGGTCAGGAGCGGATCGGCGATTTCCATGCCGGGAGCAATGAACACTTTTCTTAATGTGGGAATGAATGATGAGTTTGCTGAAAAACTTTCTAAAAAGGATAATTACGGCTGGACATCGTGGGATTGCTACAGAAGACTTCTTCAGAGCTGGGGGATGAGTTTCGGCACAAACAGGGATGTATATGACCGGATAATGTCTGATTTCAAGAAAATTTATAAAGTTGAGAAAAAAATAGAATTCAAGCCGGCGGTAATGAAAAAGATCGCTAAGGAATATATGAAAATCCTTGAGGTATCTGATATTTTCTTTCCGCAGGACCTTGAAGAGCAGCTTATCTGTTCGATCCATTCAGTATTTGATTCCTGGGATTCAGAAAGGGCCGAGGTTTACAGAAAAAAGATGAACATTGCGCCTGAATGGGGAACTGCTGTAATAATTCAGAAAATGGTGTTGGGAAACATTAATTACGACTCAGGTACAGGGGTTATTTTTACAAGAGAACCTTTTTCCGGTGAAAGAGATCTAAAGCTTTATGGTGATTTTGTCATGTGCAGTCAGGGAGAAGATGTTGTAGGCGGTCTCGTTCACCCTTATCCCGTTACTGAAAAACAGCGTTTTTCAATGAAAGATGCTCCGGAAATAAGCATGGAAAAAGATTTTCCAGAAATATATTCAGAACTTGGAAAGATCTCTTCTCAGCTTGTCAGTGACAAGGGGTTCGGACATCAGGAAATTGAATTCACATTTGAGACCAAGAATAGCGGAGATCTCCACATATTGCAGATAAGACAGTATCATCAGAACGAACCGTGGCTTTCTGTTTCAATACCCGAAAACGCCACTCAGATCGGCGAAGGAACAGGCATTGGCGGAAATACACTTATGGGAAGAGCCGCTTTTTCACAAGAGGATCTCATGAAAATTAAAAAGAAATATCCTGAAGAAAAAATAATTGTCATACGCCCCGACACTGTGAGTGATGACATCGGAATAATCTTTGAAGCAGACGGGCTTTTAACATCAAGAGGCGGAGCGACATCCCATGCGGCAGTAACAGCGGCACGGCTTGGCAAGACGGGTGTTGTAAACTGCAGGGCGCTTGTGCTTAATGAAGAAAAAAAGCTGTGCCATATAAACAGCATAACCATTAAAGCGGGTGAGAAGATAATGATAGACGGTAAGTCCGGACTTATTTACGGTTTTTTATAGTATCAGGGAGGAAAAAATGATTCAGATGAATTTTAAAAACGCTATCGGCATCAACGGGCTTGGAAGAATCGGCAAATTGACTTTGTGGAACCTGATATTGTCAGACGATTTTGATAAAATTGTTATAAATATCGGCAGAGAGGCGGGAAAATCTCTGTCAGACCTTATAGATTATGTTAAAAACGATTCCACCTACGGCTCACTTGAATCCTTCCTTTTCGGCTATAAAGGAAAAGAGAACATAGAAATAACTGATGATGAAAACGGAGAAACCGTTTTTTTCGGAAAAAAAGTTAAATTTTTAAGAAAAGAAAGAAGTCCTGAGAAAATAAGCTGGGACAGGGAGGGCGTAAGCATTGTCATTGACACAACAGGAAAATTCACAGACCCTTCAGAAGACCCGTCTTCATCAGGAAATCTGAGGGGGCACATCATTTCAGGTGCAAAAAAAGTTGTTCTTTCCGCACCATTTAAATTTAAGGGAAAGAATAAAGTCATGCCGGACGATTCAGTTATGCTGGTATACGGAATAAATCACCAGTCATTTAATCCGTCAAAACACCATGTGATCTCTGCTGCATCATGCACTACAACGGCTCTTGCACATATGATAAAGCCCCTTCTTGATCATGAGGAGACATCTTCAATTCTCACCGCAAGCATGTCAACAATCCATTCAATGACTAATTCACAGAGCGTTCTTGATTCAGTTCCGTCTTCAGGAACATCCGATCTTAGAAAAAACCGGGCGGCAGGGAACAACATTATTCTTTCAACAACAGGAGCGGCTAAAGCACTTGAATATATTCTTCCGGAAATGAAAAATATCGGATTTATGGCGGATTCGGTAAGAGTTCCTGTAATGACAGTATCACTTATAAATCTTAATCTGACATTCAATTCCCCGCTTGACAGCAACGGATTCCCTTCAATAAGCAGAGAAGTAATAAACAGAATATATAAGGATGCCGCTGAAGGTAAATACATCGACAGCATCCATTTTTCTCAAAGGCAGAATGTATCAGGCGACTTGAAAGGAAAAATGTCGGCAGTTGTAATTGAAAGTAACGACACCCACACAAGAACCGGGTTCATTGATATTCCTCCTTTGTCAAATATACCTGTTACACATGCGAAGATATTCGGGTGGTATGACAATGAGATGGGTAGTTATGTAAACAGTTTGTGCCGGTTGGTTTCCTATATATCAAAATCTATTTAAAAAGGGTTATACCCGGGGAGTATTGTTGTGGAAAAGATCATTTCAAACACTGTAATTGCAAAAGACATTCACAAAATTGTTATCACCGCACCTCGTATTACAAGATCATGGCGTCCGGGTCAATTCATTATTGTCCGTTTTTCAGAACAAAGTGAAAGGATTCCCTTGACGGTATGCAAAAATGATGAAAAGAACGGTCTTATAACTCTCATAGTTCAGAGTATCGGAGAGGGCACAAAGGAAATATGTTCAGGCGAAGAGGGATCGTTCATAAACGATGTGGCAGGACCTCTGGGAAAACCTGCCGAAATTGATGAAAATCTTAAGAATGTGCTTTTCATTTCCGGGGGTATCGGAGCAGCGCCTCTTCTTCCGGTAATGCAGTATCTTCATGACAGGGACATTTCGTGTGTAACTCTTGCAGGGACAAAAAGCAGAAACACTCTTGTTCTTGAAGAGGAAATGCGTGAACTTTCATACAACAGACTTCACATTTCAACTGATGACGGAAGTATCGGCAGAAAAGGATTCGTTATTGCACTTATTGAAGAAGCGGTAAAGAAATATGTCCCTTTTGACAGAGCATTTGTAGCGGGACCTGTTAAAATGATGGCGGCCACCGTGAAAGAACTGCAGAAATTCAATATACCTTCAACAGTAAGTCTCAACCCGATAATGATAGACGGCACAGGAATGTGCGGCGGGTGCAGGGTCACTGTGAATGGAGAAACAAAATTCGCATGTATTGACGGGCCTGAGTTTGAAGGAGATCTTGTTGATTTTGATTCTCTTATAAAAAGACTTTCCTCATACGGACATCAGCACAACCATAATTGCAGAATTGCATCATCACAGTAAGAGAGGAACGAATGAAAAAAACTGATATTCCGGCACAGATAATGCCTTTATGCGACCCCGAAAAAAGAAAAAAGAACATGGATGAAGTACCTCTCGGATATACGATGGAAATGGCTGTAACTGAGGCATCAAGGTGTCTTGACTGCAAGAATGCTCCTTGTGTGAAAGGATGTCCTGTAGGCATTGATATCCCGAAAATGTTAAATCTGACTGCGGAAAAGAAATTTACTGAAGCGCTTGAGACCGTAAGAAAGATGAATTTTCTCCCCGCGATCTGCGGCAGGGTGTGCCCTCAGGAAAATCAGTGTCAGAAAGAATGTACGCTCGGAAAAATGAAAGGGGGGACTGTGCCTCCGTTAAGCATAGGTAACATTGAAAGATTTCTTGCCGATAACTATTCAGATGAAATCATCATTGAAAAAACCGCCTCTCCTACAGGAAAAAAGATCGCGATCGCAGGCAGCGGACCGGGAGGTCTTACATGTGCCGGTGAACTTGCGGCGATGGGACACAAAGCGGTTATCTTTGAAGCACTTCATAAACCGGGAGGAGTTCTTATTTACGGTATTCCCGAATTTAGACTTCCCAGATACATTTTAAGCCGTGAGATCGAATTTCTGCGCAGACTGGGAGTGGAACTGGTTATGAATACAATTGTCGGCAAGACCATCACAGTTGACGAGATCCTGAAGGAATACGATGCACTTTATGTTACGACCGGTGCGGGAGTTCCGCATTTTCCTGACATTCCGGGAACCCATCTATACGGAACTTCATCTGCAAATGAATTTCTGACAAGGGTAAATCTTATGGAATCATGGAAAAAAGACTCAAGAACACCTCTTTTTGTCGGGGAAACCACTATTGTAATTGGCGGAGGCAATGTGGCGATGGATGCCGCCAGAACCGCATTAAGAACCGGAAGCAAAAGAGTGATCGTTGCATACAGAAGGGAAGAGCATGATATGCCTGCAAGAAGAGAAGAGGTCATTCATGCAAAAGAGGAAGGAATTGAATTCATGTTTCTTATTTCACCGGAAAAAATCGTTGAAAATGAACATGGACATACAGGTGGAGTCCTTTTTAGAAAAATGAGATCGGAAATAAATCCGGAAGGGGGCAAAAACAGGATTTTCGATACAGACGAAACTTTTCTGATCGACTGTGATGCAGTTATATTTGCAACCGGAACAAGTCCCAACCCCATTGTTGCCAAAAGCCTCCCTTCCCTCGCTACCAATAAAGCAGGGGGCATTGCAGTTGATATGAACAACATGAAAACTTCAGTTCCCGGAGTATTTGCAGGAGGTGATGCCGTATCAGGAGCCGCGACTGTAATATTGACAATGCTTCACGGCAAAACTGCTGCAAAAGCAATAAATGAATTTTTAAAGTAATAAGGATCAACAACACAAGTTGTTGTCAGGGCAATTTGCCAGAGCAAATCGCCCTGACAAATTAAGACTTTTTTCTGTCTAAGTTAACTTGCTGTAAAATTTAGTGTTTTTCAATCTAATTTGTGGCATGCCTTTTGCTAAATCATTGTTGAGGGCTGAACCTCAAGATGTTTTTAAAGGAGGATGATTTTAAAAGAAAAAAAAGCACGTGCCTGATAAAATGTGGAATTGTTACCATCTTTGTAAAAAAACAGGATTCAAAAGAGATTTTCATCTTTGAGCTAAAGCACAAGTAGAATCATCAGCAGGATTCAATAATTATTTATTTTTTTTATTAGGAGATAGAAATGAATCTTTATGTAAATTCAGTTTTTGAAGATATTAAATCCCGTTATTATTGGGAAAAAGATTTTATTCAAGCTGTCAAGGAAGTTTTTGAATCAATTGGTCCATTGATGTCTGCAAATCTTAAATATCACTCATCAAGAGTTCTTGAAAGAATTGTTGAACCGGAAAGGATTATCTGTTTTAGGGTCCCATGGATTGATGATAAAGGGAAGCTTAATATAAACAGAGGGTTCCGTGTTCAGTTTAATAGTGCTATAGGACCATATAAAGGCGGTATAAGATTTCATCCTGATGTAACCCTTGATACATTAAAATTTTTGGGTTTTGAACAGACTTTTAAAAACAGCTTGACTGGTCTTCCCATGGGAGGTGGAAAAGGTGGTTCCGATTTTGATCCAAACGGAAAGAGCGATAACGAAATTATGACTTTTTGCCAGAGTTTTATGATTGAACTTTTTCGTCATATCGGTCCAAATACAGATGTCCCCGCTGGAGATATTGGTGTAGGAGGGAGAGAGATAGGTTATTTGTTTGGGATGTATAAGAGACTTGCAAATGAGTTTTCAGGTGTGCTGACCGGGAAGGGTCTGTCTTTCGGCGGTTCATTGATCCGTCCGGAAGCAACTGGATTCGGGGGGATTTATTTTGCTCAGGAAATGTTAGATAAAATGAATGATTCAATTGAGGGAAAAAAGATTGCAGTATCGGGTTTTGGAAATGTCGCATGGGGTGTGGTTAGAAAAGCAACCGAGCTGGGTGCAAAAGTGATAACCCTTTCTGGACCTGACGGTTATGTATATGACAAAGACGGCGTTTCTTCAGAAGAGAAATGCAATTATCTTATAACAATGAGGTCAAGTGGAAGGAATAGAGTACAGGATTATGCGGAAAAGTTCGGAGCTGCATTTTATCCTGATAAAAAACCTTGGGGAATTCCAACTGATATTGCCATACCTTGTGCTATACAGAACGAACTAAATCTTCAGGATGCAAAGAAACTTGTCTCAAATGGTTGCAGATATATTATTGAACTTTCAAACATGGGTTGTACATCAGAAGCTTCAAGCTATGCTTCTAAAAAAATAACATTTGTTCCCGGGAAGGCTGCAAATGCAGGCGGAGTTGCTGTTTCAGGTCTTGAAATGAGTCAAAATAGTATCCGTTTCAATTGGTCAGCTGAAGAAGTTGACTGGAAATTAAAAGAAATAATGCGGCGTATTCATGATACATGTGCTGATACGGCCGTGGCATATGGTCTTAAAGCCAATAATTATATATCTGGTGCAAATATTGCTGGATTTAAAAAAGTTGCTGATGCGATGATATCTCAGGGAGCGGTATAATTGTAATTAATTTAAGTAATTCAGAAAAAGGGAGATTGAAATGATAAATGAATCTGAAAAAACGAAAATATTAATAAAATTGGCTGGCAGAGATAAACATTATGTTGATAGAAGAAGTCCTGTTGTTGAGCTTTGTGATGGTTGTGCCAGAACAGAAGAAATTAGCGGAACAAAGTTCTGTCTTAAATATCAGGTGCCGTCTTTTCATTGGGAAAATGAACAGATATGTGCATTTGCAACACATATTGAAAGGAAACGGGCTGATAAAAAGAAAAAGATCAATCCGATAAAACTTTCTAAGCGCTTAAAGAAGAGGTAGAAGCGGAACACTGAATTAAAAGATTCTGTTCAATAATTTGTAAGAGGATAAAAAAATTGGGGTTAGAAGAAATTCAAGAGAAAAAGCTGTGCAAATTATGTACATGTTACATTTTAACAAGATTCTTTCATTGTCTGAAGCTAGGGATGCTTACTATGAACACCTGAATATAGTAAACACTAACCGCAGAAACGAAGATGAATTTGAATTTGTAACATATCTTTTGGATCAAGTGAAAATGAATCAATTTTATATTGAATCATTAGTTGAAGCAGCTCTTAAAAATTGGAAAATTGAACGAGTAGGTATTATTGAGAAAAATATTTTAAGAATTTCAGTTGCAGAGTTTTTGGATAGCAACAACAAGGTGCCATATAAAGTTACAATAAATGAAGCAATTGAAATTGCACGAAAGTTTTGTAGCAGGGATTCAGGTTCCTTTGTTAATGGAGTTATTAACAGAGTAGCTGATATTTTAAATATAAAAGATTATAAGATTTGATATTCATGAGGGATTTAAATGAAAAGCAGGTCAATTATCAGCAAACACTACACTGAAATAGTCAAAGACCAGAAAGAAGAAGTGAAAAGTAACGAACTTTTCAAAGACTTGATAGAGATAGAGAGATATAAAAAGCCAAAGACCAGAGCAGAATGCCTTAGAATGAGAAGACCTTGTCTGTTCATTACCTGCAAGTATCATCTTTTTCTTGATGTAAATCCTTCCACTATGTCCATAAAATTTAATTTTCCTGAAAAAGAAATTTGGGATCTTAATCACACCTGTGCGCTCGATATTGCCGATAAAGGAGGAGCAACTCTTGAAAAAATAGGCGTTGCAATGAATTTAACGAGGGAAAGGGTACGGCAGATAGAAATGAGGGCAATAAATAAACTTAAAAAAAATATTAAGAAACGCAATATTACAAACTCAAATGATTTTGACATTTTAACTGTTTTAAAGGCAAAACTGCTTAAAAGGATAGATAGATAATTCTCAACAACAATTTACTAAAAATGGAGTCGTGAATGACTAGAAGTGTTTTTTATGGAGTTGTAATAATTTCATTAATTCTGATTGCATTTTCATATTATAATTACTTATGGGTACATAAAAAGCACACCGGAAATGCAAAAATGAGGAAATTCTTCAATATTTACGTTCTCATCATCTTTTACAAATCACCTGATCAATAGCATTTCTTTGTCACTCACCCTTTTTGCCTTTTATTTTCAATCTGCTAAAATAATTGCTGTTGTTGTGTGCGGGTTATTTCAGGCAGGGGTCACGGGTAATATGTCAAAGAACTATTTTTTCTTAATTTTAACTGGAATTTTTATTGTTTTCACCGCCTGCGGTAACGGGAACAGAAAATTAATCTCTGCAGATCAGGAATATTATGATGATTCAGGTTTTGAAAAAAATGATGATGTAATTGAATATGATGAGGATATTGTTTCAGAAAACGATTTTCTGCCTGATGATGACCGTGATATTGATGAAACTGAGCAGATGATCCCCGGACTTGTTTTCGGAACACTGAAGATCAATCCGATAAAACTTTCTAAGCGCTTAAAGAGAAAATAAAACATCTTTCAGCAGTTCCTCCCCTTTTTTGAAGATGAGCGGCAGAACTATCTCTTCTTCAGTCGTGAATTTTCCAAGGACAAATGACGACACATCCCCTTTTGAAGGTCTGCCTACACCTATCCGCAATCTTGAAAAATCATTGCTCCCGATTAAATTTGCTATTGATTTCAATCCGTTATGACCTGCAAGCCCGCCACCTTTCTTTATTGAGACTGTTTCAAATTCTGTTTCAATATCATCATGGACAACAAGGACTTCAACCGGCTTTATCTTGAAAAAAGCTATTGCCGCCGCAACACTTTTTCCGCTCACATTCATGAAAGTCATCGGCTTAAGAAAATGGTGCGAGACTCCGCTCAACTCAACTTTTGCATATTGACCGCTGAACTTTTCGTTCCATACCGCATTTTTTAAGAATTCAATCTCGTCAGCCAACATGAAACCTGCATTGTGTCTTGTTTTTTTATATTGACTCCCCGGATTTCCAAGAAAAACAACAAGCATCATTTTCTCCAAATAAATTCAAATATTCACTCTTTATTGCCGGAAATTATCACTTCTCCTCCAATCCCTTCTCCAGATATCACCTGATCTTTAAGCTCTTCTGCTAATAATGAGGAAAGTTCAGGATTATTCTCAATTCTGAAATAGTCTTCAATTCTTGAAAGAGATTGAAAATTGAACTCTTTTAACAACGAATTATTAAATATTATGAATTTTCCGGTTACTGATTCAAGGAATGGAAGTGTCACTTTTTCAAGAACGGCGTGATTGTTGATCCTGAAACTCTGCCCGACTGTTTTAAGTGACAGCATATCAACGCTCTCAAGCGACTGGTTTTTATTTAATTCAAAATCTTCTCCAATGCTGACAATGTTATCTGTAGAAATGAACTTCAGATTTTCATTATCCATAATCCTGAAATGTCCTCCTGAATTTTCCAATGCTGAAAGAGAGAGTATTTCAAGAAGTGGATTGTTTATTAATGTAAATCCGCCATCTAACTGGGAAAGTTTGTCCAGATAAACAGAACTGATGAGCTGATTTGTTCTGATCTCTAATGTTCCTTTGACGGTTTTAAGTTCCGGAAGATTCAGTGATTCAATTAAAGTATTCTCGGTTATACTTAAATTGCCGCCAATTTCGTTGAGCAACTCCATATTTATCATTGCCGGCGAAGTGTTTTTTTCCAACCTGAAAAATCCGCCGATCGTTTCAAGTTTCGGCAACTTAACCATTTCCAGACTAGAGTTGTTTGTTATCTGGATATCGTTGCATATTGTTTTTAATAGCGGAAGGTTTATCGTTTTTATTGTTTCCGTATAAACTGCCATATCGGTTACGCTTTCAAGTAGAGGAAGAAAAAATATTTCGATTGAATAATTGTCGTTTATATTAAGTTTACCGCCAATTTTCTTGAGTTCAGGAAAAGAAAAAGGTTCAACAAGGGGATTGTTTTTGATTAAGAAATCTTCGGCAATTTCTTCAAGCAACGGAAAAGATATTGACTGCATAGACCCGTTATCGGCGACTGACAAATCATCAACTTTTGTTATATCGGAAAAATTGATTGATTCCAGAAAATTATTATTTTTTATCAAGATATATTTTGTGTTATTGATATTTTCTGCATTTAGTGATTTTAATGAATTATTATATATTACTGAAAAGCCATCCTCAGAAGATTCAAGCAATGGTAAAAATATTTCTTCTAAATCAGTGTTATAAGCTAATTGAAAAAAGCCAGATGACTTCAGTTTCGGCAGGGAAAATGATTTTACTAATCGGCCGTCAACAATTCTAAATGTTTTTCCTACTGAAATAAGTTCGGGTAACTCAACTTCAGAAAGCACTTTATTTCCTATAGAACCGTCAAATGTCGGTGTTAAGAAATCCCACTGAATATCTCCCAAAAGAAACTTTTCTGAAACTGTTTTCAATGACGGGAAAGATACAGATTCCAGAAAATTGTTGTCCCATATTTCAAGATTTCCTTCAACAGATTCAAGTTCAGGCAGATAGATTGATTTGAGAATAGAGCTTGTGATTATTAAATTGCCTTTAATGTGCCTGCATTTTGATATGATATTGGTTGAAAAAATAATGTTAAAATCACCTATGCAGTAGTCCTCGCTTAAAGCACATTCGAACATATCCCATGATCTGCAATCAGGGTTACAATTCGCCAACCCACCTGCATATAATTTCCCGTTAAGTTCGCTGCATGCTATCTGATTAAGATCACAAATTTCCCATCCTTCGACAATGCCGTTTCCACATACAGGGACATATTCGTTATCATTTAAATTCTCGCTATCACCAATGTCTTCATCTGAAATCAGGTTGACATCGTCATTTTCATCTTTTTCAGCAGTATCATTGTCTATCATGTCGGCATCATTAAAAAGATCATTCCGGTCATTTTCTTTGGGAACAAAGGTTTCCAATTCACAGGATATAAGAAGAAACGAAACAAGAAAAAGCCACACAAAGTTTATTTTCATGGTCCATTATCTCCAATTGTGACAGTTCCTTCAATTCCGTCTCTATCTGAAATCTGATCAAAAAGATCTGTGACCTTAATTTCAGGAAGTACAGGATTATCCTTAATTGTGAAATCACCCCCTACATAACTCAAAAGCAGAAGATCAAAACCTTGAAGTGAAGAGTTCATGTTCAGTTCAAAATCTCTTTCTATCCTTAAAAGATGCGGCATGGAAAAATTAACCAGTGATGAATTTCCGTTAACCAGAAAATCAGCTTTAATGATGTCAACCTGATTAAGTTCCAATGTTTTCAAAAGCGGATTCCCTTCAATTGTCAGTGTTTCAAAAATACCTGTCAAGACAGGAATGGTGACCGACATTAAAGAGAGATTTTCTTTTATATATATCTTATAGACCCGAGTTAAAGAAGGTAGCGAAAAAGATTCGAGATTATTATTGTTTATTATATAAAGCTGGTATATTCTTTCCAGCAATGGAAAATCAATCAGTTCAAGAGCGGTATTTTCATCTACATCTAAATATTGGATGTATTTTATTACAGGAAAGTTAATGTTTTTCAGCGCCGGGTTGCCGCTGATCGAAAAAGTTCCGGAAATGGTCTCAAGGAAGGGAAAATAAATTTCAGAGAAATCAGAATCTTCTACATTTAAAGTTCCAATTTCTCTACATAAAAATATTTTATCAAGATTTTCCTGGTTTGAAACAGTAAAACTTCCGTTGCATATATCTCCATTTATTCTGGAGCGACAGAACGAAACATCCCATCCGCTGCAGTCATCTTTACACGGAGCATTTCCGGCATAGAAAACGAAGCTGTCAATTTCAGTACATTCTTTTGTTCCGCCGTCACAGACTTCATTGTTGTTAATTATCAAGTCTCCGCAGAACCCGCTTTCTTCAACATCAGGAACTGTGTCAATTTCATTAAAATCAATATTGGATACATCATCGTTAAATATCTCTTTATCATATAATTCGGTTTCAGTTTCAGTTCCAGTCTCATTTTCACTTTCACCGTCAGCAACTGCATTGTCAATGTCCTGACTGCTTTGATCGTCAGAAAAAATTTCTCTATCAAATTTTGCAAGTTTGCAACCTACATTAATTAAGCTAAGTAAAATAACTAAAAGAAGTAGTCTTTTCATAAAATTAATTTAAAAATTCAACAACATTAACATCATACATGAACTGGCAGGATTTGCAATAATGACCTAACCCGTTCGATTTCAAAATAAAAAGAACAGAAAGTTAAGAAAAAACTTTAATAAAAACAACCTCTTTGGTATATTGAATTGACTAAAAAA
>Ga0116183_1000976_pt1 | contig 33388 bp, 33 predicted proteins | sample AD_UKC078_MetaG_FD_89753 | JGI IMG/M metagenome (GOLD analysis project Ga0116183, IMG submission 89753) | Active sludge microbial communities of municipal wastewater-treating anaerobic digesters from USA - AD_UKC078_MetaG | ecosystem: Engineered > Bioreactor > Anaerobic > Digestate | place: USA...
AAGTATAGATCGAAATAATGCTAAAAGTATAGATCGAAATAATGCTAAAAGTATAGATCGAAATAATGCTAAAAGTATAGATCGAAATAATGCTAAAAGTATAGATCGAAATAATGCTAAAAGAATAGATCGAAATACTTAGAGAAGCAAAGATCGAAGATCAGTTGGTTGATCAAAGATTTTATATTTAGGGAAAAGCAAACAAAAGCCTGTATGCCAGCCTCAAAGAGATTCAATCTTTTGGCATCCGCAGTGCTTCTCATTGCTTTTGCTGCCACAATATATGTCACAAAAGCATTTGTTGCCCCCCTCCTCCTGAGCTTCTTCATCGCCTTTGTACTGTTCCCTGTCTACTCCCGCATTCACTGCTTAACTGGACGAAAGAATCTGTCGGCCGTTTTATCGTTGCTGCTGGTGGTTTTATTTTTTATGACCTTTCTTCTCAGTGCGATCAATGCCATTGCCACTGAGACCTCAGGCCTCTTTTCCTCCCAGGAGAATATCGCTCAGTCCGCTGGCATCTATATAACCCAGAAGACTGAGGAATCTCTGGAAACCCTGAATGTCGTGCTGAATAACTTCGTCTCCCAACCGACTGCAGAGAGAACAATAGAGCGGCTGAGGGAGCTGGTAAAGCATTTCATCGAGGCCCCCAGGGACTGGATGATCTCCAATATGCTCCCCCAATTCGCATCTATCGCCGCCTATGCGGCCACAAGCTTCATAAGCGAGCTGCCTGTGCTCATGTCCCAGTTCTTTGTGGCCATCATGATCACATATTATCTTCTTATTGGCGGCTCAAGTGCAGTAAAAGGCTTCTTGCTCATCCTTCCGGAGAGGGATATCATGAACTATTTTGTGCGGGAGCTTAACCGGATCTATAATAATCTTTTTAATGTGTATCTTTTGACCTCCCTGATAACCGGGCTGCTCGCCGCAATCGGATTCGCCCTGTTTGGAGTGCCATATCCCTTCCTGTGGGGGCTGACAACGGCCATATTCGCCCTCCTGCCCATGATCGGGCCGCCGGTGATTTTTCTGCCCATATGCATCTATTTCCTACTGACCGGCAACTACGTATCGGGCATTGGCCTGCTCATCTATAGCCTGATCTTCATCAATACCATCCCTGAGAACGTTATCCGCCCCAAGCTCGCCAGCCAGGGGGCAAAGATTCATCCCTCCATCACCCTCCTCGCCTTTGCCGCCCCCATCTTTGTGGTGGGGGTTCTTGGATTTATAATAGGACCCCTTCTTTATGGGTTTCTCCTGGCGGCGTTCAGGACCCGAATCCATATGCTAAAGGAGGAGGGAGCAATAGATGAAAAGGAGCTTATAGAGATTTCAGAAGGAGAAAAACCGTCCCCCTCCTACGGGTTCTGCGATCTGGGTGCGAGGGCGAGATCGGCTCTGGAACGCTTGAAGAGGAGTTTTGCAAAATAAAATATAATAAATATAAATTATAAAAGATCTCTCCTTCTTTCTCCCTTTATCTCCCTTTATCTCCCTTTATCTCCTTCTATCTCCTTCTCTTTCTCTCTCCCCCTCTCTCAATTATATGAGAGACATGGGGGAGAATCTCCCTTTGCATCTGTCCTCCTCCAAGCAGTCTGAACTATAAGTGGGCCTGGAGATCCTCCAGCATTATTTTATCCGCTCCGCCTTTGTCCTTCTCCAGTTTTACCAGCCTGCCATAGGCCACTCCCGCTTCGGTGAGGGTTATTTGCCCATCATGTATCTCCAGCAGTCCTGCCAGCTCCATCCGATGCAACTGGTAGTCGAGCATTCGATCGCCCACCGCCTTCGCTATCTCATCTACTGTCAACAGGCCCTCGTTCATGAGGATGAGCATCCTCCGGCGGGTGGGGTTCTCCAGTGCGTGATGCACCATGGCCATCTCCTCTGGAGACTCGGGTTTGGCTTTGCGTCCCATCAGCATGAAATGATGGATGACATGCTACAGCTATCTTTCTTTCCCCTGGAATTAGGGCTGGGTATTTAAGGCAGGGCTCTCCATCAGGTTTAAGTTGCAGCCGGTATTAGCAGTGAACTATGCACTGGCCTGATCTTTTGATCGGTTCTGTCTGTATGCTCATTCTCTTTCTCCTCCCGCTTGGGGCTGCATCCAGCCTGGAGGCAGCAGAAGGCCCGGTGCCAAACCAGCTCGTACTGAGCATTTATATCGATGAGGGCGGAAGGTGCCTGATCAATGGATATATTGAGGACCTTTTTTCCTTGCCCTTTCTGAACTCATCAGAGTACTCCTATGAGGATGAGAGCAGGCAACTGTATGCCATCACCAATGCCCTCACCTTTAAATCGGCTGATAATTGGAGTGTGAGATTGGAGTCTGTGGGCATCTTCGAGGAGTACAGGGCCATCTTTTATCTGCCGGCAGATGCAAAGCTGAGCGGGGTTGAGCCATCGCAGGGTCTTGATTATCTGGTTTATGCTGCCGATAATTCAGTGGTCGCTGAGCTCCACGGGCATGATATCACCGATCCTGCAGTTGACATTGGTTATGCGCTCCAGTTAGCCGACAAAAGGGTCGCGAGGGAGAATACATCAAAGGCTGCTGGTACAGGCGATGTGGCGGGTGGATCGAATCCGGGAGCAGATTCGATGAAATATATGACAATAGCTCTGTTCATTCTGCTTCTCACCGCCCTGGGGCTTCAGATTCATCATTCCCGCCGCCGGTCAGAATCGGATGGGCAGGGGAGCCTCTCCACCAGGGATGGGGTCGCTGCGGGCCGCCCATCATCCAGCCAGGGATGTTCTGATCATCCTATGGAGGACAGACCTGAGACCAGCATTGAGATGGCCGGCGGCATAGAGGTGAGCAGCGATATTGCCGCGGTGATGGCCACTCTGACTGATAAAGAGAGGGCCATCCTCAAGGGACTGCTGCACCGCGGAGGGAGGATGACCCAGAGGGAGATCGGCTATGAGATGGATATATCAAGATCGTCTCTTTCTGGCATTTTAACCTCAATGGAGAGGCGTAAATTGATAACCAAAAGAGGAAATGGGAGAACGAACATAATCGAATTGTCAGAGCGATTCTTGAACAATAAAGAACGATCTTAAGCCTTTTTTGAGTTGCGGGATCCCAATCCTGGTTCGGCCTGGATTTCTTGTATCGTTCAATCCCAGGAGTGATCTGAGGGTGGCAATGCAGCCATCCAATGTGGAGGTTTGTTAGAGATGAAGACGAAGCACATAGCTGTACTGTCAGTTCTGCTGCTGGCATGCCTGCTGGCAGCCCCAGCCCTGGCAGGCCAGAATAGAAATTGTGGCGAGAACTGCAATAATATCAACTGTCCTTATGCGAATCAGGACCGGCTGGGCAACCAAAACCAGTACGGCCAGACAGCCGAGAAGGATCCTGCCGCCCAGAGCGGCCTGGCAGCTCAAAAGGGCCTGGCAGCTCAAAAGGGCCTGGCAGCTCAAAAGGAGTTGAAAGCTCAAGATGGAAGCCGGGACGAGGGCGGCAATAGATCCTGCTGCCCGTATGGAAATCAGGATGGCCTGGGCAATCAATATGGAAGGCAGGATAAAGGAAGGGCAAATTGCATCTATGGCGGCGATTGTGATCGCAAACGCGACGGAAGCTGCCAGAGATGATTGGATCGAATAAGCATCTGTCTGCTAGAGGATGTCAAAGGGACGAATATCCCTAACATCTCACAATAACATATATTACCTGGCATGAATCACCTGGCATGACGTGGAATGATTGAGATGAGACTGAGAGCGTGCCAGGGTTCGACTTTTTTCTTTCTGGCAGTATTGCTGCTGGCATTATGCGGTTTGTGCTCAGCGGCTCAGCATATAAATGCAGCAGCGTCAGGAGCAGCAGCATCGATGGCTGAGGCCCCGGGGGCTCAATTGGCTGGCAATTCTCCGCCCCAGGCCTTCGCTGCTCCCGGGCCTCATGCTGGTGAGGGATCTGGGCCTCATGCCGGCAGCAGCTCTGGATCGCAGATCAGCGGCAGCTTAGAATCTCCGCCCAGAAGTCCCCCGGAATCCAGGAGTGGAGAAAGGCAGGGAGACCACCAGGGCGGAGTGGGCTGCCCCTTATTGAATGCCCCCAGCAGCCTTCAGAGCCCGGATGATAATGATGATAATAGAAGTGCCAATGAGGCTGGCGGGGAGGATGTTGATGTTCAGAGCTGGCGGGGAAGGGCAAGCAAGGATGAAAAATCATATCCCGCCCGGCTGAGTGTGGAGGCCATCTTGACATTGGATCCGGGTGTGGCCAGGGATATGCTATCCTCAAACCTCAGCCTTGAGGAAATAAGGCTCCGGTTGAGGGCCGGCAGCAGGGATGCAATTCTGAGGGGGAGCCTGAGGATCGGCAATGATAGCTACCGGCTGGTGAACATCACTGTGCAATCCTCAGGCAACGAATCTGCTCTGAGGGCGGAGCTGGCCGGCCCGGGCGGCATGTACAATGCAAAAGCCGAAGATGAGATCGTAGGGTATATCTCCATGACCATCTCAGCGGAGGATTTGCAGTCTGCCCGCGGCTATGCGATGATCGATGACTCCAGGCACAGCGGAACTTATACAATTGAGCTGGAGAGAAAGGCCGGCCGGGGCTACATGTGGGGGATGCAGAACTGTCCTAGAAATGCTATCCGTTAACAGATCATTTATAGCGCCTGGATGATGCTGGATGATTCTCTGCCCTGAGCAGAGGATTTTAGATAGGGCTATAGCGATTTCTATGTCGGGCCGCTCTATGTCCAGCCATCCGAGATGGGCAGGATATCGCAGCTTCGACCTGGGGAGGGTTCGGCCAGATAAGAAGAGATCGGGGTCTAAGCTGATGCATTCTGGAGCATGGGCCTTGCCCTTCATGAGAGAGCAGTAGAATGCAGACGACTGAAAGCGCCAGATCGTCCCTGGCATCAGGGGGTCGATAAGATCTCCTCATGCCTGGAAGGCAGAGCGAAAGCTACAATAGTGGGCTGAGGCCTTGAATCAGATACAATGAAACCGGAGAATAAAGAGCTTATACGGGCCTTGCTGGAGAACAAGGACTCTATTCAGGAGGATATCTTCCTGGACAGCAAGGCCATGCTGGGCATAGTGCCCTTCATCCTGAAGCTGATGGCCCGCCGTCCAGAGTTCATGATCTTCTCCTGCCTGAAGGACTTCTATGTCCTGCGGCCCAAGAGCCTCGAGCCCAAGACCGCAGAACTGCTGGCCGTTGCTGCCGCTGCTGCCTCCGGTGCAGACCAGTGTCTGAAGGTGCACATGAACGCTGCCGCCCGGGCAGGGGCGAGCGAGGATGAGATCCTGGATGCAGTCTTCATCGCCGCTCTCATCGGCCAGACCAAGATCCTGGCCTCCTCCCTTCGCACCTTCCGGCAGTTCGAGGCCGATCAGAGCCCGGAGTAACATGCTGTTGATGTGATGTGGTTGGACTCTCCAGGTGAGGCAGGCATTCTCTTGGCACCCTATGGCTCCGCCTCTCCCCGAGCCATGGCCACATATGAGAGGATCCTGGCCTCATACAGGAGGAGCTTTCCTGGCATGCCCATTCTCCTGGCCTTCACCTCCGGCCTTATGATAAAGAGGCTGGAGGAGAGGGAGGGGATTGCTGTTCTGAGCATCGGGGAGGGCCTGGAGCAGCTCTCAGGCCTGGGATGCATCCAGGCGGTGGCCCAATCGTTGCATATCGTTCCTGGGGGAGAGTTTCACCGTCTGGCATCTCAGGCCAGAGGGTATGAGTTGAAAGAGGCGGATAGAGAAGAGAGGCTGAGGATCAGCATCGGTCTTCCCCTCCTCTCCGGCCTGGAGGACTGTCTGAGGTTATCCGGGGCCCTGCCCCCTCTGTGGAATGAGCCCCCCAGAGGGGAAGAGGAGGATGCAGTGCTTCTGGCCGGCCACGGCACCGGCCACCCCGCTGATGCCCTCTACTCTCAGATGGCTCAAGTCCTGAGGAGGGATCATGGCCGGGTATTGCTGGGCGCCATAGAGGGGTTTCCTGGAATCGAGGAGATGATAGAAGAGCTGAAGGCCTGCGGGGCGGAGAAGATCAGGCTGCGCCCTTTTTTGCTTGTGGCCGGAGGGCATGCCAAAAACGATATCGCAGGCCCTGGCCGGGATTCATGGAAGAGCACTCTGGAAAGAGAGGGATTTGAGGTGGATGTCCTCCTGAAGGCTTTGGGCGAGATGGATGGAGTTGTAGCATTGCTCCAGGAGCATACGAGAAGGGCTCTGGAGAGCATGAAGAGAGGTTGCTTGAATCCTGCTGCCGGCACATGAGCCAAGTATTACGGCAATGGGCAAGGGGGGCCCTCGTTCCCCTAGCTTCCTCGCCTCTTTGCTTTCTCGTCCCTTTGCTGCCTCGTCCCTTTGCTTCATTGCCCGCAGCCTCCTTGCTTCTTTCATTCCAATGGCTATCTGTGGGCAAAATATGCCACTATAGGCTCGTCAATTCGCTCGCCAATTCTGTTGACCTGCACAAATCCGTATCTTTCGAACTGCACGACCTTCCCCAGCTCCTCGGCAATCCCCGCCTCTCCCAGCCCCTCATCCACCCCATCAGGCCTCAACACTCTGACCTTGAGGCCGTTGAAAGGTGCCCAGTGGATGATCCTGATCCTCTTTCCCACATCCCTATCCAGGAACCTGGCCTTCGCCGGCTCAAGGGCTGTGATCTCCATATTGCATAGATCCTTCAGCCGGATCACATCCCCCACCCGGGAGCTCTCAAGATCACTCCTGCAGATATAGAGCTTATTTCCGGCGGGAATCTCCCTGAAGCCCCGGTCATCTGTGGGATGAAGAGGGGCACGGGCGAGCCGGGGGACATCGCCCTCGATATCAAGGTGCACTGGATCCCAGACGAAGAAGCGGCGGTTGGCCTCGGGATCGACCAGCTTCCTGTTCTCGGCATAGATCGAGTCCATGCTCAGGCTGATGTCCGTCTCCCCCACGCCCAGATCGATCATGAACCTCCGCAGGGCCTCAGGCCGGATGCCCCGGCAGCGCATCGCCCGGACAGTCGGAATGCGAGGATCATCCCAGCCGGTGTAGATGCCCTCCTCAATCGCCCGTCTCAGCTTGCTGGTGGAAAAGGAGCCGAACTGATGAATCTTGACCCTGCCCCAATGAATCACCCTGGGATACTCCCAGCCCAGATAGGAGTACAGATACCTCTGCCTGTTTCCACTGTCCGCCAGATCCTTTCCCCGGATGATGTGAGTTGTGCCGAGCAGATGGTCCTCCACCGCCGACTCAAAGTCGAGCAGAGGCCAGACCCGGTATCTGTCGCCCACCAACGGATGGGGGGTGGTGACGATCCTGAAGGCTGGCCAGTCCCGAATTGCTGGATCTCTGTGGCCCATGTCGGTCTTCAGCCGCAGGACTGCCTCTCCCTCTTTGAGGCTTCCATCCAGCATGCCTTCCCACAGCTCCAGGTTCTCCTCGATGCTCTGGCCCCTATCCCTGCACTCTATCCCCTTCTCCTTATGCTCCTTGAAGGCCGCCTGGGGGCAGCGGCAGACGTATGCTCCCCCCTGGCGGATCAACTCCTCAGCAATAGGATAATATTGATTGATTCTCTCACTGGCGGTTATCACCTGATCCGGTTTGGCACCAAGCCACTCACAGTCCTCCAAATACCAGCCATAAGCCTCGGGCATGGGCCTCTTTTTCACAGGATCGGTATCATCAAAACGAATGATGAACTTGCCGCCATACTCTCTCACATACTCCGAGTTGACGATGATCCCCCGGGCGCTGCCCAGAGTGGGCGGACCGTTGGGATTGGGGGCAAAGCGCATCACCACCCCATTCTCTGCACCCTCAAGGCTGGGCAGTCCCTTATCCGGCTCTTTTTTAGCTGAAAGCTGCAGCAGGAGCTCGGGGGCTATCTCCTCCAGCCTCCTCTTCCACTCCTCCGGGCTGGTCTTCTCCACACTGGCTAAGACCTCAGATATCAGGGGCGAGACCTCCTTTGCCCGGCTGCGAAGCTCCGGACGCTCGCCCATGAGCTTGCCCATAACCGCCCCGGCATTGGGTGCGGCATTGTACTTCACTGCGTTCTGCAGTGCATATTTCTCTATGAGCTCTCTTATCTCTTCCATTGATTGGCAGATCTTTTTCTCTCTACATTAATTTGATGCATAAATCAACCATCCCCCATCCACCATCCTCACTTCAGTGACCCCAGCTTCTCTGCCAGATGGAGTGAATCGCTGATGATCTGATCATGGTCGAAGGCCAGACGGGGCAGCTCCTCCCAGGGGAAGACCTCCGCTGACCGGGCGTCCGAGCCGGACTGGAGCTGCCCCTTACCCCGGGCAAGAAAGGCGGCAGAGACCACATGCCCCCTCGGATCGCGGGCGGGATCGGAGTAGATGCCCACCAATCCCAGCAGATCGATGTCCAGGCCGGTCTCCTCCCTGGCTTCCCTCTTCATGGCCTCCTCAACCGTCTCTCCAATCTCCACAAAACCCCCAGGAAGAGCATAGCAGCCCTGGTGAGGAGGATTGGCCCTTCTTATGAGCACAATGCCTCCCTGGAAGAGGATGACGGCATCCACAGCCAGAAGCGGGGTCTTGATATCTCTTTTCATCTCATTTCCCCTATCATATCACTTGAGCATATTCCTGATTATATTCCCGATCATATCACTTGAGCATATCCATCGATCATATCATTTGAGCATATCCATCGAGCATATCCCTGATCATATTCCTGACCATATCCTCCAGATCATTCTTATCATCAATCAGATATATTACAACCAAAAGGCTTATCTACGTCTGGGGACGGAGGTGCTTACGGCAAAGGTCGATTATAATAAAGATCCCTCCCTACCCTACATCCAGTCGACCTTCGTCCATCTTTTTATCCTCTATCCTTTTATCCTTCCTCTCTATCCTCCTTCTCTATCCTTCCTCTCTATCCTCTCTCTATCCTCTCTCTATCCTTCCTCTCTATCCTCCCTCTTTATCCCCCATCTTCGATGCTCTTGCCGGGGAAGAGGCTGAAATACCAGCCTCAACCTAACTTATTCTCATGCCGTCTTATGTCCTTAAGCTGGGTGGGAGCCTCATCGACACTGCTCGGGAATTTATGTGCGCCCTGATCACCCTCGCGGAGGAGGAGGAGGCTGGCTTCCTCGTGCTGCCCGGGGGGGGCCCGTTTGCCGATCTGATCAGGGATATTGTGGCCCAAGAGGGGCTGAGCGAGGAGGCCGCCCACTGGATGGCAGTGCTGGCTATGGAGCAGTATGCCTATTTCCTGGCTGATGGGACTGGAGCTCAGCTGACCTGCAGTCTCCGCCTTCCGGAAAAGGGAGAGGTGACCCTCTTGCTCCCTTATCGAGCTCTGACTGAGGAGGACCTCTGCCCGGAGCACTCCTGGGACTATACATCTGACTCCATAGCCCTGCTGGTGGCAGCAAGGCTTGGCATACCCCTGATCAAGGTTACAGATGTGGATGGAGTATTGATTGGCGGAGAGGTGGCGGAGGAGCTTGCTGCCTGCCAGCTCCTGGATAAGGAGAGCTGCATCGATCAAGGCACCATAAGACTGCTTTTAGGAGAGCTCTCGGGAATGAGGGTCTGGGTGCTGAACGGCTCCGACCCGGCGGCATTTGCACAGGCTTTTAGGAGCGGGAAAGGGGGCACATTTATCAACGGACAGAAGCTTTCCCCATCCGATCAACCAATGGGAAGGTTTATACAGTGAAATAGGACTACGAGGGAGGAGATAGTATGAAGAACGAACAGCCAGAGAGATGCATATCATGTGGCATAACGCTGACCGGCGTGGGCGGATCCAGGTTTCCCTGTCCAAGCTGTGGAACCGTGATTGCCAGATGCAATAGATGTAAAAAGCAGAGCAACATTTATACCTGCAAGGCCTGTGGCTTCACAGGACCATGAGGTGAAGTTAATGGGAGATGCAGCAGTAAGAATGAGGGTAATGCCTGAGAGCACAGATGTCGACCTGGAGAAGCTGGCCGAGGATATAAAGAAGGCCGTGCCCAGCTTTGCCAGAATGCATGCCATAGAACAAAAGCCCATCGCATTCGGCCTCAAAGCCTTGATCGTCGTGACTATCATGGATGACAAGGGCGGCCGCAGTCCGGATGAGATCGAGGAAGCAGTGAGAAACCTTCCCGGCGTGGAGTCCGTGGAAGTGGAAGAGGTCGGTCTCATTTGAGTGGGAAGCCGCGCCCTTCAGGACGCGGTGGTTCACACCACCTCTCTCGTTTTGGGAGATATGGGATCTGGAATCTAGGGCTTGTAGATCAGTGGTAGATCGCCGCCTTCGCAAGGCGGAGGCCACGGGTTCAAATCCCGTCAAGTCCATTTCCATCAAGCCCGTCCAAGAGCAAATTACTTAAATTTTAGTGATCAACTGTCCTGCAATGCCACTGGCCATTGATAGCTCGGAAAGAGCCGATAAGAATTCCATCCCTGCCAGTCATGGCTCGCGAACGGGAGGCAAAGATATGATAGATCTGGAGCTGATTGCCGCCAAGGAGATCCTGGCTGAGGTCTTCGACATCACATTTGCTGAGGCAGAGGAGATGATCAAGCAGCGCAGCCGGGAGAGGACCCTCTGGCCGGAGAAGTTTGCAGATAATGATATATCAAGGCAGCAAGAGAATATTGCCCAATGGGAACGCTGACCAGATTGATGAAATTGGCATTGGGTGCAGTTCTGGCAAACAAGACGATCCGAGGAGCGCTGACGAGCAGCCTGGCCGGGGCCATTAGATGGTTGACTCGCCCCTCAACCAGGGCCAAGGCAGAGACCTTTATGTCCGGTGCCGCGAAGGCGAATCCCGGAGCGAGGGCCAGCCCGCTTCTCACCATCTTCGAGGCAGCAGCCGGCCTCTTCTTATTGAGATATAAAAAGATCCGCTGGATTGCAGAATTGCTTGCATTCTCAGGCCTTGGTGCCCTTTTATGGGGTATGCTCCAAAAGAGACAGGGCGGCCTGGGGGATCAAAGCAGCAGAGGAGAGAGCTGGAAGGGGGTCCGGGTAATTGACATGGATGAATTTGATGTGGTCGACGAGGACAGATAGAAAAAGGCAATAGAAAAAGGCAATAGAAAGAGACAGTGAATGTAAAATGAGCAGATCATCCTCATTTCCATGACCCAAAAAGACAGTAGAAACGGCGGCAGAGTTTGTGCCTCCTCTGGACGCACCACCCCCCAAAGGCATAGGCTAGGGCTTCATTAGATGGAGTTGAGCCACAGCCTGATGAGCAACTGCTTTTTGACGGGCCCGATCTCCGGGCTGGATATGAGGCTGCCTGGCTGCCTGGCTGTCTGTGTCACTTCCCTGAAGGCCTCTGGAAAGAGCATCTGCTTGTAGCGGCAGACGCAAAGGTGAGATCTTGGCAAAGATATTGATTAGAGGTGGGGATCTGGATCTGGTGGAGTATGAGTTCCAGCCCTTTCTCCCGGGCCAGCACATAAAGACCCTGGGATTGGAGAGAGACTACAAGCTCACGCCAGTATCAGGTACGGTCACTGTTACCGCTCCAGGCCGCATCCATCTGACGGTACTGGATATGAACCGCTTTGCCCCCAACCGGCCAGGGGGTGGAGGAACGGGCTTTGCCCTGCAGATCTACTGCTCTGCCCAGGTGGAATGCACCCCCTCTGGCCTGGAGATCGACTATTCCCGCGAGCCAATAGTGCGCCATTTTGTAGAGGTATTTAAAAAGACAGTCGGCTATGAGGGCGGATTCAAGATAACAGTCCGCGACCACCAGAGAAAGCATGTCGGCCTCGGCTCCACTGGATCGGTCCTCTTGGCTTTGGGGCATGCCATGAACACTGCTTTGGGCTCCCCCCTGAACAGAGAGCAGATCCGCCTGCTCATCGGTCACAACTACGTGGAAGAGACAGAGGATGGCCGGGTTGCCAATGGCTTTGAGACCGGCGTGGGCCCGGCAGCAGCCACCTATGGAGGCATGGTCATAACCGGCGATGAGCTGGCCCTCGTCTACCAGCAACGATTTGCCGAAGGCAAGAATGTCTTTGTCACCATCCCCCCCACCATCGTCTCCTCCGCCGGCCGCTCTGAGTTCGATCTGCTCATGAACCGGGCCAGAAATCTCGACTATCAGGACCGGGAGCTGAAAGCTTATCTGTTGCTCATGGATCTCATCCCCGCTCTGGAGAAGGACGACCTGAAAAAGATCGGCGATATCATCTGGGAGATAGAGTTCCGGGGCTCAAAGAGAGCAGAGGTGGAGCACCACGGCTTTGAGATCTACCGCTATATGAGCATCCTTCGAGATGCAGGCCTGGAGTTCGTGGGAATGAGTTCTGTTGGCCCTTCCATCGCTATTGTCACTGAACGCAGCCGGGATGAGGTGGCGAAGATAATCGAACCTCTGGGCCTCGAGATCGCTGTGGAGACCAAAGTGGATAATACAGGCTTGAAGGTCAGAGTGGATTGAGCTGGCCTCAAAATAGTGCCGCCATTGACGTTCAGTTCAACCTCACCAAGTAGCCCTCTGGGGGTCATTGCATTCAAGGGAGTTCACTTGGCATCGTCTAGAGCAGCTGATTCAGCTGGCCCCTCAGCCTGTCATCCCTGCATCCCAGCCATTCCGGCTTAGCTATCTTCTGGTTCATCGGCCTTCCATCGATCCGGTGCAGAATGATTGTATATCGTAATCAGTTGACCAGTTAATATTCTTTGGATCAAGCACGCCGATGAGAAATAATGTTAATAAAATAAATATATATAATAAATAATATTAAAATACATCTGAAGGATCTGAAAAAACTCAGGGACTTTTGTATCAACGCAATTATATTATATTTCCACGATCACCAGCGAGCCGCAGGGGATGGCGGGCAAAGGCGGGAGCGGCTCTGAGGGGGTGATGGGAGAGGAGGGGGTGATGGAGTGGACTGTGGGTGCGTTCATTTTTTCAGGCCTGATTCAGAGGGAGTTCGATCTATCCGTGCAAGCTGCTTTTTTTTTGGACGCCGCGCGCGGTGAAACGCGCGATAATTCCCTGAGCCCCCTCAACGCCGGGGTGGCTTGGATACAATCGAGGCGATCCGTTGATCGTTTCTGATATATCTGAGCTAATATTCTCCAGCCGGGCCTGGTTGAACTGTGAGCTTTCACTGCAGTCCGAGCCCTTAGCCCTATTTCTCCACCGGCAGCGTCACATCCACCACCTGGCCCATTGTCCACTGTGGGTTGTGGCTGGCCACGATGACTGCTCCGAGGCGCGGATCGACGGAATCGCTGCCGCAGGCGAAGCGTGCAATTCATGCAGCGCCATACCGTAGCGCCAGATGGGGGCCCGGCCCTCCACGATGACGAGCGAGCCGCGGGGGATGGCGGGCAAAGGCGGGAGCGGTTCGGCGGGGGTGATGGGAGAGGAGGGGGTGATGGAGTGGACTGTGGGTGCGTTCATTTTTTCAGGCCTGATTCAAAGAGAGTTCGATCTATTCGTGCAAGCTGCTTTTTTGGACGCCGCCCGTGGTGAAACGCATGGTAATGCCCGGCGCCCCCTCAGCGCCGGGGTGGCTTGGATCTAGCAGTATTGACTGGTTGAGATAGCAGCGGAATTGCAGCCTGGCCCCAGAGGGCTATAAAATGAATATTATTCTCTCGCTGGGCCAGGGTTCTCTCATCTGCCCCCTCTGTCGGATGGCGCTATTTCAAGAAAGTCGATTTATATTTATGATACGAGCTGTTTTTTTTGGGGCAACGCGAGTCGGCCCTTCGGGCCTCCCGCGGTAGTGCCCTGGCCCCCTCAGCGCCGGGGTGGCTTGGATACAATCGGGGCGATCCGTTGATCGTTTCTGATATATCTGAGCTAATATTCTCCAGCCGGGCCCGGTTGAACTGTGAGCTTTCACTGCAGTTCGAGCCCTTAGCCCTATTTCTCCACCGGCAGCGTCACATCCACCACCTGGCCACCTGTCACTCCTGGCTTTGGGTGGCCACTGCCACTACCCCCAGTCGGAGATCGTAAAAAGCGATGTCTGCCGCAGGGGAAGCGAAATTTGTGCAGTGCCGTTCCAAGTACAAGATGGGTGCTTTGCCCTTCATGATCATCAGCGAGCCGTTGTGGATTTTTGATATAATCGACAGGAACTTTGTCAATGTAAGATAGTGAGAAAAACCATCGATATATATTATATAAATGAATTATCAACTGAGTCAAACACAACAACCAGAATCTTTATAAAGATTAAGTTCGCCTTTTTCTATGATGCATGATGCTTTTAGAACGCCTAGATCAAAGCCCTTTATTGCTGAACTCCATGATATTGGAAAACTCGTTGACGTATCCGCTCTAAAAAGATCAGGATTAGATAAAGTCAAAGGCCATACATATCATAAATTTGACTTATCTCAATTGGGAATTGAAGCACCAGCATCTCCCAGTTGGTTGGGACAATGGCATGATGAATTTAAAAGTTTAGAAAAAAAATCAGGTTTGCCAGCTAACATTGATGACAAAGGAAGAGCATGCCTATTATTAACAGTAATATCGGATAGACTTGCTTCAACAATTAGCCGTACTCGCGTTGCTGGCGAAGAAAAACCTGGCTTTGATAGGATTCTTGAGGGAGTGAACCTGCTTTGGCGACCTAACTATTATAAAGAGGAACAGATGAAAGGCAATCATTGGGCGGCATTTCGTACACCAAATGAGCTAAAAGAAATGTTCAATTTCATAGACGACTGCGAAAGCCCAGAAGATTTTTTTACCAAGTATAAAATTAGCCTTTCGCTTACGCCTGAAGATAAATCGGTTCCAAGAAATATTATTCCATTAAGAACTCATTTAGATTTAACTGGCAAAATTTTCAGGGTTCTTTTGTATTGGACTCAAATCAACAACGAAAACGGTATGTTAAAGTTAAAATATGATAATCAAGAAATAACAAGCTTTCCTCAAGCCGCAGGTGGAAGAATCAATGAAAATAATAAAGGTAAGTGGATATTCCGTTTGATAAAGTGTTATGTGCGATTTCCACAATCTATTGCTCGTTTACAGGATTTGAATGTACTTGAGTTGCGTGGGGAAATGATAAGAAAGATTGTTGATGATCAAAAACTAAATGGTGATCCAGAATGTCAGCCTTACGCAGTCCTCTTTAACACAGATGATTTTCTTTGCTTGATTCTACCTAGAGAGAATATTTTAGATATAGCAGATATAGTAAATCCACTTCTACAAAAGGGATTCTGGATAGAATATGAAGAATTGGAAGCGGAACTAAATCTGATAACGAGTAATGGAGCAAAAGCGCGTGAGCAGTTGATTGCCATCAATAACGGGGATCGATCCGCAGCCAGGAAAAAACGCTATCTAGAACTTCGTCGTGGATATTTATGGCCAAATATAAGTGAAATAATTGAACCACCACTATGTGATCTTTGTCAGCAAAGACGAGGTGAGAGATATATCAAAGATCAAATCACTGAGTGGCTTTGTCCTATTTGTTATGGGATTAGAAAAATGGGGGAACCAGCTAAAATAATATCTGAGTGGGAGGATGCCGAAAAACAAGTCCTTTGGCTTAAAGTGTCATTGGATCAGGAGCAATTAGCGCGATACTTGCAACTGCTTTTTGATAAATATATCGATAATGGCCCAGGAATGGCAGAAGTACCTCTTGAAGCACGTGAAGAGTTTAAGAAAAATTTCAGACCATTGGCAGCTCAGATGGAATTTATTGATCAGTATCGCACATTTCTAAAAGAATTTAGGGATATACTATGTAAAGAGAACGAACATTTCTCACAAATGACTATTGATATCCAAACCGATGCAATTACGTATCCAATAAAAAATTATAATGAGTTAACTGTTATCCGCCTTGATAAAAATGAGATACTTGGACAAATCCTAGATGCATTCTACTCTCTTTTGCAGAGATGGTTCCCAGAATGTTTAGAAGATTGTCCCATCAGGCTTGCCGCCAGCCTTGGAAACATAAAATATCCATATCAAGAGCATTGGCGATTCTTTGAGAAACCGCAATTATCAGGATCCGTTTTTCGTCTACAACAACCCGGAACTCATATTGTTGAACTTAAATCAAGTCAATTCCTGGCTCTAAGGAACAAATTGAGGGGCGATAAGCTCAGCCATGCATTACATCAATTGGCCGTTGTTGAGACAGATGCGGGCGATTTGACAGCGATGATTCAGGCATTGAATCAGCGAAAACGTTTTCCTGAAATATTTGAATTGATGTGGCAAAACAAGCTAAGTCTTCGACAAATCCTTGACTTTTATAGTCTTGTTGGTACCAGATCAAAGGAGATGACTGCACATGTCAAATAACAGATCAAGATTGCCAAGCTTTCTAAGATTGCATTTGACCACATTAGCAGTCGCCATTGGTGAAAGAGTAAAAAAAGGAACCTTTCGTCCATGTGTTGAGACCATTCCGACATCAACCCTAATGGGATGCTTCTTTGAGCATTTTGGATTCAGAGATTTTGTTGCTATTGGCTTCTTTGACGAAGATAGCTATCAAAAGAAACTTCATACTTATGCTCCATTCGATTCCGCCATTGGGACTGCAAAGCTTCCCTTGGTCATCGAATATCTTGCACCAAAAGATGGGATTAAGGAAATAACGGGTGACATCTATGTAGCAGCCTCTGATGAAACACGTTGTATCTTTAATGATAATAGCGATTATCTGGTTTCGATCGGTGCAATGAGGTCGAAGGGCTTCGGACAATTGCGATTGCGCTTGAAGCAAGAGGTACAGCCGATGACTAAGATTGGCTACCTAAGAGGTCGTCTCCGAGAAAATGATGCTTTGGCATTCGGAATCGATCCAAAAAGAGATATAATCAGCCCTAATTATGGTTACCTATTCCGACCAGACATGCATAGGATAAGTGGACACTATGAGAGGGCAATTCTTCCGGGGACCATTTTGGAGGGACCAGATTTTTTGATTGGAGAGGAATATCAATATGATCGCTAATCCTATTGAAGAAGCTATACATGATGCTCTAAATGATCGGCGTATATTCTGGATGCCGCAGGAATTGATCGATGAGGCAGATTTTTGCAGACTGAAGGATGCTTTATCCAAGAATGATACGAGCCAAGCACTACAGTTAGTGCGCCAATCACAAGACGTTGTTAGAGAAAAAATTGCCAGGGAACGCGATCCCAATAGGAAACGTCATCTTGAGGATGCCCGAAGGCTCTTAAGCGGCCTTGAAAATCGCATAGTGCAAGATTCATCTTTCGTTCGAAGCCTTCTAGATCAATTGGAAAGTTTTGGCCCAGTAATTTGCAATCTTCCAAACATGGAGGATTTCGGTAAGATTATTGAAGGACATAGTCAATCAGTAGCGGAACATTTTTTCTTATCCAAGATACAGAAGGAAAAGGATGCTCGGAGGCGACAAGCATTGGTGGCACTACTTGAAATTGTAAGGAACCTCTATAACCAGAGGGTAGAGCCGCTCGAAATTGCTTTTTTTGTTCGCAAAATTAATTCATTAAGTGAATTTGTGGAGGTCTTAAAATGACAACATATATCCAATCCTTGACGCAAATGCCTAAGCTAGAAAAGATGGGTAACCAGGGCATCTTTGTCTTACCACTAAAAATAGAAGTTGAAGAAGGATCATTTCTGCATCTTGGCGGAACACCCTCACCACTCACAGAGAAAAAACAGCCTGTATTCAGCGTGGATGGTCAACCTGTTATCCCTGCTTCATCTTTTAAAGGGGCCTTCAGGCAGCAGGTCGAATGGCATTTAATAGAGAAAAAGGATTCCTTAGCAAAAAAACTTAATTTAGCCAATGATGCGATGGACCTGCTAAAGCCATCTATTCCTTCTCCGAGACCCTCAAAAGCAGAACAGGATCTATTTTCAAAGGGATATCGCAGAGAAAATTCAGAAATTAAAGTAGAAGATGATAGGATCATTATTCCAAAAAATAATCGGGGACTTATTGGTTTGTGCCCGGTATCTTACTTCTTTGGTGCAACGGGATTAGAGGGTTTCCTGCGAATTGATAACTTCTTCTCTGTACCAGGTGAATTGCGTATAGATCAAACCAGAATACGTATTGATCGTCAGTCTAAGACGGCTGCACCCGGAGCTATCGTAACTGGTGAGCTGGTGAAACCAGGTTCAGTATTTACGGGAAATATAACCATTATGGAGCAAAGGCAAAGTGCAACCTTTGGACAATGTCGTGAGATCGGTGGTGTTAAAGTTGATCTATGGCTGGCAAATTGGGCGGAACCAAACGAAGTTGAGCGTCAGCTAGTGTTGCTGAACGAGATAGTAATTCCCTCTTTAAATAATATTAAAATCCTTGGTGGACAAAAAAGTTTGGGTGGAGGAAAGGTCAAAATAGAGCTAAATATTTGACATCAGTTTATCGAATAAAATCCCCCCATCCCAAAATGCCCCCCGTACCCCACCGCCACCGGCCCCTGCACCTGCTCCGCGAAGCGGATGCGAAAGCCATATCCTGCCCCGTCCGCCGCCGGCTTTCCCTGCCCCTTCTCCCTCCGCCTGATGAAGGCATGCCAGGGGACGTCCCGCCCGCCCGAGGAGGTGCAGGGCACGGGCTCCACATCCGCTGGATCGGGAAATCCTGCCAGCCGGAGGAGTCGCCGTAGATCGTGCTCCGGGCTGCCGATCTGCAGTCCCCGCGCGTCGCGCTTGGGCACGCCCGCCCGAGTGACCTTGGGATGGCGCGTGGGCAGAAAGGGCATGCGCGAGATCCACGATCTTGATTTAGCCAGGAGAGGGCACTCGTTTTTTTCCTGATCAGTCCCTCCAAAGTCCTCAGGCCTGCCCAAGCCCAGCAGAGCCAATTGAACGCCGGACTCCTTCTCATCATAAATCTCTTTCAACCTGTGCAGGGCCCACTGTTCCGGAAAACGAAATCCCACAGGAGCGTAAACTGTAATATGTGTGATCTCTCCCTGGCCATCCTGCCCCTGGCCTCGATTCGACTGGCAGAAGATGTGAGCGTGACCATGTCCCTGCAACGGCTTGTGCGATCTATCGCAGCCCGTGAAGACCGGGGAGCCATTGGAGAGTTCTGCCAGAGCCCGGTGAGCTGTCTCCGCAAAGATAATGGTTTCTGTAAGTCGCGGCGGACTCTGGCCTGTTAAGGCGTAGCGCGCCACAGTAAGCTTCAAGGCAGTCTCCTCGCTCCATCGAAAAGCAGCAATACAAAAGCTGGTGAGAAGATGGTTTCGTGCTCTCCTTTTGAGATACAATCGGAATTGAATTCGCCGACAGACTTCAGAAAGCTCAATTCATTCTCCCCAACAGGCAATATATTTGCTTATAGATAAAGCTTTTTATCGGATACTTCATTCATTTAATTCTGAAGAATGATAAGATCTTTAATAGATTATGTTGAAATGAGGATTAGCAAATATTGATTACCGGTATTTTGTTCCAAGTTTCAAGCTGCAGGGTATTCATTTAAAAAGAAGGGTCTCATGAATTTTCGTGTCAACGCAATTTATATATCAAATCGGAGCTGAGACGATTAATACTGATAGATCGATAGATCTTGTCGCAGGCGGTTGTAGCTATTGAGGAGCTGATTAGAGGAGCGGATGGCGATGGCCGGAGATAATGGTACATCCAAGTCAGCAGACAAGCAAATAGAAAATAGCAAAAATAGGATGCATAGCATGCATAACATGGCCGGGATGCATGACCGGACCTCAGGGGAGGAGACGGCTGATGCAGGCAGGGATGGCCCTGGCCATGAGATGAAAGACAAGAGCACTGGCAGCCATCAGGCAATGCCCCATAAGGAACACCAGGGCGGGCATATTGGCCATTTTGCAGAGGATTTCAAGAGAAGGTTTATGATCTCTTTGATGGTCACAGTCCCCATCCTCGCCCTCTCCCCCATGGTGCAGCATTTGCTGGGCTTCAAGCTGGAGTTTCCCGGCTCCATCATCCTGCTCTTCTTATTGTCTACCTTTGTGTATTTTTATGGGGGATATCCCTTCCTCAAGGGGTTTGTCAGGGAAATCAAAGAGCATAATCCTGGCATGATGACCCTGATCGCCATAGCCATCAGCGCAGCCTATTTTTACAGCTCGGCAGTGGTATTCGGCCTCCCGGGAGAGATCTTCTTTTGGGAGCTGGCTACACTGATAGTCATCATGCTTCTCGGCCACTGGATTGAGATGCGCTCTGTGCTGGGAGCCTCCCGCGCTCTGGAGGAGCTGGCCAGGATCATGCCATCCGCCGCCCACCTGATCCAAGATGGCCGCACTGTGGAGGTGAGGATTGAGGAGCTGAGGCCGGGAGACAGGATCCAGGTCAAGCCGGGGGAGAAGATACCGGTGGACGGAGTGGTATCCGAAGGGAAAAGCAGCGTCAATGAGTCAATGCTCACCGGCGAGTCCAGGCCCCTGGCCAAGAAAAAGGGAGATAAGGTCATTGGCGGGTCCATCAACGGCGAGGGCTCATTGCTGGTAGAGACGGAAAAGGTGGGAGAGGAGAGCTACCTAAGCCAGGTCATCAAGCTGGTCAGAGAAGCCCAGGAGAGCAAATCAAGAACCCAGGACCTGGCGGATAGAGCTGCTCGCCTGCTCACAATCATATCATTGAGTGTGAGCGCCATCACCCTTCTGGTCTGGCTCTACTTCAGCCGGGATTCAGCATTCGCTGTGGAGAGGGCGGTGACGGTGATGGTCATATCCTGCCCCCATGCTCTGGGCCTGGCAGTCCCTTTAGTGGTGGCAGTCTCCACCTCTCTGGCGGCAAAGTCAGGTCTGCTGATCAGGGACAGATCCGCCTTTGAAACGGCCAGGGGGCTGGAGGCAGTGATATTTGACAAGACCGGCACCCTGACCGAGGGCAAATTCGGGGTCACTGATGTCATCACCTTCTCTGAGCTGGATAAGGATGAGGTGCTGAGGATAGCTGCATCCCTGGAGGAGAGCTCAGAGCACCCCATCGCCAGAGGGATTGTGAGAGGTTCACGGGATGCTGGCCTTGAGCCGGTCCGTATCGATGACTTCAAGGCAATCCCCGGCAAAGGGATAGAGGGCCGGATCGGAGAAGAGAGATGGAAGGTTGTGAGCCCAGGCTACCTGAAGGAGAGTGGAATCGATATCAAGGATGATAGCCTGGATAAATATGCCGGGCAGGATAAGACCGTCGTCTTCCTGCTCTCAGAGGAGCGGCCCGTCGGGGCCATAGCCCTGGCGGACGTGATAAGGAGGGAGTCAAGAGAGGCCATCGAGAGGCTAAAAGGAATGAATATCAGATGCATGATGCTCACTGGAGACAATCGATTCGTCGCCAGGTGGGTGGCGGAAGATCTGGGTCTGGACGACTATTTCGCAGAGGTTCTGCCCCACGAGAAGGCCCGGACGGTGAGGGGTGTCCAGAAGGATTATGTTGTCGCCATGGTGGGAGATGGAGTGAATGATGCTCCTGCACTGGTGAGCGCTGATGTGGGCATTGCCATCGGAGCGGGCACAGATGTCGCTGTTGAGTCAGCGGATATAATCCTGGTCAGGAACGATCCAAGGGATGTTGCGAACATAATCCGCCTCTCGAAGAAGACCTACGGCAAGATGACTCAGAACCTGATCTGGGCGACGGGCTACAATGCCCTGGCCATTCCCCTGGCGGCAGGCATCCTGTACAGCCAGGGGATTCTGCTCAGCTCCGCCCTCGGTGCCATTCTGATGAGCGCCAGCACTGTGATCGTGGCTGTGAATGCCAGGTTTCTGGATGATATATGATAAAGGGTGAAGGGTGAGCCGAATGATAAAGATAGAGAGAATCTATGATGCCTCTGCAGGCACAGGCTTCAGAATACTGGTGGACAGGCTGTGGCCCAGAGGCATCAAAAAGGATGAGGCAAAGGTAGACCTCTGGATGAGGGATATAGCCCCCAGCAATGAGCTGAGAAAGTGGTTTGGCCACGATCCAGCCAAATGGGAGGAGTTCAAAGAGAGATTCTATGGCGAGCTTGATCAGAAGCCTGAGATTGTAAATCAGCTCATTTCAAAGGCAGGGGAGTCTGATCTGCTTTTATTATATGCAGCCAAGGATGAGGAGCACAATAATGCAGTAGCTTTGAAGGAGTACATCGAGTCCAAAATGATCAGCAGAGAATAAGAGAGCTGATCAATGATGCAATCCTCTTGACCGGGCATTTGCCCGGCGCCCCCTCCTCAAAAGAAAAGATCCAGCTCTTCGCTGGATTGTGCGGGCTGTGTGCTGCCGGGAGCCTCCCCCTGCGCCTCTGGTGATGGGGCCCGAGCATCCTGATTTCACCATAAAAACATAAGGATACAGGTAGCAAAAGTAGACGGGTGCCGAATCCACAGGAGACAGCGGAGGGCTGAAGATCCACACTGAATAATTATTTCATTTTTTGATGTTATATCAGAATAGATAAATGCAACTGCCAAGCAAACGTATATATTCATGTTTAGTCATGACATATTGGTGAAAGAAGGCGAAGCAGATGGATTCCCCTCCCCTGTGCCGGAATTAGAGGGATTTTGCCGGAATAAGAGGAATAAGAGAGGAAAGGGCCAGATGAAGAGGAGATAAGCCGAGGATTCAATAGATCCGAAAAGCCCGAAAGATATGGAAATGCAGGACATGCAGGACATGCAGGACATGCAGGACATGCAGAACGTGCAGAACATGCAGAACATGCAGGACATGCAGAACATGCGGGACATGCAGGACATGCAGGACATGCAGAACATGCAGAACATGCAGAACATGGAACATAAGAGGCTGGTGGAGATGATAGAGCAGCACGAAGGCAGAGAGGAATCTCTCATTCAGCTTCTCTTAGATCTGCAAAGCGAGTTCAATTGGATCTCAAAAGATGCTCTCAGAGAGATATCAGAGAGGATGAGGATCCCATCCAGCCGGATATACAGGATAGCAAGCTTCTATGAGGCCATAAGCCTGAAGCCAGTTGGAAAGCACAAAATAAGCGTATGCATGGGCACTGCCTGTCAGGTCAGGGGCTCTCAAAAGATACTGGACAGAACGGAATTCAAGCTGAATGTGGGACAGGGCGGGACGACCAGGGATATGAAATTCACCCTGAAGCGAGTCAATTGCCTCGGTTGCTGCGCCATAGGCCCGGTGATGGTGGTGGACGAGGACTACCACGGCCGGGTGACATCGAATAACGTTGAAGGGATCCTGAGCAAGTACGATTGAGGATCGGCTTGACAGATTCAGCAGCTATACAGCACTGAACGAGGATGGCGGCATGCAGAGAGGACCAGGGCGGGCAGAAGCATGGTGAGGCTCAGATCAATCGAACAGCTGCAAGAGCTCAGATCTGAAATCCAGTCCAAGAGAGACGCTGCAAAGCCCCTGGTGGCGATCTGTGCCGGAACTGGCTGCTTGGCCCTGGGCGCCAGGTCTGTGGTCAAGGCCTTTCAGGATTATATTCAGGAAAAGGATCTGGAAGATCAGGTCGAGATCAAGGAGACCGGCTGTCCTGGTTTTTGTGAAAAGGGGACCCTGGTTGTGATCTATCCCAAAGGCATCTACTATATCGGGGTTCATCAGGAAGATGTTCCGGAGATAGTAGAGAAGACCATCCTCAAAGGGGACCTGGTCGATCGCCTGCTCTACAGGGACCCCGAGACGGGAGAGAGGGCAGTCCTTGAGAATGATATTCCTTTTTATAAGCATCAGATGAGACATCTAATAGGCAAAAATATAAAAATAGATCCTAAAAATATTGATGACTACCTAGCTTTGGGCGGCTACAGCGCCCTGGCCAGGGTTCTCTTTGGGATGAGCCCGGATGAGGTGATCGATGAGGTGAAGAGATCAGAGCTCCGGGGCAGGGGCGGCGGCGGATTTCCCACCGGCCGGAAATGGGAGTCGGCTAGAAAGGCCCCGGGCGAGCTCAAATATGTGATCGTCAACTGTGATGAGGGAGACCCGGGCGCCTTTATGGACCGGGCGCTGATGGAGGGCAACCCCCACAGCGTCCTGGAAGGGCTGATCATCGCCGCCTATGCCATTGGTTCGCATAGCGGCTTTATCTATGTGCGCATGGAATACCCTCTGGCGGTAGAGAATGCCGCCCTCGCCCTCTGCCAGGCACGGGAGCGGGGCCTGCTGGGAGAGAATATCCTGGGCACGGGCTTTGATTTTGATGTGACCATTCACCGGGGGGCCGGCTCCTTTGTCTCTGGGGAGTCGACTGCCCTGATGAATGCCCTGGAGGGAAGGGTAGGCGAGCCCAGGCCAAAGTATGTGCACACCTCCGAGAAGGGGCTCTGGGGCCAGCCGACTGTCCTGAACAATGTTGAGACCTTTGCCAATGTGCCTTTGATAATCAATCAGGGGGCAGAACGGTTCCGCTCCATCGGAACTGAGAGGAGCAAGGGGACCAAGATATTCTCTTTGGTGGGCAAGGTAAATAACACCGGCCTGGTCGAGGTCCCCATGGGCATGAGCCTGGCCGATATCATATACAAGATCGGCGGGGGAATTTCAGGCAAAAAGGGGCTCAAAGGGGTGCAGACCGGTGGGCCGTCTGGAGGCATCATCCCTGCTCAATCTCTGGATACCCCCGTGGACTTCGATGAGCTGGCCCGCCTGGGCTCCATGATGGGTTCGGGGAGCATCATAGTCATCGATGAGGATACCTGTGCCGTCGACCTGGCCCGCTACTTTGTGGACTTTCTCTGCAGTGAGTCCTGCGGCAAATGCCTGCCCTGCCGGGAGGGGCTGAAAAGGATGCGAGAGATACTCGATGCCATCAAGTCCGGCCAGGGGAAAAAGAGCGATATTCAGACCCTGCAGGATATTGCAGAATTGATGAAAGAGGCATCCCTCTGCGCTCTGGGACGAACGGCAGTCAATCCCGTCCTCAGCACCATTCGCCATTTCCGGGAGGAGTATGATGCCCACATCGAGGAGAGGAGATGTCCTGCCCTCTCCTGCAAGTCCCTTGTCAAATATTCCATTGACCCTGAGATCTGCATAGCCTGCGATCTATGCCAGGAGAACTGCCCCCAGGGGGCGATCTATAAATCCGGGGAGGGGTTCCAGGTTATCGATCAGTCCAAATGCATACGATGCGGCATATGCTTTGAGATCTGCCCCAAGAAGGTAAGAGCAATTGTAAAAGAGTCCCCGGGCCGGGCATGAATCAGCCCAGGCGAGGATCTTTTGAGGTGGAGGAAGTTGATGCTCTGGATCGATGATCATCAGATAGAGACGGACGGCGCTGCCACTATTCTCGAGGCGGCCCTATCGGCAGGAATCCATATTCCCACCTTATGCCATCACCCTGCGCTTGAGCCCTTTGGGTCATGCAGGCTCTGTACTGTGGAGATAGAAAAGGAGGGCAAAAAGAGATTCGTCACCGCCTGCAACTATCCAGTTGAAGAGGGGCTGGTGGTCAGGACGGCCACCCCTGCAGTCCTGAACCTCAGGCGGATGGTAGTGGAGCTTCTTTTTGCCAGATGCTCGAAAGAGGAATCGATCCAGAAGCTGGCAGGAGAATACGGGATCCGTGAACCTAGATTCCTGCCAGAGGCTGAGAGATGCATTCTCTGCGGCCTGTGCTGTCGGGTCTGTGCAGAGCTGGTGGGTGTATTCGCCATCAACTTTCAGAACCGGGGCACTGAGAGGGATGTGGACGCCCCATACGGGGAGCTGTCCGAGGATTGCATCGCCTGCGGTGCCTGCTCTATGGTCTGCCCCACCAGTGCGATCAGTGAGCAGAAAAACATCTTCCCCCTCACTGCTGATGATTGCCTGAGGATAGAGGAGGAGCATCTCAAAGGGGAGAGGGATGATCTCCTGGGGGTCTGCAGCGAGATTTTCTCTGCCAGAGCGGAGATCAGGGGGCAGGATGGCGGGGTTGCCACCTCTCTTCTCTCCCGCGCCCTGAAAGAAGATCTGATAGACTCGGCTGTGGTGGCATATGAGAGAGCGGGGTTTGGAGGGAGGGCTGTCGCAGTAGATGATATCGATGCTGTGGTCAGGGCGAAGGGGACGAAATATGTGCGCCTCTCAGTTCTGCCCCCCCTTCTTGAGGCTCTGGGGGAGGGGAAGAGGAGAATTGCCGTGGTCGGCACCCCCTGTCAGATCAGGGTGGTCAGGAGGCTGGAGCAATCAGGCTATCTTGAGGATAGATATCCGGATGCAGAGATTTTCCTCCTCGGCCTGTTCTGCTTTGAGAGCTTTGACTACAGGAGATTGAAAGATCATATGAATGAGCTCTTAGGCATCGATATAGAAGATGCAAATAAAGTTCAGATCGCAAAAGGAAGATTCATTGCCACTTTAGGTGAAGAGGAGTACTCCTGCAGCGTCCGGGAGCTGGAGGATGATATTCGAGAAGGCTGCCGGTTATGCGGCGACCTGGTCTCCAGGCTGGCCGACATCTCCATAGGATCGGTGGGAAGCCCGGAGGGATACTCCACAGTGATAGTCAGATCAAAAAAGGGCGAAGAGCTGCTGCATGGGCTGCAGTTGGCCCGCAAAGAGGCAAAACGAGAGGATATCGTCAAGCTGGCCAGGATCAAGAGGGAGAGCGCGGACATCAATCTGCAGAGGGTCAAACTCCCTTGAGGCCACCATTTCCATTTCTCAATTGCTCAATTGAATATTCCCCGTTTTATCCGCAGAAAAGGGCTGAGAACCAGAAATTAGCTGCAAGCAAGCCAATCCTGCCGGGTGAAACGGGAATTGTTGCTGCTCAGATGGATGAGCCTCTCCATGCTCCAGGTGCCAATCAGATCCTCCTGCATCAATCCATACGCCACATGACGTCCGTAGAGGCCGGGGTTTACCTCTCTGGACTGCCAGGCAATGTGAGCCCTGCCGGTAAATGTGGAGCTTATCGAGGCATCGAGGGTCGCATAACCTCTGCTGCTATCATTACTGCTATTTGAGGGATGAAAGGACTGGCTGGTGATCTCCGTCTCCTTCTCCAGATGATCGAAGTTCGTGTACGATTCAGTGACACTGGCCCCGGCATCATAGTTCTTGACGCAAAGGTAAGATGAGGTGTCCATCCTGGCCAGTGCCTGATAGAATGAGGCAGGCATGCCCCAAGCTGTAAGGCTGACCAGCAGAAAGAGGAGGGCGGCTCCCTTGAATGCGAGCCTCATTCCCGTCAGCCTCGTTCCCGTCAGCCCAGTTCCCATCAGCCTCGTTCCCATCAGTCCCGTTCCCGTCGGCCCCGTTCTCTCCAGCCTTGTTCCCATCAGCCTCATTCCGCCAGTCCCGTTCCCGCCGGCCTTACGGATGCCGGCTCTTCTGGTGGCAGCCTGGCCGTCGAAGTATTCTCATCTCGATTGGAGGGGCAACCTGTATTTAAGGCGCATGCGTGCATCTAAAAAAGATAAAACCGTGGTGCGGACATGCGAGGAGGGGGGGCCGTTATGGCCAGGAAAGACGATATGGGAATGACATCGCCAAGGGCTGCTCTGGATGGAGGAACCATTCAGTTCAGCAGGCCATTGGCTACCGTCTTTCCCAGCTCCGTGCACCTCTCCAGATCCTCTTTGCTGGGAAGCTGCACTGCTGTCGTCCCAGGCTCGATCACCGACATGCCAAATGATTTCATCCGGTCGATGAGGATGGGCACCCCCTCTCCGCTCCACCCATACGAGCCGAAGGCCACTCCCACCTTGCCCTTCAGGTCGAGCTTCTCCAGTTGGGCCAGGAATGGATCCATGGTCCTGATGAGCTTGCTGTTATAGGTCGAGCCGCCCAGTATGACAGCATCGGCATCCTGGACATCATCGGCCTTTGCCTGGAAGACGGGCTTTGCCACTACATCGACGCCCGCAACGCTCTTCGCCCCACTGGCAATCGCCTCTGCCATCTTCTTTGTCTTTCCAGACTGGCTGGCATAGATTATCGCTATCTTCGGCATTTTCAATCCCTGAAGGCTGATCACTGCATTTTTATAACTAGTTAATGGTCGGGGGGGGTCGAGGCGGAACGGAACATCATTGAAGATAGACCGGATCCGTCTCCAGCAGCCTCGCTGCAGCATAAGCGGGAAAGAGATCCGAGATCCTGCTGCCATACAATTCTGAGAGGGGGATGCAGTCCAGCCCCAGTCTCGTTGCCGCCTCGGCGATCAACTCCTCACCTATCCCCGCTGCTGCTACCCTTTCCAGGCGGTGCAGCTCTGCCTGCCTCTCAATGGCTGCTATGAGCCTGTTCTTCTGCTCTATGCAGGCCTGCTCTGCTATGGCCAGGGCTCCCCTCTCTCCGATCTCCTCCAGATCGGCACAGACCGAGCGCGCCAGCCGGCGCAGGGATGAGATGCGGCTCACATCCGTCCCATCCGGGGTGTCGCAGGTGTACCGATCCGGATCTATATGCCCTGAAGCGAGATGAGCATCGGCGATTATGGCGAAAAGCTCCGGGGCTACAGGCACCTGCTGCCCTCTGATCCTGGCCAGGGGGAGGATGGAATTGAGATTGGTGCGCAAGAGCCCCATATAGACCAGCTCTCCCCGGGAAAGGCGGAGAAAATCGGTCTTTGCCGCCAGGGGCCTGGCTACAATGGGGATCAGGTCGGTGGTGGTGCTGCCCATATCCACAAAGAGGCAGTCGCCCAGCTCGCGCGCCAGAAGCTCTGCCGATGCTGACCAGTTGGCGGCAGCGACATCCAGGATATCGGCCTGATCGGTCGGCTCTTCTATATCTCTTCCCCTAAACCCGCTATAGCCCCAGAAATAGACCGGGCAGGAGGATGCCGGTGAGGAGAAGGCCCGGCGGACTGTGGCCATGATGCTCTCCAGCCCCTCCCTCTTGGAGGAGAAGCAGTCCGCCAGCTCTCCGGTGATGACCACCGCCACAGCCTGCGGCTTCTGCTCTGCATTGATCCTCTTCAAAATCTTCTCCAGGGGCGACCTCCTCCAGAGGGGAAGATAGACGCTCTGGGCGTATTTGCCGTCAGCACTCGCCGCCTTGGTGTTCGCTCCGCCGATATCCAGTCCCAGGATCATCTGCGAGCAGAGCTCATTCGAACCATAAAAGCTTTAGGTCGGGAGGTTATTCACGCACCTAACTTTTGGAGATCATGATCATGGCTGCTAAGGAGAAGATTGCAGAGCCCACTTACCTGGAATATGGTTTCGGGGAGCTGGAGTATAAGGTCATAAAATCGGATATATGCAGTCGCTGTGGCACCTGTGAGGCCCTCTGTCCCAGGATTGAGCATGTGGAGGACAGGCCAGAGCTGGTGATGTACGATCCCCATTGCGGCCTGTGCTTCACCTACTGCCCCAGAAGCTTCCTGGATATGGGCTACATGGAGTCCAAGTTATTCGGCAGGACCAGGAGACCGGAGGAGATGCTGGGCATATACAGGAAAGCCGTCTCTGCTCAGGCCATCTCCCGCGAGGGTCTGGCACAGGACGGTGGCGTGGCCACTGCCCTGCTCGTCTGGGCGCTGGAGTCGGGGATGATCGACTGCGCCATTGTGACCGACAAGGATGATGAATGGAGGACAACAGCCCGGGTTGCCACCACCGCCGAGGAGATCAGGTCCGCCGCTGGCACCAAGTATACCATAAACAACAGCGTCAATGCCCTGGCTGAGGCCCTGGAGATGGGCTGCGAGAAGATCGCCTTTGTAGGTACCCCCTGTCAGATCCAGGGATTGAGAAAGGTTCAGCTCCTCGACGAGCCTTACCAGTTCGGTCAGGATAAGATAGCCCTGCTCATCGGCCTCTTCTGCTATGAGAACTTCGACTATGATCTGCTCATGGATGGCCTGGTGAAGGGCAGGTTCGGCCTTGATCCCAGGGATGTGGCCCGGTTTGAGATCAAGAAGGGCATGCTCCGGGTGATCGACAAGCAGGGCAAGATCAGTGAGGTGAAGCTGGAGGAGACCGAGGAGTATGCCTTCAAGGGATGCGGGCCCTGCTTTGACTTTGCCAGCGAGCTGGCAGACATATCCGTGGGCAGTGTGGGATCCAGTGAAGGCTGGTCGACTGTTCTTTTCCGCACTGATAAGGGGGAGAGGCTCTACACCGGTGCCCTGGCGGCAGGTGCTCTGCAGGAGAAGCGTGTATCTGAGAAGGGTCTGGCCCTGGCAAGCAGGCTGGCGAAGGAGAAGGAGAGCCGGTTTCTGAGCAGGTCAGCAGAGATGAACGCCACTGGCATCAGCCGCTGAACGCCGGATGAGCAAGGAAAGTTGACCTGATATGCTCTCTGTCGGGCTGGCTGGAAAGCCGAACTCTGGCAAATCCACCTTTTTCAAGGCTGCAACCCTGGTAGAGGTGGATATCGCCAACTACCCGTTCACCACCATCGATGCTAATCACGGCGTCTCCTATGTTCGCGTCCCCTGTGCCTGCCGGGACCTGGGCATTGAGAAGGGCTGCGGTAGATGCAATGACGGGGTGCGCTTCATCGCCATTGAGCTGATCGATGTTGCCGGCCTGGTGCCTGATGCTCACCTGGGCAAGGGGCTGGGCAATGAGTTCCTTGATGCCCTGCGGGTGGCGGAGGCGGTGATTCATGTCCTGGATGCCTCCGGCGGCACCGATGCCGAAGGAAACCCTGTGGGGACGGGGAACTACGATCCCGTATCCGATGTGAGATTTTTGGAGCACGAGATCGGCATGTGGCTCAATGGCATCCTCAACAGAAACTGGGAGAAATTGATGAGGAACTTCCGCGCCCTGGGAGGAAAACCGGATCAGGTCCTGATCGAGCAGATGGCGGGGGCGGGGGTATCAGACAGCCACATTCGCCGCGCCCTGGCGGAGATGAAAAAGGACCTGGGAAGCTGGAATGCTGAGGATGTGAAGGCCTTCGCCACACTGCTGCGAAAGTACAGCAAGCCCATGATCCTGGCCGCTAATAAGATCGATCTCGCTCCACCCGAGAACGTGAAGAGGCTGCTGGCGCTGAAGGATGAGATGGTGATACCGGTCAGCGGGGCAGCGGAGATCGCTTTGCGGATGGCAGAGAAGGCGGGCCTGATCAGTTACCGGCCTGGAGATCCTGATTTCCAGGTCAAAGGAGAGCTCAATCCCGCACAGAAGGCGGGCCTGGATAAGATCAGGGCTCTGATGAAGGAGTACGGCGGAACCGGGGTGCAGGAGTGCATCAACCGGGCGGTATTCGATCTATTGGATTATATCGTTCTTTATCCTGTGGAGGATGAGAATAAATTCACCGACAGGAAAGGGGTGATACTGCCCGATGCCTTCCTGATGAAGCGGGGGAGCACCGCCCGCGATCTCGCCTACCGGGTGCACTCGGACATCGGGGAGAGCTTTCTGTTCGCCATCGATGCCCGGAGCAAGATGCGCCTGGGGGAGAAGCACGAGCTGAAGGACGGGGATGTGATAAAGATAGTCTCGACGAAGTGAGAGCAGCAGCAGCATGATTCCCCTGGCCAGTAGCGATATGCTGCTTCTGCAATATGCCGCTTCTGCAATATGCCGTTCCTGTTCATCCTGAGCCGGAGTGCCGCGAAGCAGCTTTTGCCTTTTATATTTAAAGAAGGGCCGATGGTTGGGCATCATTTTTTTTCGAGGATCAATATCCATAGCTTCCGTCTATTAATAGAAGCGTCACCCGGCCGGGCTGGGACTCATTGGCGAGGATGACGCACTTTCCGATCGTGCTGGCAACCCCATAGACATTGTGAGAGCGAACATCCTCCAGGGGAAAGGTGAACTCCTTTATGCGGCGCAGGGCATCCTCTAGGGTGGGGACGATCTTATTCACCCCTGCCACCAGCAGCAGCCTTCCTGCACCATAAGGCCAGGCACCAACTCTGCTTCCGCTAGCATCACAGGCTACCAGCTCTCCGGTCATGGCTATGGCATTCACTCCCGAGAGGAAGTAATCGGAGGTGACGGTCTTGCGCCTGAGGTTGGCCCTCTTGTGAGCATCATTCTCTGAAGTTACCACCTGCTTCAGATTTTTCCATTCATGCTTGCCACTATCCATGAGATCCTGGAAGCCTATCTCGATGAGGGTGGTCGAAGAGCCATTCATGACCTCCGATCCGGGAGGAATCAGCTCCTTGATCCTGGCCAGCGCCTGGCTGCCATCCTGCGATCTTATAACCTCTATCCCTCGCCCCTCGATCGCCTTTACAGTTGATACAATGGCCTGCTCCTCAGGTATCCGGTTCCATTTCTCTGTATCGAGATTGAGATCGGGCAGCAGGTTAACTGCACTATACTTGTCGGGATGTTCCATCTCCTTAGCCTCATATGATATAAGTCCTCCAATTCAGATATAGTTTGGCCTTTATTCTGAGACAAAGAGGCTACACATTCACGATTCTGAAATGTATGAGCCTTGACTGCATGATCCTGGACTGCGTGAGCCTTGACTGCACGATACTGAACTGTATGACCATAGGCTGCACGATACTGAACTGTATAACCATAGACTGCACGATACTGAACTGTATGACCCGAGACTGCATGACCCTGGACTATGCAAATCCAGTACAGGACCGAAATGTTTTTATGCTTATACATAATAATTAATAATGATAAATTTTGAATGTATGTGTCAGACGGAGGATGATTAAGATGCCTGTGCTGGAAGATCTCTCGCGCCAAAAGGCTGCTCTGCTTAAACGCAAATCAGCACTGCTAAAGCAACTGGAGCAGTGCATGGCTGAGGCTGAGGAGATAGATCGAAAGATATCTGTGATAGAGAGCTGTGAGCTGGAATATGATCTGCATAAGAGCATAGAACTGATTTCAGCCGAGCGGCGCATACCCAATGCCCTCCAGACAGTATGAGGATGGAATATCGGCCATATGGGGCACAGAAAGCAACTTATGAGAACATATCTAGGGATGTCGATGAGATATCTATGGGATGTCGATGAGATATCTATGGGATGTCGATGAGATATCTATGGGATGTCGATGAGATATCGATGCGATTGTAGTCTGCGATCGCATACCCTCCTACCGCAGGTTATATTTCCCTGGCGCCAAATGCTCTTTTTTAAGATTAAGCTCGATGAGGCATGAAGATGGGACCGTCTGCTGGCAAAGTTGTATTGATAAGCCTATTTTTAGTTGTGGGAATGCTGGTGCCAGGGATTATATGGCAGCCGAATGAATCCCTTGCCCCCTGGGGCGTCAAGGAGAGCGATTTTCCTCAAAACGGCAGCTCAGAGGAGAGGATGGCCTTCCTGCTCAATTATGCTATACTGGCCCCGTCCATCTACAACACCCAGCCCTGGAGGTTCGATATCTCCTCTGATGAGATCATGATTCTTGCTGATGAATCCAGGTGGCTTAAGGCTGCTGACAGCAATAAGAGGGAGATGTATTCCAGCATTGGCGGAGCTATTGAGAATCTGATCATCGCTGCTGACCACTTCGGCTACAGCAGCACTATCA
>Ga0116183_1000982_pt1 | contig 33300 bp, 26 predicted proteins | sample AD_UKC078_MetaG_FD_89753 | JGI IMG/M metagenome (GOLD analysis project Ga0116183, IMG submission 89753) | Active sludge microbial communities of municipal wastewater-treating anaerobic digesters from USA - AD_UKC078_MetaG | ecosystem: Engineered > Bioreactor > Anaerobic > Digestate | place: USA...
CGATCCCGATAGCGATCCCGATAGCGATTTGGATGAAACCTTGAAACTTCATGAAATCAAAATGGCAGGGACCGTCTGCTTGCCCGTAAAGGCGCGCGCTTTGCGCTTGCGGCTTCGGGAGGCGTCCCGGTATGATCGGCGTCATGTCTTATACGCCACGGTTGACGAAGCCGGTCCCCGCCGAATACCTCCGGGACGAATCGCGCAAGACCGGCGTGGCCGAAGCGATCGCCTTCCCGCGCGACCGCTCCGAACTGACCGCCCTCCTGCGCGCGGCGGATACGGCAGGCCTGCCGCTCACCCCGCAGGGGGCGCGCACCGGGATTGCGGCCGGTGCCGTGCCTGATGGCGGCCTGGTGATCAATCTTTCGAGGATGGGCCGGATCCTGGCCTGTTGCCGGGAGACGCCGGACCGGACCCTCCTGCGCGTCGAACCGGGGCTGCCGCTCGTGCTCCTCCAACGCCATCTTTCCGATCGACGGCTCTTTCCCGACCCGCTCTTCTTTCCGCCCGACCCCACCGAGCCGTCGGCCACTCTCGGCGGCATGGCGGCTTGCAACGCCTCCGGCGCCCGCTCCTTCGCCTACGGCGCGACGCGGCGCCACATCGAGGCGGTCACGGCCGTCCTGGCGGACGGCGACACCCTGACGCTGCGCCGCGGCCGCGAACGGGCCGCAGGGCGCCGATTCGCGATCACCACGGAGAGCGGGCGTCGTCTGGAGGGGGATCTGCCTCTTCTACCTGTGCCGGAGGTCAAAAATGCGGCCGGATACGCGGCCCGTCCCGACATGGATCTGATCGACCTGCTGCTCGGCAGCGAGGGGACGCTCGCCATTCTCGCGGAACTCGAACTGCGTCTCTCACCCGCGCCTGCGGGCATCCTCGGCATCGTCGCGTTTTTTAATGAGGAGCCGCAGGCCCTGACGCTGGTGGAACAAATCCGGCAGCAGGCTGCGGCGGCCCCCTCGCCTCTCCTCACCGCCATCGAGTATTTCGATGCGGAGGCTCTGCTTCTGGCGCACGAAGGTGCGGCGCAGACCGGCGTACCCCTGCCGTCCCTGCCGTCCCGCGGACGAAACGCGGTCTATCTCGAGTGGGCTTTGAATGACGGACCGGATGCTGCTCTGGACCGAACCGCCCGTCTGGTCGCCGCTGCGGGCGGCAACGCCGTCGACACTTGGGTCGCGCACGAAACGGTTGCGCTGGGCCGACTCAAAACCTTCCGCCATGCCGTCCCGGAACAGATCAACGCCTTGATTGCGGAACGCGCGCGCGCGCATCCCGGCCTCACCAAACTCGGAACCGATTTCTCCGTGCCGGACGCCAAGTTGCGTCCGCTGCTGCGTCGTTACCGCGAAGATCTCACGGCAGCCAATCTGCAACATGTCATTTTCGGTCATATCGGCAACAACCATCTCCACGTCAACATTCTGCCCCGCAATATGGACGAATACGTAATGGGGAAACGTCTCTACCACTCATGGGCTGCGCAGGTCGTCGCCTGGGGCGGCAGCATCTCCGCCGAACACGGGGTCGGCCGTCTCAAGCGCGAACTGCTGCGCGAGATGGTCGGAGCCGAAGGCCTGAAGGCGATGCGGCGGATCAAGCGGTTGTTCGACCCCGCGGGACGGCTTAACCCCGGCTGCCTCTTCGATCCGAACGTTCCGTCCGCATTTTCCCTCCCCCCTCCGGTGTAAAACCTGTTAAACTAAATCGCGTGAACTGGACGAACGTTTTGATATGGGCGGGGCTGACATGGGGGTGTTGCGCCGCCACCGCAGGGTTGGCGGCTGAAGAGGCGTGGTCCACCCGTCTGGATCTGACCGAACGGTCGGAATGGGGTGCCCTGAATCTGACGCCGGAACGCGGCGCGTTGCGTCTCCGCCTCAGCCATCCGGATCACACCTGCCAGGCGGAGTTCACGTTAAGCGAAGGGGATACCCGCTTCCGCCTGTTGCCCCGCGGGTTCTTCGATGACGCGACCGAACGCCGCGTCACCACTTATCCGTGCCCGTCGCTCGCCGGTCCGCTCCACTGGATCACCCTGAAACGCCATGCGGACGTCTGGATCCTCACGGTGGACGACCGGCCGGTGGCGCGTCTGCCGGAACTCTGGCAGGGAGCGGTGAACGTGGAACACCCCCCGGCGCTCCAGCCGCCAGAGGCGGAGGCCGATGAGTACACGCAACGCCTCGGCTCCTTCACGTTTGAGGACAACTTTTTGGTTCCGGCCGGTTCGGCCTTCCCCCCCACTTGGGATATCCAAAGCGGCATCTGGCGCCTGCATTCGGTCACCGGTTCGATCAGCGGCTCGTCCGGCGGCTATCAACTGGCGCGCCAACCGAAACCGGAAAAGAGCCCGAACTTCTACACGCTGGAGGGCGGCGGGACCAACGCCATCGTCCTGGCGGGCGAACCTTTCTACAGCCGTTATGTCTTCCGTGCCGCAGTCCAGCACAACACCGGCACCAACGGGCTGGTTTTCTTGGCGGGCGAGCACGGCGGCTACTTTGCCTTCACGGCCCGCACGGATCCGGTGTCGGACCGTCTGATCCTCGACTTGTGGCAGCAGCCGGCCGCGCCCGACGCACCCCGCCTGTATCTCGCGGGCGTGCAAACCGAACTGCCCGCAGGCCAATGGCTCCTGCTTGAGGTGCAGACGTTTGACGACCGTATCCTTTGCCGCGCCGACAACATCGAGGTGATCCGCCATAAGATCGGCCTGCCGCCGGGCGGACGTTTCGGGCTTTTCGCAAACATGCCCGCAGGGGAGACCACCCGTTTCGATGATGTGACCGCGGCATCGCATCAGGATCGCCTTTTCGACTCGCCCGAGGATGTCACCTTTGCCACGCGCCGCCAAAGCCCGGACGTGCGCTCCCTGCAGCGTCACGACACGGCATGGCTCTATTTTCCGCCCTCCGCCACAACCACGCAAGTGTGGGCGTACGGCAGTTCCGACGACGGCCCGCTGCGGCAGGAGATCCGGGTGGTTGCCACCACCGACTCCTTCCTGTGCGGTCTGACCGCGGGCGGTTCCGGAGACGGCGCGGCCCCATACCGTTTCACCTGTGAACAGGATGGGGGCGGCCGCACCTTCCGGCTCGAACATGTGACAACCAACGGCACCGTTCTTCTGGACTCCTTCCAAATGCCGGTCTCCAGCAACCGGGTGATCCTCGCTCTGGACGCCCTGCGGCCGCACGAACTTCGTGCCTATGCCGACGACCTTCTGGTCTGCTTCCATCGCCCGGAAGATCAGCCCGGCGGTGAACTCGGCGTTCTGGCCGTAACCCCCGGCGATCTTTTTTTCACCGCGCCGACCGTCACCTCGCGTGAGACGGGACTCTCCGAGCGCTTCGAGAAAAACCCCTTGTATGTCAATGATCCGTTCATGCGGCACTGGGCCTCTCCGGAAGGTCAATGGATCACTTTCAAAAACGGCATGACGTGGTTCAAAGGCGACATCACCGGCGCGGTGCGGGTCCGGCTGCCGGTCGTGGAGGAAATGGAACTGCATCTCGGCGTTCCGGAGGGGCTCTCCAACGGCCTGTGCCGCGTTTCTGTGAAAAAAGGGGTCATCCGCGTCTTCACACCGGAAAGCGGAACGAATACGGCCTTCGAGGTGTCGGCCGACCAGGTGCCCGAAGTCGAGTTCAACAACACCAAGCTGCGTCTTTTCACCCTCGGACTGGAAGGCTCCGTCCTCTGGCTCGGCGGCGACACCCTTCTGCTTGCCCAAACCCATCTGCACGCGCCGTTGCATGGCCGCCGCATGCGGATCAGCGGCATGACGCTGGACAATCTGAGCCGGACGCTGGTGAAACGCGACAACGTGTTTGACACGCTCTTCACGGAATCCCTCTACAACTGGACGATCAACGGCGGCCGGTGGGAGGTCATCAACCGGTTCTATTGCGAGCCTACTTGGTCGCATATGAACGGGGAAAGCGCTGACTCGCTCGCTGCGCTCTGGTCCAAATATGTCTTCCGCGGCGATTTCAGCATCGAATTTTACGCGGGGATGCGCATGGGCTGGTATGCGCGGCCAGGCGACCTTAACCTCACCATGATGAGCCGTTCTCTCTCAACCGGCGACGGGTACACCGCGATTGCCACCGGATGGGATCCGGACCATTCGCAACTCTACTCCCGCCTGATCCGGAACGGAAGCCTTCTCGACCTCTCCACCAAGTACCTTGTGCCGCGCGCCCGCACGGGCCTCGCCCGCCAAGGCTACCAGCCGCTGGTGGCCGGGGGCCGCGACATCCACGGTGCCTGGTACGGCATGCAGTTGCGGCGCGTGGGCAAAACCCTGCACTACATCTATGATAACGAGGATGTCTTCCGCATCGAGGATCCCGATCCGCTTCAGGAAGGGGCGCTTGGCATCTGGACCTACCGGAATTCGATGATGGTCGCACGCATCAAGATCGCCGCGGAGTCCATCCGGCCCCGGCCCTTCGCCTTCCGGGCGCTTCCTCCCGCGGCACCGCCCCCCACCGAACCTGCAGCAGCTTCCGCCGACACCGGCATCCGTATCAATGGCCGTGTCGCCCAACCGCTCACTCCGGATTTCTGGCAGGCTTACGACACCGTGAGCCACCCCAACGTGCGTTTCCGCCATCTCCAAACCGCCCGTCCCGAAATGTATGTGACCTCCCTGCTCGGCGCAGGCTCCTTCCTGGTGCGCTGCATGCTGCCGCCCGCGCAACCCGACAAGCTGCTGGGATGGCGCTTCGAGATTGCGCGACATCCGCAGGCCCGCGTCAACTTTGAGTTCGCCACCGTCAAGGAGGACGGCAAAGGCGGCTGGACGCCGATCCAGCACTGGACCTACGTTCTCTGCGGCTCGAACGAAAGCCGCGGCCCGCGCAAAATCTGCGGTGCCCTTGAATCCCTGCCCGCATCCGATCCCGCAGGCACAAACCGGGTCTGGACCCCGGTCGAGATCTGGGTGCCCTCCGAAATCATCCGCGCCAATCAGGCCGTGCAGATCGAAGGCTTCGGCAACCTCCAGCCCAGCGACGTGCAACAAGGGCTGGAAGGCAACCCGCCCCACGCCTGGTATGCGATCCGTCATTTCCGTGAGATCCACCGCGGGATTCCGACCGTGAGCGGCCCGCCCGAAAAACGGGCCGAGATCGCCTCCCTCACTCAACTCATCAACGGCCTCAGCCCCGGCGAACTGCAAATGGTCGAACTGCCTGCAGCCCTCGATTCGCGCCGACCTGTGATCGAATGGGCCGTGCCGGAACGGGCGAAATTCGGCCTGCTCGCACAGTCCGACCCCGCTGTCCTCGGCTCGATTGTGGTAACCCCCACCCACCCCTGGCCCTCGCCGATGCTCCCGCCCAAGCAAGTGCAAGTCGATGCGCAGCCCGCGCCATTTTATACGGAAGGCAACACGATCCGGATTCTCGTGCCGCTGAATATTTTGCAGCCGGGCCGCATGACCCTTGCGCTGGAACTGTATGACGGACGTTTCTTCCGTCAGGTCGTCCCCATGCGGAAAGAGGACAGCGTGAACTCCCCGCCGGTCCTCCTTTCGCTCACCATGCCGGAAGGCGCGGTTGAAACCTTTGAGGCCCGCCCATTCGACACGACCCCCCATAAGATGGCGGCCCGCGTCGCGGTGGAGGTCACCGATCCCCGTCGCGGCGGTGTGCTCGCCTTCAGCAACGCGGGCGTATACGGACGGCGCCTCACCGGACAACTCTTCCCGCGCTTCGACATCGCCGCCACGCCGCTGCTCCAGTTCCGGTACAAGGGCGACCCCATGGCGATCGTTTCGCTCGCCTTTGGCGAGTTCGCGTTCACGTTCTCAGAGGCGTTCAACACCTCCGTGCGGTTCACCGATAACGCGCGCGCGGAAATGGACGACACCTGGCGTGTCTGGACCGGCATCCCGTCCGACAGCGTGGGCCGCTTCCCCCTCGCGAAACGCATCAGCCTGCCGCCCGCGCCGATCCGCCTGGCCTCGCGGCAGACGAGAGACCAGACCGGTCTGCACAGCACACTGCGGATCGATGACCTGACCTGCGGACCCGCCGCAGGACCGAACCGCCCCTTTGCCTTCAAAGCGGACTACGCCGATCCGGATGGTGTCGCGGAGATCGCCTACGCCATCCTTCCGGGGCCTGCCGTCTGGGACAACCGGTCGGCCGACGAGCAGCAAAAGACCGCTTGGCTACCGGGCAAGAACGCCGCAGTGATTGAACCCGACCTCACCGCGCTGGCTGACGGCATCCACCACCTTGTGGTGCGGGCGCGCGACGGCCAAGGCCTTTGGTCCCAACCTACGGATGTCCCCTTTCTGTTCGACCGCAAACCTCCCGAAATCCACCACGCCCTGACCGACGTGGACCACTATAACGGCAGCTGCCTGACGATCACCCTCACCGACCCGGTGGCACCGCCAGTGCTCAACACTCTGCGGCTCACCCACCTCGGCACCCCGATCAACCTCAAGCAAGACAACGGGTTCTGCACTGTGGGCCAAGGCAAGATTGCATTCGAGCTGGACTGGATCTGGCTGCTGCGCGAACAACTCGCCGCAGTCAAGCACGGCACGACGTTGCCGCTCTCGCTCGGCGGCATCACCGATGCGGCCGGCAACGCCTTGCCCCCCGTCAAAATCGAGATCCCGGTCAACCTCGAAAAAGACACACGCCCGCCCACCATCCTGCCGACCGCTTTTCCGACAAACATGCTCTGGTGCGAACCCGCCCTGACAACGCTCGACCCCTTTTTCACCGAATCGCAAAACGTGCAGGCGACCACCGGCGTCACACCGGACGGACGGGCACTCGAAATCACGGCGAACGGCGAGCGCGCCTCGTACATCCGCCACACCTTCGGGCCGACTTGGGATCCCGATATCTACCCCTGGCTCGCGATTTCGTTCCGCACGGTCGGCGAACCGCGGGAGGGCCGCCCCTTCACCCTCGCGTTCAACACCGGCGCACGGCGGCCCCGCGGCATCAAGGAAGCGCACACGCTCAATCTGAAGGACACCAACCATCTGGCGTATGTCACCGGCGCGCTCAACCTGCAAACCGGCGTGTGGAATGACGTGCTGATCGATGTCCGCTCGTTTCTGCTCCAAGAGACCGATGAGCACAAGAACACGCCGGACATCACGTACCTCTCGTTGTTTTTCCGTCACAAGGCAAAAGGGAGCGCCGTCCAAATCCGATCCCTCTCCATCCTCTCGCCTTGGCACTCCGCGTTGCAGATTCCGATCCGGGCGTACGACCTGAGCACTGTCGCGGGCCTCCAATGGAAAGGCGGACGCTCGCAGGCCACCGGTATCCGGCCCGCGAACTTGCAACTCCCGCCCGACGATCCCCTCTGGTTCCGCTTCCGATTGCAAGACGGCCGCGGGAACCTGACCGACACGTGGATGATCCCCGTGCCGCCCGGCTCGCAGAACAGCAATCCAGCCCTGTCAGGACTGGAACCCGTTGTCTTCTGATCCAACCTAACCGTTAACCCCCAACCTCAAAACCGTTATGACACAAATTCTAATTCCCCAACTTGATGCGAATGTGGTCGAGGTGACCCTCTCGCGCTGGCGCAAACAAGTCGGCGACACGGTCGAGGCCGGCGAATGTGTGGCCGAGCTAGCCACGGACAAGGCAGCGTACGAACTGGAAGCCCCCGCCTCCGGCACACTGCTCGCGGTCTATGCCACCGCGAAGAGCGTCGTGCCGACCGGTTTCATCGCAGGCCTCATCGGTGCCCCCGGCGAGGAGGACCCCTCGATTCCGGAAAAGAATGCCGCGCTCACCGCAGCGTACCGCGGCACCGCTTCCGCCGGTTCGGGAACCGACCGCGGCACGCGTATCCGCGCGACCCCGCGCGCCCGGCGCTTAGCCCGCGAACATCACATCGATCTGGAAAAGGTCCGGGCCGAAACCGGCGCGGATCTGATTGACGAAACCGTCCTCGCGCCATATCTTCCCGCATGAAAACCGCCCTCATCACCGGAGCTGCAAAAGGGATCGGACGCGCGATCGCGCTCGGTCTCGCGCACGACGGTTTCCGGATCGCCCTCCACTACCACACCTCGGTTGAGGCGGCGGAAGAGACTGTCGCGGCGATCCGCAAAGCCGGCGGCAAAGCCGAACCCTTCGCCGCAGACCTGACTGTCCCCGCAGAAGTGGATGAACTGGTCAAGCGGGTCATCGGAACCTGCGGCGGGATCCACACCCTGGTCAGCAACGCCGGCATCCTGCGAAGCCAGCTCCTCGCCTTCACCGGGCTCGACACCTGGCGAGAGGTTCACGCCGCGAACCTCGACGCCGCGTTTCTGCTAACCAAAGCCCTCACGCGCCCCATGGCGCGCCAACAGGCCGGCCGGATCATCTACATCGCTTCGGCCGCAGGCCTGATGGGCGATCTCATGCGCGCGGCCTACAGTTCCTCCAAGGCCGCCCTGTTCGGACTCGCCAAGACCGCAGCCCGCGAACTAGCCGCCTCCGGAGTCACGGTGAATGTCGTGGCCCCCGGCATCATCACCACGGACATGACCGCCGAGATCCCCGAGACCCGGCGCGTCAAACAACTCGCCGCCATCCCGCTAGGCCGTTTCGGCACACCCGACGAAGTTGCGGGAGTCGTGCGGTTTCTCGCATCCGAAGAGGCCGCTTGGATCACGGGCCAGATCCTGCGCGTGGATGGTGGCCTGTGCCCGAGCCCCTAACCCGTTTTCGTTCACCCGCATACTGAAAGGAACGTCGCATGAGTCAGCCCCCCATCTTGAAATACTTCAAAACCAAGTCCGTATGGCGCGATGTCGCCGACGCCGCCCGCACCACCATCCGCATGGAGGAGGGCGACCGCGAACCCAGCAACGCCTGGAAACACCGCATCCTGCTTTCGGAACACTCACCCATCCGCCAGATGCTCTTCAAATGGAAATGGGTCAATCTGAAATACTGGGTCAGCGTGCACTTCGTGCGGCACAAAATCGGAATCGAACACTTCGTGAGCACCCAACGCTCGGACCGTACCGGCGTCAACCGCGACACCATGCCGCAGGCAAGCCTTGTTGACCACGAGTGCTTCGCGAACGCCCAGGCCCTGATCTTCATTTCACGCAAACGGCTCTGTAAGCAAGCCTCCCCCGAAACCACCGAGGCCTGGCGTCTGGTGCTGGACGCGATGCGCGAACACGAACCCGAACTCTACCGCGTCTGTGTGCCGGAATGCGTCTACCGCGGCTTCTGCCCCGAGTTCAAGAGTTGCGGGTACGCGCAGACCGAAGCGTTCCGGCAAGCACTCGACGCGTACCGTTCCGGAAACGACGCGAATGCGGCGCGGAAGGATTGAGCCCGTCGCCCAACTGTATTCCCTGCTCCAACGGTAGGGACGCCCGCTTCTCCCGTCAGACCTTATGTCGCCCCGCGACGGGCGACCTGCAGTGTCGGAACCGCGGGCGTCCCTGTCGATCGTCGCGGGTCGAATGTCGCGGGTCGACGATCCCGATACCGATCCCGATACCGATACCGATTTGGATGAAACCCAGAAACCCTGAAACCCAGAAACCCTGAAACCCTGAAACCCTGAAACCAGAAACCTTGAAACCTTGAAACCCTGAAACCAGAAACCCTTGTAATTTTGTAGTTGCCGAGTCGCACGCAGAGATTGAACCCCATACCGGGATTTGATATTTTTGGGCTTTGTTCCTCACCTGAGGATGTGGACATGGAATACCTTCTGTTACTTCTCAGCGCGATTCTGGTCAACAACTTTGTGCTGAGCCGTTTTCTCGGCATCTGTCCCTTTCTGGGCGTTTCCAAGCGGATCAGCACCGCGCTCGGCATGTCGGGCGCGGTGATCTTCGTGATCACCATCGCGTCGGCCGTCACCTGGTGCCTGCAAACCTATGTGCTGGCCCCGCTGGGACTGGACAAATTCTTACAGACCCTCGCTTTCATCCTGGTGATCGCCGCGCTGGTGCAGTTGATCGACATCGTGATGAAACGTTTCACCCCGTCGCTGCATGCCGCGCTCGGCATCTTCCTGCCGCTTATCACCACCAACTGCGCGGTGCTCGGCGTGGCCGTGCTGAACATGAAACTGGGATACGGCCTCTTCAAATCCGTGCTGTTCGGCTTTGCCGCCGCAACCGGGTTCGCCTTTGCCCTGCTGATTTTCACCGGTCTGCGCGAGAAAATCGACCGCGCCGACCCGCCCCGCTGTTTCCGCGGGGTGGCCATCTCCCTCGTCACCGCCGGACTCCTGAGCCTGGCATTCATGGGCTTCAACGGCCTCGTCAAATAACCCTTCTGAAAACCCTTTCATGGATCTCATCACCATTTCAACCTTGTGTGTCGGCGGCATCGGGCTCGCGAGTGCCGCAGCACTGGCTGCCGCTGAAAAATACTTCACCGTCAAACAGGACCCGCGCATCGATCAGGTGACCGAACTGCTGCCGGGCGCCAATTGCGGCGGCTGCGGTTACGCGGGCTGTGCCGACTACGCGCGCGCGATTGTGGACGGCACCGCGGAATGCAACCTCTGCGCACCCGGCGGCCCGGACTGCGCACAAGCGATCGCGGCTTTGCTCGGTCGCACCGTGGCCGTCCTGGAGAAGCGGGTCGCGATCGTGCTCTGTTGCGGCGACAACACGGAAGCGACACGCCGCGCAACCTACAACGGGATCGCGGACTGTGCCTCCGCCCAGGCGATCGCGGGCGGAGACAAGGCTTGCACGTACGGATGCCTCGGATACGGTTCCTGCGCCCGAATCTGCCCGGTAAACGCGATCCATATGCTCAACGGCATCGCCAAGATCGACAAGAAGCGCTGCATCGCCTGCGGCAAGTGCGTCGCGGCCTGTCCGCGCCGACTGATCAAGCTTGTGCCCGCCGCCGCAGAGATCCATGTGCTCTGCAGTTCGAAGGACAAAGGCCCCGCCGTGAAGAAGGTCTGCGGCACAGGTTGCCTCGGTTGCAGCATCTGCGCCAAACTCTCCGACGGCGCGATCAGCATGGACGGCTTCCTCGCGATGGTGGACTACTCCCAGCCCCTCACCCATGAGGAGGTTGTCGCTAAATGTCCGGGCCACTGCATCCGCAAAGACCCTCCCAACTCCTAACTCCCAACCCCCACACTCCTCCCTTCTTTCCATGCCCACGATCCCTTCATCCTTCACCTTCCACGGCGGCATCCATCCCGATTACCACAAGGAACTCGCCGCCGGTTCGCCCATCCGCGAATTGCCGCTTCCCGCGCGGCTGGTCGTGCCTCTGTCGCAGCACCTCGGCGCGTCGGCCAAGCCTGTTGTCCAGACCGGCAGCACGGTTATAGGCGGACAACTCCTCGCCGAAGCCGACGGTCTCATCTCCGCGCCGGTCCACGCGCCGGCCGCCGGCAAGGTGGTCGCGCTCGAACCAACGCTCACCGCGACAGGCCGCGCCTGTGATGCCATCGTGATCGAAACCGCGTCCGAGCAGACGTGGGAGTCGTTGCCGCCCCTCCCGGAGTGGCGGACGGCCGACCCCAAATCGCTGATTGAGCGCATCGGTGTCGCCGGAGTCGTCGGCATGGGTGGCGCAGGCTTCCCCACACGCGTGAAACTCTCCCCGCCGCGCGACAAACCCATCGACACCGTGATCCTCAACGGCGCCGAGTGCGAGCCCTATCTGACTGCGGATCACCGTATGATGCTGGAACACGCCGCGGACATCCGCCTCGGCGCGGAGATCATCTGCCACATCCTCGGCGCGAAAACCCTGCGCGTCGCAATCGAGGACAACAAACCCGACGCCATCGAAGTTTTGGAAAAAATCTTTCAGGACATGGATGGCGATGTGGCCGTGACCGTGCTCCGAACCCGTTACCCGCAGGGCTCGGAAAAGCAACAGATCTTTTCGGTCACCGGGCGCGAGGTGCCGCGCGGCGGTCTGCCGATGGATGTCGGGTGTGTGGTGGAGAATGTCAGCACCGCCTTCGCGATCGCCGAAGCCGTGACCCGCGGGCGGCCGCTGGTCCGGCGCGTGATCACGGTCACCGGGGACGCCATCGCGCAACCCGCGAATCTGCTCGTGCCCTGCGGCGCACTGTACAGTGACTTGGTGGCCGCCTGCGGCGGGATCACGGGCAAAGTGTCCAAGGTGATCTCAGGCGGGCCGATGATGGGCTTCACGGTCAGCAACCTCGCGGTACCGGTCGGCAAAACCGCCTCGGGCCTGCTGCTGCTCTCCCCCAAAAACACCACCTGCTTCACCTCCCAAGCCTGCATCGCGTGCGGACGCTGCGTGGACGCCTGCCCCATGCGCCTGAGCCCGGCGGAACTCAGCCAGTGCATCGAGGCGGAGGATATCGAAGCGGCAGAACCCCTCGCCGTGATGGATTGCATCGAGTGCGGCTCGTGCGCCTTTGTCTGTCCCGCCCATCGTCCGCTGGTCCATCACATGCGACGCGCCAAAGCCCATATCATGGCACGCCGCGCTGCCGCCAAAACCTCCTAACCTGAAACCCGCAACCCGAAACCCCTTCCCAATGAAACCCGAAGCTTCTCCAGACCTTTTCATCATCAGCCCTTCGCCGCATATCCATGCGGGTTCCTCCGTGAGGCGCATCATGCTGGACGTGCTGATCGCGCTTTTACCGGCTCTGGCGGCATCGCTCTGGTTTTTCCGATGGCATGCGCTGCGACTCACCGTAACCTGTGTCGCCACCTGTCTGCTCACCGAATGGCTCTGCCGGAAAGCCATGCGCCGCGCCTCAACCCTCTCCGATCTCAGTGCCGCGGTCACCGGCCTGTTGTTAGCGTTCAACTTGCCGCCTGCTCTGCCGACCTGGATGGCGGTCGCGGGCTCGGTCTTCGCCATCACCATCGCCAAGCAGGTATTCGGCGGACTCGGGTACAACCCGTTCAACCCCGCCCTCGCGGCCCGCGCCTTCCTGCTCATCTCGTTCACCGGCGCGATGACCTCCTGGAGCGGCTCCCCTTGGATCCGCAAAGTGACCTATGCCGCGAGCGAGGCCACCACGAAAGCAACAAGCGCACTGGCAGCCGACGCCCTGACCTCCGCCACGCCGCTGGGGTTAGCGAAGGAGGCGCTCAAATCCGGCCAGGGCATGCCGCTGTTCAGCGACCCGACACTGCTCCGGGATCTCTTTCTGGGCAACATCAATGGCTGCATCGGCGAAACTTCGGCCTTGGCCCTGCTGATCGGCGCGGCCTACCTGCTGTTCCGCCGGGTCATCACCTGGCATATCCCCGGTGCCTTTCTGGCTTCGGTCCTGGTCTACGCCGGCATCCTGCATGCGGTCTCGCCCGCCGCCTCGCTCCCGCCGCACGTGCACCTGCTCTCCGGCGGCCTGCTGCTGGGCGCGTTTTTCATGGCCACCGATATGGTCACCTCGCCGCTCACCCGGCGCGGCATGCTGATCTTCGGCGCAGGCTGCGGCCTCCTCACCATGCTGATCCGCACCGTGAAAACCGGCGCCTATCCCGAAGGGGTGAGCTTCGCCATCCTCATTATGAACGCCTTCACGCCGCTCATCAACCGCGCCACGCGTAACCGCGTGTTCGGCACCCAACCCCATCCGAAACCATGAACGACACGATCCGACTCATTCTGGTGTTGACCGTCATCTGCTCAATCAGCTCGGCTCTGCTGGCCGCGGTTTACCGTCAAACCCAAGCCCCCATCGAAGCCACTCTTCGGCAACGCACGCTCCGCACCGCGGCCACCGTCCTGCCCTGCGGAAGCGACACGCCTACCCCGGTGGAGTTGGACGGCACCACTTTTTACGTGGCCCGTCAGGGCGGGGCCTTCGCGGGTGCCGCGCTGGAAGGGCACTCGGCCAATGGTTACGGCGGCGACATGGTGCTGATGGTCGGTCTGAGTGCGGACGGCAAACTGGTGAATTTTAAGAAACTTGTCGGTTCCGAGACTCCGGGGCTCGGCACCAAAATCGACACGGACCTTTTCCGGAAACCACTGCTGGGCCGGTCCCTCAAAGCGAACTGGACCGTCCGCAAAGACGGCGGCGAGGTCGATGCCGTCACTGCCGCGACGATCTCCTCCCGTGCGGCGCTCGAATGTATCCGCGACGCGATCGCCCGCTTCGAAAAGGCCTTGCCGAGTCTAACCGCCGCGCCGTCCGACCGGTGAGACGGGCAGACGCTCGTCCCTCCCCAAACAGGTGCGGCGCGGATCGCGACGGAAGCCAATGTTTACGAGGCTTTGCTCGAATTCTGCCCGGACAAATCCGCCGGAGCGGCAGGAGAGAACAACATGAAGGAAACGCGGCACAGCAAAACGCAAAGCGCTCATGCGCGCGCCGTCCTCTTCCTCTGCGAACGGTTGACGAACCGTGGCCACACCGTGATCTCCGCCAATACGGACGAGAAGGCGGACCCGCAGATCTTCGCGCAATCGGAGACCGGTGAACTGGCCTTCTATTTTGTGCGCACGGGGACGTCGACGCCCCCGGAGGATGATCTCGCGCGGTTCCGCGCGCTGGCGGCGCACCACCGGGTCGCCGCCTATTTCGCGCCGGTCACGTTCTCCCCCGCGCCGCACTGTGCGGAAGTGCGCCCGCTGTGACGTCCCGTAAACCGCTCCGCAGCGGACGGCACACGGGATCCCCCAAAAAAAATGCGCGGCGCCCCTTTTTCGCCTTGCACGCCCCCCCGGTCTTATGACATAGTGTGCGCTGATGAATGACAAATCCACTGTTTGCTTGTTCCGACTTAACGGACTGGGGCTCTTGCGGGCCTGCAGGAGGGTTACCGTGTAATCGGATCGGCATACAGGTGAACGGTAAGGACTCCCGCAGGTAATCTCAAACGATTCCGCGGGAGTTTTTGTTTTTGTCACAACGTACAGGCCAGCGGCACTCCGCACAGCATAAACCAACGAGGAAAAACCATGAGCGAGCAAACGCAAACAGAGATGCGACGCATCTATATGTTCGACACCACCCTGCGCGACGGCGAACAATCCCCGGGTTGCACCATGAGCCTGCGCGACAAACTACTGGTGGCGGAACACCTCGAAGCGCTGCGAGTGGATATCATCGAAGGCGGCTTCGCGATCGCCTCGCCCGGTGATTTTGAGGCCGTCAAATCCATTGCGGGCGTGGTGAAGAACGCCGCGGTCGCCAGCCTGTGCCGCGCGCTTCCCAAGGACATCGACCGGACCTGGGAGGCGATCCGCGGTGCCCGGCACCCGCGGATCCACACCTTCATCGCGACCTCGCCGATCCACATGGAGTTCAAGCTGAACATGACGCCGGACCAGGTCTATGATCAAGCGGTCGCCATGGTCCGGTACGCGCGGAACCTGTGCGGCGATGTGGAGTTTTCGCTGGAAGACTGTTCCCGCAGCGAGCGGCCCTTCATCTACCGGATCATCGAAGGGGTAATCGCCGCCGGCGCAGGGACAATCAACATCCCCGACACCGTGGGGTACGCGGTGCCGGAGCAGTTCGGCCAACTGATCGCGGACATCCGCGTGAACGTGCCCAACGTCGACAAGGCACGGCTGTCTGTGCACTGCCATAACGATCTGGGCCTGGCGGTCGCCAACTCGCTGGCCGCGATTCGGGCCGGCGCCGATCAAGTGGAGGGCACGATCAACGGTATTGGCGAGCGGGCGGGCAACACCGCTCTGGAAGAGGTGGTGATGGCGTTGCACACGCGGCGCGAGTTTTTTCAGGCGCAGACCGGGATCGACACCACGAAAATCTATGCGACCAGCCGTTGCGTCGCGACCGTCACCGGCAGCCGCGTGCAGCCGAACAAGGCGATCGTGGGCGAGAACGCCTTCGCGCACGAGGCAGGCATCCACCAGCATGGGGTGATGGCCAACCCGCTGACCTATGAGATCATGACCCCCGAGTCGATCGGTCTGCCGCGCAACAAAATGGTGCTCGGCAAACACTCGGGGCGCCACGCCTTTGAGAGCCGCCTGCGAGAACTGGGCTTCCCGCTCGATGCGGAGCGTATGCAGGAACTGTTCGTACGGTTCAAGGATCTGGCGGACCGGAAAAAAAACATCAGCGACGCCGACCTCGAGGCCTTGGCGCAGGATGTCCAGAGTATGGTCACCGAGCACGTCAAACTCGACCGGTTCAATGTCACGGCCAGCAACGCGATCACGCCGGTCAGCACGATCCGGTTGCTGCGTGACGGGAAACTGGTCGAGCAGGTCGCCGCAAGTGACGGACCGATCAACGCCTCTTTCAAGGCAATCAACCAGATTCTGGGGCTCAAAGTCACGCTGGAGAGCTTCCAGCTCACCGCCATCACCGGCGGCACAGACGCGCAGTGCGAGGCCACTGTCCGGGTTCGTGACGGCGACCATATCTATCACGGACGCGGCGTTTCCACCGACGTCATCGAGGGGAGCATCCTGGCGTATCTGCAAGCCCTGAACAGCCTGCTGGATGAGGCTGCGGAAACGTCCAAACGGCCCGCGTAACCGGCGCGCGCGCCCCTTTCGACTTGAAACGTGAACCGGTGTTATCGTAAGATCATACCGGTTACGTTTCAAGGCGTACAACGCGCGCGGCAGGTTCTTTCCCGTCCGTTGCGCAGGCCACCCTTTTAGCCAGCATAGCTCAGTTGGTAGAGCACTTGATTTGTAATCATGAGGTCGTCGGTTCGAACCCGTCTGCTGGCTCCATTCAAAAAACGACCATAGCGAAGCCGAATAATAATTAAGGAAGAACACCATGACCAGCGACCAAGTCAAAACCGGCTTTCAGCGTGCCCCCCACCGTAGCCTCCTCATGGCCACGGGTGTGCCGCGTCAGGATTTCAAAAAGCCTTTCATCGCTGTGTGCAACGCCTATACGGACATCATTCCCGGGCACTGCCATCTGAATCAGGTGGGCGAATGGGTCAAAGAATGTATCCGCGAAGCGGGTGGCGTCCCGTTCGAGTTTAACACCATCGGCATCTGCGACGGTATCGCCATGGGGCACACAGGCATGAAGTATTCCCTGCCCAGCCGCGAACTGATTGCCGACGGCGTCGAGTCCATGGTCCGGGGCCATTGCTTCGACGCCATGATCTGTTTGCCCAACTGTGACAAGATCACCCCCGGCATGATCCTCGGTGCCCTCCGCTGCAACATCCCCACCCTTTTCGCCAGCGGCGGCCCCATGCGCGCGGGCCGTCTTGACGGCAAAGCCATCGATCTGATCTCGGTGTTCGAGGGCGTCGCCCAGTTCAACAACGGCAAGATCGACGAAAAGCAGCTTGAAGCCATTGAATCGTCGGCCTGTCCCGGCTGCGGATCCTGTTCCGGCATGTTCACCGCCAACTCCATGAACTGCCTTTGTGAAGCCATCGGACTGGCGCTTCCCGGAAACGGCACGATTCTGGCAGACGACCCCGCACGACGCGAACTCTGGAAACGGGCGGCGCAACGCGTCGTCGAGATGGCCCTCGCGGGGGGGCCGCGTCCACGCGAGTTGATCACCCTCGAAGCCGTTGACAACGCCTTCGCGCTGGACATGGCGATGGGCGGCAGTTCCAACACGGTGCTGCACACACTCGCCATTGCGCGCGAGGCGGGGCTCGACTATGACCTCGACCGCATCAACGCCATCTCCCAGCGTTGCCCCAACGTCTGTAAAGTCGCGCCTTCCTGTGCCTACCACATGGAGGATGTCGACGCCGCGGGCGGCATCCCGGCGATTCTCAAGCGTATCGCTGACATTCCGGATCTGCTTGACACCACCTGCCCGACCGTCAGCGGCCTGACCATCGGCGAGATCATCGCCGCCGCCGAGATCAAAGACGCAGAGGTCATCCGCACGCTCGATAACGCCTACTCGAAGGACGGCGGTCTCACGATCCTGCGCGGCAATCTCGCCGAGCAGGGTGCAGTGGTCAAAAAGGCCGGTGTCGCTGCCTCAATGCTCACCTTTGAAGGCCGCGCCATCTGCTTCGACTCGCAGGAAGAGGCGTGCGAAGGCATCCTCGACGGCAAGGTCAAGGCCGGCCATGTGGTGGTCATCCGCTACGAGGGTCCGCGCGGCGGCCCCGGCATGCAGGAGATGCTCGCGCCGACCTCCTACATCATGGGTGCGGGCCTCGGCGAGTCCGTGGCGCTGATCACGGACGGCCGCTTCTCCGGCGGTACGCGCGGCGCCTGCATCGGGCACATCTCCCCCGAAGCAGCCGAAGGCGGTCTGATCGGTCTGTTGCGCGATGGCGACCCGATCCGCATCGACATTCCCGGACGGCGTCTGGAGGCGTTGCTGGATGAAGCGGAAATCGCGCGCCGCCGCGCCGCCGCACCGGCCTGGAAACCGCGTGACCTCGGCGGATGGCTGCGGCGTTACGCGCTGTCGGTCGGCAACGCCAGTTCCGGTGCCTCACTGCTGTAATCCGGGGTTGCATAGCATGCCGACGGCAAGAGCGTCTCCCCGATGCGTGCGTGACGGAGTCGGGGTCTTGCCCGCTATCCCGTTTCGCCAAAGGGTTCAGCGCTTGGCCATCAAAGCTTTCCGCGCATCGGCTTGAAGTGGCCCGGACTTTCACCTATACTGCACGTCATCTGTTCCGGAGGGGTGTCTGAGTGGTTTAAAGAACCGGTCTTGAAAACCGGCGTGCCGCAAGGTACCGGGGGTTCGAATCCCTCCCCCTCCGCCATTCTACTTTCCAGCCTTCGTCTGAACAGGGAGGGATGAGAACCCCCGGTTCGACCGCCTGCGCAGCAGGCAGGGGCCGCACCGCAGCGTGCGGCAGGGAGGCGAAGCCGACCGGTTTGGCGTCCAAGGGATATCGTCGCCGTGTGCGTGAACGCGAACCGCCGCGCTGTGAACGTGTACGGCACCCGGGCTCGCGGGGCGCACGAGGGGCAAGCGTCCGCGGACGGTTCGGGGAACCGTCCCTACCAGCGGGCAGGGACGCCCGCTTCTCCCGTCAGACCTTATGTCGCCCCGCGACGGGCGACCTGCGGTGCCGGAAACGCGGGCGTCCCTGCCGATCGTCGCGGGTCGAATGTCGCGGGTCGCGGGTCGCCGTTCCCGATCCCGATCCCGATAGCGATCCCGATCCCGATAGCGATCCCGATTTGGATGAAACCCTGAAACCCTGAAACCAGAAACCCTGAAACCTTGAAACCAAAGAGAGTTGAAGGTTCAACTGCTCTTTTTAGGTTCAGGGCTGGATGGGGTTCGCGGGACCGGAGTTGGGATCCGCAAAAGACTGGACCGTGGAAGGCCTGAAGCGCGATTACCGCACCTATGTGGATGAAAGCGGAAAACGGGTGCTGCCGGGTTCTCCGCGCGGCACGGTGATCACGGTTCGGTAACTTCCTGAGGCTCGCAGACCACGCGACCCGAGATCGCTCGTTTGAGGGTCAGGGGATCGGAATAGCCGACACCGCTGTCCGCGGGCAGACCGAAGGCCAAACGCGTGATCCGCACACCGGAAGGTTTCAACATCTCGCCGATGTACCCGGCTGTCGCGTCACCCTCCATGTCGGTGCTGAGTGCCAGCAGCACCTCCCGGACCGGCCCTTTGGAGACGCGCCGCTCGAGCGCGACCAGCCGCAAGTCCGACGGACCGGTACGTTTGGATGGGGAAAGCTTGCCCATCAGGGCGTGGTACCGGCCGCGGAAACCGCCGGAACGTTCGATGGAAACGATGTCCGCCGGTTCCTCGACCACGCAAAGCAGGCTGTCATCGCGCATCGGATCCGTGCACAACGCGCACGGTTCACACGTTTTGGCAGTGAAACCGCCGCATAGCGAACAACAGCAGACCGTCTCCCGCGCCTCATGCAGGGCACGCATCAGAGTGTCCAGCAACAGCTCCGGTTTGCGCAACAAGGCCAGAGCCGCGCGTTCAGCCGACCTTCTGCCCAGCCCAGGCAGTTTGGACAGGGCCCGGATCAGATTATCGACCGGCGGCACCATCGCTGGCTTACCCTCCGAACATGTTGCCCATGCCCGTGCCCTGCATCATTTTGGTCATGGCGTCCTGTGTCTGTTTCTTCACGCCTTTGAGCGCGCCGTTGACAACATTGCCCAGCATGGTCTCAAAACGCTCCGGCTTGCCCGCGATCACATCGGCGAGCGCCTCTTGCGTCACCTTGAGGGAAACAATCGTGAAATCGCCGCGCGCCACACAGGTGATTCCCCCGTTCGCGTACTCGCAAGTGATCTTCTCGATCTCGGACTGAATCCGCTTGGCTTCTTTCCGCATCTGCATCGCCTGTTTCACCTGATCCAACATACCCATGTTCCATCACTCCTTACAAGATTCCATTCCGTTCACCCACACCCCGGTACGGGAGACAAGACAGGGAGAGTGTAATACATCCGGCTCTGAATTCTCAAGCGTGTTTGCTGAGTTTCTGGATCGCCAAACCGCAGAGTTCGCGGATCTCACTGATTTTCAGAACGTAGGTGCCTCCGAGGTAGACGCAACCGAAAACGGCTCCCGCCGCAGTCAGGCGCACCAGATCCCCCACGCGCCCCGCCAGTTCCGCAAGCGGCTGGGCATGGAGCGTCAACCATCCCAAAAGGGCGGCGAGACCGGCCGCCACGGTGACACGCGAAAGGAAAACCGCGGTCTCGCGAAACGGAAAGACCCGGGCATTCGCCCGCAGCATCATGACCAGCGTCAGACTCTTCAGTGTGCGGGCCAGCGTGAAGCCGCCTGCGATGAAGGCCAGCACGACCAACTCGCGTCCGTCCGCGACTTGGAGACCGATATAACTGATCCCCATGCTGAGGATGGAGAACACCACTCCAATCCACATCACGGAAAGCATCCTGCGGTTTGCGAAAAACGCCTGCATCACCAGCATCTCGATCGCCGCGGCCGGCAGGACGAACGTGTAGAAGGAAAGCGAAACCGACGTCCGCTGAACTGCTGTCGCGTCAAAATACCCGCCCCGGAAAATCAGCGAGGTGATCGGCACCGCTGCCACAGCCACAAAGATCGCGAAGGGCACAAACACGGAGAGCAACATCCGGCCAAAGCGCGTGACCAACTGTCCCAACCCCACCTGATCCTGCTTATCCACCAGTTCGCAGAAAAACGGGAAAACCGCGATCGACAGCGTGTACGGCACGAGATAGAGCAACGTGCTCTGCAGCTTGCGCCCCATCGAGTTCGCCTGCATGAGGCCCGATTCATCCAGCGCGCTCAACACATAGACATCGTTGACCTGATCGCGGACTTTGGCGATCAGGATGCCGGCCAGCAGCGGAAGCGCCAGCAAACAGAAGGTCCGGATCGCCGGATGGGACCATGCCAGCCTTGGCCGGATATATCGCAGCTTGTCGTGAAGCCCGAACAGATGCACAACCAACTTGCAAACCGAACCGGCCACAAGGCCCCACATCAGCATCTGGGCTCCCTCGCGCGAAAACAGCGTCCCGACTATGAGGAACCCGACAACGCAGAACTTCCACACCGCATCGCCGAACGCGGCCAGAAAGAACCGCTTGTATCCGTTCAGCAGCACGTAGGTGGTCGACCCCAATGAAAGCCCCACCAGAGCCGGAGCCAGGGTCCTGACGCTGCGCGCGGCCAACTCGAACTTCTCCGGCGATTCGGTCGGTCCCCACTGCGTGAGAAACGCGACCACCGCTTGGGGCGCGACGCACAGCAACGCCGCGACGACCGCCAGCACGAAGAACTGCAGGGTCAGGATCGTGTTGGCGAACTGCCATGCGTCGTGTTCCGACTTCGTGTCCAACTCGCGCATGAAAACCGGCAACAGCGACGGCCCCAGCACTTCCTCGCCGATGAGGAAAAGCATATAGACACACCGCTCGAAGGCGAACACGTACACCACATCGAACACACCGGGCGGAAGATAACGGCCCATGACAACGGACTGGATCAGCCCCGCCAGCTTAAACAAAACGTGGGCCACCAGAATGGAAAAACCCGCCTTGACGATCTGTTTCTCGAGACTCGCCTTTTGTCCCCCCATGCGTCCCCCAAACGGAAACGGGCGATGGCCCCTCCGATACCCCTCACTCCATCATCTGCATGTCGCACAATGCGCGGTACTTGTTGCCCGCGGCCCACAACTCCTCGTGCGTACCGCGTTCGATGACGGCCCCCTTTTCCATCACCAGAATTTGATCCGCATTCCGAATGGTACTCAAACGGTGGGCGATGGCGAATGTGGTCCGGTTGGCCATGAGCCGGTTGATCGCATCCTGCACCAACCGTTCGGTCACCGTGTCCAATGCGCTGGTCGCCTCGTCCAGAATCAGGATGGGGGGGTTTTTGAGAATAGCGCGGGCGATCGCCACACGCTGGCGTTCCCCGCCGCTCAGCACGAACCCCTTCTCCCCCACCACACGGTCATACCCTTCCGGATGGTCTGTGATGAACGTGTGCGCGTTGGCCATTTGGGCTGCGGCAACCACCTGTTCACGGGTCGTTCCCGGCATGCCGTACCGGATATTGTTCTCAATGGTGTCGTTGAACAAAACCGTCTCCTGCGTCACCACGCCGATCAGCTTACGCAGATCCCCAATCTCGATCTGCCGCAGATCCACCCCGTCCATGGTCACGGACCCGGAAACCGGATCGTAAAACCGCGCCAGCAGATTGGCCACGGTCGTCTTGCCGGAGCCGGTCCCTCCAACCACCGCCACCAGCGAACCACGCGGCAACACGAACGAGAGGTCGCGGATCGTGAGGTCAGGTCCGTCCCCATACCGGAACCCGACGTGGTCAAAGCGGACGGCATCCTCGAACTGTTCTTTGCGGACCGGCCGGGCCGCCATCGGCAGACTCATATCCAAATCAAGCAGGGAGTACATCCGCGCCAGGGCAGCGCGGCCGCGCTCCAGCTGGGCCTGAACCTTGCCGAGTTGCTTCATCGGACGGTAGGCTACCAGAATCGGCACCAGCAGCGGCGCGATCTGATCGATCGTCAGTCGCCGGAAATAGCAGTAGGTGATAAAAGCGAAACAGAGGAAAATCGCTACGCACTCCACCGCCGGAGTGATCAGCAACTCGATCCGCACGGCCCGCAACACACTCTTCATATAGAAGTGGTTCGCCTTGCGGTACTTCTCAATCTCATACGCCTCCGTATGATACGCCTTGACCACGCGGATGCAGGTCAGGTTCTCATGGATCTTGGACACCACATAAGAGATCCGGAGCAGCGACCTCCGGGACCAGCGGCGGACCCAAGACCCCAGAACCGCCATGGGGAACAGCACCAACGGGAAGCCGACGAGCACCAGCACCAGCGTTTCGATCATGTTGTTCCGAATCGCGAAATAGATCACAAACCCTATGGAAAACAGAATTTCAAAAGGGGCACGGCACAAATCGGCCAGTGTGTGCGCGATCACATTGTCAACTTGGTGCGGGTCACTGGTGCATCGGCTTATCAATTGGCCGACATCGACCTTCCCGAAAAAACCGAGCGACTGTTTCTGCAGGTGGCTAAAGAGTTCGATGCGGAAATCCTGCACCACTTTCGCGCCGGTCCAGCGCAAGAAGTAGTGGTTCAGATAGAGCGCCGTCATTTTGACCAGCATGACAAGCGGCACCACGACCAAGGCGATCAGGAGCAGTTCGCCCGTCATCCGGCCCTCCTCATCCCGGAAGGAGAGTCCGAAGCGGTTACCCACGGCCTCCATCCGGTCGAACCAGGCCGGCAGTTTTCCCGTAGCCGCCGCGCGGGGATTCGCGCGGTTGGCGACCAGACTCTTCAGGTTGGTGTCCAGCCGTTGCGGTGCCGAAGGCGGCTTTACCGCATCATCCGTGTGCGCGGCATGCGCGGCGGGCACGATCTCCTCAACCGAATACATGTTCCGAATGACCGGCTGCACCACCTGATAAATAGGCAGCATGGAACCCGCCGTGACCGATCCGGCCAGCAGACCGGCCAGCAGGCGGAAGCGATATTTCCGCGCATAACGGTAAAGCCGTCCGTAGGCTTCGGCAAACGAATACTCTTTATCAAAGTCAAATGATTCAACCATATCCTATTCGCCTGAAGCCAAAAACCGCTCCGCTTCCAATGCGGCCATACACCCCGATCCCGCGGCAGTGACCGCCTGTTTGTAGTGACGGTCCTGCACATCCCCTGCCGCGAACACGCCCGGCAGGGAGGTGCGCGTGTTACGCGTGACCACATATCCCTCCGGATCCAGTTCAACCTGCCCGGCGAAGAGCGCAGTGTTGGGCGTATGGCCGATCGCGACAAACACTCCGTTCACCGGAATCTCCGTGAGGGCTCCGGTGTGAACGTGCCGCAGACGCAGTCCCGTGACCTCCTCCGCACCCAACACCTCATCCACCACCGAATTCCAGGCCACCTCGATCTGCGGCGAAGCCAAGACCCGTCCCGCCATGATTTTCGAGGCGCGGAACGTGTCGCGGCGATGGACGACTGTCACCCGTTCGGCTATGCGTGAGAGATACAGCGCGTCCTCCATCGCCGTATCCCCCCCGCCGATGACCGCCACCGGCTGTCCCTTGAAAAATGACCCGTCGCAGGTGGCGCAGGCCGAGACGCCTTTGCCAATCAGCCGTTGCTCGGACTCGAGCCCCAAATACCGCGCGCTGGCACCGGTGGCAAGGATCACGGCACGCGTTTGCAGTTCCCCCCCCAGCATCAGCGTGACGGTCTTCTCTTTCGCAGCCAGCGCACATGCCGACACTTCGTCGGCCAAACAGCGTACGCCGAGGCGTTCCGCCTGCTTGCGCATGGTCATGACCAGCGTGGTTCCATCGATCGGATTCTCGAATCCCGGGAAATTCTCGACGTCGGTCGTCTGGGTCAACTGTCCGCCGGGCTGCATGCCTTCGATCAGCACCGGATTCAGGTTGGCGCGCGCCGCATAAATCGCCGCCGTCAGACCGGCGGGTCCACTCCCAATGATCACCACATTTTCCACAAGTCCCTCCCCTCACCGGAATCAACCGCAAGCGGCGCTCCCGCCTACGTGTACCGCAACACCTCATCTACCGTGGTATACCCGTCGAGCACATTTCGGATCGCGTCTTCCCGCATGGTCCGCATACCCAACTCCCGGGCGCGTTCCCGGATGAACAGGGTCGGCCTACGTTCGTTGATCAACTCGCGGATGGGATCGCTCACCCGCAGATATTCGAACACCCCTTTCCGCCCCTTGTATCCGGTTCCGTTGCACTTGGAACATCCCCGGCCGTAATAAAAAGGCCGATCCCCGACCGCGGCGCGTTTCAGGTCCATACGGCTCAAGGTCTCATCATCCGGCGTGTAGGGCTCCTTGCAGTTCAGGCAGATGGTGCGGACCAGACGCTGCCCAAGCACCGCCTCCAAGGTGGAAGCGATGAGGTACGGCGCCACATTCATGTCAATCAGGCGCGTGACCGCACCGGCCGCATCATTGGTGTGCAGTGTGCTGAACACCAGGTGGCCGGTGAGGGAGGCCTGCACCGCGATCTCGGCGGTCTCGAGGTCGCGGATTTCGCCGATCATCATGATGTCGGGGTCTTGACGCAGAAAGGCGCGCAACACCCTTGGAAAGGTGTTCCCCGCACTCGGATTGATCTGAACCTGAACAATGCCGTCCATGTCGTATTCGACCGGTTCTTCGGCGGTCAGCAGCTTCTGATCAATCGTGTTGATCCGGCGCAGACAGGAGTACAGCGTCGTGGTTTTCCCGGAACCGGTCGGCCCCGTGACGATGATGATCCCGTTGGGTTTCTCGATGTCCAGCGTCAGTTCCTCATAGACATCTTCCGGCAGACCGACGTTCTCGAGATCAAGCGAAACCACGCTGCGGTCCAGTACGCGGAGCACAACGCTTTCCCCATGCGCGGTCGGCAGGCAGGAGACACGCAGATCAACCGAACGGCCGGCCACGGTCAGCGCGATGCGCCCGTCCTGCGGCACACGCCGTTCCGCGATGTTCAGGCCGGACATGACCTTAATGCGCGAGATGATCGGCAGAGCCAGACGGCGGGGCGGCGGCGACATCTCATACAGGGCGCCATCCACGCGGTACCGGATCTTGAAATCGGTTTCAAACGGTTCGAAATGGATGTCGGAGGCCCGGTCCGTGACCGCCTGATAGAGCACGAGGTTCACGAACCGGATGACCGGCGCGGCGGACGCGGCGGATTCCAGACTCTTGTCATCCGTATCATCCACATCCAGCGAGGTGTCCAGCTTCAGATCCGACTCGAGGCTGTTGAGCATGTCCGCGACAGTCGCGCTCTCGTCGCCGTAGTATTCGGCGACACGCGTGCGCACATCATTTTCGCGCGCCATGACGAACTGCACGTCGCGGGTCAGCACGAACATCAATTCGTCCGTAACGTGCGGATCAACCAGATCGCTTGTGGCCAGCGTGATGGTTCCGGCAGTGGCAGACACCGGCAGGACATTGTACATGCGGGCCACACTGGCAGGGATACTCTGGATCACTTCCGTATCGAGCGACATCATCTCGAGGTCTATCACGTCACAACCCTGATATGCGGCCATCATACCCAGCAGATCGTCTTCGCTCACGTATCCGGCGTCAACCAGCAGGGTGCGAAAGGGCTTGCCCGAGTTTTTCTGCTCGTCGCGCAACTCTTCCGCCTGCTGCTGGTCAATGATGCCGTTGCTGACCAGCAGGTCGATCAACGGATGATAGGGCGGCGCAACGGATGTCGAAGTCACAGCCATCAGTTCCTCCTTGACTGAAGTTCGTCTTTCAGTTTCTGGACCAGCGTATCCGGATCCTGCGATTTGGTGACGAGATCATCGTATGAGATCAGCCCGCCCAGATAGAGGTCCATCAGATGCGAGTCGAGCGAGATCATGCCGAATTTGGCTCCGGTCTGGATATCGGACGAGATTTGGAACGTCTTGTTATCGCGAATCCGGGAACGGATGGACGGGGTCGAAATCATGATTTCGAACGCCGCCACACGGCCGGGCTTGTCCACACGCGCCAGAAGCAACTGCGAAATCACAGCCACGAGCCCCACGGACATCTGCGTGCGGACCTGTTCCTGCTGATCGGTGGGGAAGGCGTCCACGATGCGGTCCACCGTGGCGGCCGCACCGGTGGTGTGCAGCGTGGCGAACACCAGATGGCCGGTTTCCGCCGCCGTGATCGCGGCCTGCATGGTTTCCAGATCGCGCATTTCCCCCACGAGGATCACATCCGGATCCTGGCGCAGCGCACGGCGGATCGCTTCGGCGAATGACGTCACATCATGCCCGATCTCGCGCTGGGTCACCACCGATTTTTTATGCGGGTGGTAATATTCGATGGGATCCTCCACCGTGATGATGTGGACGTCGCGCTCGCGGTTGATGATGTCGATCATGCTGGCCAGCGTGGTGGTTTTTCCGGAACCGGTGGGGCCGGTCACCAGAATCAGCCCGCGCGGCCGGAAAAGCAACTCTTTGACCTGCTCCGGCAACCCGATCTGCTCCAGCGTGAGCAGTTTACTCGGGATCTGGCGCAACACGATGCCGAAATGCCCCCGCTCTTTGAAAACCGAGACACGAAAACGAGCCAGGTCACCGAACGGCAAAGCGAAGTCCGCGCCGCCGCACTCTTGAATCTCGTTCAACTTGTCTTCGGCGGTGATCATCCGGGCCAGCGATTCCGTATCCTGAGGAGTCAACGGCGGACTGTCCAACGGCGTCAGCGCGCCATGAATGCGCAGCATCGGCGGGATCCCGACGCGGATGTGCAGATCGGAGGCCCCCTCATCCACCGTGGCTTGCAATAATTCGGTCATGTTGATTTCTGTGCTCATCAGTCAGCGTCTCCCATGGTTGCCCGCAAGACCTCCTCCAGCGTCGTCATGCCCGAGGCCACCTTGAGCAGGCCGTCCTCGCGCAATGTCCGCATGCCCATCTCCCGCGCACGGGTACGCAACACCGTGGCCGGCGAATGATCGAAGATCAGGCGTTGGATTGTGTCATCGATCTGGAAAATCTCAAAAATGCCCTTGCGCCCCTTATACCCCGTTTGTCCGCAGGCCGAACAGCCGGTGCCCTTGTACATCTGCGACACCGTGACGTTTTTGGCCATGGCACCGAGCATCTTGAGTTCGCGTTCGGTGGGCTTGTATTCCGCGCGGCATTTTTCGCAGACCGCGCGCACCAACCGCTGCGCCATGGCGGCGCGCAACGCGGACGCCACCAGAAACGGCTTCACGCCGATATCCAGCAGACGCGTGACCGCGCTGGGCGCGTCATTGGTGTGCAGCGTGCTGAAAACAAGGTGTCCCGTGAGGGCCGCCTCCATCGCGATGTCCGCGGTCTCGTGATCGCGGATCTCACCGATCATCACGATGTTCGGCGCCTGACGCAGGATCGAACGGAGCGCGGCGGAAAAATCCAACCCCACATCCTTGTTCACCTGCACCTGATTGATGCCGGACATCTGATATTCGACCGGGTCTTCAACCGTGATGATTTTCCGGTCCGGCAGATTGATCTGGCCGAGGCAGGCGTAAAGGGTCGTTGTTTTTCCCGACCCGGTGGGCCCCGTCACCAGAAGCACACCATCCGGCAGGGAGATCAGACGTTCGAACTTGTTCTGGTCATCCGACAGGAAGCCGAGCTGCGGCAGACCGAGCGAGAGGTTGGATTTGTCCAGAATACGCATGACGATGCTCTCGCCGTGGTTGGTCGGCACGGAGGACACGCGCAGATCGAGGTCGCGCCCCTGCACTTTGATCTGAATCCGGCCGTCCTGCGGCACCCGCTTCTCGGAGATCTTCATGTTCGACATGATCTTCACGCGGCTGAGGATCGCCGCCTGCAACCGCTTGGGGGGAGTGTCCATCTGCCGCAACACACCGTCGATCCGGTACCGCACACGGAACGTCCGTTCCATCGGTTCCAGATGGATATCGGACGCGCGCATCTTGCAGGCTTCCGTGATGATCATGCTGACCAGACGGATCACCGGGGCATCGGAGTCGTCGGATTCCTGCCCCGTGTCGCTTTTCGCCTTCTCCGCCACATCGATCTCGCTGTCCGACATGGCCCCGTAAATGCTCTCAAACGACTCCGGATACAACCGGTCGACCGCGGCCCGCACCTCGGAACGCGGCGCCACAACCGCCTCGACGTTCATTTTAAGCACATACCGCAGACTGTCCACCGTGTCGTAGGCCATGGGGTCGCTCAGCGCCACGGTCACCGTGTCTTCGGTCTGGGTGACCGGAACCACGCCGTACTTGCGCGCGACATCCGCCGGAACCACCTCGGTGACGGCAGGGTCGATGGCATCGGGGTTGACATGCACGTACTCCATGCCGAATTGCGCGGCGACCAGACTCAACACGTCATCTTCGGTCACGATCCCGGTCTGGACCAGAATATCGAGCGTTGTCTCCCCTTCCTGCTTGATCGAGTTCGCGACCGCCTCGACCTGCTCGGCGGACACATAACTCTGCTCACGCAGAAGTTGCACGACATAATCATCATTCGAAGTCACAATCGCTCTCCCCGTAACACGACCGGTCCGCTCACGTCCGTGTCGCCAACCGCTCTGCCACCAGTCGGCCGACCCGTTTGGGGTCCGCCTTCCCGTGGCTTACTTTCATCACCTGTCCGACCAGAAAACCCGCTGCGGCTTTTTTGCCGGCCCGATAATCTTCAACTGACTTGCCGTTCTCCCGGAACACCTGATCGATGAACGCATGGAGCGCGGCGTCATCGCTCACCTGCGCAAGACCGCGCGCCTCGACCCGCGCGGCAGGCATGCCGCCTTCATGAAACAGCTCGGGCAGCAGCTCCTTGGCGGTCGGCCCGTTAATCACGCCCTCCTCCACCAGCTGCACCAATTCCGCAAGCGCGGCCGGCGTCAGCGCGCACGCGCCCACCGGCTGCCCCGTTTCCGCCAGCAACCGCATGACCTCGGTCATAAACCAGTTGGAGACCGCCTTCCCCATACCGGGCTTACTGGCCCGTACCGCAGCCTCAAAGAAATCGGCGTTCTCCCGGATATCCGCCAGAACCCCCGCATCGTATGCCGGGAGGCCGTACTCTGCCATCATCCGCTCGCGTCGCGCAGCCGGCGCTTCCGGCAACTGCTCCCGCCAAGCCTCGATCTGCACATCCGTCAGTGCCACCGGAACCAGATCCGGCTCAGGGAAATAACGGTAGTCATGCGCATTCTCTTTGCTGCGCATCGATTGGGTCTCCCCCTGTTCGGGATCCCACCGCCGCGTCTCCTGCACCAGCGTGCCGTTCCCCCGCACCACGGCGAGCTGCCGCGCGATCTCATATTTCAGCGCCGCGTGGATCCCTTTGAAGGTGTTCATGTTTTTGATTTCCACCCTCGTGCCAAATTCTGTCTGCCCTTCGGGCCGTATGCTGATGTTCACATCCGACCGCATATTCCCCTCTTCGAGATTGCAGTCGCTCACCCCCGCATACACGAGCTGTTGCCGGAGCGCCAGGAGATAGGCCATCGCCTCATCCGGCGACGCGAGGTCGGGCTCCGAAACGATTTCCATCAACGGCGTGCCGCAACGGTTGAAATCAACCCCGCTGAATTGCGCGTAGTGGTTGATCTTCGCGGCGTCCTCTTCAAGGTGGATATGGTTGATCCGGATCCGTTTCGGTCCCTCCGGCGTCTCGATGGTCACCCCGCCACCCAGACAGAGCGGATGCGTGTTCTGAGAAATTTGATAGTCCTTGGACATGTCCGGATAGAAGTAATTCTTCCGGTCAAACGTGCTATGCCGGTTAATTTCGCATCCCAGCATCAGGCCGGAGAGAACCGTTAACCGGACGGCCTCGCGGTTCATCACCGGCAACGCGCCCGGATACCCGAGGCAAACCGGGCAGACATTGGTGTTCGGCTCCTCGCCGAACGTCAGACTGCAACCGCAGAACATCTTGGTGAGGGTCTTGAGCTGCACATGCGTTTCCAGTCCGATGGTGACGAGGTAACGACTCATGCCCGCACCTCCTGTTCGACCGCCTGCCCTGCCCGCAGCACCACGCTCTCACCGAACGCCGGACCGAGAATCTGGAGTCCGACCGGTAATCCTGCCGCAGTCCGGCCGCACGGCACGGAGAGTCCGCAGATCCCGGCCAGACTGGCGGGCACCGTGAACGTGTCGCCCAGATACATGGTGAGGGGATCCTCACACCGCTCGCCGATGCGGTACGCCGGCGTGGGCGCCACCGGCGTGAAGAGCACATCGCAACGCTCGAACGCCTCTGTAAAGTCGCGCCGGATCAGGGTCCGGACTTTCTGCGCGCGCCCGTAATACGCATCGTAATACCCGCTGCTCAAGACATACGTCCCCAGAATGATGCGCCGTTTGACCTCCTGGCCGAACCCCTCGGCCCGGCTGCGGGCGTACAGGTCGAACACCGATGCGGGGCGGCTCGTCCGGTGCCCGTAGCGCACCCCGTCAAAACGCGCCAGATTGGCGGACGCCTCCGCCGTGCCCACAATGCAATACACCGCGACCGCATATTCGGTGTGCGGCAGGCTCACCTCCACAATCTCGGCCCCCGCCGTCGCGCACGCATCAACAGCCCGGCGCACACACGCCATCACCTCTGGATCCGTGCCATCGACAAAATACTCCTTCGGCAGGCCGATCCGCAACCCCCGCACGCCGCCGACGAGCGCCGCCCGGTAATCCGGCACCGGCGTGTCCAACGTGGTCCCGTCATGCGGATCCACGCCCGCCAGCGTCTGCAACAGAACCGCCGCATCCTCAACCGTCCGGGTCATGGGCCCCACCTGATCCAGGGATGAGGCGTACGCCGTGACGCCGTACCGCGACACGCGGCCGTACGAGGGTTTGAGGCCCACGCAACCGCAGAATGCGGCGGGCTGGCGGATTGATCCGCCCGTATCGCTACCCAACGCCGCAATGGCCTCGCCGCCGGCCACCGCCGCAGCCGATCCGCCGCTGGAGCCGCCCGGAACCCGTTCCAGATCGTGCGGGTTGCGCGTGACCTTGAACGCCGAGGTCTCAGAAGACGACCCCATGGCGAATTCGTCCATATTGGTGCGGCCTGCAAACACCGCGCCTGCGGCCCGCAGCCGCGCCGCAACCGTCGCGTCGTACGGAGCCACATACCCCTGCATCATATTGGAGGCGCATGTGCAGGGCTGGCCCTCGACATTGATCAGGTCCTTGATCGCCACCGGAATCCCGAGCAGGTCCGTGTCGTGCCCCGCCGCCCGCGCGGCATCCGCCGCGGCGGCCTGCCGCAACGCCCCCTCCTCATCCACACTCAGATACGCGTGCAGAGCGCCATCCTTCTCCCGGATCGCATCCAATACGGCCCGTGTCAGCTCAACTGAGGAATACGTCTTCTTCCGCAGCCCTTCTACCGCCGCGCACAGTGTCAAACCCGCAACATCCATCGTGTCGACTCCCGCCTTCGTCCCTGCCCGTTCCGCTGCCCGCGCACACTCCCGTTCAGGCTTCCTCCACAATCTTCGGCAACCGAAACTCATACCCGTTGCGTTCCGGCGCGTTCGCCAGAAACAGCTCGCGCGCCTCCGACTCCGCCGCGACCGTCTGGTCCTCACGGAACACATTTACCAGATTTTGGCCGTGCTGCGTCGGCTCGATGCCGGAGAGCTCCAACCTTCCGATCTTTTCGACGTAACGCACAACCGTCTCCAACTGCCGCTGAAACAACTGTTGCTCCTCCGGCGTCAGTTCGATCCGCGCCAATTCGGCCACATACGCCACATTAATCGTGTCCTTCACCTGCGGTTCCTTCCTGAGCTTCCGTCCGCCTCCGGCACCTGTAAAAAGAAAGAGTTCTATTTTACCTTTTCCAGCCTGAAGGTACAATTCAAATACGTTTGAACGTATCGATCCGATAGCGATGTCTCAGATCGGGAGGGGCAAGCGTCTGCTTGCCCCTCCCTTACAGCCTCACAGCCTTAACACCCGCCAGCGGGCATCCGCCCGCGCACCTCCCTCTCCCCTCTTCACTGCATACGGGTAAGCGTTACCGTCACCACCCCGTTCTCGCCCGGAACCCCGGACAGCCGGCCTACCGATAACCTCAATCAGAAATCCTGTTAATCCTGTAATCCTGGCTTAAAGTTTAACGTCCCCGTCACCCCCCGCCGCACCGTATTGAGATGCGGGCGGAGCCCGCAATCTCAAAGGCGGTGAGACTGTGAGACTGTGAGGCGGTGAGACTGTGAGGCGGTGAGACTGTGAGGCGGTGGTGTTCCGTGGTGAAACAGTCGATCCCGATCCCGATAGCGACCCCGACCCCGATTTGGATGGAACCGATAAAACCAGAAACCCAAAATCTTGAGCGCGCTTGACGGTTCCAAACACCCGAAACCAAAAGGAGACTTCTCGCCAGATCA
>Ga0116183_1000990_pt1 | contig 33102 bp, 29 predicted proteins | sample AD_UKC078_MetaG_FD_89753 | JGI IMG/M metagenome (GOLD analysis project Ga0116183, IMG submission 89753) | Active sludge microbial communities of municipal wastewater-treating anaerobic digesters from USA - AD_UKC078_MetaG | ecosystem: Engineered > Bioreactor > Anaerobic > Digestate | place: USA...
CCCTGGTGGGCATGGCCCCGTCGATCCAGGCCCCCACACTGACCGGACGCCCCCTTTGCAAATCACGGGCAAAACCGGGGCTCAGCTCTATGGCCAGACTGATTTCGCCAGCCCGCATACGCCGGTCCAGCTCGGCGTGGCTTTTCAGCGCCGGTCTTTCGATGAAATAACGCGAACCTGAAAGATTGAGGACATAGTCACGGCTGAGCGCCGTCCGGTCATGGTCAAGCACCGCAAACCTCATGTTCTCAACATCCATGTTGATACCATAACCCATAACCAGCATCAGGATCGCGGTTCCCAGCAGGGAGAGGGCCAGACGGACCGGATCGCGGCGCAGTTCCTGGGTCTCGCGCCGGCTGTAGCTGAGCATGCGGCGCAGACTGAATGCCCCTTCCGGCTTGGCCGGCCGCACTGTTGCGGATGTTGGGGGCTGCACAGGCAGATTGGTCATCTCTCCGGCAGGCGCCATTTCTCCGGCTGAGGCATCGGCCTGATCAAGATACCCGATGAAGGCCTCCTCCAGCGTCGCTGCACCGCGGGAGGCCATCAACGCCGCCGGGGCATCGCTGGCCAGCACCCGCCCGGCATGCATCAATGATATCCGGTCACACCGCTCGGCCTCGTTCATGAAGTGGGTGGAGATAAAGATGGTGACCCTGTCCCGGCGCGACAGTTCGATCAGCATCTGCCAGAATTCATCCCGGGCCACCGGATCAACCCCGGATGTGGGTTCGTCCAGAATCAGCATCTCCGGGCCATGGATCATGGCCACTGCCAGCGACAGCCGCTGTCTCTGACCAACCGGCATGGCCGCAGGCAGGCAATCCAAAAGTCCCACCAGCCCGAAACGCCTTGCCATTTCATCTACCCGTTCCCTGATCCGGGCCTTTGGCATGCGGAACAGGCGGGCATGCAGCTCCAGGTTCTGACGCACGGTCAGTTCGCCATAGAGCGAAAAGGACTGGGACATGTAACCGACCCGACGCCGGGTCTCAATATCGTGGGGGTCGACCGGCTGCCCGAACAGCAGGGCCTGCCCCTCTGATGCAGGCAGCAGCCCGGTCAGCATCTTCATGGTTGTTGTTTTGCCGCAGCCGTTGGAACCGAGAAATCCGAATATCTCCCCCCGGCCGATGCGGAAACTGACCCGGTCCACGGCCGTAAATCCGCCAAAACGACGCGTCAGAGCATGGGCCTCTATCGCAGCTTCTTCGCTCGCACAGTTCTCGCGGGGCGGAATGACCACCGGACGGTAGCCCCGACGCTGCGCATCCGGCAGCATGGCAATAAATGCTTCTTCCAGTGACACTGTACCGGTCTGTTCCAGCAGCCCTTGCGGTGAACCGGTTGCCAGCACCTTTCCGGCATTCATCGCTACCAGCCAGTCGAAACGGGCAGCCTCCTCCATGTAGGCCGTGGCCACCACCAGACTCATGCCGGAATGTCTGGCACGTATGCGATCAATCAGTTCCCAGAAGTGTCGTCTTGAGAGGGGGTCAACCCCCGTGGTGGGTTCATCGAGGATCAGCAGCTCAGGGTCGTGGATCAGTGCGCAGCACAACCCCAACTTCTGCCTCATGCCGCCGGAGAGCTTGCCGGCAGGGCGCGCGGCAAAGGGGGCCAGCCCGGTGGCCTGCAGCAGTTCGCCAATGCGCCGGCTGCGCTCATCTGGTCCGTAACCGAAAAGCCGGGCAAAGAAGTCGATATTTTCAAAGACAGAGAGGGTCGGATAGAGATTTCTGCCTAGCCCCTGCGGCATATAGGCCACACGCGAGCAAAGCTTCCGGCGATGGCCGTGCTCGGCCAGACTGCCACCCAGCACCCGAATCTGACCGGTCTGCATCGCCCTGGCTCCGGCAACCAGCGACAGCAGGCTGGACTTGCCAACGCCATCCGGCCCGATCACCCCGGCCATACAGCCGCCCGGTAATTCCAGATCAACCCCGTCAAGCGCTGCCACCTTGCCGTAGCGCAGGGCCACCCCCTCAAGCACCGCCACCGGCGATGCAGGGCCATCTGGCAGATTTATATCTGACTGAGCATTCATGGCGGCAACTTCACCTGCAGACGTTCCGGCCAAGGCAAGCCTGGGTCGATCAGCACGTATGCCACGCCGGGCAAACCGGTCTTGACCCTGGTGATATGTTTTTTGAGCAACTCTTCCGGGATCCGGGCCCTGACGCGAAACATCAGTTTTTCCCGCTCACTGGCGGTTTCAACGGTTTTGGGTGTAAACTGGGCCACATCAGCAACAAACGACACCGTGGCAGGAATGACAAACTGCGGGGCAGCATCCAGCACCAGCCTGACATCCGCGCCGATCGCAACCCGTCCGGCCGCGGACATGGGCAGAAAGAAGGTCATGTAGACATCAGCCAGATCAACAAGATTGATCACCCGGCCGCCGGCTCCGACCACCTCCCCGGCCTGCGCCACCCTGTACTGCACCCGGCCGGCACGGGGAGAAACGAGTGTACAGTCACGGATGTCTGCCTGAATGCGCTGCAGGTTGGCCCTGGCAGCCCTGACACTGGATTGCGCACCGCCGATCTGGGCCCTCATGGACATGCTGGCGGCCTGACTGGCAGCCATTTGGGCACGGGCCGCGGTGAGCGCTGCTTCGGCATTTTTCTGTTGGATCATGTCATCATCGGCATCCTGGCGAGCAATCGCACCCGCCTGCACCAAAGCCATTGAGCGTTCCCAATGCTGGCGAGCCTTGAACAGTTCCGCCTCCCGCTGGGCCACCACCGCCGCCGCGGCAGCCTTTTCACTTTCACGCTGGGCCAACTGACTGTAAGCCGTGACAACCACGCTCTGCGCCTGCTGCAGCTGTGCCTCGGCCTGCCGCTGCTGCGCCTCCAGCGCCTCGATGTCCATTCTTGCCACCACCTGTCCGGCAGTAACAAAATCGCCCTCACGCACCAGCAACTCTTTGATGCGACCAGCTGACTTGGCAGACACATCGATTTCTACCGCCTCGATGCGGCCATTGCCGCTGGCCAGACCTTTATCCCTGCCATCGGAGCCCACTTTCAGCCAGACCGCGACAGCAGCGATCAGCACTCCAAGCAGTATGCCAATCCTGAACAGCCATATTCTCTGTTGTCCGGTCATGCAGCCCCCTTTTGCCGGGCACAATCAATGCCTGGTAAGCAGATGGATCAGGTTGATCGGCCAACCCGGTGGCGGATCGGCTGCCAGGTAGAGATAAGCGATTACCAGCGCCGCCAGGGCAACGATTGTGTAGATGATCAGTCGGGATGTATTCATGTCTGTTCCCGCAGTGTTAAACCATGCGACCGCCCCCGAAGAACCGGAAGCCTCAAAGATGCATAGAAAATCAGCAGGTAGCCGTACAGCTCCAGCCCTTCCTGAATTGCCGTTTTCACCAGCGGCGCATACGATGCCCCCATGACGGGCTTCCAGACCAGAATGCCGCTGCCCATTGTTCTGCTTAACACCATCACAACCATAACGCCGACCGACATGATCATCTCCGGCGCTGTGCCTGCAAACTTGCACAGTGGCGGCAGGATGCTTTCACGCCAGACAAATGCCTGGCAGACGGAAACAAAAAAGATGCATAGCGCCACATAGAACCAGAATCCATGAAAAACGGCATAATCAAAAAAGGCATCCAGCTCGCGCGCCAGCAGGCAGGCGAAGAACCCGCCGGCCAGAACCAGAAATCCTCGTGCATCGGGACGCCTGAACGCACTGGCCCACAAAATGATAACAATTGCCACTAGCAGGGATTCCTGCAACAACTCGGTCAAAGACAACTCCCCCACCTGATTACCCAGCACCATAATATCGAAATGGAGTACAAGCGGCGCCAGTACGGTTAGCAATGCAAGCACGCACAGCTCAATTACGGCCTTAAAAAGCCGGTTTGTCTCGGTTGTCATTTCAGCTCCCCGAACATAATAACTTTACCACGCTAAGCACAGTTAGCACGCAGGTTTTGCAGAATGCCATTGCAGTCAGCATCTGGCCACGCGCCTTGTGTGCACGTTCGCGCTCCAGAATGAACATTCATTCTACATACCTGATTTGCAAATGGCCTGTCAATTCGTCAGAGCACAAAAGCAGCTTAAGGACCAAAATAATCCTTTTACAAACCGGCAAAAATCGTTATTCTGTCTCAAAAATCGCGGGACAGCCCCCAGAAGGAGAACAGCATGAAAGAAGAGGTAATTAAAGTACTTGAACAGGTTCGCCCTGCACTACAGGCAGACGGTGGTGATGTGGAACTTGTGGATGTAACCGAAGACGGGATTGTCAAGGTAAGATTAAAAGGCGCCTGCGGTTCATGCCCCATGTCAACCATGACTTTGAAAATGGGCATCGAACGCGCCATGAAGGAGCAGATCCCTGCTGTCAAGGAAGTAGTCCAGATATTCTGATGCCGACGCCGCTCCGGTGCAACAACCGGAGCGGCAAGCTTGCAATTCCACTCCTGCCTGTCAGCGCCAGAATGCAGACGACCGCAAAAGGCCCTGAATCCCGTACAAAATTCATTTGACATTGCTAAAAACAGGGATAGATTTTAGGAAAGTCTTTTCAACCATTATCCCAATCCGGAGGGTACCAATGAAAAGTGTCAAAACTCCTAAAACCGCAGCCCCCAAAACAGTTCGCAAAACCACCAGAAAAACAGCAGACAAGCCTGGAACCGAGGCAGATCAGCTCATCCTGCAGAATATCACCGCCATCACCCAAGAGCTGCAAGCCATCACCAGGGCCGTCGATGACCATGTGCTGAAAACAGTGAACATCGCCAACCACATCGTTGCCCTGGAAGCGGTATTGGCCGAGGTAGTCGCCTTGACCGGCCTGGACATGGTCAAGGTTAATAACCGCATCCGCGCCAAGGTCGCCACCGCGTCCAACCAGCCTGGCGCCGCTGATTTTGCCGTCGATCTGGCCGCCTCGATCGCGTCTCCCGCACCACGCTTCTGATCTCCAACGTGCCACACCATTAAACATTCAAAGCCGGGCGACCATACAGTTCCCGGCTTTTTTTGTTCTTAACAGTATCAGCGCAGAGCCAGTTCGATTTCCTCCAGCTGCTTGATCCTGTCACGCAATTCCGCCGCCTTTTCAAACTCCATTTCACGGGCAGCTGCCAGCATCTGCTTACGCAGTTTTCTAATCAGACCGGGAATTTCCTTGGGCGCAATACCGTAATCCTCACCCCGCTCGGCTGCAGCCGGCGGCGTATAGTAATCCTTTTCCTCAACCGAACCAAGGATAGTTCCCAGACTCTTTTTGACCGATTCGGGGGTGATGCCGTGCGCATCGTTCCAGGCCAGCTGCTTGCTGCGTCGCCGCTCAGTTTCATCAAGACAGGCCTGCATGGATTTTGTAATCTGATCGGCGTACATCAGCACCCGGCCATTGACGTTACGGGCCGCCCGACCGCAGGTCTGGATCAGCGAGCGCGCAGAGCGCAGAAAGCCCTCCTTGTCAGCATCCAGTATGGCCACCAAAGCGACCTCGGGCAGATCAAGCCCCTCACGCAACAGATTGATCCCCACCAGCACGTCAAACTCGCCCAGACGCAGATCACGCAGGATCTGCATCCGTTCAATGGTGTCGATATCGGAATGCAGATACCTGACCCGCACACCCAGGTCGCGGTAGTAGTTGGTCAACTCCTCGGCCATGCGTTTGGTCAGTGTGGTGACCAGCACCCTTTCACCATTGGCAACTGTCTCACATACCTCATGCAACAGGTCGTCCACCTGCCCTCCGGCCGGCCGAACAGTAATCGGCGGGTCAACCAGCCCAGTCGGGCGAATCACCTGCTCCACGAAAACGCCGCCACTTTTTTCCAGCTCGTAGTCGGCAGGGGTTGCAGAGACATAAACCGCCTGGCGGATACGCGACTCGAACTCGGCAAAGTTGAGCGGCCGGTTATCCAGTGCTGCTGGCAAGCGAAAACCATAGTTAACCAGGGTTTCTTTGCGGCTGCGGTCTCCGCGGTACATACCCCCCACCTGGGGGATGCTGATGTGTGATTCGTCCACGAACAGCACAAAGTCCTCGGGAAAATAGTCGATCAGCGTGTAGGGCGGCTCACCGTCAATGCGTCCGTCAAAATAACGGGAGTAGTTCTCTATCCCCTGGCAGAAACCCATCTCCTCCATCATCTCGATGTCGAAAAACGTACGCTGTTCGATACGCTGGGCTTCCAGCAGCATGTTGCGCTCACGGAACCAGCGGATCCGCTCCTCCAGATCGACCCGGATACTGGCCACGGCCCGTTCCAGGGTCTCCCGACTGGAGACATAATGTGAGGCCGGGTAGATGGCGCATTTGGTCAGGCGATTGATGACCGTGCCGCGCAGCGGGTCAATCTCGCTGATGGTTTCGACCTCGTCGCCAAAGAATTCGATCCGCAGCGCCTTGTCACTGTCATAGGCCGGAAAGACCTCGACCACATCGCCGCGCACCCGGAATGTGCCGCGATGGAAATCTGTGTCGTTGCGTTCATACTGAATATCGACCAGTTTCCTGAGCAGCGCGTCCCGTCCGTACTCCTCCCCCAGCCGAAAGAAGATGTGCAGGCTGGAATAGGCCTCAGGTGATCCAATGCCATAGATGCACGATACCGAGGCGACAATAATCACATCGCGTCTGGTCAGCAGGCTGCGGGTGGCCGAATGACGCATCTTGTCAATTTCGTCGTTGATGGCGGAATCTTTTTCGATGAAGGTGTCGCTGGTAGGGATATAGGCTTCAGGCTGGTAATAATCGTAATAGGAAACAAAAAACTCCACGGCGTTTTCGGGAAACAACTCCTTGAGCTCGCCATAGAGCTGGGCCGCCAGCGTCTTGTTGGGAGCCAGCACCAACGCCGGCCTGCCGGTGCGGGCGATCACGTTGGCAACCGTAAAAGTCTTGCCGGAGCCGGTTACCCCCAGCAGTACCTGGTGACGTTCCCCCTGCTCAATGCCGGCAGCCAGGTCTTCGATCGCTTGGGGCTGGTCGCCACGGGGGGTATAGGATGTTGTCAGTTTGAAAGAGGACATAGCTTAGAACCGAAACTCGGAAACCCTTACACAGTACCCGTAAAAACAGAAACGTTATGCCTTATAAAGCATTGACCACGGAGTACACTGAGATTTTCGAGAAAACAAGGTCTTATACAACTACCCATTTTCTGGGCGGGTGAACCTGAAAACAAGCTCTGCATAATTTCAAATTCACCTATTTTCTCTGTGTTCTCCGTGGCTAACTGCCGTTGCATGGTGCTGCCTTAGTCAGAACAGGCATATCCCGCAGCACCTATTCTCCAGCCACCACTACAAGCGCCCGCTGAATCCGCCGGATGGTTTCATCTTTACCAAGCGTCATCACAATCTCGCCGATACCAGGCGCCTGTGTGCCGCCTGAAAGTGCAATGCGCACCGGCTGCCCCACCTGGGGCATCTTCCAGCCATTTTCGCTGCAGATTTCCTTGAAGAGCAGATCATACTCCGCCGCAGTTGCCGCCGCCGATGCAGCCAGCTTTACGGAGACAGCCTGGAAAACCGCCTGCAAATGCGTGTTGTCAAACTTGGCCAGAGCCGACTGATCGTATGCTTCCGGCGCTTTAAAATAGAACAGGGCTGCGTCAGCCATCTCGACCATTGTGCGGGCACGTTCCTGAAGGGTTTTGACCGCGCTGACCAATTGTGGATCAGTGTCAGCAACCGTCACGCTCCTCTCCGCAAGAAGTGGCTGCACAATTTTTGCCAGACGCAGCGCATCGCCAGTCTTGATATAGTGGGCATTCAGCCAAAGCAGCTTCTCCGGGTTGAACACGCTGGCCGAGCGGCCAACATTGGCAATATCGAATTTGGCAACCATTTCCTCACGGCTGAAGATCTCATCGTCCCCATGACTCCACCCCAGACGAACCAGATAGTTGATCAGGGCCTCCGGCAGAAAGCCCATATCACGATAGGCAATTACGCTGGTAGCGCCATGACGCTTGGAAAGTCGGGTCTTATCACTCCCCAGGATCATGGGCACATGGGCAAAACGCGGCACCGGGAATCCGAGCGCCTCATACAACTGCACCTGGCGCGGGGTGTTGTTGACATGGTCATCTCCGCGAATGACGGTGGTGATTTTCATGATGGCATCATCAATGACAACACAGAAATTGTAGGTTGGCGTACCGTCGCTGCGCTGGATGATCAGATCGTCCAATTCCTCATTGGGAAAGGTGATGGTGCCCTTGATCAGGTCGTCAAACGAGGTGCTGCCTGACTGCGGCGCCCGAAAACGTACCACATGGGGCGCTCCCTCCGGCTGGTCAGCCCGCTCACGGCATGTGCCGTCATATTTGGGTTTGCGCCCCTCCTTCATGGCCAGTTCCCTTCTGGCTTCCAACTCCTCCTGGGAACAATAGCATTTGTATGCCTTGCCGCTGTCCAGCAGCTTCTGGACATACTCCTTGTAAAGCGGAAAGCAGTCCGACTGATAGAAGGGCCCCTCGTCCCAATCCAGCCCCAGCCACTCCATCCCCTGCAGGATGGCGTCTACCGACTCCCGGGTGGAGCGTTCCACATCGGTGTCCTCGATGCGCAGGATGAAGGTGCCGCCCTGTTTACGGGCCAGCAGCCAGTTGAACAGCGCCGTGCGGGCGCCCCCCACATGCAGGTAGCCAGTTGGGCTGGGGGCAAAGCGAACACGTAATTCAGACATCTGTATATTCTCCTTGTACGAGGTGAAGGTTGATCTCGAAGGCATTCGACTATAGCATCGCCAAGCGCTGCAAAAAAGTGTTTTCCTGGGCTTGCCCGGCTCCAAAATACCGCCCCTGCCAACTGCCCCGACGGATCACTTCATTGATGACCGCATACCACATCTGGTTGTTCTTGAGCCCCCAACAGGGGGCAACCCCGATCGAGAGCGGCGAAGAACCGTACAGCCGCTGGATGGCGACACGGGATGGCAGATGTTCCAGAAAATCCGCCGCTGTGCGAACATAATCCTGCAATGTTACAGGGACAAACGTACCCTCCCGGAACATGGCCGCAAGCTCCGTGCCCTCGACCGCATGCAGCTGGTGCAGTTTGACAGAATCTATGTCCAGTGCGGCAACCAGCCCGGCGGTCTTGACGAAGGCCTGGGACGTCTCGCCGGGAAACCCATAGATCAGATGGCAGCAGATGTCCATCCCTCGCCCGGCCGCACGCCTGACCGTAGCGACAAAATCTGCCAGCGTGTGCCCGCGATTGATGCGCTCCAGGATGCCGTCATCCATGGATTGTAACCCCAGCTCCAGGCAGACGTAGCGGGTTCTGGCAATATCGGTTAGCAGCTCCAGCGCCTGATCCGTAAGCGCATCGGGGCGGGTGCCGATGGAAATGCCGATTACGTCGGGATGGGCCAGGGCACGCCGGTAGAGATCGGCCAACACATCTACCGAGGCATAGGTATTGGTGTATTTCTGAAAGTAGATAATGAACTTTTGCGACCCCAGACGCTGGCGGTGGTAGGCCATTCCGGCAGCCAGCTGCTCTTCCAGCGGCACCTCCGCCAGTGTCTCGCGAGGAGAAAAGGACACATTGTTGCAATAGATACAACCGCCGGTTCCCTTGCTGCCGTCCCGGTTGGGGCAGGTGAAGCCGGCGTCCACATTGACCTTGCTCACCCGGAAGCCAAAGCGGCGTCGTAGATAATAGCCATAGGAATTAATGCGCAGTTGGGGATGAATATGCTCGTCAGGCTTGAATTGCATGCTGTTTGATCATTTCCAGAATTAGTGCTGACTGGCCGGCAGGATCCGCTGCAGACATGACAGCCGATATCAGGGCCACCCCGGCAGCGCCACAGTTCATCACCTCCGGCAGGTTTTCAGGTTTTATGCCGCCCAGCGCCAGAACCGGTATGGTCAACCGTTCACAGACCTGACTGAGCAGATCCAGCCCAACCGGAGGGCCATAGATTGCCTTGGAAGGGGTATGGAAAACCGGGCTGAAGGTGATAAAATCGGCGCCACACCTCTCTGCCCTGAGTGCCTCATCGAGACCATGGGCGGAATAACCTATCAGCGCTGCGGTTCCCAACAACCGCCTCACATCCCGGATATCTGGACCATCCGCGCCCAGCTGAACCCCATCTGCACCGACTGCCACACAGACATCAGCTCTTCTGTTTATCAGCAGACGTCCACCATAGCCATGCACCAGCCTGGCCAGTTCGTCGGCCAGGCAAAACAACTCGGCATCCGCCAGATCCTTTTCACGTAGCTGAAACATCCTCACGCCGCCGCGCAGGGCCGATTCGACCACCTCGGATAGCGGGCGGTCGCCGCCCTGGCTACGATCTGTAATCAGGTACAGCGGAGAAACAACGGCGCTCTCATCCGGTTCTTGCTGTAAAGTGAGAACGGACATCAACCAATCATGCCGTCCAGAGGACTGGAGGCATTGGCGTACAGCTTTCTTGGAATGCGGCCAGCCTTGTAGGAGAGACGCCCGGCCTGCACCGCCAGCTTCATTGCTTTAGCCATGGCAATCGGATCCTGGGCCCCAGCAATGGCGGTATTCATCAACACACCGTCGCACCCCAGCTCCATGGCAATGGCCGCGTCAGAAGCAGCTCCCACACCGGCATCCACAATCACCGGGATACTGATATTCTCCAGAATGATGCGGATGTTGTAGGGATTACGAATGCCGAGACCGCTGCCGATCGGCGCCCCCAGCGGCATAACCGCGGCACAGCCCAGATCCTGCAGTTTACGGCAGACCGTGACATCGTCGCTGCAGTATGGCAAAACCGTAAAGCCTTCCTTGATCAGCACAGCGGCAGCCTTGAGCAGCTCCTCATTGTCCGGAAAGAGTGTCTTCTCGTCCCCCAGCACTTCCAGTTTAACAAAATCGGACAGCCCGGCCTCCCGCGCCAGTCGGCAGGTGCGGATGGCATCATCTGCCGTATAACAGCCGGCCGTGTTTGGCAGCAGGGTGTATCTCTTTGGATCGATATAATCCAAAAGCGACTCCTGGCTACGATCAGAGATGTTAACCCGGCGCACAGCTACCGTAATGATCTCGGCCCCGGAGATCTCCAGCGCCTGCGCCATCTGCTGAAAACTGGCATACTTGCCGGTGCCAACCATCAGGCGCGAATTAAACTCACGACCGGCGATAATCAACTTGTCATTCTGATTGCACATGGTTTTATCTCCTCATAGTTTATAGGTTGGGGTCAGGGTGAATGCAGCGATGATGAGCGCCTACTCCGCCTGTCCCTTTATCCCCCGCCCACAAATCGCACGATCTCAACCTGGTCACCCTCCGCCAGCAGGTGTGAAGCATGGCTGGCGCGCGGCACAATCTCTTTGTTGACTTCAACTGCCACCCGATCAAGTCCGATTTCAAGATGCTCCAAAAGGTCTGTTACCGAACACATACAAGGCAGTTCAACTGACGACCCGTTCACAACCACCTGCATCACACCCTCCGAAAATAAAAAAACCGCAGAAGCGGCCATGGGACATCCATACATTCGCTTCCCTACGCCGGCATTACCCGGATCAGGTACTAAGGGTCGCGGCCAGGCCGCTCTCAGTCGAAACTCCCCCAGCGTTTCTGCCAAATTAGTTTATTGCCCCCGGCCTGTCAATTGAATTGATGCCTTGTACACTTCCTGACAAACATCACTGGACATACAGACCAATATTGTTTGGCAGAAAGCGCTGCTTGTGATACAATTTTAATATTTTTACGCCATTGTAAGCCGTTCCTGACAAAGGATATAATCATGAATCAGCGTGACCCCAGATTCAAAAAACGTTTAGCGGTCAACTTCGGCACCGAAGAAGCGACTCGGGTGGCTTTCACCGAAGACATCTCCGGTACAGGTATGTTTCTGAGATCGGCCAACGTATGCGTGCCCAACACAAAGCTCACCATCACCATCCGATTCGAAGATAACAGTACCGCCTCACTGGAAGCTCGGGTGATGTGGGCAAAAAAGGTGCCGCAGAACCTGTTCCACCTGGTCAGAAAGACCGGCATGGGCGTTCGCATCATCCGCTTCCAGACAGGTGAGCAAAACTACCGGTCATATTGCAGCCAACTCGCAGACAGGACACTGCCACCAGCTTGAAGCGCACCCATCTCACTCATTCGGGAAATATGACCATGTGCAAAAAGATCTTTATCGCCGCCACCGGGCAGCACTGTGGCAAAACCACTCTCAGCCTTTCCCTGATGCATCTCGCCCGCAAAAAATACAAGCGAGTCGGTTTTGTAAAGCCGATTGGCCCTAAATGCATCAGTTATCTTGGCATGAATATGGACATCGATGCGGCCATGATCGCCAGCGTCTACAATCTGCAGTCCGACGCCCACCTGATGTCACCACTGACCTTGACCCCGGAAACCACGCGGGAATTCATTGACGGCATTATTCCGGCCGATTATCCACATAAGGTCATCACCAATGCGGTCAGAGAGCTGGAGGCAAAAAACGATTTTTTGATCATCGAAGGCGCCGGGCACGGCGGAGTTGGCTCAGTAGTCGGCATGAGCAACGCAGATGTAGCCAAGCTGACCAACGCCCCGGTGCTGATGGTGACAGGCGGAGGCATTGGCAGCGTGATCGATTCGGTCAACCTGAATCTGGCCCTGTACCGCGCTGCCGGAATAGATGTGCGTTTTCTGATGCTCAACAAGCTGGTGACCGAGAAAAAGGAAAACTCGCTATACTACTTGCACAAGTATTTTGATGACAACGATATTACCGTGGCCACATCATACGACTTCTCGCCGGTTCTGGCCAATCCGACCCTGCATCACGTCTCCGAGGTACTCGACCTGCCGCTGATAGGGGATCAACATGATCGCAGCCGCATCTGCCACACCATCCAACTCGGCTCGGCATCATCACAGCGAGTGATCGACCTGCTGGGTGAATCGACCCTGCTGATTGTCACCACCTCACGTGACGAACTGATCGTGACCGCATCATCCCTGCACCACATACCGGATTTCAAGCGACGGCTTGCCGGCATGATCGTCTGCGGCAAGGCCCCCATGTCGCGTATTACCCAGCAGATCCTGGAGGACAGCAACATCCCGCACATCCGCACCAGCGATGCCTCTTCCGAGGTTTTTTACCGGCTGCGCGAACACGTGTCCAAGATCGGCCCCGAAGACAAGGAAAAGATCGACCTGATCAATTCAAACGCCGAGCGCTGTATCGATTTCGATGCAATTGACGCCATGCTGTAATGACAGCACTGCACAACCGCCAGATTGTCAAAAAAACCAAAAAACACTTGACCTTGCGGCTGTTTTACTATTTATACTGATTATTAAAATTCTGGGGTGGCCATGATACTTCTGACCCGGCTGGACAAGCAGAGTTTTTTCATCAATCCTGATCACATCGTCAGTATCGAGGAGACCCCCGATACTGTAATTACTTTGCTTAACGGACACCACTTCATTGTTTTCGAACGCGCCAGTGATATAATCAGTAAAATTGTCGCTTTCAGAATCAGGATTTTGCGCCGTTCAAACAGCTCAACCGGCAGAAGATACCTGGACAAAGGCAAAAAAAGGCAGTTTAGAAAACTGACCCTGAATACAGAAATTCAGCAACTTGACGCGTGCAAGTACCATGGTTGCGCGCCACCTCATTTTCCGGAGCTCTAGCACATGGATCTAGCGACCATCATTGGTCTTGTAATGGGCTTCGGTGCCGTATTCGGCGGTGCCGTACTCGAAGGCGTTCACATCAGCGGTCTGATACAGCCAACAGCCGCCATGATCGTTCTGGGCGGCACGTTCGGCGCCTGCTTCGTCAGCTTTCCGCTTCCTGCCATCATCAAGGCCTTCAAGGACGTCAAAACGGCCTTTCTTCCGGTCAAGTTCGATCATGAAGGCGTGATCAGGGACGTCATCAACTATGCCACCAAGGCCCGTCGCAACGGCCTGATCTCGCTCGAGCAGGAAGCCCAGGCTGTCAGTGATCCATTCATCAAGAAGGGCATCTCCCTGGTGGTGGACGGCATCGATCCGCAGAAGCTGCGTGAAACCCTGGAAGCCGATATCATGGCCTATGAGGATCACTCCAAGCACAGCGCCGAATTTTTTGAGGCAGCGGGCGGTTATTCTCCCACCATCGGCATCATCGGCGCGGTGCTGGGCCTGATCCACGTCATGGGTAATCTGTCCGACACATCCAAACTGGGTGGCGGTATTGCCGTTGCATTCGTTGCAACGATATATGGCCTGATGGTTGCCAACATCATCTGCATTCCCTTTGGCACCAAGCTGAAGATCCGCATGAAGGAAGAGGTGCTGAGAAGGGTCATGATCCTGGAGGGGCTGATCGCCATCCAGAATGGCGAAAACCCGCACTTTATCGAACAGAAGCTGAAATCCTTCGTCGGCGACGAGCACTGATACCACCATGGCCCTGAAAAAGGAACCGGAAAAGCATGTCAACCACGAGCGATGGCTCGTATCTTACGGCGATTTCATTACCCTGCTGTTTGCCGTCTTCGTGGTTCTTTATGCCATGGGGCAAACCGACAAGAAAAAGACCGAGGAGATCGTGGTCTCCATGCAGCAGTCGTTTGGCATCCTCCCCGGTGGCGGACCAGGCTCCAAAGCTGGTGTCATCCCTTCGGCGCCAATCGGTATTATTCCCTCGCTAAAACCGGAGATATCCCCCATGGGAGGGAGCGGGCGTGGACGGGGCAGAGCAAAGGGACGCGCTGAAGAGCAGGATTTCCGCCAGATTAAGTCTTCGATAGAAGCCTACCTGATCAAGCAGGGTGCGCAGCAAAAGGTCAACCTTTCAATCACGCGCCGAGGCCTGATTGTCAGCCTCAAGGAGGCTGGTTTCTTTGATTCCGGCCAGGCCGTAATCAAATCCAGTTCCTATGAGCTGGTCAACACCATCGCCGAAGCAATGACCCAGTACAATAACCCTCTGCGGCTGGAGGGACACACCGACAGCATACCGATCAGCTCCTCCCAGTTTCCCTCCAACTGGGAGCTTTCTACCGCCCGGGCGGTCAACGGTCTCAAGTACCTGCTGACAAATTTCGATGTCGACCCGAACAAGATATCCGCAACCGGCTACGGAGAATTCAGGCCGATTGCCGACAACAGTACTGCAGAGGGACGCGCCAGAAATCGCCGTGTCGACCTGGTGCTGCTGTCTGCCGAGGGCGAACGGGGCGAACCCTGATAGTAAAGGGAGCCCCGGAAAGCATTTCCCCTGATTATTGATTTCTACTCACAGCTTTCTCCTGAAAACATAAACGGCCGGAGCCAGCTCCGGAGGCAGCACCAGACGGCTGAGACGCTTTTCCTCTGCACATTCGAAAAATGTCTGTTCTCCGTACTCCTTCCAATTGCCAGCCGCATGCTGGTGACGGCTGGCAATCAAGATATACATGCCAACACTGCGCGTCCTGAACACCTGGCGTTCGAAAGTGTTTGCAGCAGGCGGCCAGGAACAGATCACCACTTCGGGCCGACAGTTGCCAAGCGCTTCCCGGGCATCCATTCTGCTTACCCAGTCAGGATAACGCACCGCGTGTTCCCAACTGTAGTCGTCCGTGGCTGTCACATCGACGCCCCGATCACGCAAAAACCGCGTCAGCGTACCATCACCGGCAGCTATCTCCAGGCATGGGCGCTGTGCAATCAGCCGGGCCAACTCGTCGATCAATTCCCGTGAATAAAAGCAATAGATCCCCTCAGGCTGCACCAGTGGCATCAGCATTCTTTTCTGCCAGACCAGCGGCCAAAGCAATCTGAACCAGAGCATGGAGACCGGTTTGCGCTCAAGCCCTTCCCGAAACAGCAGCCGCTGTGCAAGCATACCGTTAAGCAGATTGAAACGCACCTTGCCGCTCTTTATTCCGGAGGCCACTGCCACATAGTGCTGTCTGACAGCAAGACAGGCCATACGATATTCAACAGCCAGCAAGCTGGTCAATTGCTTGCGGCCACCCGGGTCAAGTACTGCGGCGTGCTGCTGACGCATCTTGAGCGACTGCAGATACGGCTGAATCTGCTCCGGATGACCGGCGGCCACCATACTGGCCAGGTCCTGCCGTATCTTCTGCCACTGTTGCGGATACGCGGCACAAAGCGCCTGAAGCGAGGCCTCTGGCTCGGTGCCGTTAAGCATCTCTTCGGGTTTGACAGTTTTCATACAGATTCCGGGGATACCATGGCGGGATAGACAGCTATCAATTGCTGCGCTGGCAAAAGATGACGTTACTGACCATCCGAAAGACGAATGGTTATAACTTTTGAAAAGGCACTCTCCTGCAAATGTCCTGACACACCTTTGACAATTGCAGTAACGGCATACTGGTAATCCCTGTCCCGCACAAGACCGCTGTCGGCAAAGCTTTCCTTGCTGACCGGGATGTTCTTGAAGGGGAAGGGAGAAAACTTCTCGCCCTTGAACGTCCGGTAAAGATTATAACCAGAGACACGGCCATGTTGACCGACATCCGGCTGAATTTTGAGCCTGATCTCGGTCGGTTCTGCAGTTGCGGTCAGCACGGGTGGCAAGGCAGCTTCAAAAACCGCTGTTTTGGCAACCACGGAGCGGGGTCCCTTGACAGATGACTGGTTAAAGGACACGGCATAGTAGCTGTACTCCCTCCCGGCCCTGACATCACGATCCTCAAACAGTGCAACACCGCCATACAACTCGGCTGGTTGCTCCTGCAAGGCCGTATGCAGTGTTCTGACAAGCATGTAGTCTGCCTCACAGGCAATGCATTCGGAAGTAGCACCAAGTGGAGATGTTTTGCGGTAAAGCTCGATACCGGCCAGATCCTGAAGCGAACGCCCGGACAGGTCACGCTGCGGCAGCGGCACCCGGATTCGGATCAGCCGGTCGAACTGGCTGACGGCAATGGTTGGGGCTGCCGGTGCCAGCAACTCGGGAGAGATCAGCGGCCCCTTTTTGCCGCAGCCGGCCAAAACCAGACCAAACAGCAATAAACTGCAAGCCAGGCGCTTCATAGAGCAGCACCTGCCAGTCTGTTCAAGTATGGACCATGCAACTCTTCCGCAAGCATGCTAGCGACCTTCCCTGCATCTGACAATCTCGCCCCAGACCTGCTCCCGGGCGGTCCCGCCCGGTATATTGCGGGCGTCGATACAGGCCTTGACCGTTATCACCTCAAAAATTCCATCATCGAAGCAGGGCGAAAAGAGCTGCCATTCTGTCAAAGTCAGGTCTGTCAAGCCCATCTCATTTTCAATGCAGTAAGCAACAGCTTTTCCAACCGCTTCGTGGGCATCACGAAATGGCAGTCCCTTACGCACCAGATAGTCAGCCACATCGGTTGCAGTTGAGAACCCCTTGCCGGCAGCGCGCAGCATATTGGCCTCATAAACCCGCATCTCGCGGATCATGTCGGCAAAGATCTTCAGTGAACCCTTGACCGTGTCGATGGTATCAAACAGAGGCTCCTTGTCTTCCTGCATATCCTTGTTATAGGCCAGCGGCAGGGACTTCATCACTGTCAGCAGCGCCATCAGGTTACCGTAGACACGCCCGGTCTTGCCGCGGACCAGTTCGGGCACATCCGGATTCTTCTTCTGCGGCATAATGGAGGAACCGGTGCAGAAGCTGTCGGACAGCTCAATAAACTTGAACTCGCTGGTGGACCAGAGGATCAGTTCCTCCGCAAATCGGGACAGGTGCATCATCAGGATGGATGAAGCGGCAAGAAACTCCAGCGCGAAATCACGATCCGATACAGAATCAAGAGAGTTGCGGGTGATGCCGCTGAACCCCAGCTGCTCGCTGACATATTCACGGTCGATCGGGAAGGTGGTGCCTGCCAGGGCGCCCGCCCCTAACGGCATGACATTGACCCGTTTCAGGCAATCCTCCATGCGGCCGCTGTCTCGCCTGAACATCTCCACATAGGCCATCATGTGGTGACTGAAGAGAATCGGCTGGGCAGTCTGCAGATGGGTGAAGCCGGGCATGATCACATCCAGATTTTTCTCTGCCTGCCCCAACAGGGCGTCGATCAGCAGATCAACGTAAGACATGATCACCACGATTTCGTCACGCAGATACAGGCGTATATCCAGGGCCACCTGATCGTTGCGGGAGCGCCCGGTATGCAGCCGTTTGCCAGCCTCACCGATCCTGGCCGATAGCCGCGACTCGATATTCATGTGGATATCTTCCAGGCTGACCGAAAAATCAAACTCACCGGCCTCGATCTGCTGCAGTATCTGCTGCAGGCCGTGGATGATCGCATCCACATCCTGCATGGGTATGATCCCCTGCTTGCCCAGCATGCGGGCATGGGCAATGGAGCCGCGAATATCCTGACGGTAAAGACGCTTGTCGAATTCTATCGAGGCAGTGAACTCTTCTACAAATTTGTCAGTCGGCTGGGTAAAACGACCACCCCAGAGTTTGTCTTTGGACATAAACTTCTCCAGAATTTCTCTTGATTACTTCTTCCGGTTGGCCTGCATCAGTGCACGGATGCGCAGACGCAGTGAGTTGATTTTGATAAAGCCTTCCGCATCGGCCTGGTTGTAGACCTGATCCTTCTCAAAGGTGGCAAAGTCAAGATTGAAGAGCGAATCGGTCTCGGATTTGCGCCCAACCGTGCGGCACAGTCCCTTGTAGAGCTTGACGCGGGCCACGCCATTGACACACTTCTGCGACTCGTCCACCAGGGTCTGCAACATCTGCCGCTCCGGGGAGAACCAGTAGCCGGCATAGACCAGCCGGGCATACTCAGGGATCAGGCCGTCACGGATGCGCATCACCTCGCGGTCCATGGTGATCTGCTCCACAGCGGAATGGGCCTCGCGCAGGATCGTACCGCCCGGGGTTTCATATACCCCGCGGGACTTCATACCGACCGAACGGTTTTCCAGCAGGTCAACTCGGCCAATACCGTGCTGGCCGCCCAGGAAGTTGAGGTGCGCCAGCAACTGGGCCGGGGTCATCTTGACCCCATCGACGGCCACGGCGTTACCGTTCTTGAATTCGATCTCCACATACTGCGGCTTGTTGGGGGCCTTTTCAGGGGACTTGGTCAGCACATACATCTCTTCCGGTGCCTCGGCCCAGGTATCCTCAAGGATGCCACCCTCAAAGGAGATATGCAGCAGATTGCGGTCGGAAGACCAAGGGCGCTTTTTGGTAACAGGGATTGGAATACCGTTTTTCTTGGCATAGTCAATCAGGGCCTGGCGGCTGTTCAGATCCCACTCTCGCCAGGGGGCAACCACCTTGATGGACGGGTCGAAGTGATAGTAGGCCAGTTCAAAACGTACCTGATCATTGCCCTTACCGGTAGCCCCATGGGAAACGGCATCGCATTTTTCCTTGGCAGCGATCTCCATCTGACGCTTGGCGATCAGCGGGCGGGCGATGGAGGTGCCCAACAGGTAATGACTCTCGTAAATCGCGTTGGCGCGGAACATGGGAAAAACAAAGTCCTTGACGAACTCTTCGCGCAGGTCGTCGATGTACACCTGGTCTGCCCCGGTTGCCAGAGCCTTTTCACGAATCGGGTCTAGTTCATCACCCTGGCCCAGATCGGCCGAGAAAGCCACAACCTTGCAGCCATACTCGTTCTTCAGCCATTTGAGGATGATGGATGTATCCAGACCGCCGGAATAGGCCAGTACGATTTTTTTGATCTCTTTTTTCTGAGGGGTTGCCATACAAATTCTCCTTTTATCTGTTAAAGAATAAGAATGTAAGTAACTTATAGGGTGTCATTTTTTTCGTCTGGTCAGGGTGCGAGGTCGCACAAGGAGTTGCCGCCGGGCAACGCCGGGATGGCGAAAATGCGGCATCCCTATCTCATCAGGGTGACCATGATCGCCTTCTGGATATGCAGCCTGTTTTCGGCCTCGTCCCAGACAACCGAGTTTTTGCTCTCGATCACGGCATCACTGATCTCTTCACCGCGGTGGGCGGGCAGACAGTGCATCACAATCGCATCCGGCTTGGCCAGCGCCATCAGGGCATCATCCAGGCAGTAACCGGCAAAGGCCTTTTCACGTTGCTTCTGCTCGGCCTCCTGCCCCATGCTGGCCCACACGTCGGTATTAAGCACATCAGCATCCCTGACCGCCTCTTGCGGGTCAGTTGTCAACGTAATCCGGCCAGGGGCCTTGGCCTGAGCCCAGGCTAGCACACCAGCGTCAGGTTCATAGCCACCCGGGCAGGCCAACGCCAGATCAAAGCCCATGATGGCAGCCGCCTCAATCCAGGTATTGGCCATATTGTTGCCGTCCCCCACCCAGGCGAATTTCAAGCCTTCGTATCCACCCTTGTGTTCAACAGCGGTCTGGATGTCTGCCATGATCTGACAAGGGTGATACAGGTCCGTCAGGCCGTTGATCACCGGGATGGTGGCGTAAGTGGCAAACTCGTCCACTATCTCCTGACCAAAGGTGCGGATCATGATACCGTCGCAAAAGCGTGACATGACCCGGGCGGTATCCTTGATCGGCTCGCCGCGTCCCATCTGGGAATCGCGATTGGAAATGAACAGGCCCTGACCGCCAAGTTGATAGATCCCAACTTCAAAGGAAAGCCGCGTGCGGGTGGACGACTTGTCAAAGATCATGGCCAGGCTCTTGCCCTTGAGCAGATGGTGCTCAACACCTTGTTTCTGTTTTGCTTTCAGCTCCATGGCCAGCTTGATCAGGCCGTCCAGTTCATCTTTGGTATAATCGCGCAATGCGAGAAAATGTCGTGTCATATGATTCCTTTTTACTATATAGAAACTTCGGCCAGGATGCCGTCCAACAGTTCAATCATGCGGTCGATATCCGCCTTTTCAACCACCAGCGGCGGCACAAAACGCAACACATTGTCATGGACCACATTCAGCAGCACACCGCGCTGATGCCCTTTGTTAACAATCTCCGCTCCAGGGATCGTCAGGCTCATGCCGACCATCAGACCGATGCCGCGCACTGCATCAACACAACTGTATTTCTCAGCCAGCTGTTCCAGCCGTGAAATCAGATAAGCCCCCATCTCAACCGTCCTGGGCAGGATGCCGTCCTCCAGAATAGCGTGCAGCGTGGCAATTGCTGCCGCACAGACCAGAGGGTTGCCGCCAAAGGTCGAGCCATGCGTCCCTGGTGTGAATGATTCGGCAAATTCATCCTTGGCCAGCAGGCAGCCAATCGGCGCTCCACCGGCCAGGGCCTTGGCCAGGGTCATGATATCCGGCCTCACCCCGAAATGCTCATAGGCAAACAGCTTGCCGGTACGCCCGATGCCCACCTGCACCTCATCAAAGATCAGCAGCAGGTTGTACTCGTCACAGATGCGCCGCACCTCCTGGAAATAGTCCGCTGAAGGCACATTAACACCGCTCTCTCCCTGGATCGGTTCCAGCATCACGGCACAGGTGGCCGGTGTGATAGCCGCCTCCAGCGCCGCCGCATCACTGAACGGCACATGTTTAAAGCCATGCAGCAGGGGATCGAAGAAGCGCTGCACCTTTTCCTGTCCGGTTGCGGAAACCGTGGCCATGGTCCTGCCATGGAACGAATCGGTGGCGGTAATAATCTCAAAACGTTCAGGACCAAATTTATCACGGCTGTATTTCCGGGCCAGTTTGATCGCAGCCTCGTTGGCCTCAGCCCCGCTGTTGCAGAAGAAGGCCTTGTCTGCAAAAGAATTTTTACAGAGCAGTTCGGCCAGTTCGATCTGGTTGGGTATCTGGTACAGGTTGGAGCAGTGGATCATTTGTGCCGCCTGCTTCTGGATTGCAGCCACCACACCCGGGTGACAATGTCCCAGGTTGTTCACCGCTATGCCGCCCAGAAAGTCCAGGTACTCCTTGCCATCTGCGTCCCAAACCCGGCACCCTTGTCCACGCACCGGCACCAGCGGGAACCGTCCGTAAGTCTTCATAATATATTTGTCAGATTTTTCAATCCATGCCTGTGTGTTCATATTTGCCTTTCCTGATCACGGTTCCCGAGTCCCGAGTCCCGTTTTACTTTACTATTTCCGTACCGATGCCCACGTCGGTAAATATCTCAAGTAAAACGGCATGTTCAACACGACCATCGATGATATGGGCCTTTTTAACACCATCGTTGAGCGCGTCAGCACAACAGGTCACCTTGGGGATCATGCCGCCGGTAATGGAGCCGTCATCAATCAGGCGATGCATTTCGGAGACTGCAATACTGGAAAGCAGTGCTCCATTTTTACCTTTGACCCCTTCAATATCTGTAAGCAGAATCAGTTTTTCCGCATTCAAGGCGGCCGCCACGCGACCGGCCACTAGATCGGCGTTGATATTGTAACATTCTCCCGCCAGGCCAACTCCTACAGGTGCAACCACAGGAATATACTGACTTTGCTCCAACACTTTAATGAGGTCGGTGTTGACCTTGATCACATCGCCCACAAAGCCGATGTCAACCTGCTCGGATGTACCATCCTCATGCACCACGTCCTGCAGCAGTTTCTTGGCCAGCAGCAGATTCCCGTCCTTTCCGGACAAACCCACGGCCCGGCCGCCATGCTGATTCAGATAACCGACGACCTCCTTGTTGACCTGGCCGACCAGCACCATCTCCACAACGGACATGGTATCTGCATCCGTTACACGCATGCCCCGGACAAACTCTGATACGATGCCGTACCGTTTGAGGGTTTCATTGATCTGCGGGCCGCCGCCATGCACAATCACCGTATTAATACCCAATGACTTGAGCATGATCACATCCAGCGCGAAAGACTTCTTCAGTCGTTCTTCCGACATGGCGTGTCCGCCGTATTTGATGACAAAGGTTTTCCCGGCAAAGCGCCTGATGTAAGGCAGCGCCTCCATCAGATTATTGGCCTTTTCGATCAGATGTTTCATGGTGCCATCCTTGCAGCACAAAAATAAAACTGCCATCCGTAAAGATGGCAGTCTAACTTAAAAAAACCGAAACTTCAAAAAATTATTGCGTCAATCGGCTATGAATTCAACAAACCGGCGACTGCTGCAAGCGCATCAACGATCTTTTCCGGCTGTGAACCTCCGGCTTGGGCAAATTCCGGCTTTCCGCCGCCGCTGCCTCCCACTATCGGGGCCAACTGCTTGACAAGATCACCCGCCTTGATGGATGTACTCAAACCCTTGGTGACCGCCACCAGCAGGTTGGCCTTGCCGCCAATCTCAGCACCCAGTACCACCACACCTTCACCGATACGGTCTTTGAGTGTATCACATAGGTCACGCAGCGCCTTGACGTCTGCGGACTGCACCTGTACAGCCAACAGCCTGACACCGTTCACCTCCACCACCCGGGAAAGCAGGTCACCGGAGGCAGCCGCATTCAGCTTGGACTGCAACGACTCGATCTCCTTCTGCAGCTCCTTCTGCCGCACCATCAGCTTTTCCAGTCTGTCCAGCGGGCTGGCGCCTTCAGCCTTGAGCATGACAGCCATGGCCCGCATCTCGTCTTCCAGGTGGTTGACGAATTCCAGCGCCCCGCAGCCGGTCTGGGCCTCGATACGGCGGACACCGGCAGCAATGCCGGACTCGGAAAGAATTTTGAACAAACCGATGTCACCAGCGGCCCGGACGTGGGTGCCACCGCACAGCTCCATACTGATGTCCCCCACTCTGACTACACGCACCCTGTCACCATACTTTTCATCGAACAGGGCAGTTGCCCCGGCCTCGACCGCCTCATTAACAGCCATCTCCCTGACAATGACCCCGTCGTTTGCCATGATAAAACCATTTACCAGTTCTTCCACTCTGCGCAGCTCTTCCTGTGTCATGGCAGAGAAGTGGGTGAAATCAAAACGGAGACGATCGGCAGAGACAAGCGATCCGGACTGTTTGACATGGTCACCCAGCACCGCACGCAAGGCCGCCTGCAACAGATGGGTTGCCGTATGATTCCTGGCTGTTGCGGCACGCTCGGGACAGCCCACCTTCAAGTCCGCCATATCACCCTTATGGATTGTGCCAGACTTGACCACGCCATGATGCACGATCAGATCGGTATAGGGCCGGCCGGCAGCAACAACATCCAGATGGGCATGACCGGTCGAAATGGTGCCACAGTCGCCCTTCTGCCCGCCGGATTCGCCATAAAAAGGCGTGGTTTCGGTAATCACGTCCACCATATCACCCACCCGGGCCTGATCAACCTCCGCGCCGTTCATAATGATGGCGCTGATGCGGGCATAGGCGGTCTGGTCTTCATAGCCCACAAACGCACTGCGCAGACCGGACGAGTATAATTCCTTGTAGACCGTGGCAATGCCCTCTTCCCCGGAGCCTTTCCAGTGTTCGCGGGCCTGCTCGCGTTGACGCTCCATGCAGGTTTCAAAACCGGCCTCGTCGATGTCAAACCCCTCACCTGACACGATATCCGCGGTCAAATCGATGGGGAAACCATAGGTATCATAAAGTTTGAACAACACCTCACCGGGGATCACTGTTTTTCCAGCCGCACGCAGAGCAGCAACCTCATCGTTAAGAATCGCCAGACCGCGATCAAGGGTTTCGGCAAAGCGCTGCTCCTCGGCCAGCACCACCTTTTTAATATAATCCTGGCGCTCTGCCAGTTCCGGATAGGCTTCGGCCATCATGTCGCGCACCGCATCGACCATGTGACACAGCATCGGTTCAGCAAAACCGAGCATCTTGGCATGGCGGGCGGCACGGCGCATGATCCGGCGCAGCACATAGCCGCGCCCCTCGTTGCTGGGCAGGGCACCGTCACAGATCAGGAAAGTGACGGCTCGCGAGTGGTCAGCAATCACCCGCATGGAGACATCGTCCTTTTCATTCTCGCCATAGCGTTTTCCGGACAACCGTTCCACATGCCTGATAATACCCAGCAGCAGATCCGTATCATAATTGGAGTGCACCCCCTGAATCACTGCCGATATGCGCTCCAACCCCATACCGGTATCCACAGAGGGCCGGGGCAGCGGGGTCAGTACACCCTCTGCCGAACGGTCAAACTGCATGAAAACATTATTCCAGATTTCCATATAGCGGTCGCAGTCACAACCGACAGTGCACTCCGGACGACCACAGCCAACCTGGGGCCCCTGGTCGTAGAAGATTTCAGAGCAGGGACCGCAGGGGCCGGTATCGCCCATGGACCAGAAGTTATCCTTTTCGCCGAAACGGAAGATCCTCTCCCGCGGAACACCTTCCTGTTCATGCCAGATGTCGGCTGCTTCATCGTCATCGGTATAGACAGAAACGTACAGGCGGCTTTTGTCCAGTCCCATCTCTTTGGTCAAAAATTCCCAGGCAAAGGCGATCGCCTCTTTTTTGAAATAGTCACCAAAGGAAAAATTACCCAGCATCTCGAAGAAGGTGTGATGACGGGCCGTGCGCCCGACATTTTCCAGATCATTGTGCTTGCCGCCGGCACGCACACATTTTTGAGAACTGCATGCCCTTACGTAGTCACGCTTCTCCAGTCCGAGAAAGCAATCCTTGAACTGGTTCATGCCGGCATTGGCAAACATCAGCGTCGGATCGTTCTTGGGGATAATGCCTGAACTGGGTACAATCGTATGCCCCCGTTCCTCAAAGAATTTCAGAAATCTTGTGCGTATTTCTCTGCCTGTCATGGACTACCCTTTTCTGTAATTTATTTTTTCCTGACATGCTGCGGACTGGCATGGTCCGTAGATACCCAGGTTTCGGTAAAATTCCCATTCTCATCGATCTTGTTCACATATCTTTTAACCATGCCGGTTGCGGTATCGATCACAAACACCGCACTGACATTTGCAGTTTGCTGCCTTTTCAGGTCATAGCTGGTGTATTCACCCTGAAACAACTGATAGCGGCCGGCCGCCGGCCGGATGGCGGTTTTTTGTTTTGCAGCGGCGTCGGCGATGCCCGCCACGTTAATGATGCAAAAAGCACAGAACAATCCAGCACACAGCCTGTTCATGACACCCTCCCCTTCGTCTATTCAAGCACGATTGTCTGTGAAGCCTCGCTTTCAAGGCCGCTTTCGTCAACAGCCGTCACAAACAGCTCCAGGCGGCCCTTATCCCCGCCGGCCTGCCAGGTTGTCTGCCCAACTGTGGCCAGCTTTTCCGCAACACCCAGAAAACCTTTCCGGTAGATGACATACGATCGTACTTCCTTTTCACTGCCTGGCTGCCAGGAGATAATCCGTTTGGCCGCGTCCATAACGCGCAGCCCGGACACCCGGGCAGGCAATGGCTTTGTCCGGGCTGACACTGGCGCACTCAGGGGACTGGTCAGACCATCCCGGTCCATCGCCTGCAACCTGTATGAAACCTCGGCTCCATCCGGCAGACCGCTGTCCAGAAAACTGTTGCCGGTCGTATCATGCACGTGCTCGAAATCCTGATCGCCTGAACGTTTGCGATAAATCGAGTAATGCTTGATATCAGCTTCCGGATTCTTGTCCCAATTCAGGCGCACCCTTTTCTGTTCGCCCGAGACCGCTTTCAGATTGGACGGTACAGCCGGCACTGGCTTGGTGACAGCGGAAACGGTTTCGCTGAACCTGCTCACGGCATTGCCGGAATTTTGCACGGCAATCCGGTAATGATAGGTCGCCCTGTCGGCAAGCGGTGTCCGGTCACCCAGATATTCCGAGCTGTCGCCTGGAATTTCGGCAATCCGCTCATAACCATCGTTCCGGCCGCCCGCAGAACGATAGATCAGCACCTGTCTGATCTCGTCCTCTGCTGCTGCAGCCGATTGCCACTTCAGCATCACCCGGCGCGGCAGGCCGCCCACAGCGGCCAGATTGCGGGGGGCGGGCGGAATATTTCTGGTAACCGCCCTGACCGGCGCGGAAGGATCGGTTTCCACCCCTCCCGGGCCAAGGGCACTGATGCGATACCAGTACTCTGCCCCATCTGCCAGTTTCTGGGCTAAAAATGTGGTGCTGTCAAGGCTGTCAATGCGAACCAGCCGCGCATATTTACCATCACTGCTGTCAGACTGGTACAGCACATATCCTTCCGCAGCACCGGCATACCGCTGCCAGGAAAGCGGTACCTGCCGGATTTTGGCACTTATACCCTTGAGTCCTTGCGGTGCGGCAAGCGTGGTATCACAAAGCCGGCTGGAGTTATCACTCTCGGCATTGTCGGCATTAAAGGAGGTCACCACATAACAGTACTTTTGCCCATCGGCAAGTCCTGCATCATTGAACTGCAGTGCATCCAGCGTCAGGCGTGCTATCGGCTTCAAAGCGCCATGCTCGCCCTGGCCGCGATAAACCCTGAAACCGGCCGGCACCATGCGTGAATCCGATCCGGCACAATGGCGCGGTCGCCAGGCCAGCCGCCCGGATTTGATGCCCGTTGTCACATTCATCAGGATCGGGGCCAGCGGCGCAATCGCGGTGGCCCCCCTGACCGGCGCCGTCATATCACAGGCCCGGCCATCCAGAGAAACGGCCGCTACCTTATAATAGAAGACCTCATTCAGGCCCAGATTCTCATCCACATAGGCCGGTGCAACCGTGGTGGCATGCTGATGATAGGGGCCGTTAATATTGGCAGAACGGTAGATATTGAAACCGGCAACAGACTTTGCATCGGAATAATCCCACACCAGCCTGACGCTGTTGGGGGTGCCGCTGGCCGACAGATTTGCCGGTGCCTTGCCGTTGATCTTAATCGCCTTGGCAGTCGAAACAGCAACTCGATCCGTATTTCTGACCCAGTCAACCACCCGGGCCGACAACTCCGCCATCACACGGGAGAAGTCATTTTCGGAGATGCGCAGCCTTTCCTGCAGCGCCAGCCTTCCACTGCGCACATTCAGCAGATTGGCATGCAGCTCCACGCCCGGCCCGGCCGAACCGACCGAACCATAGATAATGTAGTCCACCCCGGCCTTTCGACCGATCCTGAGCAGCCCATCCTGCGTCAGATTGTCCAGCCGCAGCCCCTCCATCTCCAGATAGTGCTCGGTTTTCTTCCGTTCAACTACCTCGAAGGCATTGCTGCGATCAATATTGTTCAGCATGGTCACAGATATGCTTTCCGTAAAGGCCATGGCCTGCAGGCTGGTAGCCATGAACGGCACACAGGCGATTTTAGGCCTGAAACCGGAGACATCCGCATATGCGGCCACCGCAGAAAAAACTGCTGCCATGGTCCAGACCATGATTCTTGCCATCATCGAAATACTCCGCAAAGTTTGTGTGTGGGCCAGCATATCTGACACCTGCTAGCCGGGATAGTTTTCCTGCTGTTTCAATAGCAGGTCGATTTCACGCCGCGCCTTTTCCGTAACCGGAGATTTGAGGTTTTTTACCTCTTCCGATACAATCGCATCCACATACCTCTCGACAGCCATCAGCGGCTCGCCCTTTTTCTTGAGCACATCGCCACTGTTCAGGTAACCCTCCTGCAGATTTTGAAATCTGGAAAGCACCTGATGACCCAGGTTGGAGATCGACTCATCAACTGCCTTCTCAAGCAGATCGGCATCCGAAGGCAGTTCAAGCCGCTTGTAGGGAATACCGGCCACATCGACGCCCTCCGAGTATGTGCCGATCGCCTCTTTCTTGCTCTTCAGCGTCCTGGTAATCACAACCTCACCCGACTCGACATCAATCACCCGGAATGAAATGGTAACATTGGCATTCTTGCGGTGTGTGGCCACCTTGTACCTGATCGTCTCGGTCCTGTCCTTTTCAATGAAAGCAGGCGGCGCATGGCGGCGATCCTCCTCTGTTGGCTGTGGATTGGCCGCCATCCAGACGTTGTACTGAGGGTTGGGCATCTTATCGATGCCGACCTTGGCAACAACGGTCTTATGCCCCTCCTCCACATTTTTTTCTACGGCATACTGAAGCAGACTGCCAAAGATAAAGACATCGGTACCCTTGAGTTTGCCTGATTTCTTGGCTGACTCGATATCGTAAAGGCCGGCCTGGCCCATTTCGATCTCCTTGATCAGTGTACCCAGCACATCGCGGGCCAGGATCTTGACGTCGCGGCTGGCATTGCGGGTCATATAGGAAAGCAGGCTGTCGGTCACAAGACGACCGGCATCGGCATTGCTGGCCGGCGCGCTGAAATCCATGATAGCGATCTTTTTGACAACCTTTTGCCTGACCTTGTCTTTCAGCCCCTGCATCTTATGCTGCAGTTGCTTGCCGGGGTGGACTAACTGGCTGACACAATCTGCCAGAAAAAGCGCCTGCCCCACATTGCCCGCCGCTTCAAGTTCTTCAACCCTTACGGTCACATCAGCAACAACACGGCTGCGAAGCTTGCTGTATTCCGCTGTTTTGGAGGCCGCAGGGCTGAAGTCATACACACCCTTCAAGCCGACACAGGCACTGTAAACCGCCTTTTTATCCAGATCAGTGCTGGCCCTGTCAATCAGCTTCCTGACCACATCCGCAGACAGCCGGTTGATCCGATCCACATCGGCCTTGCCCGGCTGCATCGCCTGGGCACGCTTGAGGTAGATCCGCATCCGGTCCCAACGGTTTTCCCGGGCAAGCTGCTCGGCCTTTTTGAGATTGCCCGCCACCGTATTGGCATAGCGGGCCTCCTTCAATACAGCGGCAACCTGGCTGTTGGCAGGTTGAAGCATCAGCGCCGATTCCAGGTGCCTGATCTGTCCGTCCAGATCGTCATCAGCCCGGCAGTGCTCCGCCTGGTTGAGATAGAAGGCCATGGCATGACTTTCAACTATCGGTATCCTGGTCGCCACATCCATATAGTTGGGGTAGTAGGAGCGCACATCCCTGAAACCGTGTAACGCACCCACCCAATCCTTGGATTCCTGGGCCCTGACCGCCTGCCCATAGGCTGTTTCCGCCTTCTTCACCATTGCATCCATCTGTGCCTTCAGTGCCTCAGACATACTGCGGGCGTCTGCACTGGACGGGTCGTACTTGAGGGCTCTGTTGACATACTCCTGCGCCTTGCGCAAATCCTCATACTTCTGAGGTGTTGCGGCCATCAGCTGCCGGGCCGTTTCCAGCAGACGCTTTGACAGCCGCCCCCGCACCATATCAGCCGCAGCCTTGAACTCGGTATTACCCGCATCCTTGGCCAGCGCCTCCTCGTACATCGGCAGAGCATCCTCAAGACGCTGCTGCCTTTCCAGTTCCCTGCCGATATCAAAGCTCTCCTTGCCCGGCGATGCACAACCAGCCATCATCAGCGTGCAAAGACCCAAAAGCACTGTTTTTCGTATATGCATGGCAAGCCCCCTATCTATCTGATCATTTTCAGTTTAAGTGTGTTTCCCGTGTACGACAGCACCCTGAACCGAAAACCGTTCAGGCGCGCAGACATGAGCTCGTCGGTAAGCTCCTTCACCGGGCAGGTGATTTCGGCATCCAGCATGAGTGTTCCGTTGCGGAAGCCCCGCTCCACCGTATCCTCCACATGCACAAGCTGCTGGCGCATAAGCCCGCGCAGTCTCGCTATATCATTGTAGGCAATTCCGCTGATCGAAATTCTGGCGGTTCTTGTACCGGCCACCTTGCGGCTCCACTTGGATACAATCTGGCGGTTAAGCTGTTCGGCCAGTTCTCGGGCAGCATTGCCCAGTGCCTCGGAACCGCCCGCTGTCGGATTCACGTGAGCCACTGTGCTCCTGGCCGAGTATGACGCGACCAGTTGGCCGGTATCGGCATCAACGACCCGGGCCGTTATGGTTGCCTGAGAACTGCGCATATTCGTGCCGCTAATGGCAGATGCGCCTGCCTTGGCTACGGCCTGTCCGATGATGACCACTTCCGCCCCGCCGCCAACAGCCACCTGCAGGGCGGCCTCAACCGGAACACTGCCGCTGCTGATCAGCCGTTCCCGTGCAGCAATGGCAACCAGCGTCTCCCGATCCACCAGATTATAACCTTTACGTCCAAAGACATCATGAATCACCGATTCGGCAATACCGGCGCTGACTGCAGCGCTGCTCAATGAACCAACCGGCCCGTCATTGCCGATGTTCTGCTCCGTCATGACCACGGCGATACGCGGCTTACCCAGCTTGCGCATCAGCATGCCGATATCGTCCAGCCCCTTCTCCAGACGCACGGTCGATACGGTTGCATTTATGCTTACCCGACAGCTGTCAGCATCGAACGCCTCGCCGGTAATCCGGTATGTCTTGATGAAGCCGGAGCTTTTTGAAAGGATATTATCGTTAAGCAGCTGGGAATTCTCAACCGCTGTCTTCGAATCCACCATCACGCCCACGACCTGCTCAATGGCGCGCCTGAAGGCATTGTTCAGGGCCGCCTCCCGTGCCGCATCCTTCCTGCCGCCAGCGATGGAGGCAAACCCCTCCACATCAACCGTAACCGGAGCGCTGATGGCGCCGCATACGGGCAAAACAGACAGCAGCATTAGCACCATGGCCACAAAGAAACGCATTTGCACAGACTTCATGGGTCTATCCCCTAAACCGTATAACAATTGGATTTGTTTGGTACTGAAAATGCCCGTCCGGCATCCGCAATGATGCCCATGGCTTTATTCAACGCCCGTCCTGCGCAGGACCGCCCAAATTGTAGTCAGGCTGAACCCCTTGCGCTGCAGAAAACCCAGCACGCGGCGTTTTTCCCGTTCATCCGCCTCTGGAAAACTGAAGCCAGGGAAACGCCTGTCAATCACAACCCGAATCTGCTGAAGCTGGTCACACTCCAGACTGCCGGCAGAAGAGAGCTCGGCAATGATTTCAGCAGATATGCCCCTGCGGCGCAGTTCCAGTTTCAGCCGCTGTCCGAAGTAGCGGTTTGAAGCCTGGGCCGCCTCGGCAAAACGCTCTGCGTAACGGCGGTCATCCAGCCAGCGTTCCTGCTCCAATCGGCAAATCACCGCCTGAACATCATCCTCGGCAAACCCCTTGCGGATCAATTTTCCGGCCATCCCGGACACGGTATAGTCACGGGCAGCCAAAAGACGCAAGGCATACAGCCAGGCCTGCTGCGCCGGAGGCGCGTCAGAATTTCTCGATTTCAAACGACTCCGCCTCGGCTGGTTTTTCTTCCTTGGTCTCGAAACCGTCCCAGGAGGCATCCGATGTGGAGGAAATGCCCGAAACCTTGAGGGCAAAGTCATCCGGATTGGAACTCTGGCGCAAGGCCTCCTCGTAGGTAATCATGCTGCTGGTGTAAAGCTTCATCAGCGACTGGTCGAAGGTCTGCATGCCGTAGCTGACAAAGCCCTGTGAAATGGCATCGTTGAGGGTCTTGGTCTTGTCCTTGTCGTCAATACATTCACGCACGCGTGCCGTACCAAGCATAACCTCCACCGCCGGGACACGTCCCTTGCCGTCGGCCCTTGGCACCAGACGCTGTGATATGACACCCTTGATGATACTGGCCAGCTGGATACGCACCTGGCGCTGATGATAGGGGGGGAAAACACTGATGATGCGGTTGATAGTTTCAGCAGCATCCATGGTATGCAGGGTCGACATGACCAGATGGCCGGTTTCGGCGGCAGTCATGGCGGTTTCAATGGTTTCATAGTCGCGCATCTCGCCGACTAGAATAACGTCCGGATCCTGCCGTAGCGCCCCTTTAAGGGCGCCGGCGAAGGTCGGGGTATCGGTGCCGACCTCGCGCTGACTGATAATGCTCTTGTTGTCGCGATGCAGAAACTCCACCGGGTCCTCAATCGTGATGATGTTGCAGGTCCGGCTGTTGTTGATGCAGTCAATCATGGCGGCCAGCGTGCTGGATTTGCCCGATCCGGTCGTGCCGGTCACCAGGATCAGGCCGCGTTCCTCGGAACAGAGCTTGCGGATGATCGGCGGCAGATTGAGCCCCTCCAGGCTCGGGATGCTGAAGGAAATGGCACGGAAGACCATGGCCACGGTGCCACGCTGCTTGAACACGCTGACCCTGAACCGCCCCAGACCAGGCACGGCATAGGCCAGATCCACCTCCGAGTTCTCCTCGAATATGCGCCGCTGGCGGTCGTTCATCATGGACTGGGCCATGGAACCAACAATATCAGGTGAAAGCCGGGGGGCATTGGGGATCGGGTGCAACCGGCCATCGATGCGCACGATCGGCGGCAAGCCGGTCTTGATGTGCACATCGGAACCTTTGGCCTTTACTGCTATGGTCA
>Ga0116183_1000999_pt1 | contig 32966 bp, 26 predicted proteins | sample AD_UKC078_MetaG_FD_89753 | JGI IMG/M metagenome (GOLD analysis project Ga0116183, IMG submission 89753) | Active sludge microbial communities of municipal wastewater-treating anaerobic digesters from USA - AD_UKC078_MetaG | ecosystem: Engineered > Bioreactor > Anaerobic > Digestate | place: USA...
CGAGGTGGATTTCCTGTTGCAAACAACCGCAGGAGTGGTGCCGGTCGAGGCCAAGTCCGGCACGGCCGGCAAGCTCCGGTCGCTGCATGAGTATCTTTCGCGCTATCCCGCGCCGCTGGCGGTGCGTGTCTATGGCGGGATGTACGAGGAACACCCGGTTCAGGTTGGCGAGAAGACATGCCGCCTGGTCAATGTGCCGTATTATGCAACAGGGCTGCTGCACCGCTATATCGCCCAAGCCGAATCCACTCCAGAACATGGCGCATGACCTCCGCACACCCCTGTCACGAACCGATTACCAATTTTTGTTTACGAAAAGAAACGATACTGTTATCTTTTGTGTATGAAATTTGAGGAACCGGCGGAGCCCCTTCATACCACGCAGAAAGATCCTTTCCATCTCGCTGATTCCTACGCCAGGATACTGGCTGCTCCGCTGTCCGCCGTTCTCGAGCCCGGCACCCCCTACCGTTCCGGCTTCCACTGGACCGAGCGCCACCTGCAGTGCCTCTGGTACGACGAACGCTACCGTCCACCCAGTTTCCCGTTGCCCGGCGGCGAAACCGCAACCGTGCTGGAACCCGGCGAATGGAATCTGGAGGCCGGCCCCGATTTTCTGAACGCCACGCTCCTGATCCACCCGGGAGCGCGCCGCATCCGCGGCGATGTCGAAGTGCATGTCCGTCCCTCCGATTGGGACGCGCACCGCCACAGTGCTGACCCCGCGTACGCGAACGTCATCGCGCATGTCACCTGGTTCGAGGGACCGGCATCCGGCTCCCTGCCAGCAGGGGCCATCCCCCTCTCCCTCGTCGCAGCCGTGACGGCGCGCCCCGACCTCTCGCTGGATGATATCGACATCAAAGCTTACCCGCACGCCGCGTTGCCGGAAACGCCGCGCCCCTGTGAAATTTTGATGCGGAACCAACCGGAACGGGTCAGAGCCCTGCTTGTCTCAGCCGGGCAGTACCGCCTGCGCGTCAAAGCGGAACGGTTACGCGCCCGCTTGGAACAGAGTGGTGACCGCACACAGGTGGTATACGAGGAAATCATGGCGGCCCTCGGGTACAAACACAACCAAGCGCCGTTCCGTGCGGTCGCCCGCCTCCTGCCCGTGGCCGCGCTCAGTGCTCCGCGCGAATCGGCTTTCGCGCGTTTGCTTGGCACCGCGCGCCTTCTCCCCCAACCGGATGTCGCTCCGGACGAGGAGGGCCGCCGCGTCATCCGCCGTCTCTGGGACCTGTGGTGGCGGCAGGAGGGGCCCGTGCTGCCGGATTCGATCTCTTGGCGTCACCACAATGTGCGGCCGCAAAACGCGCCGGTCCGTCGCCTCGCGGCAGCAGCGGGACTCTTTAGCGGCATCACCACCGTGCTGCACGATCTCGACCGCCTGCCGCGCGAGGAGGGAGCGCGCTGGTTTGCCCAAGCGACCGGACAGATGGCCGCACGCGCCCAATGGACCTTCTGGGATCAACGTCTCACCTTCGCTTCGGTGCCCACGCCCGAGTATCCGGTCGCGTTGCTGGGCGCCTCCCGCGCATCCGCCCTTCTCGCCAACATCGTGCTGCCATTGTACGCGGCGGAGGGTACGCTGCCGCCGGATCTCCTCGAGCACATGCCCTCCGAGGACCTCTCGTCTTCCATGCGGCTCGCGGCACTTTACCTGCTCGGACGCGACCATAATCCCGCCCTGTATGCCGGCAACGGTCTGCTGCAGCAGGGTTTATTGCAGATCCACCACGATTTCTGCCTGATGGCCCGTCCCGGATGCGAAGCCTGTGCCCTGTGTGCTGTATTGCGGAATCTTTCCTCGGAAAGTCCCGATCCGCTTCGATGAAACAAGGAGGTTTGCGTCCCATAGCTATTGCCGCCTCCCCAACAGGCGGAGTTCTGTTTTCCTCGCGTAATGAATTTGCTTGTTTCATTTTGATACGCGGCATTGACTTCCGACGGCGGGATTATTAAGCTATAGATCAATTTTCCATTAAAGGTGCGTGATATGGCTTGCCTAATAGTGATGGACGGCCCGTTGAAAGGGCAACGCGTAACGTTGGACCAGCCGGTGACTCGAGTCGGACGCAGGGAAGGGAACGACTGGGTGTTGCCAGACGGCTCGGTATCCGGAACGCACTGTGAGATCGAAAAACGGGAAGACGGTTTTCTCGTTCGAGATTTGGGTTCCACCAACGGCACCAAAGTCAACAACGAAACGGTCAAAGAAGCGCCGTTGTTCCGCAATGACATCATTCTGATGGGTGAGATCCCTGTGATGATTGAAGGCGAGGATGTGCCGCAGGGTAACAAAGCGGAACCCATTACGATTCCCCGCACCACGATCGTCATTCAGCAAAACCGCCCCATCGAGCCTCCGCCCAAGGAGTTCGCCCGGAGATCAAACTCCAACGCCATCTGGATCGCCCTGATCGTCCTGCTGTTGCTGGTCATCGGCGGGATGCTGTATCTTTTCTTCACCGGCTCGTCGGTGTCGACGCAATGATCCTCAGCATAGCCACGCCGCACCCCGTTCCCGTTCCATCGGCACCACACGATGATCCTCGATGCCGTTTGCCGTATGAATGCGGACTGTGACGCGGGAGCGTCCCTGATGGTCGCCATACGCCGCACACAAGGCCGCCGCTGTCATCCGGTCGTTCGTGTCGTCCGCGCCCAGCGGGATCAACACCGTCGGACCGGGAATATCCACCGTGTGTAGCCAGAGGTCGTCAGGCTGAACGATCTTCTGCAACAGGGCGTTTTCCCGTGCATCGCGTCCCATCACACATTTTTTCGCGCTTCCCGGCAGCCGGAAATGGCGCCCGATCGTCAATAAGCGTACCAAACGCTCGTCGTCCAGCCCCTCCCGTTTTTGGAGATCCGTCAGTTTACGGCAGAACCCCTTCTCCGTGAGCAGACACCCGCCCGCAGGTGCGGGATACTCCTTGAGTCCATAACGCGCGGCCAGTTCCATCTGCGGTTTGCGCGACCGGCCGTTCAAACCCAGCAGGCGGGTCCGGTCCACAAGCCCCAATGTTTCCGGCAGCGTCGGTTCCAGCAGCAGCGCACTCAACGGCCTCAACAACCGCCCGTCCAAAGCGGCATCCCGTTCGACCACGGCGAGCGAGTGCCGGGTCTGGGACAGGGGACGCTGGTTCAGCACCTCCCCCGTAGCCACGAAATCAAACCCGTTCCGCGTCATCCACTCCCCGGCGCGCTGGATCATCCGCGCATGGCAGTCGATGCAGGGGTTGAGCGCACCGCCGAATCCGTGACGGGGATGCTGAACCAGTTCCAAAATATCGGCGGTGAAGGGAATCTCATGCAGTGTCAGGTTCAGTTTCGCGGCACTCCGCTGCGCGCCCTCGATCCGGAAAAAGGGGCTTTCGAAAACCACCCCCTCCACGTGCACCCCCTGCTCGCGCAACACGCACACGGCAAGTTGACTGTCGAGTCCGCCCGAAAACAGACAGACTCCGCGGCCTTTCGCGGCATCCGCATGCACGGCCTGCCCGATTCCGTCATCCTTACACATTGAGGTTCACGCTTTTCAGGAAGAGTTTCCGGAGCAGACTCTGTTCCGCCACGAACCCGTGGTCGATCAACAGGCACAGGACGCTTACGGCCAGACAGGCGATCAGCACACCCAGAGCGTTTGCCACCAGAAAACGGCGCCGGTCCATACCCAATAGAAACGCGCCAAACGCGCCGGTGTATGCGCCGGTTCCGGGAAGCGGGACTCCGATAAAAATGGCTAACCCCCACTCGCCGTAACGTTCGACATACGGATGCAGCTTTTGGCGGGTGCGCTCAAAACGGGGCCAGACCACACGTTCAAACCACGCCCAGCGCCGGAACATCTGCACCACGGGACCCATCAGCCAGAAGGTCAACACCCCCACCAGAATGTTCGAGAGCAGACAAATGGTCAGAGCAACCGGCAACCCCATGCACTGCCGTATCCCCGTATGAAAAAACGCCAGCGGAATCGACGCGCGCGCTTCCAATCCCGGAACAAACGTGCACACCGTCAAAACCGCCGCCATTCCGAACCAGCCCATCCTATAACACCCTTTCCTTCCGCCCGGCATTGGGCTAAACTATTCTCTTTCAAAAGGAAGGAGCATAAACGATGGCCTTTCGCCTGTCCACCCTGAACCTGACCGGACTGTTCGGCGTGTGCGCGTTCACCTGCCTGCACGCGCAACTGACTGCCATGCCGATCCGTCAGCCGGGTGCGACACTCGACACCTCGATCCGGAATGAGGCCGACCGGGCCGCGGACCAGGCTGCAGCATGGCTGATCTCGCGGCAACGGCCCGACGGGTCCTGGGGCATCTCCAACCGCACGGTGCGGAGCACGGCACTCGCGCTGCTCGCGCTCCAGACTTCCCCGCGACTGACCGTCTCCCGTTCTGATGCCTGTGTGCGCGCCGCGCTTTATCTGGATCGCACGTCACGCCTGCCCCTGCCGGACCTCGAAACCCACGCCTGGCGTCTTCTGGCCCTCGCGGCCGCCCTGCCGCACGACGACCCGGAGCGCACGTCGTGTCTCCAACGCCTCGCACACCAGACGGTGCCCATCCTGGCTGATGCGGCGGAGTCTCCGCGCCGCTTCTGGAGCGAGGCCATGTCCGCAGCCGGTCTGACCAACAGCACCCCCGCCGCATACCCGGACGATTCCGCGCGGCTCGCGTGTCTGGCGAACCGCTGGCCCCCGGAAGACACGCCCGATCACGCCGTTCTCTGGCGGTGCGCGCGCCTGGTCAACCGTGCGGGGAAAGGCCAACTGGTACGCGGCGAGTCGGTCCTGGACTGGCGCAAAGATCTCGCCGTGCGCCTGATCCGCACCCAACGCCGCGCGCCGGAAGCGGGCGGATATTGGGCCGCCTCCTCCACGCACGACGCTTGTGAGGAGACCGCTTTCGGAATGCTGATTCTGCTGGAACTCTAACCCTCTTCATCTCCGAGAACCCGGAATATGAAACTCATCCGTTTTCTCACTCCCTCCTCTCCCACCCCCCTCACCGGCATCCTTCACGAAGACGGTTCAGCCGAACCGATCGAAGGCGACCTCTTCGCAACATGGGAGCCTACCGGACGCCGCATCGAAATCACCTCCCTGCTCGCGCCGGTCCGCCCGCCGCTCATTTTGGCGATCGGGCTGAACTTCCGGGCGCATGCCGCAGAAACGGGACAGCCGATTCCCGATTTTCCGGTGCTGTTCATGAAAAGTCCCCAAGCCGTGCTGGATCCCGGCGCACCGATCCGGATTCCCACGCGGCTTCCCAGCACTCAGGTGGATTACGAAGCCGAACTGGTGGTCATCATCGGACGAACCTGTACCAACGCAACGCATGAAAACGCGCTGTCGTATGTATTGGGGTATACGTGCGGTAATGACGTGACCGCACGGGACTGGCAGAAAAGTTTCGGCGGCAGCCAATGGTGCCGCAGCAAATCCTTTGACACCTTCGCACCGCTGGGCCCCTGTCTCGTTACGCGCGAGGAGATCCCCGACCCGCAAAATCTGGAGGTGCGGGCGATCGTCAACGGCGAAACACGTCAGCAGGCCAACACCTCAGACCACATTTTCAGCGTGACGGATCTGATCGTGTTTCTAAGCGGCAGCACAACCCTGCCCGCAGGCACGGCACTCTTCACCGGCACGCCATCCGGAGCGGGATTCGCGTGCACGCCGCCCCGCTATCTCGCGCCCGGCGATACCGTGACCATCGATATCCGCGGCATCGGCGAACTCACCAATCCCGTAGTGCGCGAAGCGTGAGCCGATAACCTGCTCGTCCGGGCAAGCAGACGCTTACTTACCGGCGGCACGGTTTCGGCGGTCCGGCTCCGCGCCTATGGTGCGTAACTGTGGACGTCCCGCCATACCGGCAGGGACTGTCTTCACTCAGACCAACAAAGCGGTGGCGGCGACAGAATCCCGCCGCCTCACTACTGAACCCAAAAGGAGCAATTGAACGGGTAGAATTCCAGCAAAGCCCCGTAAACACTGGGTTTTACGGTGCGCCCGACGCTCTTTTTGAACTCTTCGTCCCAGCCCTTCGTCGCAAGCGCAATCGACGGAGTTTTGGAGACCGGTGCGTATGCGGGACTAAGGCGTCCGTCGTCGCGGGTCGAATGTCGCGGGTCGCGGGTCGACGTTCCCGATACCGATAGCGATACCGATCCCGATAGCGATCCCGATTTGGATGAAACCTTGAAACCAAAGAGAGTTGAAGGTTCAACTGCTCTTTTTAGGCTGAAGTCAGGTCGCGGGCTTGACCTGCTCTAAAACCGATTCGCTCCATTCGCGGGCCGCCAACCGGAGCGCGCGGCCGCGGTGTGAAATCCGGTTCTTTGTGACACTGTCCAGTTCGGCAAAGGTGAGCGCATACCCGTCCGGCACGAACAGCGGGTCATAGCCGAACCCGTTGACACCGCGCTCTGACTCCACGATGCGGCCGGCACAACATCCCTCCACAGTCCACTCCCGCCCGTCCGGTGCGCACAGCGCGATGACGCAGCGGAATCGGGCGCGCCGGTCCGTAACGCCAGCCAGTTCCCGCAACAGCTTGGCATTGTTGGCGCGGGAGTCACAGGATTCACCGGCATAGCGTGCTGAAAAGACACCCGGCGCCTGTTGAAGCGCAGCCACCTCCAGACCGGAATCGTCCGCCAGCGTCCACAAGCCCGAGACCTGGCAGACCTCACGCGCTTTTTTCAGCGCATTGCCCTCAAACGTGGCCGCATCCTCAACCACCTCGTCCGGCATACCGGGCACCTCATCCAACGCTACCCACTCCCATGAGGGAACAGACAGAATCGCGCGGATCTCCTGAAGTTTATGATGGTTCCGTGTTGCGATCACCCCTTTCATCGTCTTCCCCCTTCATCTGCCCGCAAGGGCCTGAACCGTGATCTGTTCCCAGCCGGGCAACCCGAGCAGGTGTTCGAGCACCGCAGCACAGGCGAACGCGTCAAACAACGCGTCATGCGCGTCACGGTCGGGACACAGTTCCCGGACCCGTCCGGAAAGCCCGAGGGCATCGACCACATCGGCCAAGGCCTTTGATCTCAGCGACGGATATGCCCAGCGCACCAGCACCAAGGTATCCACCCACGGCCCCAACGGGTGCAGCGGCGCAAAGCGCCTCAGCACACTGCGTTCCGTACCGACGTGATGCGCCACCAGCGGCACGCCGGAGATCCTGCCGCTGAGATCCGGCCACACCTCAGCGAGCGCGGGCGCATCACGCAAAACCTCACGCAACATGGCATGCCGACCCGGCGCGCGCGGGTTGAAGGGCCGGTCGCCAATCCGCAACAGGCTCTCATACGCCTCATCCGGACAAACCCGCCCACCGCGCACGCGAACCAGTCCCACCTGCCAAGGCTCGACCGCATACCCCGGCACCGAACCGGTGGTTTCAAAATCCAACACGGTGAAGCAGGCCTTCCGGGCTTCTGTGTACGCGGGCGTCATGCGTCAGCGCATGTTCCCGAGTTCCGCATGAATGCACCCGCACGCGGCGAGCAACACCAGCAGCGCACACGCCACAACACATCCGAACCCGATTGTCCGCATCGTCATCCGCATCCCCTTTCTATTGCTGCAACAAACGCCGCAGATCCTTCACACTCGCATGTTCCGGAAAAACCGTCTCGGCCTCCGCGAGACAGGCCCGCGCACGCGCAAGATCACCCCGTTGTTTCGCGAGATACCCGAGATAAAAAAGCGTACGAACCCAGAGAAGCCGGTCGTTCTCGCCGACCGCACCCTCAGCGGGACGGCAAAGGGGGAGCACTGCGGCGAACCAGGATTCCGCGCGCGCCGCATCGTGCAGGTGTGTAAGCCACATCTCGCCGAGCGAGAAGACGATACCCGCATCCTCGGGGTTACGGCGGTGGCCCTCTTCCAACAGGCGCACGCCCTGCTCGGGGTGACCGGTCATGCGGGCCAGCACATAGGCACCGGTCTGATACGCCTGAGCATTCTGCGGCGAAGCACGGCAGGCGGCCCAGATCCACGGCAGAAGTTCCGTCGCCTGATCGTTGCAAAGATGGCGGTGTTCCTGCACATGGACACGTCCGTTGATCCACGCCCACGGATCACGCCAGCGCACCGCTTCATGCGCATGAGCGTGTTCGGGGCACGACTCCCCGTGTGCGGGATCATGATCCGGAACCGCTCCCTCGACAGAGGTCATGCCGTGCCCGCACGCGACATCGTTCACTCCGCCGTGAAAATACTCGTCGGCTTTGGCCAGCAGCGCCATGCTGAGTTCCTGACGGGCATCGCCCAACACAAGGTGCAGGACATCCTCACCCGGCACCTGCGGCATCGACCCCTCGAAAAACCGGGGAAGACATAAACCGAGCGCGACCGCTCCTCCCGCAGCCAGTAACCCCATGATGATCCAGAAACGTTGACGCATGGCCCTTTTACACTTTCTTCCTGCAAAACAACCATCCTGCCAACCCGAGACAAGCCGCGGCATAACCGATCGCGTACAGCAGCACCACGGCACACACATCCCACCCCACACGCGACCACCCGTGGATCACGCGCTGGCGCAAATCAAAAAACTCCACATGCGGCCCGAGGGCATGCACCAGCATCAGGAACGCCTTGCCGGGATAGGGTTGCGCCGCGATCAAGGACGGCAGGCGCTGCCCGAAAACGAGCATTCCCACAATCAACAACCCGCACAGCGTCAGATTGGCGGAGGGGGTCATCATCAGGGAACCCAGCATCGCGAGTGCCGTCACCACGATCAGAAAGCCGATATGCAGCAGGAAAGCCTGAAACAGCACCACCGGGAACCAGACGCTCTGACGCAGACCGCACAGCACTCCGTACGCCAGATAAAACACCGTCAGTGCCGAAACCGAGGCAGCCAACGCGCCCAGATATTTCCCCAGCACGATCCTGCCACGCGTCACCGGCTTGGCCAACAACGGAAAGATCGTCCGGCTTTCGAATTCGGCGGGGAAGAGGCGCGCCGCCACACCCACCCCGATCACGGCCGAAAACAGCCAGACCAGCAGCAGGGCGATCTCATTCAGATATCTTCCCGCACCAGAGATACCGAACGGCGAAAAGAACGCCAGCGGCAAAAGGAGCACCAGACTGAGCAACCAGACCACGATCAGGTCCTTGCGCCGGTACAAATCCAACAGCGCCACACGCACCAGCGCTCCCGTCTGACGACCGCACATCTTCATGCCGTCTCCTCCCCCCCAAGCATCTTGAGAAAGATACGCTCCAGATTCTGCTGTCCGTCACCCGCCACCTCATGCAGCGCACCGCACCAGACCGTCTGACCGCGCCGGATCATCGCCACCCGGTCACAGATCAACTCCGCCTCCGAGAGTTCATGCGAAGAGAAAAAGATCGTCTTGCCCTGCGCCCGCAACTCCCGGATCAGGTCGCGGAGTTGAATCCTCGCCAGCGGGTCAAGTCCGGTGAACGGTTCATCCAGAATCAACAGATCCGGATCATGCAGCAAAGCCTGAGCGATACCCGCACGCTGCAACATGCCTTTTGAGTAGTGCCGCAACAGGCGTTTTTCAACCCCGGCCAACCCCACCCGCCCGATCAGTTGTTCCGCGCGCGACCGGATGTCGGCCCGGGTCATGCCGCACAACCCGCCATAGAAGTCCAGCAGTTCCCGGATTGTCAGAAAGGGGTAGTAACAGGCGGTTTCCGGCATGTAACCGATCCGTCGCCGGACAGCGCCCGTTCTGGGGTCACCGCCCCAAATCGCGATTTTTCCGGAGTCCGGACGGAAGAAGCCGAGCAGCATTTTGATGGTGGTGGTCTTCCCCGCGCCGTTCGTGCCGAGAAATCCCAGAATCTCGCCCTGCCGGATCGACAGCGTTAGCCCGTCCACGGCACGCACGTCACCGAACGTTTTCGTGACCCCCTCCAGCGTGAGCAGATCCATCGTGTCTCCACTCCGCATGACTTTTTACCTCCCCTTTTCCCGAATCACCTGAGCCTCGAACACAAGGAACGTAGCCCCTTCGCGCCAGGCATTCGACGGCAGACCCGCCTTTCGGGAAAGATGCGTCAGCGTCTCTTCGATCCCCCAACCCTGTTCCGGCGCGACCTGCGGCAGGAACACCGCGCTGTGGCCCTCCTTGCTCAACACCATACCGTGCTTCCCGACAACAATCTCCCGCCAGGATTTCACCGGCTTCGGTGGAGTGAGCATCGAGATTTCAATCTCGATCTCGGCCAGCTCCGTCGCTTCGAGGGGGTTGAAACGTGGATCATGAAACGCCGCGTTCAACGCCTGCTCGCGTACCACCTTCCAGATTTCGCGCCGGGGCACGATCTCGCCGATGCATCCCCGCAAGACGCCGCGTTTGTTCAGCGTCACGAAACCTCCGCGTACCGCAAGCATCCCCTCGGTCAACTTCGGCGGCTCCGCAATGGCCGCACGGCGCTCGCCGTCTCGCAGCGCCCGCGTCAGCGTGTCGCGCGCCAAAGCCAGCAGACGGTCGCAATCCTCACGAGGAATCGGACTGTCCGCCGCAAGCGGTGCCGCGCGCGGCGTGGCCGGCGCCCACTTGCCAGTCACCACCGCCCCCACATAGCTCACCGATTGGCGGGTATCGCCCGTCATCCTGCCGGAGGTGTCATACCCGGTACGCTCCACCTTGGCCTCCTGCGGCAGCATGGCCAACAGCAAGGCGAGCGGATCGCGCCCGCACACCGTGGCGCCCGTCTCACGCAATCGCTCCAAAAACCCCTGCAAGTCCTTTTGCGCGAACAGTTCGAAAATCCCCATATCCAATGTTTCAATGTTGCGGTCCACATCGCGCGTGAAGGGCACATAACCGTAACTCGAACCATAGTGGGTGAAATCGGAACTCGCCACCACCAGCGTTCCTTCGTCCAACAACGGACGCAGAGCCGCCGCCGCGTCGAGCAGGCCGGCCGCATCGAACTGGCCGCAGATCATGCACACGACCGGAAGTTCCTTCGACAGGCACGCCTGAATGAGCGGCAGTTGAATCTGATCGCTGTGCTCCTGCGTATGGGCCTCCGGGACATGCGTCACGAAAGGCAGGGCGCGAAGCCGACGGAGGAACCCGATATCCGCAGACAACTCGCCGAGCGGGGTCGCGAAATGCGTCGCATCCGGCACACTGATCTGATTCCGCATCGCGGTATAATGGCTCGGCCCCATCACCACCACCCGGCTCAGCCGGGACGGGTCAATCCGCATATACACGCCCGCCGCCACACGTCCGGAATAGCGGTATCCCGCATGCGGCACCACCGCCGCGCACACCGATTTTTTACGCACGACCATGATGTCCTTGCAACATGTGGCGATCTCATCCCGCAAGGCCCGCTCACTGTCCTGATACCAACGCCCCGCCAACGGCGAGGCCATCACTTTTTTCGTCATCTCCGCCTCCTCCGGCACCGGGCCGCCACGCTGACACCCCGCGCCCGCGCACAACAACATCGCACAGAAACCAGACAACATGCGTCTCATCCGCATCACCCCGCCCATTTAGCCATCTGACGGATCCGCGAGGCCTGCAACGGCAGAACTCGCGCGCCGCGCCACCGGCATCCACACCCCAGCATCGCGACCGCACCGAACAAGAAGTCCCGACGCGCGTACCGGAGTCGCACTCTTCCCGGCCGCGTCATGACCAGACTCCGTAAGCCGTCCTTCCGCATGCGGGACAAGCCCCCTGCGGCGTCAGACGGTTCTCTGTCACCACATACCGCTGCCGCCGCACCACCGTTTCGCCGCAGCCCGCGCAACGGGTGTTCTCCCCCTCGGGCACCACGGCGTTTCCGACATACACATGCCGGAGTCCCGCAGCGTGCGCACGGTCGCGGGCGTGCAGCAAGGTCTCGATCGGCGTGGGAGGCAACCGCGTCATACGGAAACTCGGGAAGAAACGGGAGAAATGCATGGGGGTCTCCGCGCCGACCCGGTCGCGGATCCACTCGCAGAGCGGATCCAGAAACGCATCGCTGTCATTGAGGGTCGGAATCAGCAGATTGGTGAGTTCGACATGCGTGCCCGCCTCTTTAAACAACAGCACGCTCCGGAGCACCGGCTCCAGTGTGCCATCGCACACGTTGCGGTAAAACTCATCCTGAAAGGCTTTGATGTCCACATTCACGGCGTCCACGAGCGGTGCCAGCGCGCGCAACGGGGCCTCATTGATGTACCCGGCCGTGATCAGCACGTTCCGCAATCCGGCATCCCGCGCAGCCCGGCAGCAGTCGCGGACATACTCGTAACTAACCAGCGGTTCGTTGTAGGTGTAAGCCACATGCGCGCACCCCTGTCTGCGGGCGGTTTCGGGCAACGCCGCGGGCTGGAGGTCATATGCGGGCATCGTCTCGGGATCACCTTGCGACAACTCCGCGTTCTGACAGTTCTTGCAGTGGAAATTGCATCCGACCGTACCCAGCGAAAGAATCGACGCACCCGGAAAAAAATGGAAAAGCGGCTTTTTCTCCATGGGATCAACATGCACGGCGCTCGGACGCCCGTAGGTCACCGCCCGCAAGACGCCGTCCGCATTGATCCGGACACGACACTCCCCGCTATGCCCGGGCGGAATCGCGCACCGCTTCGGACACAGGCCACATCGCACACGCTGTTGGGTCACATCAGCCATCACACACCTTGCTTACGGGATAAAGCATACCCCATCTCCGCGAAAAAGTGAAGCGGTCCCATGAACGTCGACTTGCGACCCGCGACATTCGCCCTGCGACGTCTGGGTTGTTTGGCAAAGGAATGATCTAACTGATCCGTCCGATCCGACGACCCATCAGCGGGCAAGGACGCCCGCGCACCCGCCTCCTGTCTTCTGTCTACGGGATGTCCATACGGACCCGGGTCGGAATCAGCACCGGCAGTGCCGACCCATTAACGTACCACTCCGTTCCCGTAATCGAAAGGGCGGCCCCGATATGCGGACCATATGTGGCGACCGGCAGAATCAAGTGGCAAACCGGTGCCGACTCTTCCCCGGCCCCACGGCGCCCCACCAGACAGAACGGCGTCGAAACAGATCCCACGCCACCCCAATCGAGGATCCCGCGCCGTTCGGCCGGACGTCCCTGCTCCCGTTTCTCATCCAACACGAATGCGCTGAGTTCAGACGGCACGGGGGGACGAAAACGTTCCACAATCGGCGCGGGGGCGGGAAGAGAAACTTCCGGCGCCGCTTCAACAGGCACCTCCCCCTCCGAAGCAGGGCCCCCCGGCACATCCGCGACATCCGACTCCCCCTCCGGTGCGGGGAAGGCCAACGGCTCCACGTTATCGCGCATCATCCAAAAAGACTGTTGCGCGGGAGGCACGATTTTGAGCCAGTCACCGTACGTGCCGCGGACCGTTACGGGCTCCCCCCGGATCAATTGCGCCACAACCGGAAAAGCCTGCCCCGGTCCGGTCCGGATTTGGCTCTTGTCCGCAATCACACGCCCGTCCCGCACCAGCTCCCGATAGATCCATAACGCGAGGGCGGGGGGCGCCGTGACCCGAACCCACTCCTGCCCGTCGACCAGTTCTCCGATCAGATTCACCTCGGCACCGGACGGGAGCCATAACACCGTTTCGCGTGTTGGATTCGTCGCCGTGCAGACCGGTGCGCGGTCAGCGATCACCCGCATCCGGATTGGCTCGTCCGACGCGGCAGCCGACCCCGCCACCGCCAACAGGGTCACGACGATCCCAACCGTGAGGTATCCGAAAGACATGACAACCCCTCCTTCCGCCGTACCATGCCGAAACCGAAAAAACCGCATGCGCATTGCCCGCAAAAGCGGGCCGCGCATGCGGCGGAAACCGACACGAAAAAACGTCGATCGGTGATGCGGCTACACTTCCGGCTTGGTCTTGGGCAACCCCAAGCCCCGATCCCCGTCTTTCCACTGGCCACGCTTCTTGAGCAGATTCACGCGCTCGAAACGCTTCAACACATTCCGCTTCACGGTAATCTTGCCTGAACCCTTTAAACTGGTATGCTGACTCATGACTGCTTCCTCTCCTCCGAACAAACGCCTTCCGTAAAAGGCAGAAAACGAAGTAGAATACTAAAAAAAGGATGTAGATCAACCGCAAAAAGCCAGGTCACACCGACCAGCCGCCGCGGTATCCGCCCTCGCGACCGAGCCAAGCCGGATTCCCCGAGCCGGACGCAAAGGTGTTCCGGACCGGATCCCAGCGGAAACTCGCGTCGCGCATGTACGACAGGTTGCACAGATGGCACAGGATCGCGGCGCGCCCGCCGACATCCTCATTGGAACACGCGCGCTGACGCGATTTCGCGCAGGTCACGAAGTCGGCAGGGTGTCCGCCCTTAGTCCGATACAACTTCACTTTATAGGTGCTGTCCGTAAGAAAGGCCTTACGGGCTTTCATCAGCGCACCTTCGAGTGACCCGCCATCCTCCTTTTTGGTGAAGCGGCTGATCAGTTCCTTGCCGTGCGTCATTTCAAACTTGCCGCGGTTCACCGACACCGTGCCTTCGGTGCCGTGGAAGACCGTGCCGAAGATGGGCAGCCGAGTGTGTTTGACCGTCACGCCGTCGGCGAAACGCAGCACCACACCGGATTGCGCGCGGCCGCCCAGCGCCACGTTGGCCTTATCCTTCTCCGTGCGTTCGGCCCGGATGACCTCGACCGGTCCGCCCGCATCCATACCCAACCCCCATTGCGCGATATCGAGGTGATGCGCGCCCCAGTCACCGCACATCCCGGACCCGAACAGGTCGTCCATGCGCCAGACCATGGGGTAAAAATTGTGGATCCCGCGCGGCGACAGCTTGTCGTTGTATTTGACGAGCGGCGCACCGCCACACCACATATCCCAGTCCAACCCCGGCTCCATCGGGATATCCTCCTGCGGATCGACATGCGGACGGGACGGGCCGCCGAAGCTGCATTCGACATGGGTGATTTTCCCAATGCACCCGTTACGCACCAGTTCGGCAGCGGTGTAAAACTCAAACCCGGAACGCTGCATCGCGCCGGTCTGAAGGATCCGGTTGTACCGTCTGGTCGCCTCCATGACCGCCACCGCCTCGTTGATGGAATAGGTCAGCGGCTTCTCGCAATACACATCCTTGCCCGAACGCATGGCTTCGATGGTGATGTAGGCGTGCCAGTGGTCCGGTGTGGCGACGCAGACAAGACTAATGTCCTTGCGCGCGAGCACCTCTCGGAAATCGTTGTACGCCTTACAGTTGCCGGGCACCCCCTTTTCGGGATGCTCTTTGTAAAACGTATCCACCTTGACCCGCGCGTCCTCACGGCGTGTCGTATCGACATCACACACCGCCAGCACATTCACGTCCTGACGCAGGAAATTATTCAAGAGCGCGCGCGCCTGAATCCCCATGCCGATGAAGGCCATGCCGGGTTTGTCATTGGGCTTCACCGCATTGGCCCAGATCCGCCCCGGCAGCAAAAACGGGACACCCGTGAACGTCGCCCGCTTGAGAAAACTTCTGCGTGATGTCGTCATCCTCTCCCCCTTGTTTCGATCAACGTTTTTCCGTACAAAAGTTTGAAAATGATATCATGCGTGATTGCGGAAAGGCAAGCGGGTTTCCGCGGTTTCCAACGCGCCGTTTTCGCGTCACCCGTGCTTCAACGGACGGAACCGGACCCGGGTGGGACGGTCAGCCGCCTCGCCGAGAAGTTTACGGCGCTGTTCGTGGTAATCGGCGTAATTGCCTTCAAACCACGTCACCACGCTATCCCCCTCAAAGGCGAGGATGTGCGTGGCGATGCGGTCGAGAAACCAGCGGTCGTGGCTGATCACCATCACGCATCCGCCGAAATCAGCGATGCCCTCCTCCAGTGAACGCAGGGTGGCGACATCAAGATCATTGGAGGGTTCGTCAAGGAGCAGCAAATTGCCGCCGCTGCGCAGCAGTTTGGCCAGATGCACACGGTTACGCTCGCCGCCGGACAGCACCCCCACCAGCTTCTGCTGTTCCCCGCCCCTGAAATTGAAACGGCTGCAATAAGCCCGCCCGTTCATCATCGCCTCTCCCGCCAGACTGACATACTCCGAGCCGCCCGTGATTTCCTCATATACCGTCCTGGCCGGGTCCAGTTCCGCGCGCGACTGGTCAACGTACGAAATCTGCACCGTAGGCCCGACCGTCAAAGTTCCGGACAGCGGCTGCAACTGGCCCGTGATCAGCTTGAAGAGCGTGGTTTTGCCCGCGCCGTTACCGCCGATCACCCCCACGATGCCGCCGCGCGGCAAATCAAAGTTCATGTCTTCAAAAAGCAGCCGGTCGTCAAACCCCATCGCCACCGCCTCCGCCCTGACCACCAGATCGCCCAGCCGCGGTCCAGCGGGAATCTGTATGCGCAGGTCATCCTCGCGCGTGCTCACCTTTCCGGCAATCAGTTCCTCGTAGCGGCGTACACGGGCCTGGTTCTTGGCGCGGCGTCCTGACGGGTTGGTGCGCACCCAAGCCAGTTCGTTCTCGATCAGCTTGCGCCGCGATTCAGCCTGCTTGGACTCGCGCAGCATGGCCTCCTGCTTCTGCACCAGCCACATCTCGTAATTGCCCTTGTAGGGATATGTCCGCCCGTTATCAAGCTCCAGTATCCACTCCGTCACATTGTTCAGGAAGTAACGGTCGTGCGTCACCACGATCAGCGTGCCCTTGAACCCCTTCAGGTAAGTTTCCAGCCATGCCACGGACTCGGCATCGAGATGGTTGGTCGGCTCGTCCAGCAGCAGCACATCCGGATTGGAGATCAGCAGGCGGCAAAGCGCCACACGGCGGCGCTCGCCGCCTGAGAGCGGTGCCACCGGCGCTTCGGGAGGCGGCAACCGCAAAGCCTCCATGGCCATCTCCACTTGGTGGTCGAGACTCCAAAGATCGTTCTGATCAATGATGTCCTGCAGCCGGCCCAGCTCGTCGTTGAGTTTCTCCGACTCCTCGTCACTCATGTCCTCGCCCAGCTTTTCGCAGATCTCATCATAACGGGCGAGGAGAGCCTTCGACCCCGCGACCCCCTCTTCAACACACTGCATGACGTTCTTCGAGTCGTCCAGTTCAGGCTCCTGCGCCAAATACCCCACCCGCGTATTCTTGGCGACCTGGCACTCGCCCATAAACTCCTTGTCCAGACCCGCCAAAATCTTGAGCAGCGAAGATTTGCCGGAACCGTTCGCGCCGATCACCCCGATGTGCGCCCCGTGGAAAAACGAGAGGTTCACATCCTCAAGGATGATCTTATTCTCATGCTGCTTGGTCACGTTAATTAACGAAAACGCATATTCGCCGGCCATGGGGACTCCTTACGTTCTTATCCTCTGCATCCAGCCTTCACAATAGGCGCGAATTTTCGGCAAGCATACCAACCGCCCCCCTCAAAGTCCAGCCAATGGGCTTGCAGGCAAGGAGAAGGTCATTCGTTCAATCGTAGTGGGCGCGAGTTAAGACGCATCGCCCATGCAGGTGCCGAGGAGGCGCGCGGTCTTGATCCAGGGATGATCCCGCGGCACGGTGCGGACATGCCCGGCGACATCCTTGAGGGGCACGGCGACACAATCGTCACCGCGCACAGCGACCATGACGTTGTACTCGCGGGCGTTGATGAGTTCGCCGGCCATTGCGCCGAGCCGACTGCAGAGCAAGCGGTCGGCCGGGGTGGGCGTGCCGCCGCGCTGGATGTGGCCAAGTTGGGTCATGCGCGCATCGATGCCGGTGAGTTGCTGGAGTTCACGGACGATACGGCTGACTTTTGACTCACGAATCATGAGAGGCTTCTGCGGCAGCTTCACGGGGGTGCTGCCGTTGGTGTCGCCATTCTTTTTCTTGCCGTTCTTTTTCTGCGGCTTAGAGTCGCTGTCCTCCTCCTCATCATCATCCTCGGGTTTGTCGTCGATCGCGATGGCACCTTCAGCCACGGCGATGATGGAAAAACGCTTGCCGCGGTGACAACGGGTATTGATGAAATCAGCGATGGCGTGGATGTCGTATTTGATCTCCGGGATCAGGATAACGTCGGCACCGCCCGCGATGCCGGCGCCGAGTGCCAGCCAGCCGGCGGAGTGGCCCATGATCTCAACAGCGATAAGGCGGTGGTGGCTGCTGGCAGTGGTGTGAAGGCGGTCGATCGCCTCGGTCGCGATTGACTTGGCGGTGTCGTAACCGAAGCAGGTGTCGGTCAGGACGACGTCGTTGTCGATCGTCTTCGGCAGCGTGATGATATTGAGGCCCTTTTGCGAGAGACGGTAAGCGTTTTTCTGTGTGCCGTTGCCGCCGAGGCACACGAGACAATCGAGGTTGAGTCTGTCGGCGTTGGCCACGGCGACGTCGGTCATGTCCATGATGGTGCCGCCCATGTTCATTTTGTGCGGCTTGTCACGGCTTGAGCCGAGGATCGTGCCGCCGAGCGTGATGATGCCGCTCACAGTGCGGTCTTCGAGTTGGATGTAGCGGTTTTCAACGAGGCCGCGGAAGCCGTCGAGAAAACCGACAACCTGAATGTCGTAGTGCATGGCCGATTTGGCCACCGCGCGGATCGCGGCGTTGAGGCCCGGGCAGTCGCCGCCTGCAGTCAGGATGCCGATGCTGCGTGCCGTTTTACCGTTTTGTCTCTTGTTGTCGTTGCTCAAAGTTTTACGTCCGTTTGCGGGTTGCGTTTCCGGTGGGGCTCAAGCATCGTGGGCTTGGTCTGCTCCTTGAGGCTGGCGGCGGTTTTGGCCCGCCTGTAAAGCTCTTCCTGGGCTCTGATGGGCTTCTCCTTGCCGCGCGCGGCGACAGGGCGGTACTCACCGTCCGCGCAAAGAGTACGCGCTTTTACGCAGTCGGTAAAGTAAACATCGAGGGTGGCGAGAAGTTTTTTTCGCGGGCCGGGCGCGAGCACGGGAACCATGAGTTCGATGCGCTTGTCGAGGTTGCGCGTCATCATGTCGGCACTGGAGATATAGAGGTCGTCCAGACCGCCGTTGCGGAAGCGGAAGATGCGGGCGTGTTCAAGGTAATAGTCCACGATGCTGACGACGGTGATGTTCTCGCTCATGCCGGGGACGCCGGGCTTGAGGCAGCAGATGCCGCGGACGTTCAGCTTGATTTTCACGCCGGCTTGGGAAGCGCTGTAGAGGGCGGCGATGATGCCCTTGTCGCTGAGCGAGTTCATCTTCATCGTGATTTCGGCCTTCTCGTTGTTGCGGGCGCGTTCGGCCTCGTTGGCGATGAGCGCAAGGATGGTGGAGCGGATCGAGAACGGGGCCGCCTCAAGGCGGCGCAGCGATTGCGGCTGGGAATAGCCGGTGATGGCGTTGAAGACGTCGGAGGCATCCGCGCCAAAGTCGTTGCGGCAGGTGAAGAGACCGACATCACTGTACAGCGTAGCCGTTTTTTCGTTGTAGTTGCCGGTGCCGAAGTGCACGTAGCGCACGATACCCTGCTGTTCGCGCCGGACGACGAGGCAGATCTTCGCGTGTGTTTTGAGCGAACGCACACCATAGACGACGTGCGCGCCCGCGAGTTCGAGCCTCCGCGCCTGCGAGATGTTTCGCGCTTCGTCGAAACGGGCCTTGAGTTCAATGAGCACGGTGACATGCTTGCCGACCTGCGCGGCGCGGATGAGCGCCTCCACGATCGCGCTCTGCGAGGCGGTGCGGTACAGCACCTGCTTGATCGCCAGCACCTGCGGGTCGTCGGCGGCGTCATTGAGGAACTTGACGACGGGGTCGAATGAGTCGTAGGGGTGTACGAGCAGGATGTCGCCCTGCGCGATCTGCGGAAACATGGACTCCTTGATGTCCACATCCGGAGAGGGAACCGGCTCCCACGGCTCGTCGTGCAGGTTTTCAAAACCGTCCGTCTGAGTGACCGACATGAGGCTGCGCAACTCCACGGGGCCGTCCACTAAATAGACGTCCGTCTGTTCGAGGCCAAGCTGCCGTTTCATCGCGCCCACAAGCGCACGCGAGGCGCGACGATGGATCTCAAGGCGGATGCACTCTGTCTCGCGGCGGTCGTCAAGCAATTCCTGCATGCCCGCGAGCAGGTCGGATGACAAATCCTCGCGCAGCTCGATGTCAGCGTTACGCGTGACCCTGAACGGCACGCATTCGATAACCGACTGGCCCTCCACGACTGTGGCGACCTGCCACGCCACAACCTGTTCGATCGGAATGAAGACCGTGCGGCCCGCAGCGTCAGGGATCCTGATAAAGCGCGGAAGTTTCGGCCCCAGCGGGATGAAGACCATGCGCGGCACCCCGTCCGGCACGGCGGGAGCAAGCATGGCCACGCAGTGTAACAGCAGTCCGGCTGGTCGAAAGGGACGCTCCTCACCCACGCCGACGGGTGAGAGCAGCGGGGAAATGTTGTCCATGAACTCACGTTCGAGCCATTTACGCTGTTCGTCAGAGAGGGCCCCCACGCTCTCCTGCATGACAAAGCCGTGCTTGGCAAGCTCCGTCGAGAGGAGGTCGAGCAACTCGTACTGGTCTGCCACCATTTTGCGCATGCGGCGCGTGACGGCGACAAGCTGCTGGCGCGGTGTCATGCCGGAGGGGTCGGTGCGGCGGATTTGGGCCGCAACCAGCATCTTGAGCCCGCCGACACGGACCATGCAGAACTCGTCCAGATTCGAAGCGGTGATGGAGAGGAATTTCAGGCGCTCGAGCAACGGCACCTTCGGATTGCGTGCCTCAAGGAGCACACGTTGGTTGAACTCAAGCCAACTGAGTTCCCGGTTCAGCAACGCATAGGTGTCTGATGCCGAAGGCACGCGTTTCTTCTTTTTCGTTGTCTTCATCGCATGGCACCGTTTGGGTTATTTTGGGTCGTAAAGGTAACAATGGCGACCGTACATCACCTCAAAAAGGTCCCCCTTCTCGGCAAGGGCCACCTGCTCTGCGCTGGTCGCCACGCGGCGCGACGGGATGCAGACGAGCGATGTCTCATCGAGTTTGAACCTGATCTTGCCAAGACTTTGGTCGTGTACGCGGTCGAGCGCGTCGGCGACGCGCAAGATCGCGGCGAGTTTGCTGACGACCAGCCTGTCTTCATGCGAGAGCGCGGAGTACTCCGGATGGCTGGCCTTGGGCATGGCCTTTCGGTGGTAGCGTGCGACAACGGCGATGAGTTCGATCTCTTCCGAGGAAAGGCCCGCAAACTCGGTGTTGCGGATCAGGTACATCGTGTGGGTATGGTGGGAGTGCGCACTCACGAACGCGCCGATGTCGTGCAGTAACGCGGCCACTTCGAGGATCAGGCGGTGGCGCTGCGTGCAGCCATGTTCCTCTTGCAGCAGATCAAAAAGCTGGAGCGAAAGCTTCGTCACCTGCTCCGCATGGTTCACGTCGTGCTGGTATTTCCTGCCCGTGGCCCTGGCGACACGCAGCACATGCCTGCGCATCGTGTTTGTCCACGGCGTGCCGTCTACGGCCTCTTCGAGCAGTCCGTGGCAGAAAGAGAGGCTGCTGATGCACACCGATTTGAGCCCCACGGCGCGCGCCACGGATATGGCGATACTCAGCGCCGGCGCGATCAACTCGGCGTCCGCGTAGGAGACGCGCCACTCGCGCACGATCTCCTCGGTGGACGACTTCTCGATCTGCTTGAGTAGCGCGTTAAGCTCGTCCACGGTGACGGAGATCACGCCGGCGGCCGGATCGAGCTCAACGGCGTTGTTCTTGTCGGGGTGCAGGCGCGCACCCGCGAAACGCATCTCGCGCCCCATCAGGAACAGCTTGAAGGCCTTCACGTCGTCCACGTTATTGCGCAACTGCTCGGCGATCTCGTGTGTGCGCCCGTCGGCGAGCGCGACGAGCTGCCGCGGACGGAAGTCGCCCTGTTCCATCTGCTGACGCATTCGCAATGAGCCCAGACTGTATGTCTGCACGAAGCGGATCTCGCCCTCCTTGCGGCACAACATGCTGCAAGTCAGGCCACCGATTTCGAGCACCACGGCATCTCCTTTATCGTGGTTGCTCCCGTCCTTGCCTTTGCCGAGCCTGTGGAACGCCAGATGATAGTAGTAGCCGATCTGTCCCGGATCAAGCAGGCGGAAGGCGATGTGTGAGGTATTCGCCAGCCTGTCAAGGAAGACCGCGCTGTTATCGGCCATGTCCAGCGTCGGCGTGGTCACAGCGGTGACCGACTCCAGCGGGATGCCGTACTCGTCGAGCAGCTTTCGGAACGACTTGAGAATCTGCGCGCATTGCTCCACGGTGGCGTTCGATATCCTGCGCGAGGCGATGATGTCGCGTCCGATGGGTACCGACTGCACGGCCTTTTCGAGGATATACGCCTCTTTGGCGTCGCGCTGCTCCGCGATCAGCATCCGTATGAAGGTCGCGCCGATGTCAATGACGGCGATCATGGTCGGCACCGCCGCTTCTTCTGCTGTGTTGCGGTTCTTTTTCATCGTGTCGATATAACAGATTTTACTTCAGAAATGTTTGGATTGTGTTAGCTTCTGGTTGGTTTGTGTTCTTGTGTCCTGTGGTGAAACAATCGATCCCGATAGCGATCCCAACCCCGACCCCGATTTGGATGAAACCACGAAACCTTGAAACCCTGAAACCAAAGAGAGTGGCCGGATGAGCAGGTCCGACGTCCGGTTCTCGCCGCAAGCGATTGCTGATGCGCGAAGAGACTGGCTAGGACTGCTAACGCCCAACACCGAAGACAACCCCAACATCGCAGGTCGACGTTCACGCGAACGGGAACGGGGAAACGATCCCGGTGCCGTGAGGGCCGTGCGGCGCGGCTCTTAGAACTGACCCATGGCGCTGAACTTGGCGTAGCGCTGTTTCAGCAGCTTTTCCGTCGGAATCGTGCGCAGTTCGGCAAGATGCTTCAGCACCGCGCGTTTCATCGCCGCCGCAGTCGCGGCCGGATCCGTGTGCGCCCCGCCCTCTGGTTCGGCGATGATCTCGTCGATGATTCCCAACTTCTTGAGCGCGTCAGACGTGATTTTCAGGGTGTCGGCAGCCTTGGCCGCCAGCGAGCCGTCACGCCACAAAATCGAGGCGCAGCCCTCCGGGGAGATCACCGAATACACCGCGTTCTGCAGCATCAGGATCCGGTCGCCGACCGCGATGCCCAGCGCACCGCCGCTGCCGCCCTCGCCGGTCACCACCACCACGATCGGTGTCTTCAGCACGGACATGAATTCAAGGTTGTGCGCGATCGCCTCCGCCTGGCCGCGCGCCTCCGCGTCGCTGCCCGGATACGCGCCGGGCGTATCCACAAAGGTGACCACCGGCAGCCCGTATTTCTCGGCGAGGCGCATCAGGCGCATCGCCTTGCGGTACCCTTCGGGATTGGCCATCCCGAAGTTGGCCTCGATGTTCTCCTCGACCCCGCGACCTTTGCGGTGGCCGATGAGCATGATCTTCACGCCGCCGATCGTGGCGAACCCGCCGATCAGGCCGCGGTCGTCGCCGAACAGCCGGTCACCGTGAAGCTCGACGAAATCGTCACAGATCAGGCGGATCGTGTCCGTGATATTCGGACGCTCGGCATGGCGCGCGATCTGCACGATATCCCAGGATGAACGTTTCTGCTGTGTTTTCTTAGCCATATGCCCTACCGATTAACAAGTTAGCTGGTCTCGGGCCGCTGCGCGCCGTCCGTCGCGTCGGGAGGCGCGTCCGCGGCGCGTGTCAAAAGCCCGCGTAACGGAGCACTTTTGCCAGAAAGGCCTTCAGCTCCTTGCGCGGCACGATGCAATCCACAAAGCCGTGGGCGAGGGTGTACTCCGCCGTCTGGAAATCATCCGGCAGTTTCTGCTTGATCGTCTGCTCGATCACGCGGCGTCCCGCGAACCCGATCAGGGCCTTGGGCTCCGCGATGTTCAGATCGCCGACCATCGCGTAACTGGCTGAAACCCCGCCGGTCGTCGGATCGGTCAGCACCGAAAGATACGGCAGGCCCGCATCCTTCAGCCGCGCGATTGCCGCGCACGTCTTGGCCATCTGCATCAGCGAGACGATCCCCTCGTGCATGCGCGCGCCGCCGGATGCGGAAACGATGATCAGCGGGCGCCGGGTCGCGATTGCATGCTCTGCGGCCAGCCGGATGCGCTCGCCGGTGCCGCTGCCCAGACTGCCTCCCAAAAAACGGAAATCCATGACGCCCAGCACCACCGGAATCGATTCGATCGCCGCCGTGCCGGTGAGGATCGACTCGCCCTCGCCGGTCTTGGCGATCGTGGCACGGGCCTTGTCCGCATAGGCACCGCTCGCGTCGGTGAACCGTAACGGGTCGTTGAAACTGACGTCGGCATTGATCTCCTTGAAACTGCCCGCATCGGTCAGCAACGCCACCCGCTCGCGGCACGACAGCCGCGCGTGATGATTGCACCGCGGACAGACCTTCTCCGCCGCGCGCCACGCACTCTTTCCGATGTACGCCTTGCAGGCGGGGCATATTACCCATACCTCTTCGGTCGGAACACGGAACGGCGTCTCTACCGGTCGCTCATACCATGACATTTTCGCTTACTCCTTCACTCACCCGAACGCTCTCCCGCCAAGCCAACCCCCGGCGGCACGTCCCATACGGCCTGTTCCCGCTTTGATCAAGGTGACGATAACATTGTTTTTATCATTCTGACAAGACCGGCCCTATTTTTTTATTATACACTCCACACAAAACCGTGTAACGTAATGGGGTTTCAATGGGGAAGCGAACGTTTCGGAACGGGGGATATGGGACGAAGAGGGATCAGGGGAGTTGCAGCCGGGTGTTGCCTGGCCCTGCTGGCGGCATCAGGGTGTCTAACGCGTGATATGGTGTACAGCGATCTGCTGGAGACGCGCGAAGAGGCTTACGACGCATGGTTACGGATACACGAGAGCGGCGACATCCCGATCCCATCCGAAAACCTGACCCTGGACGAGGCGGTGCGTATTGCGCTGCTGTACAACAAAACACTCCAGGCCAAGATTCAGGAGCGCGAGGCCGCACGCGGCCAGCAGCTCGCCGCCTACCGGCTCGCCCTGCCCCGGGTGGACGCCGCAGCCGCCACCGAATCCGGCACCGATGACACCGAGAGTGCCCGCCTCACCCTGCGCCAGCCGCTCTTCCGGGCCGGCGGCACCACCGCGGGACTGCGCGCCGCGCGCCTCTATGCCTTTTGGTCGGATGAAAGCGTGCGCAACACCGCCCATTCCATCATCCGCCTCACCACCGCCGATTATTACACGATCCGGCTCGTCGAAAACCTCTGCCAAGTCAACCGCGACGCCGTGGTCTCGGCTGAGGCGCACCTGAATGACGTGCGTATCAAACGCGTCAACGGCGTGGCCTCGAAATACGATGAGCTGCGGGCCCAGGTGGATGTGGCGAACTTCCGCGCTGAACTCATCCGTCAGGAGAACAACCTCGTGCTGGCCCGGAACAGTCTCCTGCGCATACTGGGCACCGCGACCGACGCGCAGTTCCGGCTCGCGGACCCGTTGACGTACAAACCGGTGAGCATGACGCTGGAACATGCCCTGCAGATGGCGTATCGGAATCGGCCGGACCTGCTCATGGCGGAACTCAACATCCGCTTGCAGCGCGAGAACGTGCGGGCCTTGCGCAGCACCTATTTTCCGGAGATCGACCTTGCCCTGAGCGCGGGCACCAACCGTGACCGCGACGGCGATGACCGCTGGCGCGACACCCACCGCGCCGCCCTGGAACTGAACTGGCCGCTTTTCGACGGCCTCGCGCGGGAAGGGGATCTCATCGCAGCCAAGGCCCTGTTGAAACAGCGGGAGATCGAACTCCAAAAAGCGGAAGAGGATGTGTTTCTGGATGTCCGGCAGGCGCTGCTCAATCTGAAAAACGCCGATGAGTATGTCGAATCGCAGCGGCTTAACCTGCAACATGCCGAGGAGGGGCTGCGTCTGGCCATGACCGGTTACCGCGAAGGGGTCAACACCGAGGTGGAGATTGTGGACGCGCGCTCTGCCTTGACCGAGGCGCGAGGCAATTATTACAAGGCACTGTATGACCACTGTACGGCGCGGCTCGCGCTCGACCACGCCACCGGTCTGCTGGGCCAAGATTTGGAGACGCCATGAAAACGTTTGCGAAACTCCTTCTCTCTCTCGTTGTCGGCATCGCCATCGTCGCGGGTGCGCGTCTGGCCTATCAGGCCGCGGTGCGCAAAGCCCACCCGCCCGCCAGTGGAAAGGGACAGCCGTCGCTTCCCGTGCGGATCGCGGAGGTCCGCACCGGAAACGTGACCAACGCCATCCGCCTGACCGGCTCGCTGGAGGCCACGCGAGTCGTGGATGTGATGCCGAAGATCGCGGGACGGCTGGAACGCCTCGCGCTGGAGGACGGCACGCCGGTGCTCGAAGGGCTCGCCGTCTCCAACAACCAGATTATCGCGGTCATCGACCACCGCGACATCCTCGCCCAGATGACGCAGGCCCGGGCCGCGGTCGAAAGCGCGCGCGCCGCCGTGGCCACGGCCAAAGTGGTGCTCAAAGACCGCAATCGCGAACGCCAGCGCATGGAGAAACTGTTCGCCGAAGGCTCGACCACAGAACAGCAGCGCGACCTTGCCGTGACGGCCTATGAACAGTCGGTCACCGGGCTCGCCCAGGCCGAGGCCCACCTCACGCACGCGCAGACGGCGGTCGGCGTGCTGGACGTGACGCTCAGCGAAGCCTTTATCCATGCGCCGATGGATGGCGTGATCAGCGCCAAGTCCGTCGATGCCGGCGCAATGGTCAACGCCTCGACCCGTATCGTCCAAGTCATGCCCTTGTGCGAACTGAAGTTCCTGATCGCGATTCCGGGCCCCTACCTGCACCTCCTCACCACCGGTAAAACTGTGGTCAGCGTGCGCTCCGATGCGGTGCCCGACCGCGTGTTTGAGGGCCTGATCGCCCGCATCCACCCGGCCGTGGATCCAATCACCCGCACCGCCACGGTGGAGGTGCGCCTCGCCAACGAACTCGGAGCCTCCGGGGAATGGCTGTTGCGGCCCGGCCTCTATGCCGAGGGCCAAATCATTTTGGAGGTCAAACGCGATGTCGTCACGCTGTCGGCTGACGTGGCCCTGCGGCGCGGCCCGCGTTTCCTCGCCTTCGTGGTCAAAGACGGTCATGCCGAAACACGCGAGTTGAAGATCGGCGCGCGCGACGGTAATGTGCTGGAGATTCTTGCGGGCCTTGCGGTCGGCGAACAGGTGGTCATCATGGGCCAGCACCGCCTAACCGACAAGATCGCCGTGCGTATAACGGAGTGAGCCGGTGATGATCCCTGCCGCAAACACGAAAACAGGATACGTCCCGAACCCGCCGACTCGGCACCGGTCCGGGATCCCGCAGGAGGAGCGTCAACGGCATGCGCTTACCTGAACTCGGAGTCAAACGGCCGATCTTCACGTTGATGGTCTTCATCGCCATCCTCGTGCTGGGGGGGGTCTCGCTGGTGTATCTGCCGGTCGACCTCTTTCCCGAAATTGAAACCCCGTCCGTGACCGTCATCACGCAGTGGCCGGGCGCGAGTGTCGAGGATGTCGAGGGCCGCGTCACGCGGGTCATCGAAAACCAGCTCAGTATCGTCAACAACCTCAATGAGGTGACCAGCCGCACCCGCGAGGGGGTTTCCGCCATCACCTGCATGTTCGAGTGGGGCACCGATCTGGAAGAGGCCGCGAACGACATCCGCGACCGGGTCAGTATCTCGCGGCGCTTCCTGCCGGACGATATCGAGGAGCCGATCATCTATAAGTTCAACAGTTCCTCGATGCCGGTGCTGACGTTCGCCGCCACGGCCCAGGAGTCGTGGGAAAAGCTGTTCGACATCATCGAGGATGATCTGGGCGACGCGCTCAAGCGCCTGCCCGGCGTGGGCGCGGTCAATGTGTACGGCGGCCTCCACCGTCAGATCAACATCGACATCGATCCCATGAAGCTCGCGGGCTACAACCTGACGCTGGCCGAGATCGAAGAGACCATCGCCCGCGAAAATCTGACACTGCCCGCGGGCAGCATCAAGAGCGGGGTGATCGAATATACGGTCCGCGTGCCGGGCGAATTCGAGGATCCGGAAGAGGCGCGGAATATCGTGGTCAAGCGCAACGCGTCCGGTGGCGCGATCTATCTACGGGATGTCGCCGACGTCTATGACGGCTTTGAGGAGCCCACGCGCCTCTCGGGCGCGGACGGCAAGCAGAGCGTCATCTTCGCGGTGCAGAAACGTTCCGGAGCCAACACCCTCAAGGTCTGCGACTCCGTGCTTCAGGCGGTCGAAGAGTACGCGCGTTTCCTGCCGCAGGATATCCGTATCGTCAACGTGATGAACTCCAGTGACTTCATCCGCCAGTCCTTGAGCAATGTGACCGGAACATTACTGTGGGGCGGTCTGTTCGTCACCCTCACGACCTTCGTGTTTTTGCGCACGTTCCGCGCCTCGCTGGTGATCGTGCTGACGATCCCGTTCTCGCTGATCATCGCGTTCTTCTTCATGTTCATCCGCGGCTGGACCCTCAACATCATCTCGCTCTCCTCGCTTTCCGTGGCGATCGGCATGGTGGTGGACAACGCCGTGGTCGTGCTCGAAAACATCGACAGCTACACCCGGCGCGGCGTCAAACTCCGCGAGGCCTCGATGTACGCCACCGGCGAGGTCGGCCTCGCGATCTCCGCCAGCACGCTGACGACCGTCGCGGTTTTCGTCCCGCTGATTTTCGTTACGGGCATGGCCGGCATCTTTTTCGGACAGCTGGGCGGCATCATCACCACCACGCTGATGGCCAGCCTGTTCTGCTCCCTGATGCTCACGCCGATGCTCGCCACCTATTTACTCAAAGAGGACCGCGACGCGATCGGTGGCGGCTGGTTGGGCCGCACGTTGTACCGACTCAGCGAGGCGGGGTTACAGGCGATCGAAGAGGCCTATACCCGTCTGCTCGGCCGGGCACTGCGCTGGCGTGGCGTGATCTGCGCGTTGGCGTTCGCGGTGTTCTGCTTCTCCCTCGCGCTTTTCCCGCTGATCGGCTCGGAGTTCTCGCCCGATACGGATTCCGGCGACCTGACCGTCAATTTCGAACTCGGCCTGGGCACGCGGGTCGAAGAGACCGCGCGCCTCTGCGAGGAGGTGCGCCAACTCGGGCTCGACCTCATCGGTGCCGAGCATGTGGTCAACTCCCGCTGGCGCTGCGGCGACTCCAAGTTCGGTTCGGGCCGGCAGGGTTCGCACATCGGACGGGTAGAGTTCAAGCTGACCCCCATGGACCGCCGTCCCTTCAACGTGCGGGACGCGGGGCGTCTTCTGCTCGACACCCTGCGCGCCCGACCCGAATTCGTCAAAACCAGCATGAGCACGGTCAACCGCCAGATGGGACGCTTCAGCGGCAGCGGCCAGCCTATCGTGATCGAAATCCTCGGCCATGACCTCGCCCAAACGCGACGCGTGGCGGAGGAGATCAAGAAACTCTGCGACCGCACCCCCGGCGCGCGCGACGCGAGTGTCAGTATGGACGACGGCAAACCCGAGCTGCTGGTCAAGGTGGACCGCCTGAAGGTCTCCACCCTCGGCCTGAACGTCTCGGACGTGGTGGAGACGATCCGCACGCTCTTCTACGGCAAGGAGGCGTCCGACTTCCGCGAGGGGGAGAACGAGTATTGGTTTTTCCTGCGCCTGAAAGAGTCGCACCGCCGCGAGTTGGCGAACATCCTCGATTCCGAAATCGCACTCCCCAACGGCCGCCGCGTGCGCGTGGATGCCATCGCCGATGTGGTCCAGGATCTCGGGCCTCTCGATATCGAACGCAAGGATCAGGAACGGATGGTGAAGGTCGAGGTCGACTATCACGAACGTTCGATCGGTGAGGTCGTGGCCAGCATCCGGGAAGGGATCGCCAAAGAGATCGTGCTGCCCGAGGCAACGCGCATCACGTACGGCGGCATGGTCAAGGAACAAACCGAGGCCTTCGCGGATCTGATCGGCCTGACGATTCTGGGTCTTGTGCTGGTCTACATGGTGATGGCGGCGCAATTCGAATCGCTGGTCGACCCCCTCGTGATTTTCCTCGCGCTGCCCTTTGCCTTTTCTGGAGTCCTTTTCGGCCTGTATGGCTTCGGCATGACCTTCAACATGTTCAGCTTTATCGGCATCATCCTGCTGGTGGGCACCGGGGTCAACAACGGCATTGTGCTCGTGGACCACATCAACATCCTGCGCGCGCGCGGCGAAGGCCTGACGGACGCGATCTGCCACAGCGGCCGCCAGCGGCTGCGGCCTGTTTTGATTACCACCCTCACCACGGTTTTTGGTATGCTCCCTCTCGCTTTGGCAGGAGGCGAGGGCTCGGAAACCTGGAAACCCATGGGCGTGACCGTGATCGGCGGACTCTCCTTCTCCACCATCGTCACCCTGGTGTTGGTCCCGGTGCTCTACAGCCTTTTCAACCGCGATGCGCGAAACCCCAAAACCCAAAGAAAGGACCCAAGATGAAAAAATGCGTCTGGATGGCTCTGGCCACCCTGCTCCTCACCTCGGCCGTTGAGGCCCAGATCCTCAAACCGGTTCCGCCCGCTGACGTGCAAACCCTCCGCGAGGCGATCGGGACCCGCATGACGGCGCAACCGTCCAAACCGCGCACCGTACTCGTGTTCTGGCGGTGCGAGGGCTTCATCCACACCGAAGCCATCGAATACGGCAACAAAGCGTTCGAGATCGCCGCGCAACAGACGCGGGCCTTCCGTGTCGAGTTCAGCAGCGACTACCGCGCGTTGACCGATACCAACAAGCTGCAACGTTACGACGCGGTCGTGCTGAACAACACCACGCATCTGAAAACCAAGGACCATCCCGCGCTCGTGCCGAATCTGACCGCATTCGTCAAGAGCGGACGCGGCCTGTGCGTGATCCACGCCGGCGCGGACAACTTCTACAACAGCCCGGAAGCCGCCGAGATGGTGGGCGGGCTCTTTGACGGCCATCCTTGGGGCGGCGGCGGCATCTGGGCGTTCAAACTGGACGAGCCCGGCCACCCGCTCAACCGTGCCTTCGGCGGCCAGGGGTTCAAAATCGGCGACGAGATCTATCAGCAGAAATCCCCGCCTTACGACCGCTCCAAACTGCGCGTGCTGGTGTCGCTCGACCTGTCGGACGCGAAAACCGCCTCAGCCAAGGGCCAGAAACGTGCGGATAAGGACTTCGCGGTGAGCTGGATCCGGCCCTACGGCGCAGGCCGCGTCTTCTACACCTCGTTCGCGCACGACCGCCGTGCGTATCTCAACAAAGCCACCCTGTGGCATATTCTGGACGGCCTGCAGTACACGCTGGGCGACCTCAAGGCGGAGGACACCCCGGTCCCAAAGTGAAGACAAAAAAAGACCCGCCCCCTCTTGACAGCATCCGCTCTTCAGGATAAAGTTGCGCAAATGAGTTCATGGAAGTCCAAAGCGTTTGGGGTGAACCGCCTCTCTGTTGCCGGGCGGGTTACGCCCGTTTATACCGTATCATGGCCGTTCGCGGCGGGCTTCTAAAGGAATCAGGCAACACGCGATTTCTGTTTCAGGACAAGACCTGCCGTTGGAGAGACGGCAGGTTTTTTCATTTGAGTGAGACGTAAGCAAGGACAAGAGAGGTGAACATGAGCAAGACGCCCCCCACCGGGACAGGACACGATTCCGCGCCGACGATGAAGAGCGGCGCACAATGCGTCATCGACGGGCTGGTGCATGCGGGTTGCGAGGTGCTGTTCGGCTATCCGGGCGGCGCGGTGCTGGATATCTTCAACTGCCTCTACGATGCGCCGTTCCGTTTCATCCTCGCGCGCCACGAGCAGGGTGCCGTGCACATGGCGGACGGGTATGCCCGCGCAACCGGCAAACCGGGTTGCTGCCTGGTGACCTCCGGGCCGGGCGCGACCAACACCGTGACCGGCCTGGCGACCGCGCACATGGACGGCATCCCGTTGATATGCCTCACCGGCCAGGTGGCGCTCAACATGATCGGGAACGACGCGTTCCAGGAAGCGGACGTGATCGGCATCACGCGGCCGGTGACGAAGCACAACTTCCTCGTTCGGGACGCGGATGACCTGCCGGATATTCTCGCCAAGGCGTTTTACATCGCGACCACCGGCAAACCGGGACCCGTGGTGATCGACCTGCCCAAGAATGTGCAGAAGCAGAAAACCGCAACCGTGCCGCCTGAAACCGTGTCCATGCGCGCCTATCATCCGGATGTGCCGATCAACCCGGCGGAGATCGAGCAGTTCGCCGAGATGATCAATCAGGCCGAGCGCCCGTTGCTCTATGTGGGCGGCGGCGCGATCGCGGGCGACGCCCCGCAACGGATCGCCGAACTGGCGCACCGCGCGAACATTCCGGTGTGCACCACCCTGATGGGGCTGGGCGCGTTTCCGGAAGATGACCCGCTCTCGTTGCGCATGGTGGGCATGCACGGCAGCGTGGCCGCGAACTACGCGGTGGATCACTGCGATCTGTTGATTTCGGCGGGAGCGCGGTTTGATGACCGCGTGACCGGCAAGATCTCGACTTTCGCCAGCCGGGCGAAAATCGTGCATATCGATATTGACCGCTCCTCCATCGGAAAAAGCGTACAGACCGACCTCGGCGTGCAGGGGTATCTGGATCCGGTGCTGACCGCGGTGCTGCCGCTCGTCAAACCCGCGGAACACGCCGCGTGGCTCGAACAGGTTAACCGGTGGAAATCGCGTTTCCCGTTCGCCTATCCGACACCCGAAGGCGTGCTCATGCCGCAATACGTGATCGAGCAGATTTACGAGGTGAGCCAGGGGCGCGCGCTGATCACCACGGATGTGGGACAGAACCAGATGTGGGCCACGCAGTTCTTCCGCTACACGCGGCCGCGCAGCTTCATCTCCTCGGGAGGGCTCGGCACTATGGGGTTTGGCCTGCCGGCCTCCATCGGCGTCCAGATCGGACGTCCGGACGAACAGGTGATCTGCATCACCGGGGACGGCG
>Ga0116183_1001002_pt1 | contig 32963 bp, 32 predicted proteins | sample AD_UKC078_MetaG_FD_89753 | JGI IMG/M metagenome (GOLD analysis project Ga0116183, IMG submission 89753) | Active sludge microbial communities of municipal wastewater-treating anaerobic digesters from USA - AD_UKC078_MetaG | ecosystem: Engineered > Bioreactor > Anaerobic > Digestate | place: USA...
AACGGGCCGGGAGATCACCTGACGGCTTTTTGGTCAGGTGCATCTTCCTGGTTGAACATTTATTGTTTCTGTTGCCTATGAAGCCTTACGGGTTTGGGTTTGGATCAGCAGTCACGTTATCAAGCAGTATTTCCAACTGTGCCATGACTGATTGTGGGAGTTCGATGTTATGTGGTCTGACAACCGCCTCTATCAGCTCTCTACTCCACCTCCATGACTCACAATAGGCTCTGCACAAAGGAACACGTTCAGCGCTGGCCGTACAAGTCAGGTAGCGACGATATGCATTACCAGAAAGGTCGATCTCGAGACCCCGCGAAGGAGTCGGCCAATGGTCAGTCTCCCCTTCATGAAGTCGAGCCAGCTTTAGCAGATTTTCGTGCGCCTTGCCCAATAAAGCCCATGCACGAGCGTATTCGCCTCTATTGAGAAGATTTGCGCCGAACAGCATCAGGTTGATCAGGTTAAGGGACAGACCCTCTACCAGTTCAGCCCCTTCACGTTTTGGAGGCCCTCCCACAAGCAGCCGCGCATACTGCGACAATTCGCCTTCTCGATCCAGCAACACCGCCGCTTCAAGCGAAGGAAACCACCCGTATCCCTGCCAGCCGGCAACAACCGACTGCTCCGAAGCCCGCATAAAGTGGAACTCGCCACGCACGCCGTTCTCGAAAAGTGCTGTGTGGTGGCCGAAATCGTCCAGGAAGTAAGCGGCAACCGGGCTGAATGAATTGAGCCATGAACGCTGATCGAAATCATTTAACGAGTCGTCGCGGATGAACACCGCGAATTCTATATCCGAATATTGATCACCCTCGCCGGTTGCGAACGACCCGAACATCAGCGCGGACACAACGCGAATGTCCTGGTGACACTTCTCACGGATATTCTCAATCATTTTCTCTTGAAGCATGCCCTCTCCTTTACAAAATAATTCCTGTTCTTCTTTTCACTGATCAGGCAAGTAAAACTGCATCCGCGCACAGCCAGAAAAGCTTCTCGCGTATGGTGGTATTTGATTGCCATAAACGTTCATCCCACTCCACGCAGGTCAGATCGTCCCCGCCATATAATATCTGTCCTAAAGTTACACCACGAAATTGTGCAACTGCCATCATGCCGGCGCTTTCCATTTCTACAGCAAGACAGCCTTCTTCTTTTCTTTTGGCTATTCTATCCGGCGTCTCTCTGAAAGGTGCATCGGTCGTCCAGGTTTTACCGACAAGATGCGTAATGTTCTTTATATTCAAGGTGTCCTCAAGCGCCTTCACCCCCGCTGGGTTCGCAAAGACTTCTCGGCTTGGTGGCAGGTAATGATATGAAACGCCTTCGTCGCGGATTGCGCTGGATACAACCATTAAGCTCCCAACGCTCATATCTTTATCAAGAACTCCACATCCTCCACAAACCATAAATTTCCGACCACCATAAGCAATGACCTTTTCAAGCAGACCCGCAGCCAGTGGTGCACCAATACCTGGATGAAAGAATGCCAACCTCTGGTCGTTGTATTCAATTTCGTAAACCGGATGAGGTCCATCCTCCCACAAGTCTGTTACCAATACCTTTGCATTGTGTTCGATGACAATTTTATCGATCACTTCTCTGAAAAAACAGATTACACAACACTGAGGCATATCCAGAGGCATGATAACCTTTGAAGGTTCAATAAAGGCAGTGCGGGTTGGGTCATATTCAAGAATTGGAAATATCATCCACAAGCCTCCATGGTTCAACGGGGCTGAGGCTGACCGGGCGGGTTTTTGGCCCGGTCTTGCCGATGGTTGGAAACCCCGACTTTTTAATCAATTGACTTGCTGTAAGATATAACTTACATTGTAGGCAATGCAAACAGAGCCATTCAGAATAGCGTATTACACCGACGAAAACGGGAACAAACCATTCCGGGAATGGCTAAATGATTTGCGTGACCAAATCGCTGCAGTACGCATCCGTGCTCGCTTGACGCGGGTAAGGACAGGAAACTTTGGTTCAGTCCGCAATGTCGGCGAAGGTGTTGTGGAGCTGAAGATAGATCATGGCCCAGGTTACCGTGTTTATTACGCGATTGACAATGGAACAGTTGTTCTCCTTCTGTGTGGCGGAGATAAACGGACTCAACAGCGCGATATAGAAAGCGCCCAACGGTTTTGGAAAAACCATCAGGAGCAACGACAATGAAACATATGACCGACTACGAATCCGATCTTCATGAGTGGCTAAAATCCCCCGAAAATGCCGCTGCATACCTGAATGCAATTTTAGAAGAGGGTGACAAAGCAGCGATGCTATTAGCCTTGCGGGAGGTGGCACAGTCACATGGTGGCATGGCGGCAGTGGCTGAAAAATCGCATGTAAAACGTGAAAGTCTGTACCAGATGCTTTCAAAACGTGGCAATCCGGAACTCACCAGCCTTTTTAACGTTCTGCATGGTATGGGTCTGACCATTACCATACAACCGATGCAAGAGGTCGTGACATAACACTTTTACGCGGTTCAATTATCTGAATTCGTCAAAAAACTTGTCGTCCACATCAAAGGTTTTACGCGGGCGGAGTCCGAACTCCAGATTTTCAAAAAGCGTAACCAGGTCATCCCCATCGACAAGCTCAATCGGTGGTGCGCCGTCTCTCCTTGCTTCTTTTTTGGCTTCTACAGTGAAAGTTCCGGTTGTAAGAATGATTCCTTTGTCTGCTCTCCCCTGCATAGCTCCGCGGAAATCCCTTATCTGCGAAGGCGTAACACTTCCCGAGTATCGTTTGCATTGAAAAAGCACGTTGAAACTGACGAATGGGTTAATTTGTAAAATTCCCATGCCGTCGATTCCGCCATCACCGGAACGACCCGTGACAACGACCTGCTCGAATCCAGATTCCCTGAGAAGGCGTTGACAGAGGCGCTCAAAACCATCAGGCGGAAGTCCTCTGAGGATTGTCAAGACACGGATTCTATAATCTTCTGTTGTTTCTTCCGGGTTTGAAACTTCAATAGTTTCTTCGTTGTCGTTTTCCTGCCGTGCTTTTCTCTCATCTTGAAACTTCTTTGAAACCTTCCGGAAAAGTCCCAGAAAATCAAATGCACTTGGAGAAAGTTGAGCACCCTGTTCAGTGAGCCTCCAGACACCACGTGCTGACGAGTCCAGAAGTTCTCCACGGACAAGATAAAGTCTGGCCCATTGGGCTTGGTTTCGCACCTTTGAGCCTCCGCTCGACAACTCAACATTTTGCTCGGCCTCGCTCAACCCAAGCAACTCTATTGCGCGATCAATGATCTCGGTCGTAGTCCCCGACCCGCCTTTTTCTTTCAGGGCTTCGATTATTGGTCGAAAGAAGCGTGTAAACTCAGGTCCTTTTCCACGTGCCATTTTATCCCCCTCTTATTTTTCCAACGACCGACATAACCGGACCAACCGCGCAGCGGTTGGGTCCGAGCCCAGCGAAGCTGGGCGGTGTTGATGGACTGGTTAGGCATTTGGGGATATGTATTCAAATAATGATAAATCGTTTGATTGGAAAATGTGGGCAAGATTGCAAAGCTCAGTCTTTGAATACAGTATTTTTTGTTTTTGAATGAATGCAAATATAAGATGTATTGTGTTCACATTTGAGCGTGATTCGGCTGGAATTAACTCAATAGCCGATTTGAATTTGCCAGCGAGTGATTTTTCTGTGTTTGGGTCGGAATTACCAATTGTATGAAGCCATATGCACGTTTTGTTGAATGCGTAAAATTTGACTAAATCCTTCCGGAACGATTCAATCTCAGGATTGTTGGCCTTCAATTCAAAGGCACATTCTGGCTCAGCATGATCGCCTTTGGTTGTGTATGTCGTTAAGTCGAATCTGGCACTTATGGGGGTTTTTCCTTTGAAAGCATGTTTTGATTCGGTCGGCGTTTCTATTGAAAATAATATATTTCTTTTAATTAATTCGTTGGCCAATAGTATTCTAGATTCTTGTTCAGATATACGGATCGATTTTGATGGCTTTTTGTCTCTGTGGTATTGAGGAAATATGAGAGAATGTCCTGATTCTTTGATCGTTTGAGTTGTTGATCCTAGAGATAGTAATTTTCGTGCAACACTGATTGCTAGTTCATTCATCCTGGCCTCCAAAGTGGAAATAGGGCTGCGAAAATGCCTAACTCGTTATTGAGCAGTTAGGGTAGTGTATCTACCCGTATATGCAGGTATCTATAAGTATATGCACTCATCTACAAGTAGATGAATGTTGCATATATATATGTAGATGCTTTAGCCTGTTTTCACTTAGCTTCTGGTATCGACATATATATGTTTTTCCAGTTCTGTTCCTGCGACGTCACCGTATCTGGCATACCAGAGCAGTTTGTCCGGATTCCACTTCCCACCAATAGCTTTAACCTTTTTGCGTAATTCTGTTTCGTATCCTTCTATCCTCAGTGCCACAAAGGTATCAGTTGAAAACTTTTCCGATGGTGGTTCCCATTCTGTACGTTCAATTATCAGCTCTACAGTTTTCAGACGTTGCCGTTTAGTCGCATCATATCTGTAACGAACGCATACGAGATCCTCACCGTATTTGTTAGTCAGGCTTTTGGTGCCGCGTTGGCCGGGCTTAAGAATGAGACGGGTTTTCATGTATATCACCGCAGTATTAAAACGAAAAAGATTTCGAAACTATACGCAAAATCTGATAAACTGCAAATTAAAATTTGCATGTAAAGGGTTTTGTATGATTCTGCTTCCCGGACATCTTGCTGTGAGTTATCAAGGATACTGTCAGCGTAACAACATAAGCGATAACGTTCGTACAGATTACCTGAAGTGGGTCAGATTTTTCCTCGATTTCTGTGAGAAATATTGTGTGACTGGTGAAGACTCTGAGCGTCTCCGAAAGTTCATGGATAAATTGAAAGAGAAAAAGCAGGATGAATACCAGCGTCGACGCGCATATCATGCGGTTTCGCTCTATTTTAGGATGCTGCAGGAAAACAGCAGTAATATGCAGTTAGTAACAACTTGTCCTACTCCGGCGATATCGACAGTTGATTCTGGTGAAATGCCACAACCCCCCGTCAATGTTGTCCGCAAGTCGGAATATTCCGAGGCCGGTTATCAGGAAAAGTCCTCTTCTTTGGAATGGGACGAAGTATTGGCACAACTGGCGGCAGAAATAAAGGTGCGGCATTATTCCCGCAAGACACTGAAAACTTATGCGCTCTGGTCGCGCCAATTCCAACGTTTTTTGAAGAACAAACCACCGCATGAGCTGACAACTGAGGATGTGAAGGAATATTTGACTTACCTGGCAGTAAAATGCCGTGTAGCTGCCTCAACCCAGAACCAGGCTTTCAACTCGCTGCTGTTCCTATTTCGGCATGGTCTTAAAAGAGATTTTGGCATTCTGAAGGACGTGCCCCGCGCCAAGAAGTCGCTGTATGTGCCGGTGGTGCTTTCCCGTGAGGAGATCGATGCAATCCTGGCGCATCTCTATTATCCATATAATCTGGTTGTAAATGTCTTGTTTGGATGCGGTTTGCGACTGTTCGAGTGTTTGCAGTTGCGAGTGCGTGATTTCAATTTTGATGCTGGAATTCTGACAATACATGGCAAAGGCAAAAAGGATCGGACGGTTCCGCTGCCTGAATCGATCATGCCGCAGTTGAAGAAACAGATTGAATTTGTGAAGAAGCTGCACGACCAGGATCTGGCTGCCGGGTATGCCGGCGTGTTTCTGGATGATGCGGTGGAAAAGAAATTTCCCAAGGCGCCGAGAGAGCTGATCCACCAGTGGTTCTTTCCCCAGCAGACCTTGACTCTGGTAGGAGAGACTGGTGAGTTGCGCAGATACCATATTCATGAGTCGTTGTTTCAGAAGGCTTTGTACGCGGCTGTGCACAAGGCTGGCATCCCCAAACGCGTTACAGCACATACCTTCCGTCATTCCTACGCCACCCACCTGCTGCAGGCAAATTATGACATCCGCACCATCCAGACCAAACTCGGTCATTCCAGCTTAAAAACAACCATGATCTACACCCACTGCGTGCCGGTCAGGACGGTTAAGGAGCCGAAAAGCCCGCTGGATTTTTGATTCACCGCCTGATATGTTCTTGCCATCTCCTGCCGCGATGGCAGCCTGACCACCTTCTGCTTTTATCTTTATGACGAATGTCATACAATCCATGAACAAAATCATAGCGTCGCCATTCAGGGCTAGTCCTTCGGTGGCGCCCAATGGTTAACATGCCTGGTTTACAGGCGATAAATTACCAGTGAGGCCGCTTTGTTTCAAATGTTGCGGCAAGTGAGGAAGAACAAGACATGAACCATGATGCATGGAAAGGTTTCAAGGGAGAACAGTGGCAGCAGCAGGTGGATGTCAGGGATTTTGTCCTGAACAACTACACCCCCTATGATGGTGACGAGCGGTTCCTGGAAGGCATATCGCCCCGGACAGAGGCAGTCTGGGGCACATGCCAGGAGTTGATGTCCCAGGAACTGAAGCGTGGTGTGCTGGATGTGGACACGGAGAAGGTCTCCGGCATCAACAGCTTCAGCCCTGGTTATATCGACCGGGAGAACGAGGTAATAGTCGGTCTGCAGACCGACGCGCCGCTGAAAAGGATGGTCAATCCCTATGGCGGCATCAGGATGGCGGCCGAGGCGGTCAATGCTTACGGTTTCAAGCTGGATGCACATATCAGCGAGGTCTTTGGTCCGATCAGAAAGACCCATAATCAGGGTGTCTTTGATGTCTATACCGACGAGATCAGGCTGTTCCGCAAGGTCGGCCTTTTAACCGGCTTGCCGGATGCATATGGCCGCGGGCGGATCATCGGCGACTATCGCCGGGTGGCGTTGTATGGCGTCGATTTTCTGGTCGAGCAGAAGGAACGTGACCGGAGGACGCTACTGACTGGTGATATGACGGAAGAGCTGATCCGGTTGCGTGAAGAGGTGGCCGAGCAGATCCATGCATTGGGCGAGATCAGGGCGATGGCCAAGACCTACGGGGTTGACGTGTCCCGGCCGGCCGCTACGTCACGAGAAGCGGTGCAGGCGCTTTATATGGGCTATCTGGCTGCGGTTAAGGAAAGTAATGGCGCAGCCATGTCGCTGGGGCGCTGTGGCGCGTTCCTGGATATCTATTTTGAACGTGATCTGGCTGCTGGCCTGATCACCGAACAGGAGATACAGGAGCTGATCGATCATTTTGTGATCAAGCTCAGGCTGGTGCGTCATCTGCGGACTCCGGAATACAACGAACTGTTTGCCGGCGATCCCAACTGGGTGACCGAGTCAATTGGCGGTATGGCCGAAGATGGCCGCAGCATGGTTACCAAAACATCATACCGGTTGCTGCATACACTGATCAATCTGTCACCGGCGCCGGAGCCAAACCTGACCATCCTCTGGTCGGAAAGCCTGCCGGAGCCCTTCAAACGCTACTGTGCCCGCATCTCCATTGAGACCGATGCCATCCAGTATGAGAATGATGATCTGATGCGGCCGATCTACGGCGATGATTATGCCATCGCCTGCTGCGTTTCGGCCATGCAACTGGGTAAGCAGATGCAGTTTTTTGGCGCCAGGTGCAATCTGGCCAAGTCCCTGTTGTACGCCATTAACGGCGGATGTGACGAGATCACCGGGGAACTGGTTGTGCCGGGCATCAGCAAGCTTGGCAGCAACGGCATACTGGACAGTGAACAGGTCAGGGCCAATTTCTTCAAGGTGCTGGAGTATGTGGTCAGGCATTATGTGGATGCCATCAATATTATCCACTACATGCACGACAAATACGCCTATGAGAGTGCTGAAATGGCGCTGCATGACACAATCGTGGAACGTCTGGCCGCCTTTGGCGTGGCCGGTCTGTCGGTGGTGACCGATTCTCTCAGCGCCATCCGCCATGCAACGGTGCGGCTGAAGGATCCCGCGGCGGTTTCGGCCGGATTTGAGATCACAGGCAGCTATCCCATGTACGGTAACGATGACAACCGGGCCGACTCCATTGCCGTGGAGATCGTCGGCAAATTCATGGATGAGCTGAATAAACACCGCATGTACCGGGATGCCCGCCCGACACTGTCGGTGCTGACGATCACTTCCAATGTGGTCTACGGCAAGAAGACCGGCCCCACTCCAGACGGCCGGGAGGCGGGTATCGCCTTTGCGCCGGGTGCCAATCCGATGCATGGCCGTGATGTCAGCGGTGCGCTGGCCTCGCTTAATTCGGTAGCCAAGCTGCCCTATGGCAGTGTCTGTCAGGACGGCATTTCCAATACCTTTACCATGATCCCGGAAGGGCTGGGTAGGGAACAGGAGGGCCGGGTGGAGAACCTGGTCGCGGTGCTGGATGGCTACTTCAGTCAGGGTGCCCATCACCTCAACGTGAATGTGCTGGATCGGGCTATGCTGGAGGATGCGGTTGACCATCCCGAAAAATATCCCAATCTGACCATTCGCGTTTCCGGTTATGCGGTACATTTCAACCGTCTCACCAGGGAGCAGAAGCTGGAGGTAATCAGCAGGACGTTCCATGACGGGTTAAATGCTTGCGGATGCTGAATGACAAGGGATCGAATGGTGCCATGACCGGTAGAATTCATTCTTTTGAATCCGCCAGCTTTGTGGACGGGCCTGGCACCCGCTGCGTGATCTTCTTTCAGGGGTGCCCGCTGCGCTGTGTATACTGCCACAATCCGGACACCTGGGATTTCAGTCAGGGGACGTTGGCCGAAGCTGTGGAGCTGATCGACCGGGTCAAACGCTTCAAGCCTTATTTTCGCCGCAACGGCGGGGGATTGACCTGTTCAGGCGGCGAGCCGCTGCAGCAGCCGGAGTTTCTGCTGGAACTGCTGTCGCGGGCCCGTCGGGAAGGAATCCACACCGCCGTGGACACCTCCGGGTTTGGGCGGGGGATGTACGGGAATATTCTCGCTCTGACCGATCTGGTGCTGCTGGATATCAAACATGTGGATGCGGAGGGGATCATGGGTATCTGCGGGGTTGAAAACCTGCAGCCCATGCAGGACTTCGAAGAGGCCCTGAGGCAGAGCGGAGTCAAGCTCTGGATCCGACATGTGGTCATTCCCGGTATGACCGACGGTGTGGAGCACCTGCGCCGGGTGCATGAGAAAGCCCGCAGTTTCAAGAATCTGGAGCGGATCGAGCTGCTGCCCTACCACAGCATGGGCGAGATCAAATACCGCTATCTGGGGATACCCTATCCGCTGGAAGGTGTGCGGTCGATGGGCTGCTCAGAGATAGACCGTCTAGCGGATTAGCCTGGATCGATCGTTGTTTTTTCTGCATCAAGCCCCTTAGAGGGATGCAGCTTGCCTTGACTTGAATTCTACGTAATGTTCAATTTCATCAGCAAGGTCAGATTGTTGCTTGCCAAAGGTGTGGTGACAACGATGCATTACTTTTCGATACTGCCGACCAAGCGTGTGAAATAGTCAGGAATACGGGTCTCAAAGTTCAGCTGCTTACCGCTGACGGGGTGCTTGAACGAAATCGACCGGGCATGCAGCGCCAGGGTGCCATGGGCATCATTGCCCTTGCCGTATTTACTGTCTCCGACCACGGGGTGGTTCTTCTCCGACAGGTGTACGCGTATCTGGTGCTTGCGACCCGTCAGTAAGTGAATTTCCAGCAGACTGAAGCCCCTGGCCTCTTTTATGACGGCATACTCGGTATGGGATAACTTCCCCAGCGCCGGATCACCGGTCGAATAAACCCTGAAAGCGCTGTTCTCGGCCAGGTAACTGCTGATCATCCCGTTTTTCTCTCCAAGCGTGCCATGAACCACTGTCAGATAGCGTTTGTCGGTTTCCTGCCAGTGTTCCTGCAGATGCATCTTGGCAGCTTCATTTTTGGCAAGTATCAGGATACCTGATGTCTCACGGTCCAGACGGTGGACGATGTAGACCCGGTTGCGGGAACGATGATCACCTTTGCGAACGTACTCGTTCAGAATGGTATGCACTGTTCTGGATTTATCCCGGTTGGTCCCTATCGTCAGCAGGCCGCACGGTTTCTCAACCACGATGATGTCCCGGTCCTCGTAAAGAATGGTAAGCCCTTTCGGCTGATATTTTGCTGGCGGGTGTTTGGTCGCAGACATGGGTGTTCTCCGGGTGAGGGTAAATATGGGTGTTAAAGAAACGGGGCGAGGCGTAAACAGTTCTCATGTTTGACAAGGCGCGACGATGCGGTTCTAAATGTGGACTCGTTGCAATTTTGCCCGAAAATATACGTTTTCCTTGGAGGAGAGTAAATATTAAATCCCAATCGGCGGCTGATTGATTGCGCGCAATTTACGGAAGAATCTGAAATGAAAAGCCCCCGTCGGCTGTGATGACGGGGGCTTGGTCGTGTGTGGAAAAGAAAAAGTCAGACGTTGAAGCGGAAGTGCATGACGTCACCATCCTTGACAACGTATTCCTTGCCTTCTAGCCGCATCAGTCCTTTTTCCTTGGCGCCTGTCTCGCCGTTGCAAGCGATGTAGTCGTCGAAGCCGATGACTTCAGCGCGGATGAAGCCTTTCTCAAAATCGGTGTGGATCACGCCTGCGGCCTGTGGCGCCTTGGTGCCCTTGACGATGGTCCAGGCGCGTACCTCTTTCACCCCGGCGGTGAAGTAGGTGATCAGCCCCAGCAGTTCATAGCCGCTGCGGATCAGACGGTCCAGCCCCGGCTCCTCCAGTCCCATGTCCTGCAGAAAGGCCAGTTTCTCCTCACCATCCAGTTCGGCGATTTCCGCTTCCAGTTTGCCGCAGATGGTTACGACGCCGGCCCCTTCACCGGCGGCGATTTCCCTGACCTGGGCCACGAAGGGGTGCTCTCCTGCCAGGTCGTCCTCGGAAACATTGGCCACATACAGCACAGGTTTGTCGGTCAGCAGGTGCAGGTCGCGCATCCAGAGGCGCTCGTCCTCGTTTTCTGCGCAGCCGCGGATGCTCGTGCCGGTGTTAAGCAGTTCCCTGACCTTTTTGTAAAAATCGGCTTCGTCCTTGAGCTTTTTGTCACCTCCGCGCGATGCCTTGTCTATGCGCTGAAACTTTTTTTCCACCGTATCCAGATCGGAGAGGCCCAGTTCGGTGCAGATGACTTCAATGTCTGATGCCGGGGATACCTGGCCATGGACATGGACGACGTTTTCGTCATCAAAACAGCGCACGACGTGGACTATGGCGTCTACGCTGCGGATGTGGCCAAGGAACTGGTTGCCCAGCCCTTCTCCGGCGCTGGCGCCTTTTACCAGACCGGCGATGTCGACGAACTCGATGGTGGTGTTTTGAACCCGCTGCGGGTTGACAATTGCGGAGAGCTGATCCATGCGCGGATCAGGGACCTGAACGATGCCGACGTTGGGATCGATGGTGCAGAAGGGGTAGTTGGCCGACTCGGCCCCGGCCGAAGTTAGTGCGTTGAAGATGGTGGACTTACCCACGTTGGGGAGGCCGACGATACCGCAGTTGAAACCCATAATCTGTTACCTTTCGCCACAGAGGTCACCGAGGACACGGAGTGGTTTTAAAAAACTTTTATTAAAGTGAGTACTTCATTTTTAAGGTGTTACAACATCTGGGACGTTTTTAGCCCGGGAGTAGGGTGAGTTCCTAAAATCCACAAAGGACTTTCTCTGTGCTCTCTGTGTCCTCTGTGGCAATCAGACTAATCCAGAAAGTTCCTGCTATTAAACAGGCTCATGGCCTTGGGCAGTCCTGCTTCCAGCATCATCTCCAGCATGTCCAGCCCGCCGTCCAGCACCTTTGACATGACCTCCATCTGGTCTGGCGGGATGTTGCCCAGCACATAGTTAACCGTGTCGCCGTGGGCAGGTTTGCCGATACCGATGCGCATGCGCAGAAAATCAGCCTTGCCCAGCTGTTCGCTGATGGATTTCAGGCCGTTGTGCCCGCCATTGCCGCCTCCCTGTTTGAAACGGACCGTCCCGAAGGGCAGATCCAACTCGTCATGCACGACGACCAGGTGCGAGAGCGGCAGCTTGTAGAACTGTAGGGCCTGCATGACAGAACGTCCCGACAGGTTCATGAATGTCTGCGGTTTAAGCAACACCAGCCGGTGGCCGTGGAGGTTCCATTCGCCTGTCAGCCCGGAAAAATTCTTGCGGTTGATGGCGATGTTTTCCAGGTGAGCGATGCGGTCCAAAAAAAGGAAACCCGCGTTATGGCGGGTCCATTGATATTGGGGGCCGGGATTGCCCAGCCCCGCTATGATATAAGTGCTCATTGTATGATCAGTTCAAAAGGGCTGTTTATGCCTCTTCAGCAACAGCAGCTTCTTCCTTGGCGCGGCCGAGGACACCGACTACCGGGGTGCGGGGGTTGTCCAGCACCTTTACGCCAGCCGGCAGCTTGATCTCTTCCACATGGATCGAGTGGGCAATGGCCAGATCGGTGATGTCAATTTCGATATGATCCGGAATATCTGCTGGCAGGCATTCCACATGCAGTTCGTGGTGGGCGAAGTCAAGCAGGCCGCCTTCCTTGACACCGATTGCTGTGCCCTTGAGCTGAACCGGCACGGTCAGGCGCACTTTTTCGTTCATGTTCACCCGGTGCAGGTCAATGTGCTTGTATGTGCCTTTGACAGCGTCACGCTGAATGTCTGCAATGATGGCCATGGACTTGTCCAGGCTGCCGCCGCCGAGCAGTGTGATCAGGTTGTTCTGACCGCCTGCGCCGGCCATGGCGGCCTGAAGGTCGCGGTACTTGACACTTATTGGCATCGGATCCATGCCTTTGCCGTAAACAACACCCGGTACCATCTCGGCCTGCCGCAGTTTGCGGCTGACGCCTTTGCCGGCTTTTGATCTGAGTTCCACATTCATCTGTTTCTGTTGCATATGTTCCTCCACTGTTAGTGGCGGGCCAGGCCCACCCTGAACTATTTAAGATTTAGACTGGTATTTTGCAAATCACACAAACAGCGAGCTGACCGATTCGTCTTCGTGTATGCGCTTGATCGATTCGGCCAAGAGATCGGCCACCGTGATGGTATGGATTTTGGTTGTCATGGCCTGTTTGCTGCCGAGCGGTACGGTGTCGGTAAGAACCAGCTCCTCTATATCGGAGTTGTTGATGCGCTCAATCGCCGGGCCGGACAGAACACCGTGGGTGGCACAGGCATAGACTGATTTGGCGCCATTGTCTTTGAGAGCTTTGGCAGCCAGAGTCAGGGTGCCGGCTGTATCGACCATGTCGTCCAACAGTACGGCAATCTTGCCGCGCACGTCGCCGATCAGATGCATGATCTCGGCCACGTTGGGCCCTGTTCGGCGCTTGTCAATCACGGCCAGGGTGCAGCCCAGCCGTTTGGCAAAGGCACGGGCGCGTTCGGTACCGCCGGCATCCGGGCTGACCATCACCATCGGTTCGCCGTCGAAGCGGTTTTTGAGGTGGTTGAGAATGACCGGTGCGGCGTAGAGGTTGTCGACCGGGATGTTGAAAAAGCCCTGTATTTGCCCTGCGTGCAGGTCGATGGTGACAACCCGGTCCGTGCCTGCGGTGGTCAACAGGTCTGCCACCAGTTTGGCGGTGATGGGGGTGCGTGGTGCGGCCTTACGGTCCTGTCTGGCATAGCCGTAGTAGGGCATGACGGCGGTGATTGTTTCGGCAGATGCACGTTTCAGTGCGTCGATCATGATCAGCAGTTCCATCAGGTTGTTGTTGGTCGGTTCACAGGTTGACTGAATCACATAGACATCCCTGCCACGCACGTTTTCCCCGATTTCGACCATGATTTCGCCATCCGAGAAATTGCGTACCTTGGCGGTTCCCAGCGGGATGCCCAGGCATTTGCAGATGTTCTGTGCCAGTTCCGGATTAGAGTTGCCGGTAAAAACCCTGATTTTGTCCAACATTGACATGATGCTGCCTTTCTGACCCCAAAAAATGCATGCAAAAGCAAAAGTAATGCAAAGATATACTAAACGCTGTCAGAGAAAGCAACTAATTTTGCGCGTTAATTGAACCTAAAAACGGCTTTGCTTGAGCAGGGTGCGCTGGTGTTGGCGGAAACATGATGGGGCGACTAGTGTTTGTGGCAGGCAGAATTTGTCATACAGCTTGTGGTACTGTGGTTGTCTGCTCCTGGTTATCCACCGGGAGTCTGACAGTAAATGTCGAGCCCTGGCCAACCTCGCTTGTCACGGTTATCGTGCCGCCATGTTTTTTGATGATGTCGTTACTTATGGAAAGTCCCAGTCCTGTGCCTTTTCCAATCTCCTTGGTAGTGAAAAATGCATCAAATACCTTGCTGATGTTTTCCGGAGCGATGCCGCAACCCGAATCAGCGATGGAGAAACATACCTGCTCCCCTTCCGCCCAGGTACGGATGACAATCTCTCCATACCCTTCAATGGCATGGGCCGCATTAACCAGCAGGTTCATCATTACCTGGCTGATCTGCTGTGAATTGCAGTTGACAAGTGGCAGCTCTCCATATTCCTTTTTCAGAGCTGCAACGTAGCGGATCTCGCTCCGTATAATCCTTATGACCGTGTCAAAACAGGTGTTGATATCCGCCGGCTTTACCTCCTGCGAGTCGCGGTAGGAAAGCAATTTCAACCCTTGGGTAATTTTGATGATCCGATCTATACCGTCCGAACAGTCTGACAATAGTTCATCCAGGCCGCTTGTAACATGATCCAGACGGAGATTTTTTTGTAACGTTGCCAGGTTGTTGATCGCTTCCAGATCACAATGCTTTTTTAGCACGGCATCTGATTCATGGAAATATTGTTTCAGTTTTTCGATGTGTTTTGACAGTACGTCAAGATTGCTTTTTATGAAGCTGACCGGGCTGTTGATTTCGTGAACAACGCCAGCAGCCAGCTGGCCAATTGATGCCATTTTGTCCTGTTGGATCATCTGGGTCTGCAACTGGGTTCGTTCCTTTTCTGCCTGCCTGCGCCCGGTGATGTCGTTCAGGATCACCATGAGTCTTTTTGCGATTGGTGCGCCAAAAATCTCCATAGTGCGGGGCGTTCCGTCCTTGCTGGTCACATTGTACTCATCTTCGCAATGAATCGCCCCGCCATCTCGAAGAGCATTTTCCGTGGCCTGCTGCCACGCTTCAGACACTTCCTTCCGGTAGACCGGGTCGGGATAGGCCTTAAGCCACCAGGCATCGGTATGCGGAATGTCCTCCAGGGTAAACCCCAGGATCTCCACGAATCTGCTGTTTAGAAGCTCCATGTTGCCCTGGAGATCACTGATGGCGATGGGAATCGGGCACTGCATAACAAACTGCCTGAAATTCTGCTCACTTTCCAGTAGTTCCCGGTTGATCTTCTCCAGGTCAGCCATCTTCTTCTCAAGTTTGCGAAACAGCGCTTCATTATATCCGGCAAGCAGTTCTTTTTCATTTCCGGATTGATACATTTCGGCCTTGGCGTTGGAAGCTGCAAGCAGATCCCTGATGATTGCCATCAGGAACTCCGGTTCCTGCGGCTTGATGATGAAACGATCGGCGCCGAGGCTTAAAGCCAACTGCTCATCCTTTTTTTCAACAAAGGTGGCGGTGTAAAACATGAAAGGTATCAGTTTGAGACGATCATCTTTTCGCCATTCCCGGCAGAGCATGTATCCATCCATAACAGGCATCAGAATGTCGGATATGATCAGACTCGGCGGAGCGTTTCTGGCAGATTCGAGCGCTTCCGCGCCGTTTGCGGCGGAGCGCACCTCAAATCCGTTTCCCTTCAGGAGCGATTCAAGAAAATACAGATTATCTGCAATATCATCAACAATCAGTATGGTTTGCATATGGTCTGTCTCCCCGTTAGCCGCATGACTGAAAATGCTGTTCAACCTGCTGCATGAATGTATCCGGATTGATCGGCTTTTCAATGTATCCGTTGCACCCCGCAGCCAGTGCCTTTTCACGATCACCCGCCATGGCGTATGAAGTCAGTGCAACAATCGGGATGGCCGACAGATCTGAATTGGCTCTTAATTGTTGCGCAACGGCATATCCATCCATGAGCGGCAGCTGGATGTCGAGCAGGATCAGATCCGGCTTTACAGCTGCTGCGCTGTTGATTCCCTCCTGTCCATCCATGGCGGCGCATACTTCATAACCATGCTTCTCCAGAATGAATCTGACCAGATACAGATTTTGCTCGTTATCCTCAATGTACAGGATCTTCTTTTTCATGCCTGATTCCTTTCAATCGGAAGAGTAAATACAAATCTGCTGCCCTTTTCCGGTCTGCTTTCACCCCAAATGCTGCCTCCCATCATCTCTACCAACCTTTTACAAATGGAAAGTCCGAGTCCGGTGCCCTCGTACTTGCGGCTCAAGCCGGAATCAAGCTGGAGAAAGGGTTTGAACAGATTATTCATGTCTTCATCCTTGATGCCGATGCCGGTGTCGCTCACTGATATCACATAATATCCGGTCTCCGGCTTGCAGCGGACTGAAATGCCGCCCTGATCCGTAAATTTGATCGCATTGCTGAGCAAGTTGAGCAGGATCTGCTCTACCCGGCGCTGATCAGCGCAAACCGTGCCTACGTTTACCGCAACATCAGCAGACAGCTCAAGCCCCTTTTTCTCTGCCAGGGGGCGCACGGTCTGAACCACCTTGACAATCGACTCCTGCAGGCTGAATGTCTCCGTGGCTACTTTCAGTTGGCCTGCCTCGATCTTGGATATGTCCAGGATGTCGCTGATCAGGGACAAGAGGTGATTGGCGCTGTTCTTAACCATGGTGAGCTGCTTGGTCTGCTCTTCGTTGATCGGGCCACCCAGGCCTTGCAGCAGTATGCCTGTAAAACCGATGATTGAATTCAGGGGGGTGCGCAGTTCATGGCTCATGTTGGCGAGAAATGCCGATTTGATCTGGTCAGCCGCTTCTGCACGTTCCTTGGCAATGGCCAGATCATCCAGTGCTGCGCGTAATTTGTCGTTTGTCTCCCGCAAAGAAGCGGTACGTTCATCGATGCGCTGTTCCATTTCCTGATTGATCAGCTTCAGCTCCCGGGTACGCGCATTTACCTGGTGCTTGAGAACAAAGCTTCCGATCAGGCTCATCAACAGCACAACCCCCATAATTGTCCCGGCTATTTGCATCCATAGCGGCAGCTTGAACTTCACATCCTCCGAGGTCCATCGTTTCATGGCGGCATAGTACGCTGAGTGGGGGTTCTTTTTCATTTCCGAAAGATGATGGTCGATGATCTCCGGCAATTTGCCGGAAGCGTTTTTGGGGGCTGCAAAATAGAACGGGGCGGGATCAAACATGACAGGTGTGTCTTCTAGTCCCGCCTTTCTTGCATGCATTAATCCGTATAGTCGGTTGGTGAGTCCGGCATCCGCTTTGCCAGTAGCAATCATCTTGAAACCGGTTTTATAATCCGGCACAGGAATCAGGGTGATTTTCAGCCCGAAGCTGTTTGTCAGTCGTGTAAATGTCTCAAGTTGGATCGTATTTTCCAGGGCTGTTATCCGTTTTCCATTCAGGTCCAGTATGGACTGGATTCCGCTGCCTTTGGGCGCATACACCTGGGACCAGACGGCCAGAACCGGGATCTTGTGAAAGGTGTACTGTTTTTCCCGTTCCGAGGTGTAAGCCACGTCTGGCATCAGATCGATTTTACCTTTTGAAAGGCGATCCAGCCCCTCTGCCCAGGTGCCGGAGACATATCGCAGCTGCCAGCCTTCTGACTTTGCTATATGCTCGATGACGTCGATGAAAATACCAGAAGGTTTGCCTGCGTCTGATGTGAATACCTTGGGTGCATTTTCATAGACGCCTACTCTAACGGTTCTTGTGTCTGCATCTGCGGCAGGAACAGCAAAGCAGACCAGCATCAGTATGACAAAGAGCGCAAAACGTCCTGTGGATATGCAAGCGCCCAGAATTGCTGGAGTGGATATGCATGTTGGTTGCTTTGTAATTGTCAACATGGTTGATTCCTTAGCCCAGAAGCCTGTTAATCTTCAGTTTTGATATCCTCTGGAGTTTCTTTGCCGGTCTCGAGCGGCAGTGTGAACCAGAAGGTGCTGCCCTTGCCGTACTCGCTCTTGACGCCAACCTTGCCCCCCATCAGTCCGGCCAGCCGCATACAGATGGAGAGACCTAGCCCTGTGCCTTAGTATTTGCGGCTGAGGCCTGTGTTCAACTGTCGGAAAGGCTTGAATAGATGGCCAAGGTCTTCACTCTTTATGCCGATGCCGGTATCAGTTACGGTTGTCAGATAGTGCCCTGCCTCACGCTTGCAACTGACTGAGATACCCCCTTGTTCCGTGAACTTGACCGCATTGCTGAGCAGATTGAGCAGGATCTGCTCCACTCTGCGCTCATCGGCAACCACATGATCCACGTCTTCAGCGATATCCAGCGCAATCTCAAGCCCCTTTTTCTCTGCCAGGGGCCGCACGGTCTGCACTACTTTGGCAATTGCCCCCTGAAGGCTGAATGTTTCCATCTCCACGGTGAGTTGTTCGGCTTCAATCTTGGACAGATCCAGCACATCGCTGACCAGTGATAAAAGGTGTTTGGCGCTGTTTTTGACTATGGTCATCTGTTTGGTCTGCTCATCATTGAGCGAGCCTCCCAGTCCCTGCAGCAATATGCCCGTGAAGCCGATAATGGAGTTAAGCGGAGTGCGCAACTCATGGGACATGGCTGACAGAAAGGCCGATTTAAGCCTGTCGGCTGCTTCAGCACGTTCTTTGGCTTGTTCAAGCTCCTGCGCATAGCTGGTGCGTTCTTTCAATAGCTGCTCCAGGTCATCCTGCCTGGCCTGCAACTGCGCTTCGGCATGTTTGCGGATGTTGATTTCCTTGCCCAACCGCCAGTTCCAGTAGGCAAAGAGCGCAACCACAGCCAATGCTCCGCCGATAACCTGCCAGAGCAGTCTGTAATCAACCCCTTTTTCAAGTTTCAACGATACCCATTTTGTGTAAATGGCATTTTCATCGGACTCGGGGATGGCCCTGAGCGCTTTGTTCAAAATGCCGACGAACTCCGGCCAGTCATTGCGAACCGCCATGGATAGTTCATAACGGTGGGGGATCTCGCCTGCCAGCTTGATATTGCGATCACCCAGTCTCGCAAGATAATAGCCGGCGGTTATGGTGCTATCGACAAACGCGTCTGATTCGCCGCGGGATAGATTTTGCAGCGCATCATACACCGTCTTGCAGGTAACGATCTGCAAATCAGGGTAGTTCGATCTCAGGAGCTCTTCAGCGGCATGTCCTTCGACAACGGCAATTTTCTTGTCGGTCAGCTCTTTCATTGAACTGATGTATCGGGCATCTTGCCGTGTGAAAATACCGATCGGCAACGAGAGGTACGCATTGCTGAAGGAGACAAAACCCACCCGTTTGTCCGTTTTAGTTACGCTGGAGAACATGTCGAGTTCATGGCGTTCTACGCTTTCAATCATCTCCGGCCAACTCATGGATCTGGCAATGTCAAAACGAATGCCAAGCAATTCCTCGAGCTTATGTAGATAATCCATGGCAAGCCCTTGCGGAACCCCGCTTTCATCCCGAAATTCGATTGGGGCCCAGGCCGGTTCCGATGCAACCCTTATAACCGGGTGGGCCTTGAGCCATGCCCTTTCACTGGCTGTCAAGGTTACTGCCGGCATGCTTTCTTCAAGCCACTTCTTGTGAATTGCCCGCTCTTCTTCCGGTGTGATCGAGGCCAGAACCTTGTCAAGGATTGACGCCAGGTGTGGCTGGTTTTTCATGACACCAAACTGAAGCTCGGACTTGGCCCCCAGCAGCTTGCCCATCAATTTCAGGTTATTGAGCAGCTCTTTGTGGATAAGATGCACCACCACCGCACGGTTGCCGGCATACGCATCTGCTTCACCCCTGGAGACGGCATCCAGGGCCTCAGAAGTTGATCCATATTCCTTTATTTTGATCTTGGGGAATTTGCTGCTGAAATATGTGACGTTATGGAAGCCGCGCTCCAGGGCGATGGTCTTTTCGGCAAGGTCGGCTTCTGTATTATAGTACGTTTCTCCCTTGCGGCCGACTATGACATGCGGGATGGTTATGTAGGATTTGGTGAAGGTGAACAGCTTTTCGCGCTCAGGTTTATGGGTGATATCCATCAGGGCATCAAGCTGTCTGTTGAGCGCCCGGTCGTAGTTTTCCTTGAAAGGTGCCGGCACAACGATGAGCGCGCCGCCCAGTCTTTTGTTGATCATGTTGACATAATCGACACCGATGCCGCGCGGCTGACCGCTTTTATCCACATAATTAAGAGGCGGCCAGCCATTCATGATACCCACCCGGATTTGCGGGTGCTGGCGCAGCCATTGCTGTTCTGTGGGCGTCAGGCCCAATTTGACAAGTGATTCCGGATGTGCGCTGACCTGCAATGGGCATGCGGCAGCGCAGAGCAAAACCAGGCACATGAGGAAAATTGATCTGTATTTATGGATTTTCCCCATGCAATGACCCTTTAGACCAAGGATTTATTCGTTGGAAAAGTATATCACGGCTTTTGCAAATTCGCAGTTTGGAGAGATTATCCGGCATCAGGGGGCGTTGATACGGATGAAGTCACAGTATGGTTTTCGACAATTGATAGCTGTGGTATTCCAGCCCGGGGTCTGCTATCCTTGCGGTCATATTCGGGGATAACGTAACGGGGGTGCAGGATGGGAGACAATTCATTGAACGAAAAGCTGGTGAAAGGGATCGATCTGCTTGAGGCGGGCGAGACTGACAGCGCGGTTACGCTGCTGAAGGGGTACTGTGAACAATATCCTGATCAGAGTGACGGCCTGTTCTATCTTGGGGATGCCCTGGCAGAAAAGGGGGATGTGGATGCTGCCATTGACTGCTATCGTCGGGGGCTGAAACATGCACCAGAAGATATTGAAGGACTTACGACCCTGGGAGATCTGCTGTTTGAGGCTGGCAGTCATGAAGAGGCCATTCAGTGTTATCGCAAGGTGTGCGAACTTGATCAGGGAGACGGGGATGCGCTGGTCAGCATCGGGCTAGTGTATAACAGCCAGGACAAGCCGGAACAGGCCATTGAATGTTTTCAAAAGGCCCTGGCTGCCGATCCGAATAATGCCTTTGCCTGGAACGCTTTGGGGGATGCCCTGTATGGCAGGGAAGATGTGGAAGGGGCGGTGGATGCCTATCGCAAGGGGGTGGAGGTTGATCCGGACGACCCGGCCGGGCACTACAATCTGGGTGAGCTGTATTATGATCTGGAGGAACTGGAAGAGGCCGAGGAAGAGTGCCTGCAGGCGATTCGTCTTGATCCTGCCTTCAGCATGGCCTACCTTGCCTTGGGCAGTATCTGCATGGATCAGGAACGTTTACAGGACGCTGTACACTATTTTGAGACCTATCTGAAATATGAGCGATCTCCAAAGGCGGCCGAAATGATTTCCGAAGTCAAGGCGGTTATCGAGGGGCTGAAAGAAGAACTGGGTACGGGGAAGAAATAACGGGGAACTTAAAGGCAGTGATCAGGGACTCGGGACCGGAACCGGTAAAAGCCTTTGCCAATCACCAGTCCCCAGTCCCCAGTCCCCAGTCCCCATTTACTATTTACTATTTACTATTTTCTTTCAAAATCCGGTTTGGAGAAGGTGTATTCAAAGTGCATATGATCCGAGTAGGTGCCGTTGAGTATGGCGGCGCAGGCCTCAGTGATGGCCAGTTCCTCATCGGTGGGGATCACAAAGGCCTTGACCGGTGAATCGTCGGTTGTGATCAGCGTTTCCTTCTTGCGTGTCCTGACGTTGTTGCGTTGCTTGTCAAGGATGATGCCCATGTGCTCCAACCCTTCCAGCACCTTTTCACGTATCTCCACACTCATCTCGCCCACACCTGCTGTGAACACGATCGCATCCACCCGGCCAATGGCCGCCATGTAAGCGCCAATGTATTTTTTTATGCGGTAGGCTTCAATTTCGATGGCCAACTGGCAGCGCATGTCGCCTTTTTGGGCGTTCTCGATCACGTCCCGGCGGTCGGTATAGCGCCCGGTAATGCCCATCAGGCCGCTTTTTTTGTTAAGGATGTTTTCCATCTCGCTGGCTGAGAGATGCTCTTTCTGCATGATGAACATGGGTATGGCTGGATCGATGTCGCCGCAGCGGGTACCCATGACGGCACCCTCCAAAGGTGTCAGTCCCATGGATGTGTCCACTGAGATGCCGTTTTTGATTGCGCAGTGGGATACACCGTTGCCGATATGGAGCGTGATCAGATTGCAGTCGGCGGATTTTTTGCCAAGCAATGCGGCGGCGCGCTTGGATACATACAGGTGCGAGGTGCCGTGGAAACCGTAACGGCGTACCTTGTAGTTTTCGTACCATTCGTAGGGCAGGGCATACAGGTAGGCTTTTTGCGGCATGGTCTGGTGGAAGGCGGTGTCAAAAACCGCAACCTGCGGCACATTCGGCAGCAGATGGGTTGTGGCCTGAATCCCCTCGATGTTGGGCGGGTTGTGCAGTGGGGCCAGATCCTTGACCGATTTTATCGCCTCAAGCACATTGTTGTCGATCTTCACCGAGCAGGTGAACAGCTCTCCACCGTGTACAACCCGGTGGCCAACTACGGATATTTCGTTAACATTGCCAAGCACCCCGACAGCGGGATTGGTAACGGTCTTGATGATCAGATCAATGGCAGCCTCGTGGTTGGGGCAGTCGTGTTCATCGCGAAAGATGTCCCGGCCCGGCACTTCGTGCTCGATGAACGAACCGCCGATAATGACCCGTTCCACCATACCTTTTGCAACAACCTCCATCTTCTCCCAGTTGAAGAGCTGATATTTGACGGAAGAGCTGCCACAGTTTAACGCGAGAATAATCATTTTGATGCTCCTGATGCCGTGGTCGGCGAGATTTGCATAATAATGCGGTATGCCCGCAAATATAACGCTGTACTATTACAGTATAACCAGTCTGCAGTTCAAGCTATTTGTTCCTCTGTTTGTGCTGGAAATAGAAATGCATATGACATGCCTGTGGCAGGTATGAATAGTGTTACTTGCTGGTTACCGAAAGGCGATGCCTGTCAGGCAGCCGAATCTGTTATCCGGTTGTCTTGAATGTTTTTGGTGATGATCGGAAACACAACTTGATTTGCGGTCGGAAGAGTTATTCCAAAAGGCATGGAGAGCGAGGCTTGCAACCAGGTCTGCAGGTTTCGATGGCGGGCCGGATGACAGGCTGCGATGCCTGGAGCTGAAGCCTTGCTGTTGCTGGAAGTGGTTGTGAAACAGGATTATATTTTCTTTGCTGGACAATTGCTTTTGGTGTGTGATAGAAAAAATAAACCCAGTTGGGTAAGGCTTGATAATTTTTATCGGAGGTGAAACCGTGGCACATTCAATTAATGACGATTGCATCAATTGCGGTGCATGTGATGATGTCTGCCCAGTAAATGCTATCAGCGAGCAGGGCGGCAAACATGTGATCGACGCCGATACATGCATTGACTGCGGGGGTTGCGTGGACGCTTGTCCTGTCAACGCGATTCACTCCTGATCAGTTTTTAGATGCATAACTCACAAAAAAACCTGTGGCAACACAGGTTTTTTTGTTTCTGATCCGCTGTTGTCCGGCTTGGGCCGGGCTTGAAGCCACACAGTTTCCATACGGAAACTGATCAGCTTTTTGCTTTGCGATGGTAGCGGTCCTTCTCACTGTATATACATCCGCAGTACTGCTGACGGTACAGGCCCATTTCCTTGGAGATGCGGATGCCTTCCTGCCATCCCTTACGGAAGTCCTCATAATAAAACTCGATGCCGTATTGACGAGCCAGTTGATCTCCCAGTTCTCTGATTTCATCATGGCGCTGATATCTGCTGTAAAGTAGCGAGGTGCTGAACGCCTTGAAGCCCGATTCCGCTGCCACGGCGGCCGTTGCATTCAGTCTGGAGGCGTAACAGTAACTGCAGCGCTGGGTGGGGTTATCAGCTACTGCGGCCAGAAAACCCTCCAGGTCGTAATCGTCGCGATACAGCATGGGCAACGTCACCTGTTCCGAAAACTGACGCAGCGTCTCCTTGCGCTTCTGGTATTCCAGGTAGGGGTGGATGTTGTGGTTATAGAAGTATCCGGTTACCTCATGTCCGCTGGAGCGCATCTGTTCCAGCGGATAGATGCTGCACGGAGCGCAGCAGGTGTGCAGCAAGATTTTCACTCGATGTTCTCCAGCAGATGGCCCATTTTCTCGCGCTTGGTTCGCAGGTAGTCCCGGTTCGAATCCGTGGATCCGGTTTCAATTGATACGCGCTCAACAATGTCAATACCGTATCCTTGCAAACCGACCAGCTTTTTGGGATTGTTGGTCAGCAGCTTGATTTTGCTGATTCCGAGCGTCAGCAATATCTGGGCGCCAATCCCGTAGTCTCGCATATCGGCCTTGAAGCCCAGTTTCAGGTTGGCCTCGACCGTGTCCAGCCCCTTGTCCTGCAGTTCGTAGGCCTTAATCTTGTTGTGCAGCCCGATGCCGCGTCCCTCCTGGCGCAGATAAACGATCACACCTGTTCCTTCCAGAGCAATTCTTTCCATGGCGCAATGTAGCTGGTCTCCGCAGTCGCAGCGTTGGCTGCCGAGCACATCCCCTGTCAGGCATTCGGAGTGCATGCGCACCAGCACCGGCTCATCCTTCCCGAACTCACCCTTGATCAGTGCAATATGTTCCAGGTGGTCGATATCGTTTTCGAACGCAATCACGCGCCATTCGCCGCCGTAATAGGATGGCAACTGGGCCTCAGCCACCTTGCGAACCAGACGCTCGTTATTGAGCCGGTAAGCAACCAGATCGGCAATGGTGCAGATTTTGATGCCATGTTCCTTGGCGAACACCTTCAATTCCGGCATGCGTGCCATGGTGCCGTCGTCATTCATGATTTCACAGATCACTCCGGCCGGTTTCAGACCAGCCAGTCTGGCCAGATCAACCGACCCTTCAGTCTGTCCGAGCCGCACCAGAACGCCACCTTTGCGAGCCCGCAAGGGGAATATGTGCCCCGGGCTGACCAGGTCTTCATCGCTGGCGTTGTCTGCCACGGCGGTCAGGATGGTGTGTGACCGGTCAGCGGCCGAGATGCCTGTGGTTACGCCTTCCCTGGCCTCGATGGAGATAGTGAAGGCGGTTTCGAAAGGTGACTTGTTGTCACGTACCATCGGTTTCAGACCAAGGGCGTCACATTTTTCCGGGGTCAGGGTCAGGCAGATCAGCCCACGGCCATATTTGGCCATGAAATTGATTGCTTCCGGGGTGACAGCCTCGGCGGCCATGGTCAGATCCCCTTCATTTTCACGGTCTTCATCATCGACCAAGATGACCATCTTACCCTGGCGGATATCTTCAATTGCCTCTTCTATACTTGCTACGGACATGGATTGTCTCCTGATTATTGTGGTTTGAGCTTTGTGGCGTGATGACGGGAGTGGTTGCTATATAAAACCGTTTTCCGCCAGTGCCTTGATTGTGAGGCCGCCGGAAGGTTTCCAGGGTTGGATCAGCCGCTCCACATATTTTCCGATGATATCGGTTTCAATGTTTACCTCGTCGCCTGCTTTTAGCAGCGACAGGTTGGTCTTGGTCTGGGTCAGCGGGATCAGGTTAATGGAAAAACCGGAAGCGGTGACTGCGTTGATGGTCAAGCTTGTACCGTTGATTGCAACTGACCCCTTTGTAACCAGCAGCCGTAGATGTTCATGCGGCAGCGAGAATTCCATGACGCGGTTTCCAGATGTCTCACTTACATTGGACAGCCTGGCGGTGCAGTCGATATGGCCGGTCACTATGTGTCCACCCAGACGGTCACCCAAACGCATGGCGCGCTCCAGGTTGACGTGCTGACCGGTGCGCAGGTGCCCGAGTGTGGAACATAGCATGGTTTCCGGTGAAACATCGAAACTGAGGCCGGAGGCATGGATCCTGACAACGGTAAGGCAGATCCCGTTGACCGCAACGGAGTCACCACAGGCGATTTCCGTCAGGGGCAGGGAGGTTTCTACCTGCAGGACACCAGCTTCCCCACGTCTTGCCAGGGCTCTAACCCTGCCGATATCTTCAATCAGGCCTGTGAACATGTCACCTCTGGTCTGGCGTGGATCAAAAGGTCGTCACCGCTTCTGGAAACATCAGTGAATACAAGTTTCAGCGCCTGTTCCATGCTGGTTATGCCCATTAGTGTAAATGGGGCGAATCCGTTGCTGCCGATGATCTTCGGCGCCACGAAAAAGACCAGGTCGTCTACCAGGCTTTGTTGCAGCAGTTCTCCGGCAAGGTGGCTGCCCCCCTCCAGCAATATGGACTGAATCCCCATCTGCCCGAGCTTGTAAAGCATGTCCTGCATGGATACGCGCCCGTTGTCTTCCTTGCATACCAGTACGGTGGCTCCTTGCTGGGTGTAGCGCAGATGGACTCGCGGGTTGGATTCGGTTGTGGCGATGATTGTCTTCACCGCCAGCGGGCCGCTGAGTACCTTGACACTCTCCGGTGTTCTCAGACGGCTGTCTACAATGATCCGCAGCGGGTTTCTGCCGCGCACATGCCGTACGGTCAGTTCAGGATTATCTGCCAGGATGGTATCTACTCCCACCATTACAGCGTCAGTCTGGGCCCTCATCTTGTGGACCCGTTTTCTGGATTCTTCACAACTGATCCAGCGGGACTGGCCGGTGACTGTGGCGATGTTGCCGTCCAGGGTCATGGCAAATTTGTAAGTAACATATGGAAAGCCGCTGGTGATGTGTTTGATGAAGGGGCGGTTCAACTCATGGCATTCATCTTCCATCAGGCCGCAGACAACCTGGATGCCGGCTGCTTCCAGTGCTGCCAGTCCCTTGCCGCTTACCTTGGGATTGGGATCCCGCATGCCTGCAAAGACACGTCTGACCCCTGCATTTATCAGTGCCTCGGTGCAGGGCGGGGTTTTTCCTGTGTGACAGCATGGTTCCAGGGTAACGTAGACATCGGCTCCGCGGGCTGTGTCGCCGGCTTTTTCCAAGGCGTTAATCTCGGCATGCGGCGCACCGGCCTTCATGTGCCAACCTTCGCCTGTAACCAGACCATCCCTGACGATCACACAGCCAACTGCCGGGTTGGGCGAGGTTTTGCCCAAGCCTTTTGCTGCCAGCTTCAAGGCGCGTTTCATATATTTTAAGTTGTTGGTCATTTTTTTAGCAGTTCCTGCAGTTCCTGCATGAACTCTCCGATATCACGGAAGGAACGGTAAACAGAGGCAAAACGCACATAGGCTACTTCATCCATACTGTGCAGTTCCTTCATCAGCCATTCACCGATCTGGGTTGTGGATACTTCCTTTTCGCCCATCTCCTGCATGCGGGACTCCAGGCGGTCAACCATGCGTTCTATCTCTTCGACAGGGATAGGGCGCTTTTCGCAGGCCTTCTTGATGCCGGAGATAATCTTCATACGGTCGAATGGCTCCCGCCGGCCATCCTTTTTACAGACCTGTGGCAGTATGTCTTCGATACGTTCATGGGTAGTGAAGCGCTTGGCGCACTGCTCGCATTCGCGTCGCCTGCGGATGGCGGTGCCTCCCTTGTCCGGGCGCGAGTCGATTACCTTGCTGTCCGGATTTGAGCAGAACGGGCATTTCATGGAGTATCTCCTGTGTTATCGTTGCTGAAATGAACCACATCGATGCCTGATTCCGATATCATTTCCCGGGCCAGATCATCCGCATATCCCTCGCTGTATACAACCCGCCTGATGCCGGCGTTGATCAGCATCTTGGTGCAGATGATACAAGGCATGGTTGTGCAGTAAAGTGTTGCCCCGTCTATATTGGTGCCGTGCCTGGCAGCCTGGATGATGGCGTTCTGCTCGGCGTGCAAGCCCCGGCAGAGTTCATGGCGCTCACCGGAAGGGACAGCCAGCTTTTCGCGCAGGCAGCCGGTGTCTGCACAGTGCGTGATGCCTGATGGAACACCGTTGTAGCCGGTTGCCAGTATGTTACGATCCTTGACAAGCAACGCACCAACCTGACGGCGCAGGCAGGTGGATCTGGTGGCTACCAGACGGGTAATGTCGATGAAGTATTGATCCCAGGAAGGACGTGCCATCAAAATGCTCCAAAAGGATATTAGTAGCATAAAGTACCTCAATCTGCAGGCCAGGTCAATGGAGATGGAATTGCTATTGTTTTCAGCTTTACAATGGTGGAGAAAAACATGTGTGCACGGTCGGTATACGATTTGTTCCATGCTATGTCTGACCAGTCTGCCGGTTGAATTGCGAGCTGCTGCATAAATTTTAAAAACGGTTTGCGTTGCGTGACAGGAAAAAAATGGTGATATAGTTTCTGGCAGTTTACCCCACCCAATGAATGGAGATTTAAAGATGCGTTTTCTTCTGTACCCCGCTGTAATGATGATCGTAACCATGTTCGCTTCAGTCAGTGTATTTGGCGCTTCACAGCCCCCGCTACCCAAGGGGTATCATTCCTGGAAAAAAAGCACACGCAAGATCGAATCCGACAAGAAGTCACTGTTTTACGGCGTTCACTATATCTATGCAGATAAAAAGGCCGTCAAGGGATATAAGGCCGGCAACCGTTTTCCGGAAGGCAGCACCATTATCATCGAGAACTTCAATATCAAACCCGGCACAACAGTTGCCGGTGCAAAAAGTATGATCGTGATGATGCGTAAGAATAAAAAGGAAAAGAGTACCGGTGGATGGACTTTTGCCGGTTATGGCGCCGACGGCAAGCCAAGCGGACTGGATCCGGCAAGCACATGTTTCGGCTGCCATCAGAAGGATGCTGCCCAGCGTGATTATGTGATTTCAACCATCAAGGATTTCAAGCAGTAAACCTGGAGTTAACCAGGCAGCCCCCACAGGACTACCGTTATGGATATGTCACAGCAGAACGAGAAAACGGGCGATAAGGTTTTGCCACGTGTTCTGGTCATCGATGATGAGCCTACCTGGCTGTATGTTGTGGCCATGCGGTTGAAAAACTGTGACTACGAGGTGACCACGGCCAGTAGTACTGACGAGGCCTACGAAAATATGGCCGGTCAGGCCTTCGATGTCATCATTACCGATGTGGTCATGCCGGGAGAGGATGGCATCTCGTTCATGGACAGGGTCCATCAGAGTCTGCCTGATGTGCCGGTGATCCTGCTGACCGGGCTGTCCCAGATTGAAATTGCAGTAGATGTGATCAAAAGGGGCGCTTACGACCTGATTCACAAGCCGGTTGACATGGAGTACCTCTGTCGGGTCACAGACAGGGCAATCAAGTTCAACCGGCTTAAAAAACTGGAAAAGAATTATCAGGAGGAGTTGGAGGCCACGGTGATCCGGCGGACAGCCGAACTGCACCATGCCCTGGAAAAACTGGATGTGGCCCGTCAGCAGATGATCAGGGCCGACAGCAAAAAATCCGAATTCATGTCCAATATCACCCATGAGATGCGCACTCCGATGAATGGCGTAATCGGCGCCCTGGAACTGCTTGATGGAAGTGAACTGGACGGCAGTCAGCGCGAATTTGTTCAGCTTGCGCGCATGTCGGCCGACAATATGGTTGAATTGATCGATCGGCTGATAAGTTTTGCAACCGGCGCCTGTCACCTGGAGAAGGCCAACTGGACGGCCATTGACCTGCATGAACTGGTTGCCGGAACAATGGAACGATTCAGGGAACGATTTTCCATGAAGGGGCTTCATTTTGAGTGTGAGGTGGCGCCCGAGGTGCCGGCCTGCATCAGATCAGACGGTGAGCAGTTGTCACTGCTACTGGATATACTGCTGAACAATGCCCTCAAGTTTACGGACAATGGCCATGTCCGCATAAGTGTCTCAACTGTCAACTTTGATGGCATGCACGAGGCAATCCGAATCAGTGTCTGTGACAGCGGTATCGGCATTCCGGCCGATCAGGTCGAGCATATCTTCGAACCGTTTTTCCAGGTGGATGGCGCCATGACCAGACATTATGGCGGCGCCGGACTGGGCCTGAGCATCGCCAGGCAAATCGCCATGCTTTTAAACGGCAGTCTCTGGGTCGAGAGTGAACTGGGCAGGGGAAGCTGTTTCATTTTTCTGATGAGGCTGGATATGGCCTGAACAGGAGGTCTGCGTGAAGTGCCTGATAGTCGAAGACGATTTTATCTCTCGCCGCATTCTCAAAGAACATCTTTCATCCTATTTTGACTGTGATATTGCCGTTAACGGTGAAGAAGCGGTCACCTCTTTTCGTCTGGCCCATGAAGGCAAGCATCCCTATGACCTGATATGCATGGATATCATGATGCCTGGTGTCAATGGCATCGAGGCCCTGCGGCGCATCCGCGAGCTTGAAAAAGGCATGGAGATTCCGCAGAACCTTGAGGTGCGTGTCATCATGCTGACCGCGCTGGATGACCCTCATACGGTTTTTCAATCATTTTACCGGGTCGGAGCCACGGCTTATATCGTCAAGCCGCTCAGTCGTCAGAAACTGGTTAACGAACTCATGCAGCTCGGCCTGATCAAAAACAACCCCTGAACCCCACAAGGACACCAATGGAAAAGCCGCTGACCAACGATAACCAGACCGTTAGCAAGGGGCCTGTCGAAACAGTGATCCCGCCTGTCAACTGGCGCTCTGATATTGCTTCTGCCATTGATTCCCTGAAGCTTTTGGCCGGGACCACTGAAGAAGACTTCCTTCAGATCGGTTCACGACTGCAGGAGTTTTATCAGCAGTCGGTGGATATCAACAGCATGTCCAACCATCTGCTGGAGAATGTCTCCGGTGAACTGGTGCAATCCCTGTTGGAACGCCTGCGCGGCATGATGTCCGACATGGACAGCTATCTGACTTCGGCCCGCAGCCAGTGTAATGAGAGCTGCGCCATACTGGAGCGCATATCCGGTCTGCTGGGGCAGACGGAGCAGCCTCTGGCAGGATTTCACAAGATGTATAAAACGCTGCGCATGCTGGGGATCTCAACCAAGATTGAAAGCTCCCGAATCGGAGAGAAAGGACTTGGCTTTCTGACATTGGCCATGGATGTGGAACGGCTGTCCCACCTGGTTAATGACAAATCTGCCAGCATCCTGGGACATTGCCATGAACTGGGCGACATGATCAGGGACAACCTTGTTCTGGTGCAAGCGGCCGGTGTTTCACAGGATCAGGAGGTTAGCCAGATCTTCAGGAACATTTCTGCCAGTGTTGCTGAACTGGTTTTGGTTAACGACAACTGTTCACAGTTCGGCTCGATGGCAGCCATGGTTTCCGACGAGGTCTCAGCCAATATCGGCGAGGTGGTTTCATCCATGCAGGCCCATGATATTACCAGACAGCAGGTGGAGCATGTTATCGAAGCCCTGCAGCGGGTAACATCCGATCTTGGAGACCCTGAACAGGCGGATGTGCCGGCCGTCGTCATTACCGAGGTGGGCGATGTCTGTGAGCTGCAGGAGGCGCAGCTGCGGCATTCCTCGTCTGAGCTTAACAGCGCCGTGCTGGCCATCATTGAAAACCTGCGGGCAATTGCAGACAAACAGGCGGTACTGGCTGAACAGACCATCACTGTTGTCAGTGGCGACAGTACCAGCGGCAGATCCTTTGTGGAGGACATCAAAAGCGGCATGCACACGGTTACCGAAGTGCTTTCCAAGTGTGCCGACACTGATCGTGAACTGACGGCTACCATGCAGAAGGTTGCGGAGACGATCGGCGAGATATCCGCCTTTGTTGAGGATATTGAAGAGATTGGCAGCGAGATCGACCTGATTGCCCTTAATTCCCAGATCATGGCGGCCCATACCGGCATGGAAGGGGCGGCGCTCGGTGTGCTGGCCGAAGCAATCAAGCGGCTTTCACTGGATGCCGTAATCCAGACCGAAGCGGTTTCAAAGACCCTGATGGAAGTCAGGGATGTGACCGGTCACATGCTTTGTGATAACGAACAGGAATCCGGGGAGGTTTCAGCCCGGATTGCGGTCATGGAAGGGGATCTGAGGGATATCCTTGGGGAACTGTCGGATATGAACGAGAAACTGTATGCGCACCTGTCCTCCCTGGGTGGCCAGGTGACCGGGTTGAGCCAGAGTATCGGCCAGGTGACCGGCAGCATCCAGGTGCATGACAGGTTTTCCGACATCTCCAGCGAAGTATTCGGCATTCTGCAGCGGATAGTGTCCGAGGCGCGAGAGATCGTGCCGGCCAGCAGTGAATTTGTCGAAAACCTTCGACATATGGAGGAACGCTATACTATGCAGAGTGAACGCAATATTCATGAGACAGTTGTCAGGAATCGGAACGGTGAGGCTGCCGTTGCGGTTTTACCGGCTGGCGCGGTCAAAAACAATCAGGCACAGGACTCCGGGTTTGGAGATAATGTTGATCTGTTTTAGCTGAACGGAGATGGCCATGAGCCTAGAAAATATAACCAGTTCTCTTACTGCTGATGGCACAACTATCAATGTAACCCTTTCCGGGGCCTTATCCATTGAAAACGCCGCAGAGTTGCAATCGGTGCTGGCTGATGCCATTTCCGGTGTCAAGCTGGTTAGGCTGGAGTTGGATCGGCTGGAACATGTCGATTTGACCATCATGCAGGTGATCTGCTCGGCCTGCCGGACAGCCGCTGCGGGCGGTGGACAACTGGTATCGGATTTCAAACTGCCGGAGTGTGTGGAGCGCTTTAATTGCTCCATCGGCGCACATGTTGCGAGCCAGTGCAGTTATAACAAAGGTGAGCCCTGTTTGTGGTTTGGAGGAGGCAAGACATGCCAAAGGTAATCATGACAGCCGATGATTCGGCCAGCGTGCGGCAGATGGTCAGTTTCACGCTCAAGCAAAACGGCTACGAAGTGATTGAGGCGGTGGATGGCAAGGATGCGCTTAACAAACTTGCCGCCAGCAAGATCGATATGCTGATCACCGACCTGAACATGCCCAATCTGGACGGCATTGGCTTGATCAAGGGTGTGCGGGCCGGGGGGGC
>Ga0116183_1001003_pt1 | contig 32925 bp, 30 predicted proteins | sample AD_UKC078_MetaG_FD_89753 | JGI IMG/M metagenome (GOLD analysis project Ga0116183, IMG submission 89753) | Active sludge microbial communities of municipal wastewater-treating anaerobic digesters from USA - AD_UKC078_MetaG | ecosystem: Engineered > Bioreactor > Anaerobic > Digestate | place: USA...
GCAGCTGATGCTGAATCGTCATGAGACAAGTGCAACCCCAACGGCCACCACCGGTCAAGTATTTCCCTTGCTGGCGTGTCGTTTACGAGCTTCAGACGTCCCCGATTAGCCGGTCAACAGGCACACCCCGGTCCGCCCGACTGAGAGCCGGACCTCGAGCTCGTCGGCGACCGCGGCCATCTGGGCGCTGGTGTACTGACAGCCCCGATCGGCGTGGAAGATCACCCCGGTGGTGGGTCCGGTGACGGAGTTACGAAACGCCACAGCCCGCCGCAGACCGGTCTCGACGAGGTCGGTGTGCAGACTGTCGCTGAAGCCGTAGCCCAGCACGCGGCGGGAGCAGCCATCGCGGACCGCTGCCAGGTACAGCCAGCCCTGCCCGGTACTCAGATAGGTGATGTCGGAGGTCCAGACCAGATTCAACGCACCCTAGTCGAATTGCCGCCCCACCAGATCGGGAATGCAGTGCGGCCCGTCACCGCCGATGGTGGTGATCGGCTGCCACGGTCGGGGGCTGATCCCACGAATCCCGTTGTCCCGCATCAGCTTTGCCACCGTCTTCATCGACACGACCTCACCATCGGCGCGCAGGTCAGCCAGGATCCGCGGAGCCCCGTTGACCTGATCAGAAGCCGCGTGGAACTCGCAGATCTTCACCGTCAACTCCGCGGCGCGAGCCGCAGGCGGCCCCGGTGGGGCGTCTTTGCGGGCCGCCCACGGGTAGTAGCCCGATCGGGACACCCCGAGCAGCTCGGTCATCCGGGTGATGCTGTGGTTCGCCTTCTCCGCGTCGATCACCGCGAACTTTCGTTCCGGTTCGAGTTCTCGGCCGCAAAGAAGGCTGCTGCATTTTTAGAAACGCCCGATCCATACGCAGCTCGGCCACCTCACGACGCAGCCGGGTCAGCTTGGCACGCTCATCGACATCCAGCGCCTCGGGAGGGTCCTCCATCTTCGCCCGCTCGACTGCCACCCAGCGGCCCAGCAAGGACTCACCCACCCCGATCTCCCGCGCGACCTCCGCGATCGAACGCCCGGTCTCAATCACCAGACGCGCAGCATCGGCACGGAACTTCGGGGTGTAACTCTTTCTCTTCGCACCCATGAGTGCATCCTCTCCTGCCAGGCATCGCCCAGCCGGTCAGGATGTCCACCAAACGGGGGGAACCTCACCGAGGTGAGGCCGGGGTCCAAAGTTTACGGAGACTAGGCTGGGCGCAATGGGGGCAGTTACAGCAGGAGGAGACCGGTCAAATTGGCCAAGCGAGCGTTGATCACTGGAATTACTGGACAGGACGGATCTTATTTAGCCGAGTTTCTGCTGAACAAGGGGTACGAGGTCCACGGGCTGATCCGCCGCGCTTCAACCTTCAATACCGCTCGTATTGACCACCTGTACGTCGATCCACACTCAGCAGACGCCAGACTGTTTCTGCACTATGGCGACTTAAGCGACGGTGCACGATTAGTGACATTACTTGCGCAAGTCCAGCCGAACGAGGTCTACAACCTTGCGGCGCAGTCGCACGTGCGGGTTTCGTTCGAAGAGCCGGAACATACGGCGGACACGACTGGAACCGGCACCACCCGGATGTTGGAAGCTGTTCGCCTCTCCGGTATCGAAACGCGCTTTTACCAGGCATCTTCTTCAGAGATGTACGGAGCGACCCCGCCGCCGCAAAGCGAAGAATCTCCCTTCTATCCGCGCTCGCCCTATGCGGCGGCGAAGGTATACAGCTACTGGATTACGCGGAATTATCGCGAGGCCTACGGGATCTTTGCCGTCAACGGCATCTTGTTCAATCACGAATCGCCTCGCCGGGGGGAGACGTTCGTGACCCGCAAGATCACCCGCGCGGTCGCTGCGATTGAGGCAGGTCAGCAGCAGTACCTCTACATGGGAAACCTTGACGCAGTCCGAGACTGGGGCTACGCGCCCGAGTATGTGGAGGGTATGTGGAGAATGCTTCAGGACAAAGAGCCAGACGATTACGTTCTAGCGACCGGGATTGGGATCACGGTTCGGGAATTTCTTGAAATTGCCTTCCGCCACGCAGGTCTGAACTGGGAAAACCATGTGCGATTCGACGAGCGCTACCTCAGACCTACCGAAGTGGATTCGTTGATCGGGGATGCCTCACGGGCTAGGGAAAAGCTGGGCTGGACCCCCACCGTGGACGGCCGCCAGCTGGCGCGATTGATGGTCGACGCGGACATGGAGGCTCTCAAGCATGCTGGACGCCCGTGGATCGATGAAGTGGTAGTGGACTCCTGGCCGAAACCTCAACCTCGAGATGAAGCCGAGGTTGGGCTGTGACCGACGGGGTCGGTTACTCACCAACGAAGCTCGATCGAGGGGCGCCGTTCTATGTCGCCGGCCACGGCGGACTGGTGGGTTCAGCGATCGTCCGCCGTCTACGAGCCGAGGGTTTCGATAACGTCGTGGGAAAGACCTCAGCCGAACTGGACCTTCGGGATCGGGACAGAACCTTTGACTTCTTCGCCGCGATTAAGCCCCGATACGTGATCCTTGCCGCAGCGAAGGTGGGAGGTATTCTGGCCAACAGTTCCTACCCGGTTGATTTCCTCAGTGACAACGTCCGTATCCAGGTCAATGTCCTTGATGCTGCGCTGAAGAACGGGGTCGAGCGATTGTTATTCCTTGGCTCCTCATGCATCTACCCGAAGTTCGCGGAACAACCGATCCGCGAGGACTCCCTCCTGACAGGACCTCTCGAACCAACCAACGACGCGTATGCCATCGCGAAGATCACCGGAATTCTCCACGTGCAAGCGGTGCGGCGCCAGTACGGACTCCCTTGGATTTCGGCAATGCCGACGAATCTTTACGGGCCCAACGACAATTTCTCGCGAACGAGTTCCCATGTTCTGCCCGCGCTGATCCGGCGCTATGACGAAGCCGTTCTGTCAGGATCTTCCGAGGTCACAAACTGGGGGACGGGTTCGCCCCGACGTGAATTCCTCCACTCGGACGATATGGCAGAGGCTGCACTGCACCTCCTGGAGAATTACGACGGCCCCCAGCAGGTCAATGTAGGGAGCGGGTCGGACCATACGATCCGAGAGATCGCAGAAACGATCGCAGCAGTAGTCGGTTACACAGGAAAAACCAACTGGGATGCAACGCATCCCGATGGAACCCCACGCAAGCTGCTCGACGTTTCCAAGCTAGCTGCGTTGGGCTGGAAGCCGCGGATTGGTCTTCGAGAAGGTCTGGAGCGCACGGTGGCCTGGTACCGCGAGCACCGCGGTTCAGTCGTCAATTGAGTTTCTGTGCGACTTCGCTAGCGGAATCAGAATGGCGATGATGAAGAACGGTTGTGAACCCGTTAAAAAGGGACAAGTGTGTATTTTAGGGATGAACTTTCCCCCTGAGCCGACCGGCATCGCGCCCTACGCCGGCGCACTCGCGGCGGGCTTGGCGGCCTCCGGCCACGAGGTCACAGCGCATGTGGCGCACCCTCACTACCCCGCGTGGAGAATCTACCCCGGGTACGGAGGGTGGCGCCGCGTTGACAACTCCGATGGTGTGCGGGTTTTACGACTTCGTCACTACGTGCCGAGGCCGCCCCGTGGTGTCCGGCGGTTGCTCTCCGAAATCAGTCTCGGGGTAAGACTGTTCTTAGGCCGTTGGGGATCGCCGCAAGCCGTGATCGCGATCTCCCCGCCGTTGTTCGCGACGGCGTTGGTGGTGGCGCGTATTCGTCTTTCTCCTCGGCCTCCGCGGCTGATCGTTTGGGTCCAGGACCTCTACTCCCTTGGTGTTGCCGAGACGGGGGAGGGTGGTGAGTTAGTTCACCGGATTACGAAATGGGTAGAGAAATGGACGCTATCCGCTGCGGATAAAGTAGTTGTAATACATTCGCGATTCGCGGATTTCGTTACTAGCGAGTTCGGCATCGCGCCATCTCATCTTGAGGTTGTGCGTAATTGGACCCACCTGCCGCCCTCTGCCGAAATCGATCAAACGGCAGCTAGGACGGCGCTTGGCTGGCCGAATAACGCCTTCTTAGCCGTTCATACCGGCAATATGGGGATCAAACAGGGCCTTGAGAACGTAGTAGATGCGGCTCGTATCGCCGATCAGCAGGGTCTTGCGGTGCATTTCATCCTCGTCGGAGAGGGAGGCGAGCGCGGCAGGTTAGAAGATTACGCGCAGGGAATTTCACGCCTGACCTTCGTCGATCCGCTCAGCGACGATGATTATCGTCTCGCGCTGGGCGCCGCCGACGTGTTGCTCGTCAACGAGAAAGCAGGGGTTTCGGCGATGGCAATGCCGAGTAAGCTCACCGCCTACTTCGATGCCGGACGCGCTGTTGTCGCTGCAACTGACCTAGAAGGCATTACCGCGTCCGAGGTCCGGATGGCTGATGCGGGAGTTGTTGTCTCGGCTGGTGATCCGACGGAACTCCTTCGCGCTGTCATCGCTGTGAGAAATGACCCAGAAGCCGCTGCCCGTTTCGCAGCTAATGGCCGGCGACACCGACAAGATGTCCTCGACGAACGTATCGCGATGAAGCGGTGGAATGGCCTGGTAGAGAAGATGATCGCTAAGTGAGCTGTCCAATCACGGGCAGAGAGATTCGTCTCGCCGCTATCGGGCCCATGCCACCACCGATAAACGGCCAGTCAGTCGTCATGGAGCACATGGTTGCGAAATTCTCAGAGCGCTTCCCCCGCCTTCGGGTTGCCGATACCTCTGGGGGTCCAACTGGTCCCACAGGTGCCATCACCAAGATGCGAAATTCGCTAGCTTCTGGTGGGGCAGTGCGCGGTGCGGACGTGGTCTACATCGCGGTCAAGGCCGGTCGAGGGATGTGGCTCACTGCCGCTACAACGATGATGGCTCGCATCGCTGGCGCGCGCGTGTTTCTTCATCATCATTCCTATGCCTATGTCCGGGAGCGGAAATTCAGGATGGTCGCTTTAACGCGAGCTGCGGGCTTCGGGGCGTATCACATTGTGTTGTCAAAAACCATGGAGAGCGATCTTCGGGGCGTGATGCCGGAGATAAAGCGAGTCGTGGTTGTTGGTAGTGCGGCTCTCATCGACGGGCGCCTCTTGGATCTACCAATAAAAGAGGATTCTCCGGAACTGGTTCTCGGGCACCTCAGTAATCTGAGCCGGGAAAAGGGCCTTGACGAGGTTGTCAATCTAGCTGTGGCGCTTCATCGGCAGGGGAAACCGATCCGCCTGATCATCGGTGGGCCTGCCGTGGGAACGGAGTCGATGATGCATCTCGAACGGGCCGCCCATGAACTTGGTGAGCGTTTCCTATATCAAGGCGCGATTTTGGATGAAGATAAGCGGAACTTCTTCGCTGACATCACGCACTTCGTCTTCCCATCCCGATACGTTCACGAAGCGGTGCCGCTGGTCCTGTACGAGGCACTGGCGGCAGGGGTTGTTTGCATTGCCACGCGCCAGGGATCGATCGCTGAGCAGCTTAAGGGCAGCCCTTCAATTCTTGCACGGAATGCGGATTCATTTGTTCAGGAGATAGAACCTGTGCTTCGTCGTGGGTCAAGCTCAGCGTCAGATTCGTGGAAGTGCCGTCAGGCCTACCTTCGAGCCCTCGGGGAGTCGGAAACTGAGCTCGAGGAATTGTTTGCCCTCATCGGGTGATCTGGGCAACCGCCCTAGAGTCTTTGATGGGTCTGCGATGGTTTACCTGCGGGTAGGCGCAACGCGGCAATAGCTGCTAACAGTGCTTGCCGGCCGAAATTTTCGCAGCTGTATTGGTCAACAATTTCGCGAGATCTCTTGCCGAGTTCAGAGATGTCCTTTTGATCTGCCCGGGTAATGGACCAGAGTGCCTCTGCGAGCGCTTCAGCGCAGGTGGGCTCGAAGACAAATCCGTTTGATCGCTCGTCGAGTAAGTTTCGGCCGAACGGTTCATCGCGGACTGCAGATAGCAGACGCGGTGTGGAACCATCGGTCCGCGGTAGCACTAGATCCTCCACGCATCCCGCGTTTCGGGATACGACGACTGGCAACGAGCAGGCCATTGCCTCGTTTACCACCAAGCCCCACTCCTCGCTGGTACTTGGCAGAACGAAAGCCTCGGCCAGGGCATAAAAAACAACGTTTTCCGCTATTTGGCGGAAACCGTAAAAATAAACCAGTCCACCACATTCAGAGTTATCGGTACCGGAGATATGGGAAGTCTCAGCCGAACCGATCGACTTCTGAGTGAAATCAACTACGCGTAGGCCCGAAGTTCGCGCGAGGGCCCTGAGCCTAGGTTCTTCCTCGCCACTTCCCACCAGAACCAGCGCGGCTGGCCGGATGTCTGCAGAGTGACAGCGACGGACGTAACCTTCGTAACCCTCGATGAGGATGGGGAGGTTCTTTTTTTGAACCATCCGACCGAGACTCAAGAAGTAGCGCGAAGGAAGATCGAACGGCCTTGAGCGAGACGGAGCAGTGCAATCGCGAACATCGGCTGACCGTCTAGAATAGTACTCGTTGTCGACGGCATCGTAGCCGGTGAAAATGTATTCCCTTGGCATTCCGAATGATTCGAAATAGCGCTCGTGTGGCTTACCGCCGACGAGTGCTGCGTCGAATCCTCTAATGATCACGCCTTTAAAGTATTTCTTCCACCCGCGCGCCTGCTCGGTGCCCGAGTGACTGTCGCACATCATGACTGTTGATATGCCAAGCGACCTAGCCGCTAGGAATAGAGCAAGTACGCGGGGAGGCCAGTAGCTTGGTACAAAGAGCAGCCTTACTTTCTCGTTGCTGAGCAATCGACGGGCACGCAAATAGACCTGAAGCGGCGAGGCAGTATCATCAGTGCCTTGACACAGCGTCTTTAGTCCTTCGCAACGGGGCGACCCGTCATCGACCTCCCAGTCGTAGGTGAAGGTTCTTGAGGCGATTTGTATCGGTATTACCGTGATGCCGCACTCCTTGGCTGTCTTTTGAAAAGACAGCACTCGGGCGTGATGGTACGGACCAAATTGTCCGAAGCAAATACCAACGCTGTTCGGCAAATTCATCGGCCGAGTGCGCCCTGAGATTCAGCCAGAGACCAAGGGTTGTAGAAGTTGCCCACGCCGATCCTCAAAGGCTCGCCCCTTTCCTGCCCTCACCCTCCGCGAACCGTAACTGCCACGCGTTATCGGGTCAAGGCAACGGGAAATCTGCCGAAGGACCCGTTGGCGGTTCAAGGGGTTTGGAGCATGGAAGACGAATGGGTACAGTAGTAGCGGTGGCTCGGATCGCCGTTGTCTTTGCGTTCTTGGGAATTGCGGCTTCGACCGTGGCCATCGTCAAGAATTCGCCTTTGGCCGCAATGATCGCGGTCGGCATAGTGCTGTCAGGCCTAGAGATCATCGTGTTGTTCCGAATGGCCGGCGGTTTCACAGCTGCGGCGTTGCCAGTGCTGACCGTGAACGGAGCCTTCCTCGCTGCGCCTGTCTTGTGGGGCGAGATTCAATCTCAGGCGCATGTCTCGCTGAAGTTGGCGGCTTCCGAGGACTTTCACATCCAGGCACTGTCGATCGGAATCGTATTCTGTGCGGCATACACACTTGGCGCCTTATTAGCGGGACCGCGAAAAATGGCAGCGTCTCTAACAGATCTCAAAGACGCGTACCCCATCCGGGTGGCAAACAGCACCTTGGTTGTCGCGGGATACGCGGGTATGGCTCTCTCAGTTTATGGGTGGCAGGGTGCCCTCTTGCAGGGCGACTACCTCGAAAACCGTGGACCGCTATGGGCGGTCGCAATGAGTTCGGTTGCAATTCCGGCAGCAATTCTTGCCTTCTCCATTGCATTGGCGCAGGGCGGTCCATGGCGCGGATTTGCCGCGGTCGGAATCGCTCTCATGGCAATTATTCTTTTCGGCCGGGCCAGTCGGATGCTCGCGCTTCTTCCTTTGCTGGTCTTGGCTGCGAAGGCTTTTATGCCAGATGCAAAGCTGCGTGCGGGTCAGCTAGCGACTGCGGGCATCTTGACCACAGTGCTGCTCCAAGTGCCGCTCGCCGGTCGGTCCAACCCTGACGGCGTTGGCATCATAACCTTGGGCAAACAACTGCTTGCCCGCCCAGAAGAGTTTCTGTCTGGTTTTAACTTGAACGGGCTGGTTGGAAACGTCCTCATCAGTGGACCGCAAACTGCTTTGGTAGCTAATCGGCCAATCCCGGCTGAGGCTTTTTGGATAAGTGTGAATCCCTTGCCCGGCCGGTTCGCCGGGTGGGAGGATATAAGGAGTTCACTGCGGATCAATGCATATACCCCATACAACTCTCTCGGCGAGTTAGCGGCGTCAGGATGGATCACGCTAATTGGGTGGGCCGTCGCGGCTGGATTTCTGTTGGCGCTGGCCTCGCGTATCGCGTCGCGCCTCCCGGGGAACTACAGAACTGCCGCATCCCTACTAATCTTAGCGGGTTCGGCATTCTTCTCACTGCTCATTCTTCAATATAACCTCCGCTCAAGTACGCGATTGGTGTGGTATGTGTTTCTTGGCTCAATCGTGATTTGGGGAGCCTCGATTACCTTCAGTCGAAAACGCGTAGTTCGATCACGTGAACAGAGGTCAAAGCCGAGGATTGCAGTGAGCAGACCTTTCGTCCGCTCTGATTCTATAGTCTGAAGCTAAACAATGATGTTTCCTGAAGGGAAATTCAGGCCGCAGCCGTGAGTCGTGTCGGACGTGGTTTCGTCAGCTAGGAGGGCTCTCGCCGACGAGGCCCAGCGAAAGCAATGCCTTCCGCAAGTCGTTTACAAGAGAAATTGCTTCCGCCTCGGTCGTCGCAACAGACCCGACCGCAGGCCGCATACCTCCAACTTGCCTCTCGTTGGCTTGATAGACGTGCACTCGGCCCAGATTGACTGCCTTCCCAACTTCGGTAGAACCGGTCGCCGCGAATACAAGACTTGTGGAGGAGCTCCCGGCGCTCCGTGGCGTGAAGGTAAATGCGTATGTGGTCCAGCCATGGTCGGCAGAGGGAACTTGGACGCATCGGCGCCAATGCAGAACTGATTGATCGTCGCTGATCCACGCAAATAGTTGGCGCGCGCCGCTCTGGTCACTCGGAGCTGAGATATCGAATTCCACCCACAGCGGCATCCCAGGCACGAGTTTAGTCTGCAAAGCGCTCGACAAGCTCGCTGTATCGCCGACCATCGCAAACTGGACAGCATCGGCACCACCGAAGGCGTCCGCGATTTCGGTTGTCGAGCCTGAGGTGGCGGTGAAAGAAGTGATGCTTGAAAAGAGAATCTGCCGGAAAGATGCGGACGTGCCGCTTGTCCAGTTGCGCACCGTATCCGCGAGTTGCTGCAACCCGATCGGATCCTGCCAGTAGGCGATACCGTCTGCGTTAGAGGCGGGGAAAGGTAGCGTTGCTTCGCTGGCAATGGCTCCGGTGAAGGGCCCAAATAGATTAGTAGACGTCAACCTGTCTGGGGCCGTCGGAGTAGACCGGAATTGAAGTACATAGCTTGGCTGGCCCCCTTCGATTACGTTGTTGCAGACTTGGAGGAATTTCACATTCGGGGTCGTGGAGAAGATAAGTGGGTGCGAGTTCCCCCCGGTACCGAAGAAAGCATTATGGGCGAGTATGTGACCGGCGACATAACCTTCGGAATCGGAATCGAATTGCGGATATTTCTCACCATTCGATACACCGGGAAGCTCGTCAGCGTACAGAACGCGATAGTCCCCAGGGGAGAGGTTCTCGTTTCCAAATTTGCATCTGGTGATGGTCAAACCTGTGCCAGCGTTGACAGGCTGGCTATCGGGAACAATCCAAACGGCAACACGTGCACCGCCAGAGTTATCCGACGAGAATTGAAGCATGTCGGAGCGGCTGATATGCAGGTTGTTGCCGCCTCGGGCCTTGATGTGAATTCGATTTCGTATGAAACTGCATGAGTCGAGGACGCATTGGTCGGTGCCAGCTGGGAGCGCTACGCCGATAGTGCCGGTTGTGTTCGCTGAATCAAAGACACAATTTTCGATGTGCCAATATGGCATATCGGCGGCGTCAGTTGAGATCGCACACTGGGCGTATTTTGTGAATTGGCAGTTCTGGATCAGGTAATAACCTGCTACGTTAACGCCGGCGAAGGTATGTCTAATTGCGCCCTTCCCCCCTTCGAAACTGATTTCTCTAACCAGAAGCGCGGGGAGGAAACTACTGTAGTTAATGAAGTAGGAATTTGGGCCAAGGGTGATCTTAGTCGAAAGATTAGATGCCCCGATGACACTGATGCTTCCGGTTCCGTGCAACCCCGTCCCGTTATACCGATAGTTCCCAGGCGGGAAAAAGACGGTTCCATCAGGTCCCGAGCGAGCGAAGGCATCTTCAATTGCGACGGTGTCGTCCGCAACGCCGTCGCCGGCGGCACCGAAGTCTCTGACGTTTGCGAGTTTGGTATGAGCCGACTCCGCGCCCGCCTTGGTTGGGGCTACGAGCGGGGCGATAATCGGTGAAAGCGCAGCACCGACCAGGAGGTAGCGTCGCGGCAGAGATGACATTGAGGAGATACTAGACCACGATTTCTTCTTCTCGTCGCCCGAAGTGCGCGGACGCTCGCGCTGCCGGTGAAGCCAGAGTAATCGGCACCGGCTGCGACGGATCGTGGAGTTGGTTGGGTTTCCTATTCGAGCGGTGTTTGCTGTGATCAGGCCGTTTGCATCCGCCCATGGGGCAAGCGCGCTCCCTCGTTCGGGCAGCAAAGGGGAGCGAGGTGGGTTGTCGCAGCATACGTCGAAGTGTGCAAAAATGCCGTAGCGAATGCTCGCCGCAGGGGGCAATGTAAACAACCGTCCTGCAACGCGACTTGGCTTGCTTTTTGGGACAGCAAAGTCCGAAAATCTTGGGCCTCATGGAAAGATGAAGAATGAAAGAACGAATCGCGGATGCCCTTCGGGGGAATGCCTACATACTGCAAACGAAACGGAAAATTTGGTCTCACTTCGAGCTATCGGCGCTTGACGTCGTTTCGTCTTTCCCGGCATTTGCTCCCAACTCGGCCGGTAGGTATCGAGACAGAGCGCTGCTGACCATACAGACAATCAACCAAACGTTTCCCCTCATGCGCGAACTATCCATACATGTCGGCAATGAAGTTCCTAAAATCGAGGACATCAAGAACTTCCCCAAGAGCGAGGCTGAGACACGCGCGGTAGGAATTCTTGGCGGGTTGCTTGTTCAGTACGGCAGCGACAAGACCGATCATGGCTACCACCATCTTTACGGATCGCTTCTGAGTGACTCCGAAAAAGTCGACTACATATTCGAGATCGGACTCGGGACAAACAATACGGACGTTGTTTCGACGATGGGCCGTGGAGGTAGGCCTGGCGCCTCACTTCGCGCGTTCCGGGACTTGTGCCCATCGGCGGAGCTGTTCGGCGCCGATATCGACGATCGTATCTTGTTCAGCGAGGAGAGAATTAATACTTTCTATATTGACCAAACGGATACTCGCACATTCGATCCGATCCGTCAGAAAACGCCAGTTGGTAGCTTTGATCTTGTGATCGATGACGGTCTGCACTCGCCCAATGCCAATATCGCCTCATTGGATTTCGCATTGGAACTGGTGAAAGCAGGCGGGTGGGCAGTTATTGAGGATATCCCGAGACAAGCGTCTGCCTTATGGCAGGTAATTGCATCGATGCTTCCCGCCGCTCGATTCGATTCTCATATACTCGCGGCGAAAAACACGCTGGTTTTCGCAGTGAAAAAACTGGTGTAGGGCAGTGCGGTGAGTTCGAGCTCGTTGAAACAGTCGGCTTCATGCGTGATAGCGACATGGTTTGTAGCTGATGACGCGGGTAACGCAACATACTTTCCGCAGATCGAGACACGCTCCGACTCATTCGAAGCCCAAGCCATCTACTGGCGATGCGTAATCGGATTTTTCGCGTCAAGTCTTGCGGTGAATCCGGATTGTCGTCATGTCTTCTTCACAAACGCGAAAATTCCGGTATTGGACGGTCTCGACCTTGAAGAACTTCTTATCCGCTGGCGAGTCGAAGTCGTTCACCTGGATATAACTCGGCGCCTGCCGCGAGGATCGGTCAGCAGATGGGGCAATCAATTCTACGTTTTCGACGTGATTGAGTACTGGGCCTCGAATGAAAGCGACTGTCCTCTGGTACTTCTTGATAGCGACTGCGTGTGGATACGCTCCGCCCGGCAATTGACAGGAGCTCTCGCCGAGGCTGGAGCCCTTACCTACGTGCTCGAATTGTCTGATGGAGCACAGATGAATGGCCTTTCGCCTAACGAAATGGCTCGATTTGTCGCAAGCAATAGTGGTGTAAATCGCGACGCTGTTCCTTACTGCGCGGGGGAGTTCATTGCAGCGACAGGCGCGATGGTTGGCAAAATGGCCGATCTCGAGAAACAATTGTGGCCAGCGGTAATGCAACAGTCAGCAGACTCCCCTCGCGAGGAAGCGCATCTCCTCTCGATAATCTATGCAATGCTCGGGGTCGCTCCTGGCGCCGGCAACCAGTTCATCCGTCGCATGTGGACGACGTTTCGCTACAACGACGTTTCTGCGGCAGACATGGATCTGACCGTTTGGCACCTGCCAGCTGAAAAGCGCACAGGCTTTGCCGACCTCTATCGGCAGGTTGTGCGACATGCGGAACTTGACCCGCGTGAAGGCCAAGTTCCGATGGGCTTGAATCTTGCTAATTACTCGAAGATAATGGGGGTGCCCCAACGTAGTGTGTCGAAATTCGCTGGAGACCTGCTGTGTAAGCTACGTACCAAAATTCCTACGTATTTAAGTGGGCGAAAATAATGATACAGAGACCAGGTGAATTCAGGAGTGAAAAAAATCCCGTTTCATCGCAAGTGCGTCACCTTGGTACCCACCATAGTAGATGAGGTAACCGGCTTCGTTTAGGTATTCGGCAACCGTCGTAAGAGTATTGCGGTCTAGGTGGCCAGTTTCGAATTGGATTAGGGTGGGCCCGGCCTTGCCTAAAGTTAGCGTCTGCAGTACCTCCCAGTCGTATCCCTCAGCGTCGATTTGAAGAAGATCGAACTCCCGAATTCCGTGCTGCTCCAACAGGGCATCAAGGGTAGTTCCGGGAACTTCAACCGATCGCAGCTGGTCCTCTGGAACCCCGATTTGCCTTGCGAGAACGCTGGCGTCACTTGAAACGACGGAGTAGGCGTGAGAAGAGTCTCCATCAGCCAGATTTTTCGGTGGTAAATAGAGTTTCAGGTGGCTATTAGGCGAGATCGCTACGTTCTCGAACTTCAAGCGGTCGGAGAACTGGGCATAGTTGTCCACTAGGATTTTGAAGACCTCAGGCTGCGGCTCGATTAGGACGCCTTGCCATCCGCAGGAAATGATGTACTCGCGTAATGGGTCAACGAAAACTCCGTCGTTGGCACCCACCTGCACAAAACGAAGTTGTTGACCGCGGCGTGCCATAAGAGCTTCAACCGCCAGCTGAAAGACTGGAATCGGAGCGAAATATGCGGGCGTTTTCCTTACCTCGATTCCGTGACGCAGTAAAGCAGCTTGGAGCGCTTGCTTCAATCGACGAGGTGTGTTTCCCATTGTGGTCATGTCCAACCCTTTCATGTTGCACTCCTCCTTGGCGGTACCAGTACCCGCAAGGCTGAAATGCCGAACGGGACGGTGCCGACTAAGCGCTTTAGCTGTGCTATTCCGCACGCCAGCATGAATATATCAAGAATAAGAGCGGAGCCCGCTGCTCCGGTAATTCCCCATCGCCGCACGCACACATAAGTGAAGAAGACCATCAAAGTAGCTGCTACGCCCAAGTAATAGGTGAAAGCCTCGTGGCGGTTAACGGCGAGCAGGAAGTAAGACATTGGGTTCCAAACCGCGCCCGCTAGCAGCCCCGCTGCGGTGAGCGTGATCATCATTTGTGGCGCTGCAATTGCCCCGTGCGTCCACCACTTCAGTAGTGAATTCCCTAGTGCCAACAAAGTGAGTCCCGCGAGCAGGCCTACTAGGGCGTTGAGAGTGTTCATCGCTCCTAATATCCTCTGTAGCCAGGGAGTGTTGCCGCGTTCATGTTCTGCAGTGAACTCGGGAAGAATCGGCATTGTGAGGGACAAGATTAACTGCAGCGCCACCCTTGAAAGTGTCCGCAAGCTTGTGAAGATGGGCACGGCGGCTGCACCTGCTGCTGCCCCGACTGCAACAACACTGCCTTGAAGGTAGCCGGCCTGCGCGAGCGGCATAATCATTGCTGCGAGAGCCGGCCTCGTCAGTTGAGATATTCGGTGTCGCCTGACATCTCGTACACCGATTGCCAGCCAATGTGCACGGCGGCGTGCCAGCAGTACGTGGCCCGCGACACCGAGGCTGCGGATACCTAGGTAGCCGAAAGCGGCCTCAATTGGTGTTCCGCCTGACAGAGCAATGGCTATCACAGCGAGCCCCTCTGCCAGTTGGATTGTCGCTTCGACACTGGTCGACAGCGCGAAGGCGCCGTGGGCCCTCATTGTGGCCATGAAGAGCTGTGACTGCATCGCAATAATGCCGTAAGTAGCAAGAATAACCAGAACGAGACGTGCAGTGCCGGATTCCATTCCTCCAGGCGTATTAAGCAGACGATCCGGTAGCAGCGCGGCTACGACTAATGCCAATGTGAGGATGCCAGCGCTACAGCCGACGATCACTGCCTGCGCACTCTGAAACGTTACGCGTGCGGCGTGATTGTCACCTCTGGCAACCTCCCCAATGAGGCGATTGCCCGCGGCGTAGCCAAAGCCGAAATCGCTGGCCGCCAAGAACGCGGGAACTGTAGTTAGGAGGAGCCATTGACCATACGTGTGCAGGCCCCACGAAGCCGCAAGGGCTGGCACCGTGGCCAGTTGAATCAGCGCTTGCACAGCCTTGCCGTATCCCATGGACAAGACGCCCCGGAAGATCCGTTTTCGTTTCACCGCGTCCCTTGGCGGAGGGGAGCGGACTCGGACGTCGCTCTCGCGTTCTTGCTTCCCCTGCTGCAGGGCGCTCCGCTACCGCAGCTCAGATGGTCGGCACCCGCGACCGCCGAGGCCTGAGTGATTCGGCGATGGGATCCTGCGAACCGACTGGCGGGACGAGAGAGCTTCATGGCTGCTTCGACACTGCCCTGGCTGATCTCCCAAGGTGGGCGGCCAAGCGGAATCCTAACGCTGTCATAGTCAGAGTGGGGTTCGCGTGCGATCCTGTCGGCATAACTGCACCGCCGGAAACAAACAGGTTCGAAAGACCCCAAACCCTACCGTGGGGATCCACAACTCCGGTCCGATCCGAGGCCGCCATCCGCGCAGTCCCCACATGGTGCTGATTGTCCGTAATGCTGGTCTTCCAACCTTCGCCAGACCGTTGCATATCGGTAGACACCTCAACTTTAGCGAGACGGTTTAGCTGAAGGTAGTCGTCTATTTTGAGCGCGAGCGAAAGTAGGGTTTCTCTCTCGCGCTCACCGACCTGCCAGTTGACGGCCGCGAGTGGCCGGCCAAACGGATCCAATCGCGAACTGAGTGAGACACTGCTTGTCGTGAGGGGATCCTGCTCCGCCCACCCATGTAGATGTATCGCTGATGGAACTTCTCCGAACGAGGCTCCCCGGAAGCGTGCCCGAGCGGTCCGAGTGAGCCCGCGAGGGTCCTTCAGCGCCCGCGTAAGTTGAGAACTCACGCTCAGGTCGAAACGTCTCCCCGATACCGCTGCCTGCAGCTCGCGGAGGTTTTGTGTAACAGAGGATTCCGGGTACTCAAAAAGGGCGATTGAGCAGGCGTTCAGTGACTCTAAATCTCTTTGTTGAGAATAGCTTAGGACCAATCGGGGTAGGTACCGCCGCCCATGACGGTAAAAGGTAGACAGAAATCTAGTGACGGGTTCGAGGCCTTGGCCGGGCACGCACTCTTTGACTACGCCTATCTCACGGTGGGGATGATCTTGAAGATACTTTCCAACGTGCGGGTTGCCACCCCCAAGGCCTGATGCGAAATCCGGTAGTGGCTCCAACAGCATTCGCGGGGCCTCAATCCCGCCTACGCAAAGCGCAACTGCCTGAACCTTCACGTCCATTGACTTGCCGTTGCGACTCCGCACAGTAACTCGGTCTATACGTGACCCGTCTCGACCGAAGTCGGTTACCGTCGCATTATAGATCAACCAGGCATCTGGATCTTTTTCCCATTTTCGCCGATCTCGCTCGAAAACTTGAGGGTTCCTAGCAAAAACACTAAATCGGACCAGTACATCTGTGTCGATCATGGTGCCCGGCTCAAGCCCAAAGTCACGCCAGACGCGCGCTAAGTAGCCGTCAGCCGAAATGTCAAAGTACTGCTCTGCCTCCGAGTAGAACTGCGCTAGGTCGTCGTATCCGATTGGCCATCCGCTGCCGTCGATCCAGTCCCTTTTTTCAAAGTCGGCCGCATGGAACCGAAGACACTGTCCTGCCCACTCGGAAGTTCCGCCGCCTAGACCACGTCCGCGGTAAAATGGGCCAGTGAACGGGAGGCCCAAGATATCCGCGTCATTAAGGTCACTCGACGCGGACGCGGTCGCAGGGCCACTTTCGACAATGGTTACAGGAATGCCACGACGACGAAGCCCGGTTGCAACCGCGAGCCCAACGGGCCCAGCACCGATGATTACCGTGTGCGGAAGTTCCAGTTGGTCAATATGCGAGGCCTCGAAGTCGACTAACACAATCTCTCCTTCTTGTATTTGGCGAGCACGCGCGTGACAAGCCTTGTGGATTCGCCACTCAGTTTGTGTCGAACAGCTGTCGCGTTTTCGCTGATGTGATGCTTCGACGTGGATGAAAAAACAATTTTGGTGAAGGGCATTCGAGTCGCGGTGTAGCTGACAAGCAAAGCGGGAATGCTCGCGATGCATTCCACCGCTAAGAGTTCCAGCATTATTCTTTGGTCCGCAGGGTTTTCGTCAAGCCAAGCAGTAAACGGGTGGAGGTATCTGCGTCCGGGGCCAAACAATGAATGCAGAACGATCTCATGATCGGCATCCGCTGTAGTAATGGGTTCGGCAAATGGTCCGCCGGCTTGTTGGATGATGCTGCCGCGGAATCCGCTCACCTCCAATCCGGCGAGCGCCTGCGGCTCTGATGCGATCCCGAATCTGAGAATTTTCCCTTCGCTCTTGAGGTCTTCCATCAAGTCCCAGAGTGCAGCAGTGGCATCTTTGGCCGTGATTTCGTGTAGGAGCAGCCCGTCGAGGGTCTCCCGCCGCAACATCCGTAAACTTGTTTCAACTGATTTTCGGACGCTTCCAGGGGAGAAATCCGTTTGACGTTCATAGGTTATGGCGGGTCCGCTGAAGCGTGGTGACACTGCTCCGAGGCGGGCGCGCGCCCGTGCAAGGGGGCGAACAGATGCGTAAAGCCGCGATCTCCATGAAGAGTGGCTAGGACTGCCTAAACCAACTTTCGTATATACGGTCACGTCCGGCCGATTCCGCAAGGCGCGCCCGAGCATCATCTCTGAATCGCCCAGGCCGTATAGGCGCGCAGTGTCGAAGTGAACTATTCCGCAGTCAAGTGCGGCATGAACAAGCTCGGTTGATTGCCGTAAACCTATACGGCCCATGAGATGTGCCGTGCCGAAGCCGGGGCGCGCTGCCGATTCGGGTTTGGACGGCTCCACGAATGTCCGATCTGCCAGAGTTGGGAATGCCTCGAGACATCCGGGCCAAGTGTACTTCAGCGGACCATTGCGGCATTTCAGGTCCAACCAAGCGCTCGCTGGAGAGTAAATGCTGGAGAGTAAATGAAAGACGGTGCATTAAGTCAATTGCACGTACCCCGCGCGTTTATCAGCGCCACGTACACTGGAACTCAGTATTCGTTTCTCTATGGAGGTTGAGCGCTCAAACCTTTGTTTTGGGACTATTGGCTGGGGCTGGTCAGTTGTACATCGCTTTGATTCTTGACACAAAATTCCCCACCATTGCTTCGATTGTTGGGTACTCCCGTCCCCAATGTACTGGTAGCCGGCGATCATCGAGGGAATATTTCAGCAGGAGTTCTGCGAAGCTTTTCGGATCGTTCCTTGATGCGAAAACATCGTGCTCGACATGGAGGTAGTCGTATTCCGGCGCGTGGTATTCCCAATCTGTTGTCAGAATCGGTATTCCGACAGCAAGGCTTTCGACTGCCAACAGGCCAATTCGGCCCGGGTTCACAAGGGCATTGGATACCCGCATGATTCTGGCTTTACTAGCTGCACCGGCATAGCCCGCAATAATGACTTGTCCGCGCTCGACCGCCTTTGAAAGCAAACGTTCATCCGCGCCACGGCCAGCTACTATGACTTTAACTTCACGATCAGCGCCCCATATGATGCCCATGGCTTCTGCAAGGAAATCTATCCGCTTAGGTGAATCGAGTCCGCCGATGTACCCGAAAGTTTTTCCGGGAACTAGCGAATGGCTCAGTATAAAATCCGAAACCTCAACTTCGTCTAGTCTGCGGTAAGCATTGAGAAGATCGCTGACATCAAGCGAATTCATTACGGCTGTCACTTTCGCAGGGCTCACTCCTGTCGAGATCGCCACATCGCGGCCCTGTTCTGTGTATGCGAATACATGATCGCTTCGCTTCATCTGCCAGCGTTCGATGGCCAAATCAATTGCGTTCGGAGGCTTGACGAAGCGACTCAGATGGCCGAAGACACCTATCCGCCTCCCCGTGGAGCGCTTGCGGATCAGTTCCAGATCCAAGTCCAAGGACGCGCCTCGAAGTCCCATTACCACCCCGTCAAAATCACGCCAGTGACGGTCAGTTCCGTACATGAAAACCCGTGGCCCGAGGCGGATTGGCCACACGTCGAAAGGGTCGCCGATTGGGTGAAACCAATCGGCGTCAGGCGCTTCGTCGCCGCGCGCTGCATTCGATTCGGGAGCACGGCCTGCTAGCACTCTGCACTCGATTCCCTCTTCTTGCAGCTGCTGGACGAGAAGGTTGAAAAAGGCGATCCGGTAGCGGGGCACATAATCCTGTACGAAAGCGAGTCGGTGGCTTGACATCGTGCGACTCACCGCCCAATCCCTTTGTATAGCCAACCCGCCTTACGCCATGTCTCTTGATCGAGGAAGTTGCGCCCGTCGATTAGTCGTCGGTTCTTGACGGCTGAATCAAGAGTTGCCGGCTCCAACTGTCGGAACTCATCCCATTCGGTACGGACGCGTACAACCTCAGTCCCCTCGCAGGCACTGTGCGCGCTCGTTTCATACCTGATCTCAGGGAGGAGCGACTCGCTGTTCGCGAGGGCTTTGGGATCGTACGCAGTAAGTAGAGCGCCCCTTGACCGAAGTTGCTCGGCAATGTCCAGGGCTGGCGAGCCGCGAACATGATCTGAATATGGCATGAATGCAGTGCCCCAAATTGCTATTCGCGCGCCATGCGATTGGCCCACCAATGATTCGACCATCTGGACAATATTCAACCGGCACTCCGTGTTGATCCGATCGACCGACGTAAGAAGTTCGACAACTTGGTTAGCGCCCAACTGGCTTGCTCTCGCGATGAATCCGCGTATGTCCTTCGGCAAACAGCCACCCTCGAAGCCGATCGCGGGATTCAAGAATCGTCGACCGTTGCGTTCGTCGTAGCCGATTGCGTCGGCTGGGAGCGTGACGTTCGCATCGGCCGACTCGCACACCTTTGTCATCGCATTTATGAACGAAATTTTTGTTGCGAAAAAGGCACTTGCTAAAATCTTTGCGAGTTCCGCGGTGGCAAGGTCGGTGACCACAAAAGTTATGCCAGATAGAATTGCGTCGCGGTAAATTTCCTGCGCCCCTTGTTCCACCAATTGATTTTGGGTAAGACTGAGCGTCAATTCGGTCTGGCTTCAGCGTATCTTCGACCGCTGAGCCCTCTCTGAGAAACTCAGGATTCCACGCCAACTCGACCGACTCGCCGGCGGGAGAGATCGCTCGCACTTTCCTGGCCAGGCGTGCAGCCGTGCCTACAGGAACTGTTGACTTTCCGTATATCACGGTCGGGCGCGTGAGCAGCGGGGATAGTGAATCGATGACCGCATCAACGTGGGAAACATCTGCGGCAAGCCCGTCGGACTTCTGTGGGGTAGATACCGCAGTGAAGTGGACGTCAGCGAACGCTGCTGCTTCTGCATAGGACGAAATAAGGTTAAGGCGACCGGCGTCAAGGTTGGTTGCGATGACATCGTCTAGTCCCGGCTCGTAAAAAGGGGCCTCCCCGTTTACCAGGGCGGTAATTTTCGCCACGTCGATGTCGACGCCGAGGACTTCGTGCCCCAACTCGGCCATGGACGCAGCGTAAATAGCACTAAGTTCGCTAGTGCCAAAAACCGCTATGCGCACGCCCACACGATTCCCATCCGTCTCTTCACCTAGTCTAGTAGATTTAGTTGCGTTGGAAAGCGACTCTTGGCCGCTTCGGGGCGTCGGGGTTCTGGCGAAGATCGCTCTCATGCGAAGGAGCGCTTCATGGAGGGGTTTCCTAACAACGGGTGGAGAACGCCGCGCGAAGACCTCCGCTACGTTCCACCAGCCGAGTACTAGACATCTCTATCGCCTCTGACCAAACATCGGAGCCCGCGCCAAGCCTCGGCCCCAATCACCAGGTCGACTTAGAGGGCTGCGAGGGGCTAGATAGGGTGTATTCCATGAGGCTGAAACACGATGCTAAACGTCTCGTCCGGCGCTTTGGCTTCGACGTTGTGCGATTTCCGATTCACGACGCTACGGCGAGAACTGCGCAGCTCTTGTCCTACTACGGTATTGACTCTGTGTTGGACGTTGGTGCCAACGATGGGGGATTTGCTTCGGAAATCCGTCAACATGGTTTCAACGGGCGCATCATCTCCTTCGAGCCGACTGGCGACCAGTACCAAGCGCTTCGCCGACGGGCTGGTTCAGATCCAAAGTGGGAATGTGTGCGCCGTGCTTTAGGCGATTCCGATGCAGAAGTCACAATCAATATTTCAGGGAATAGCGGCCTTTCCAGCTCGGTGCTGCCGATGTTGGAGGCCCATGTTGCGGCCGCGCCAAGCTCACGCTACGTGAGCAGCGAGAGAGTGCAGCAACAGCGACTCGACCACATCTTTCCGGAACTCGACATTGCCCGAGATAGCCGGGTATTTCTCAAAATCGACGTCCAGGGTTACGAAAGACAAGTGCTCGACGGCGCATCGGGCCTCTTCTCGAATGGCTTAATTGTGGGCTTACAGCTTGAGTTGTCGCTAGTTCCCCTCTACCAGGACGCGATGCCATACGACGAGGCGCTAGAGCACGCCCGCAACTTGGGTATGGCGCTGATGGGTTTAGACCCCGTTTTGGCTGATCCGCAGTCTGGCCGGCTGCTTCAGGCGGACGCTGTATTCTTCGCTGAGCAGTAGCTTCGCATTCAGGCAGGCGTTTTACCACCCCCCGTTGGTGGGGCGGGATGCTCAGCGCCGGAACTCGACAAGTTGGTCGTCTCCCGGTCGCTGTAACGGTGTCCGTAGTACTGGTATTGGTGGTTGTAGCTGTAGGCCGCGCTTCCCCTGGTGGGCACCATGGTGAGCACATTTCCCAAAAGCGTCGCACCGACGTCATTGAGCATTCCAACTGCATGGGACAGTTGGTCGCGCGTAGTCACTTCCGCCCTAACCAATACGAGCGCACCGTCGGCCTCGGCCGCCAAGATCGCAGCGTCCGTGACAGCTAGCAGTGGCGGCGAATCCACGATCACGAAGTCAAACCGTTCCCTCAGGTCATTGAGCACCTTTTTGGCCGCGAAGGATCCCAGAAGCTCACTCGGGTTCGGCGGTGTGACGCCAGCGGCGAGCACGGTCAACCGCGGATACTGAGAATCTTGGAACGCGTCATCCAGTGGCGCCGCACCGCTGAGTACAGTGCTGAAGCCAACGGATCCTACGCAGTTGAGGTAGTTGGCCAACGATGGGCGTCGCATATCTCCATCTACTAGCAACACACTATGACCCGCTTCGGCGAGGGCCAGCGCAATATTGATCGCGGTTGTGCTCTTGCCCTCATTCGGTACCGAACTCGTGATCACTATTAATCGCGGGGGGTTATCGACCGAAAGGAATTGAAGGTTTGTGCGCAGCTTACGGAACGACTCTGCAGCAGCGGAGTTATCGTTGTCGAACGATATCGCTGGGTCGTCGCGGCGACCCTTGTCCATGGGGACAACGCCAACCACGCCGGCACCGGTAATTTGCTCGATACTGTCGCGGTCCTTAACGGTGTTGTCAAGGAGATCTCGCAGGAATGCCAATCCCAACCCAAGCAGTGCGCCTACAAGGGTTCCCAGGACGATGTTACGGGCCGGCTTCGGCACGACAGGATCGGTAGGGACCTTAGCGCGTTGCTCGACGACAACTCGGGCATCAGGCACTGCGCCGCGGCTGGGGGTCTCCAGTTCCTTCACCATCGATACAAATTCCTCAGACAGTGCATCAGCGATATCACGTGCTCGCACCGGGGACTGATCTAGAACGGAAACCTCAATTAATACTGTGTCAGGCTTCGACTTGGCGGTGACGTTCTTCTGTAGGGTTTCAGGCTTCATCTGAAGGTCGAGACGATTGATCGTCCGCTCAGCAAGCGTTTCGCCCATTATGAGCTGTGTATACGACAGCACCCGTTCCTGGGAAAGCCGATTTCCCTGATACAAGTCAGATGCGGACGCACCAAGATTGGTCGAAACGAATAGCCTTGTCGAGGCCTGATAGAGAGGGGTTTGAAGCATCGTATAGAGAATCGCGATAAGCAGCGATGCGGCCATAGTGGACGCAACGGTGACCCATCGAATTCTCAGGAGCTTTATGAAGTCCTGGAGATTCAACACTTATCCTCAACTGATCGGCTGATGCTCGCTAATACGCTGGTCATCAGCAGGCCGGTACTGAAATTGTTGGTCGGACATTGTCGACCAACGGTTGCACGGGAACCCGCGGATCGCCGTCTGACGTCGGTTCGGAAAGGCGGAAGGCCAACTCGCCGCTTTGCCCGGGTGGAATCACGATTTGCACTTCGAAGGTGGGGTGACCACGCTCGACGTTCGTGATTGCGGCAGTGCGCTGGCCATTCACAGTCGCACTCATCAACCTGGCGCCCTTAGTGGCTATTACCCGCACGGAGTAGATCATTGATCCCCGTGGAACCTGGATTTTGAATTCGTGGTTAAGGTAGGGGCCACCACCAGTCGGTTGATTCGGCCAAGTGGACGTTTCCGCATAGAAGGGGGGAACGGACGTCTCGGTTGCCGTATTTGCTAGGCGCACGGTTACCGTCGAGTTCCGCATATCACCGGCGCAGCCGTCGGCTTGGTACTCGATTTCCCGTTTAAGGTAGTAATCCATTTTTGTACCGGAGAGGTTATTGATGACTACCTGCGCATACGGTGCGTCATCGTCTGGAATCGTGTGAGCGAGGGGCGTCTCATCCAGCAAGGCTTGGTCAGCGGGCGAAGCACTCCATACTGCCAGCCTTCCCTCGCCAGCGGCCTTACCCAAGGCATCAAGCAGTTTCTGCGCGGAAGTAACTTGGTCCATAGCTTTCTGCGCTATGGCCTTCGCGATGATCTGTAGGTAATCCTTGCGGGCAGTTTGATCCTCCGCCAATGGGAAGCGGCTGTAGATCGTAGCCTGAGTCAGTTCGACCACGTTGTCTTGAGTGATTACTTCACCCCCGGGAATCGTGACTGGGCCGATGGCACCAAGTATGTAGCTGAGGGCGACAGGATCCAGTGCGATAACGCCGTCAACGGACATTCCTGACTTCTCTTGCCACATCGAACGCCAAATTTGGGCAGCGTAGGGGAAATGAGCGCTCTGATTGCTGTTGCGGAAGTCGTTGTACGCGTTCGTCCATTCGTACACCTTGTTGAACTCTGGACCGAGATCGACGGTCGCCTTCGCGCCATGTAGTTCAAGGTTGGTGGTGAAAGTATCGAGGGACGGTGTTCCATCGTTGAAGCGGAGTAGAGCAAAAGCGCCCGCCAGGCCGCCCGTGCCACGGGCCTCGGCGTTGGTTTGGAAGGCCATGAGATATGTCCGGGGCCCATCGGCCCCCATCATCGACGGCGCCAGTCGTGCGGCAAGTGAAGCGCCATTAAGTAACTGGGCCAGTCTCGCCGTTTGGTTCTGGAGTTCGGAGCGTGCGGTATTGATTGCTCCGATGTAGGCAGGGCGGGTAATTCCCTGGGCGGCGACGTTAACCTTGGCGGCGGCTTCCGAAAGTTGGGTTAGCGGGATCTGCTCAGCCCGTAGGAGTTGTAGATCAATGCGTGTGCCGTTGATGAGCTTGTCCGGGGATACAGTTGCCCCCATTTTCGCGGCCGGCATTAGTACATCGTTTGCCAGGCTCACTACGATGTCGGAAATCTGCTGGGTGGTCTTCAGTGGGCTCCCCACGAAGGGCACGGCGGCGGCGAGGGTCCAGGGCAGGGAGTTCGTCTTCGTCTGCGCCTCGCGGGCGTGGAACTGCGCGTTCTCCGCCCAACGGGTGGCGTCTTCTGTTTTCCCGGCGAGTAGCGCCTCTTTGGCTTGCTGTGCATCGCTGCGCGCCTGCTCGAGATTCGATTTCGCTCCCACGGCGTCAAACCCGAGCCAGCCGACGAAAACCAAGGCCACGGCTGCAACTGTCAGCGCCACCCAAGTGACCCAAGAAGGCAGCTCAGAAAGCCGGCGCTTCAAGCCGCCCCCCTTATCCGTGAATCGGTTATGCGAGAAAGAATTCACAGTTCAGATTGTCCTCATGCCAGCCGGAATGTAAGCCTCCGAGACTAACAGTAGGGGCGGCTGCTGGGCCGCCCACTGCATTGAAGTTGGTGTTGTCAGCAGCCCCGACCGCTGAACGATGTCGTCGAGGTGCCGTACGGGCCAACAGTTCCCCGCGCCATATTCGACAGACCGAGAACGCACGTCTCAAGGGTGTTCTCAGTGAACCAGCCATACGACGGCCGCATCCAGCCGGGAAGATCAGCCAAAGGCTCAGTCTCCGTGATGATCGTCGAGGGCGGGGGAGTCGGGTTCGGTGTGCCGAACCACCAGAAGCGATTTTGGAGAAGCGGGTTAGAGCACCTGTCAACCGGAACGGGGTACTTCGGGCGGCAAAATTAATTTGATTCCGCGATTAGCCAGCAATCAAGCGGCGACAGGCGGTTTCAGGTACGTCACCAGGCTGACGTCCAAGCTCTCATCGACAAAATAGAACTGGCACCCGGTCAGGTACTTCATGTACCGGTTGTAGTTCTCCTCATCGGTGATCGCGATGGCCTGATCTTTGTTGCGCTCCAAAGCCGCCGCCCACAGGCCCAGGGTTTTGATGTAGTGGGTGCGCAGCGACATGGGCTCGGGCACCACGAAGCCGGCCTTCTCACCGAGTTCGACCATCATCGGGGTGCTCGGAATCCGGCCGCCCGGGAAGATCTCGGTGTAGATGAATTTGGCGAACCGGGCCAGTTCGAAGGTGATTTTCTTGCCGCGGGCGGCCAGGTCGAACGGGTGGTATCCGACGCTGCTCTGGATGGTCATCCGGCCGTCGTCGGGAAGGATGTCGAAGCAGTTCTTGAAGAAGTCGTCGTAGCGTTCGAAACCGAAGTGCTCGAAGGCCTCGATCGACACGATCCGATCGACGGGGGAGTGGAACTGCTCCCAACCCTCCAGTCGGACGTCGAAGGAGCGATCGGAATCGACCTTACTCAGCAGTTCCTGGCAGTAGGCCTGCTGGTTACGTGACAGGGTGAGGCCGATGACGTTGACGTCGTACTTCTCCATGGCCCGTTGCAGGGTCAGGCCCCAACCGCAGCCGATCTCCAGCAGGGTCATGCCGGGTTTGAGGTCAAGCTTGTCCAGGTGCAGGTCGACGTTGGCGACCTGGGCTTCCGACAGCGTGACATTCGGGCCGGTGAAATAGGCACTGCTGTACTTGCGGGTGGAGTCCTGAAACAGGCCGAAGAACTCGTCGGACAAGTCGTAGTGGGCCTGAATTTCCTCGAAGTGCGGACGCATGTCCTTGGTCTCAGGCATGAAAAAATGGCTCGCTTCCCGTACTCGTTTGACGCAGTTTACCCGCGTCGGGCCTATCGAACCTGCGCCGACTCGGCGAACGTCGCCGTCAATTCTCCGACGATCCGTTCGAAAAGCGGCTCGGGAAGGTCGTGGCCCATCCCGTCCAGCAGCACCAGTCGGGCGCCCGGAATCGCGGCGGCGATGGCCTTCCCGCCCGAGGGCCGCATCAGTTTGTCGGCCTTGCCGTGGATCACGACGGTCGGCGCGGTGATCTTCTTGTCGTAGCCGCGCAGGCTGCCGCTGCCTAGGATCGCCCCGAAATGCCGGCCGATGCCCTGCGGATAGAAGCAGCGCTCGTAGTTCTCCTCGGCGTCGGCGCGTAACTGCTCGTCGGATTTCGGGTAGCCGTGGCTGCCGATGATCCTCGACACCCGCACCGAGTTGGCCACGATGACGTCCCTCGGCGAGGACGGGTGCGGGCCCTTGAGCAGTGCCAGCAGAGCCTTGGGTGCCGGCGGGGGCAGCAGTGCGGAGTTGTTCGACGAGAAGATGATGCCCAGTCCGGCGGTGCGTTGCGGGTAGGTGGCGGCGAAGACCTGGGCGATCATCCCGCCCATCGACGCCCCGACGATATGTGCGCGCTGGATGCCGAGGTGGTCGAGCACTGCGACGGCGTCGCCGGCCATATCCTCCAGGCTGTAGACCGACTTGCTGGGCAGACCGATGAACGAGCGCAGCAGGCCGGGGATCAGCTTGCCGGGTGACTTCTGGCCGTGCAGCTTTGAGGACAGTCCGACGTCGCGGTTGTCGAACCGGATGACCCGGTAGCCGCGATCGAGGAGCTTTCCGCAGAACTCGTTGTGCCACAGCGTCAACTGCGCGCCCAATCCCATGATCAGCAGAACGGGCGGGTCGGACTCGCGGCCGAGGTCCTCGTAGTGGAGTTCGATTTCCTGGTCTTTCGCGGGGTTGTGTGCGTAGCCGGTGCGGATCTCCATTTAGACCTCGACGTCCTTCTGGTGTTCCCGGCTGACCTCCACCATGAAGTTGGCGAAGTAGCCGGAGAATTGCGGATCGCTCATCATCTGCCATTTCGGCGCCAGCAGTTTCATGTACCGCTCGACGTAGAGGAACTGCTTGCCGATCAGCACCAGTTCGCGGGGCAGTTTCACGTCGTAGGCATCGGCCAGGGTGGACAACTGCTTGCCGATCTCGGCGTAGCTCATATCGCCGAGGGTCTTCAGCGTCAGCGGCGCGGCGAACGCCTCCAGGTCCTTGGCGGCCTGCGCCTCGGGTTTGACCGTGCCGACGGCGCCGAGCAGCACCACGATCTTGCCGGCGGCGGCGTGGTCCTTCTTGACCAGCAGCGCGTAGATCAGTTCGCGCAGCAACCACCGGGTGCGCGGGTCGATGCGGCCCATGATCCCGAAGTCCAGGAACACGATGCGGCCCCGGTCGTCGACCAGCAGGTTGCCGGCGTGCAGGTCCCCGTGGAACAGCCCGTGCCGAAGCCCGCCCTCGAAGGTGGAGAACAGCAGGGCCTTGACCAGTTCGGTGCCGTCGAAGCCCTGCGTGCGGATGGCCTTGACATCGTCGATGCGCACCCCGTGCACGCGTTCCATGGTGAGCACCCGCTCGCTGGTGAACTCCCAATGCACGTCGGGCACCTTGATGTTGCGGCCCAGTGGCGAGCCGTGCAGGCCGGACACCCAAGCCTCCATGGACTGCGCCTCGATGCGGAAGTCGAGTTCTTCGGCGAGGTTGTCGGCGAAGTCGGCCACCACGTCCTGGGCTGAGAGCCGCCGGCCGAGTTTGGCCAGTTCCACCATCTGCGCGAACCGCTTGAGGATCTGAAGGTCCGCGGCCACCCGGCGGCGGATGCCCGGCCGCTGGATCTTGACGACGACGTCCTCACCGGTGTGCAGGGTGGCGAAGTGCACCTGGGCGATCGAGGCCGAGGCGAACGGCTCGTCTTCGAAGGTGGCGAACAACTCCGCCGGGTCGGCGCCGAGTTCATCCTTGAAGAGCTTGTGGACCTCGGCGGTATCTGCTGGCGGCACGGCGTCGAGCAGGGTGCGGAACTCTCTGGACAGTTGCTCACCGAACGCGCCGGGGCTGGAGGCGATGATCTGGCCGAACTTGACGTAGGTGGGGCCCAGGTCGGAGAACGTCTTGGGGATCTGTTTGACCACCTTGTCCTGCAGGCTGCCTTTGCCTGCCAGGGTGGGCAGTATCCGCAGTGCGGTGCGGGTGAGCTGCCAACCGGTCACCCCGATGCGGGCCGCCTCGACCGGAAGCGGCACCCGGTCGAGGGTGGCGAGTTCACGGTGCTGCTCGCGGTTGTTGGTGGAACTCATCTGTGCCAGTGTGCCAAAACGGTGCTGGTTAACCCTAATTTCGTGGGGGCTGGCTCACGGCCTGCGGGCGGGCCTCGGGCGCGGCCTTCATCGAGGTGGCCGTAGGTCCCTATGCGCGGGAACGGGCTTTAGTAACTTTCTTCTGCTTTTGCTGGCGTGACGCCCGCCTCGTGTGGAATCATCCTGAGAACATACTGAGTAACAGGTACATAACGGAGTCGGAGATGCCCGCAGAAAGCTCGGCGATGAGGTTCACCGCCCCAGTTGTGGGTCAACCGGTGCCGATTCCCGTGGCCTCGGGCGAGGTGGTCCGTTCCAACGCATCACGAGTGACCGCGCGCGGTGAGGATCGGTCCGCCCCGTGGCTGGCAAAGTATGGGCGGGGGCTTGTGGCGGCCGACCTCGTGGCGGTCGTCACAGCAGTCGCCGTGGCGCAGTGGGTCCGGTTCGGCGACGTTCCGGGGAAGCCCGTACTCACCATGTTTCCCAGGATCACCTATCTCGAGATTTCCCTCTCGATCGCCATCGTGTGGATGGCCACCCTGTCGATCAACCATGCCCGGTCGCCGCGCATCATCGGATCGGGCGCCGAGGAGTACCGCCGGGTGTGGCTGGCGACGGTGTCGGTATTCGGCGGTATCGCGATCGTCTCCATGCTGTTCAAGCTTGAGGTCGCTCGCGGCTATCTGATGATCGCCCTGCCGGTGGGTTTGGTCCTGCTCTTCCTGGGCAGATGGATCGCCCGAAGAATGATCGTCAGAGCCCGGAAGACCTTCGGCCGCTGCATCACTCGACTGCTGGTCGTCGGCAGTCCGCGAACGGTCCGCGACCTGACCGTGGCACTATCGCGGGAGCCGTGGTCCGGTTACGACATTGTCGGTGCCTGCGTCCCCGGGCCGGTTACGCGCAGCCACATCTCGGTCCCCGGTATCGGTGACATCCGGGTCTACGGTGACCAGTCGATGGTCGCCGAGGCTGTGGTAGCGACCGGCAGCCAGGCGGTGGCGGTGGCCGCCACCGAGTCGTTCCATGGCAAGGGTCTGCGCGATCTTTCCTGGGAGTTGGAGCAATTCGATATCGACCTGCTGGTGTCCCCCGGGGTGATCGATGTTGTCGGACCCCGGTTGCATATGCGCCCTGTCGCCGGCCTGCCGCTGATTCACATTGAGAAGCCGCAGTACCACGGCGCCAAGAAGTTCCAGAAACGCGCGTTCGACGTCTGCTTCTCCGGGCTGGCACTGCTGTGCGGGCTGCCGGTTCTGCTGCTCATCGCCTTGGCGGTCAGGTTGACCAGTCGAGGGCCGGTGTTCTACCGGCAGGAGCGCATCGGTATCGACGGTGAACCCTTCGAGATGTTCAAGTTCCGGACGATGATCGTCGGCGCCGACGCGATGCTCGACGAACTCATTGCGCATAACGAGAGCAAGGGCGGGGTGCTCTTCAAGATGAAGAACGACCCCCGGGTGACGTTCATCGGCCGCTTCCTGCGCAAGTACAGCCTCGACGAGCTGCCGCAGTTCTTCAACGTCTTCAAGGGCGATATGAGCGTCGTCGGGCCCCGCCCGCCGCTGGAGACCGAGGTGGCCCGCTACGACGACGACGCCATGCGCCGCCTGCTGGTGCGCCCCGGGATCACCGGGCTGTGGCAGGTGAGCGGGCGCTCCGACCTGGCCTGGGAGGATGCGGTCCGGCTGGACCTGTTCTACGTCGAGAACTGGTCGATGATGGCCGATCTGCTGATCGCCTTCAAGACACTGCGGATCGTGTTGCGTCCGTCTGGGGCGTACTGAGCGCGGAGGGTCATCATCGACGATTATTGGAGGGCCCGCACGGTGGCAGCGATGGACCGTTTCCGGCAGGACGATCCGCAAGCTTGGGCGGACTACCTCGTTGAAGCGGAGGAGTTCGCAGCCGCCGACAGCCCCGTCACCGACTAGACACCCGGTGGGGTAGGCCCCCGCCTGCTAGTCTTGTAGCAATATGTAACAGCGGGGAGGTCTAGCCATGGCTGATGATCGTGTGATTCGCGTCGCCGCCGACCTCGTCGACAGTGCTGCCGCTGAAGGTGTGCGACAAAGCCGATCGGCCAAACAGCAGTTGGACCATTGGGCTCGTGTAGGCCGGGCGGTGTCAAGCCAGCACAGTGCTTCGCGGCGCCGAGTCGAGGCTGCTCTAGCGGGGAGCCTCGACGTGGCCTACTTGACGGTCGAGGAGGGTGTTGTCTTCAACTCCGAGGTCGCGGCCGCGGTTGATGAGTCCCTTGCCCGCACCCACTTCGGCCGGTTGCTGGCGGCAGGTGGGGCGACGACCGTGGCGCTTGACGATGATGGCCGGATCGTCGAGTACCGGCCCGACGGCACGTCAGCGGTGCTGACGGAGCCGGCGGCCATGGCTGAGGGGTGAGGCGACTCGACCTTGTCGTCGGCTCCAACGGTGCGGGGAAGTCGACGTTCATCGCGCTCGTTCTCGCCCCCTTGCTGCCCGGCGGCGTCCTTGCCGAGACGGTGTTCTCGCATCCGTCCAAGCTGGACTTGCTCGACGAAGCGCACGCACGCGGCTTCACCGTCGTAGTCCATGCGCTGCTGATCCCTGAGGAACTGGCCGTTGAACGGGTTGCGCGCCGGGTCAGCGCCGGCGGACATAGGGTGCCGGAAGGCAAGATCCGCGATCGGTACCGCAGGTTGTGGTCGCTGGTGGTCTCCGCCCTAGAGCGCGCGGACCTGGCGACCGTCTACGACAACAGCACGATCGAAGGGCCGCGCATCTGTGCGCGGATGGCCGCCGGTCAAATCATCGGAGCACCGGAGTGGCCGGAATGGGCGCCGGCGCCGCTGACGTCGCGTTGGCCGTAGGACGTGACGCCTATCGGCGTAGATGTGCTGATGTGCAGATCAGTCATGATTGCCCGCCGCTCATCGTGGCACCGAGAGCCACGTTGCGGACAACCCGGTCACCATCGCAACGGTGTCGAAATCCTTGTCAAAGTGCAGGACGGACAGGCCCGCAAGTTCTGCCGTCGCGGCGATCAGAAGGTCGGGAATGGACGGCCCGCGATGAAGGCCTCTATCGGCCAGCAGAATCTGGATTTCGAGCGCCCGGTCTTCGATCTTCGGGGTCAGATATTCCACCGGCATTGCCGCCAGAGGTGATTCTGCGAACTGACGCCGCGCGGCGTCGCCGGACTGCGCCGAATATCCGATCTCCAATCGCGTGACGTTGCTGATGTGTACCAATCCGCGCTCGACGCGGTTGCTCCAAAACTCCAGTTCGCTGCTCTGGGAAAGCCGGGCGAGCGCCGACTTGTCGATCAACCACGCCTGCTCGGTCACTGCCACGCTTCGCTGATGGACTCCTCATCGGCGAGGCCGGCGAGAGTGTCGCCGAGGCGGGACAGGTCCTCGGGCGTTACACGAACCGGAACGATGCGGGCATCCTGCGCGAGTCGGCGGCGGATGTACTCAACCCTTGACAGGCCCATCTCGGCGGCCCGGGCGTCGATCGCCGTGAGGACATCGTCGGGAACGTCGCGGATCAGCACATCGCTCATCGACCGATGATATCAGTTGATAGCGCGGCTCCAGCCCGCGTAGATTTGCTGAAGTGCGGATCAGCGCCGTCGAGGCCACCGAACTGTTCGTCGGCGATCCCGATGCGCCACTGCAGGTCGTGCGGGTCGGTTACACCGATGCGAAGTCGGGCGCCGAGGTTCGGATCGACGGCGACGGGCTGAGCACGCCCGTGCCGGTGATGGCCCCTGCGGGGGAGGGCACGGTCGAGGTGGCGGTGCGGATCACCGATCCCGTGCCGGGGCGACGGCGGGCGGCGCGGGCAGTCGCGGGAGGGACGGCGGTGGGCTTCGAGTTCGCCTTCGAATTCGAGGAAGCCGAACCCGGCTGGACCATGCACATGATCAGCCACTTCCACTACGACCCGGTGTGGTGGAACACCCAGGGCGCCTACACCAGCGCGTGGACCGAGGACCCGCCCGGCCGGTGCAAACAGAACAACGCCTTCGCCCTGGTGGCCGCGCACCTGGAGATGGCCCGCCGCGAGCCGGTGTACAAGTTCGTCCTCGCCGAGGTCGACTACCTCAAGCCGTACTTCGACGCCCACCCCGAGGATCGCGCCGAACTGCTGCGATTCATCGCCGAGGGCCGGGTGGAGGTGATGGGCGGCACCTACAACGAGCCCAATACCAACCTCACCGGGCCGGAGACCGCGATCCGGAACTTCGTGCACGGCATCGGCTTTCAGCGCGACGTTCTCGGGGCCGCGCCGGCGACCGCCTGGCAGCTCGACGTGTTCGGCCACGACCCGCAGTTTCCGGGGATGGCCGCCGACGCCGGGCTGACCTCGTCGTCGTGGGCGCGTGGGCCGCACCACCAGTGGGGGCCGATGGCCGGCTCTGGTGATCCGCGGCGGATGCAGTTCCGCAGCGAGTTCGAGTGGATCGCCCCGTCCGGGCTGGGCCTGCTGACCCACTACATGCCCGCGCACTACGCCGCCGGGTGGTGGATGGACTCGTCGACCTCGCTGGCCGAGGCCGAGGAGGCCACCTA
>Ga0116183_1001004_pt1 | contig 32866 bp, 34 predicted proteins | sample AD_UKC078_MetaG_FD_89753 | JGI IMG/M metagenome (GOLD analysis project Ga0116183, IMG submission 89753) | Active sludge microbial communities of municipal wastewater-treating anaerobic digesters from USA - AD_UKC078_MetaG | ecosystem: Engineered > Bioreactor > Anaerobic > Digestate | place: USA...
ATACATGGCAAAGACCTACCTTGCCCAGGACCTCATCTACGACTTTGACAAGGAACTCGGCTTTTTCAAAGATTTCCCCAAATCAAACTATCAGCCGGGTGCTCTTGAAACCGGGGTCTATGAAGGAGTTCAGGTGTGTGTTCCGGCGATCTACGAGGTATATGGAATCTCCTTGAACAAAAAGATGTTCAAAGAAGCAGGTCTTGTTGATGCGAACGGTGAACCGCTTCCCATGAAGACCTGGGACGACTTCTACAACTTCGCAGAGAAACTTACCAAAAAGGATGCCGGTGGAGTCGTTACGCAGGTAGGCGCTTCAGTCCAGTTCGGAAACAACCTTACCGGAATCATAGGCGGTGCGATCGTCGCTCAAAAAGGCCATATAACCAAACCCGATGGATATACGTATGACTTCGACTTCCCCGAATTCGTCCATATGGTCGATCTGTGGCAGAAGGGAGTTCAGAACGGATATATTTCCGCATCGACCTTCGTTGACAACGCAGGCGGACGCAACGGCTTCAAGGCCGGACAGATTGCGATGGTCTACGAGGCGGCAGGACGATGGATGGAAGCCATCGACTCGATCGGACTTGAGAACTTGTCACTCGCTCCCATTCCCGGAGGAAAGGGAACCTTCGCGTTCGGCTGTCAGATGGCGATTCCGAAAGCTTCTAAGAACGCTGACTTGGCGATGCAGTTCATCAAGGAGGGGGTGTACAGTGAGTATGTACAGGTCAACACCTTCACGAAGTTCGGTAAGATGTCCGTCATCAGGGAACACTTCAACAAAGCTTTGGATGAAACCCCGATGTGGAAAAAACTCAGCGAGTCCATGGAAAACGGCGTCAGAATTCCACAGTGGCAGGATCAGGCGAAGTGGCTCACGGGCTTGAACGTCATCTTCCAGGAAGGATTGGTCGATCCGAAAACATCGGCTCGGGATATCGTCGACAAGATGACTGCGCTCTCCGATTCTCTCAAAAAGTAGGATTCGGTACGTGATTTGAGGCTGGCAGGCGAAAGCCTGCCGGCCATTTGAACATGTTGGGATAGATGGTTATGCAAAACACTATAAGGGGAAGAAAGAGGGAAAAGGAACTGTGGGGAATACTGTTTGTGCTTCCGACGTGCCTTGTCCTGTTTTTATTTGTCGTATATCCGATTGCATATACGGGGATACTAAGTTTCTGTGACTACAACTTCGCTTTTGATAAACGACCGAAGTTCAATGGGTTCAACAATTTTAAAGCAATGACCGAGGATATCCAGTTTGTCCGAGCGTTATCGAATACATTGGTATTCACCGTCATCATGTTTACCCTGTTCATCGTTCTTGCGTTGTCTTTTGCACTGCTCCTGTTCTATAAAAAGAAAAGAAGCTGGTTCTATCGGACATCGATTTTCATGCCGATAGTAGTTCCCGCTTCCCTGATATGTCTGCTTTTCACATGGATGCTTGCCGACAACTTCGGTATCCTCAATAAATTTCTGATCAACATCGGTCTCTCCAAATATGCCCACAACTGGCTTACCGACGCCAAGACGGCTCGGTGGTGGGTGATCATCGTCAGCATATGGGGAAAGGTCGGCTTCGGTACGATTCTTTTCCTGTCAGGGCTTCAGGGCATATCCTCGGAGCTCTTCGAGGCAGCCGAAATTGATGGCGCCGTCGGATTTAAAAAACTCTTGTACATCATCATTCCGAACTTGTCGGAAACATTCGCCGTAGTAGGCATATGGGCGGTTTTGCAGTGTCTCAAACTCTTTGTAACCCCGAACGTGCTTACAAAGGGAGGACCGGGCAATGCCACGATCGTCCTCTATCAAAAGATCTACAATGAAGCGTTCATGAACTATGAGATGGGCTACGCGTCATCCATCGCATTCATTCTTACCGCGTTGGTAATGATCTTTTCAATCTTGAATTTGAAAATAAGCAGGAGGGAGGAGTGATATGGCTAGAAGACGACGACTCCTTACTTCCGTACTCCAATCGTTGGCGTTGCTGTTCATCTCCTTGCTCTTTGTTCTTCCGATCGTGTTCTGTATTTTCACTTCCTTCAAAGAGTCAATCGAGATCATCAAGGAAGTGACGTTCTTTCCCAAGAAATGGTCCTTGGTCAACTACGATTACGTATTCGTCCGGGGTGCGAAGTATCTCAAATATTATACGAATACGATCATCATCACGATGAGTTCGGTGATTGTGACCCTTCTTCTCTCTTCGCTGGCGGGATACTCATTCGCCAAGCTTCCCTTCAAAGGAAGCAACGCGCTGTTGGCCTCGATTCTTTTCGTTCTCGCTTTTCCGCTTGCGGCGATTCTCATCCCGATCTACATCATGGAGTACAATCTCGGACTCTTGAACACGTATATCGGTCTGATTCTCCCAAACCTTCTCCTGATTCTTCCCTTCTCCATTTTCATCACGAGAGGAACATTCATCAACCTTTCGCGCGAGCTTGAAGATTCCGCCGAGATAGATGGCTGCAGCGTTCTGCAGACATGGTGGAAAATCATGCTCCCCCTTGCTCAAAACGCATTGGTGATCGTCTTCGTCTCCGGGTTCTACAGCGTATGGGGCGAATATACGATTTCCAAGTCGTTGGCGACGAAAGATTCGATCATGCCGATATCCGTCGCCTTGACTCTGCTGAAGAGTGAGGACTGGAACTACGGGGTGCTGGCGGCTGCGATCACGATGTCGATCATTCCTCCCATCACCATCTTTGCGATCTTCCAGACTCGCCTCGTCGAAGGTATGGTTGAAGGCGCCATCAAGGGGTAATCAGGTGAAGACACTCATCAAAAACATCCGTCTCATCATGCCGGACAGATTGATTCGTGATGCGCATTTGGTCATCTGTGACGGCTTGATTGATGATTTTGGCGCCGGAGCATATCCGAAAGGGGATTTTACCGAGATCATCGATGGCAAGGGGGCGTATCTGAGTCCCGGTTTCGTTGATACCCATGTCCATGGGGGTAACGGGACGTGCTTTCATGATGGGAGCGTGGAAGCGATCCGGAATGTGCTGGATATCCACCTGCAGGGGGGAACGACCTCGATTCTTCCTACGCTGACCAGTCTCACCCATGAAAACTACCTTCAGATTCTTCCTCTCTTCGCCGATTTGGATCTCAGCGGTGAAGCCGTTCCCGAAATAGAGGGCATTCACATGGAAGGGCCTTACTGTTCGGGGGCCGTGCTGGGGGCACAGGACGTCAGAACATATCGCACCGTGGATTACCGTGAGGTTGACGCCTATCTGGAAATCTATCCGAACATCCGAAAGTGGACCGCCGCCTGTGAGCTGGAAGGGGGGATGGGATTCGGAAGGATTTTGGAACGAAAGGGCATCGTCGCCTCCATTGGCCACTCCGATGCGACGCTTCAAGAGACCTTCGAGGCGTACGATAACGGCTATCGTCATATAACCCATCTTTATTCGGCGTGTTCCTCATACCATCGAAAAGGAGCCTACCGTGAGGCCGGTATCGTCGAGGCCGCGTTTCTGATAGATGGCATGGATGTCGAAATGATCGGGGATGGAGTGCATCTTCCCAAAGAGTTCCTGCAATTGATCTATAACATCAAGGGTCCTGAGCACATCTCTCTCATCACCGATGCGACCCGGTGGGGAGGAGCCCGGCTGCCTGACGGGACGAAAACCTTTGCCGATGCTGCCGAAAGCCGCGTTATCCACATTGAGAACGGAGTGGCGCTGGTGGAGGATAAGAGCTGCTTTGCGGGTTCCATCGCGACAGCCGATCGCCTGATCCGCACGGCGACGAAGATCGCTGAAATTCCGTTGGTCGATGCCATCCGGATGGCGACGCTGACTCCGGCGCGAATCATCGGCATCGATCGGCATGTAGGCAGCATCGCCCGAGGGAAGCGAGCCAACCTTCTTCTGTTCAATGACAATATTGATATCGAAGGGGTGTTCGTAAGAGGAAAACGCGTACTGTAAGGGATTTTCCCTATCTTTTTTCAGGCTTCCTTTCTCTTGTAGTAAAGAAGCAACGTACCGTCGATTCCTACCATCACCAAGTTCAGACAATAGAGAAAAAGAACGATATCCAGGCTATACAGGAGTTTATGGATGATTCCGCTGATATAGCCGATGAAGATGATGGCTTGGAACATCAAGCTCCGACCCCGTGCGGTTTTGGACCTGACGGTTTTCATGATATTCACCGGCCATGCCATGCCGAAACACGCCAACATGATAGTTTCAAAGATGCTCATTATGTGGTTCCTATTCGAATCTAGAGGACAAATACTTTTTCAATCTCGGCTCGGGTCAATGCAAGCGGTCGGCCATACTCACAAACTTCGAAGGCTTCGGCATACCGGATCGCCTTTCCCTCGGCTTCTCCATAGAGCTCGATCAAGCGGTCCCGGTATCGGTCTGTGACCCGGTCCCGGATATCCAGAAAGTGTTCTCTAAGCCATCGTTTCCGTTCTTCTTCGTCAGTCGGAACGGTATCAAGCACTCCGCGATTGTAAGGGAGCCATTCATACATCTGGGAGGTATGACAGTGGATCATCTCCATTTTCCGGTCGATGACATCATCGATTCCAATGACGATATCAGGACTGAACGGAATCGGTTTCCGGAAGGTGTCGCTCATATAGCAGATGACCGGGAACTCGGTAATCGCCTCGGTGAGGGGAAGCATATTAGGGACGCTCATGATATATGAAGCATCCTGGACAAGCTGTGAGGTGATGCGGTGGTCGGGGTGGTAGTCATACGGGCGGTGGGTGATGATGAGGTCGGGTCTGAACTCCCTGATGATCTTGATGATCGTCTTTCTGTTCACAACGGTGGGCTCGAGCTCACCGTTGTGGATATCCAGCACCTGATACTCCGCGATGCCCGCGACTTCGGCGGCACGCTGAGCTTCTTCATACCTCCTTCGAACAAGTTCAATTCCGCCAATGGCATGATGACCGGTGCCGCCGTTTGTGCAGGATACGAACTTTACCGTATGTCCGGCTTTGCTGAGTTTTATGGCAGTGCCGCCACATTGAAGGTCATCGTCATCAGGATGAGCCCCGAAGACTAGGACGCGTATGTCTGAAGCCATGGTACAATCCTCTTTCGATTCTGAAGATATCTTAGTAGTGATAGAGCCTGTGTCTGTATTTTTCCACCATCCGGCGAGTATACTCCGTCATTTCAGGGGTAAATGCCACGTTGGCGCTGATATTCACCGGCGGCTCAATTCCTTGGTCCATGCATAGTTCGATGGTCCGGACGACGAGCATATTCAAGCAGAATGCATTAAGGATCGTCGAAGTCGGACCGACCGGTGTGAGCAGTCCTTCAACCGGAACAATCGCATCCATGACCGGCATGTGGGTATCTATGTGGACATCGACGATATCGCAGAGGTTCTGTTTGCTCGGATGGCGGGCAGGATGATCTGCCGGTACCGATTCAGAGAACTTTCTGCTGGTCACCCCGATTGTCTTTACTCCTCTTTTCCGCGCTTCCAAGGCGACCTCGATGGTCATTGTATTCAAGCCGTATGCGTTGATGATGATGAGCACGCCTTCATTCACCTCATAGGCGGTAAGGACAGCCGTACCATAGCCTAACGTGCGTTCTATGATCGTGGAGCGAAGCGCGCCGGGCTCCAATGCCGTACCGGGATCGAGGATGGCGTTGATGCATCGAAGCCCCCCGGCTCGATAGAACATCTCCCATGCCCCGATGTTGGAATGTCCTCCAGGTCCGATGACGTTGATGATTCGATCATCCTTGATTTCTTGAACCATGAGAGATGCGGCTTTATCGATGGAATCGGCCTCGTCCTGCTTTATCAAGCCAAAAAATCGCACAATCTCATTGTAATAGGTCTCGGTTGCATTACTCATTTGACCACCTCCTCATACAATTTACCATTCCCTACAGGAAAGAGGAACCCCGAAAAAGAGTATTTCGGAGGTAATCCCACATTATCTGTTCCATAGGGATGGAAGTGTGAGCGACCGACCTCAAATCCGGTCTTCGGATGAAACAAGATGCCTGAGGGCATCCTCGTATGACCGGATGGTGAGGGCTTGAACCGCTGCCTGTTTCACTTTGGCGACATGGGGCATTCCTTTGAGATAACCGCCTACGAACTTGCGCATCAGCGTACAGGCCGTAGGTTCATTGTAGTGCGCGGCAAGAGCATGCAGATGGGTCAATAGGAGATTCACTTTATCAGTTGCAGTAAGCAAAGGCTTTTCCTTTTCTTCCAGGAGTGCTTTCGTCTGATTGAAAATGACCGGGTTCCCGACAGCCCCGCGGGCGAACATCACCCCGTCGACTCCCGTCTGTCGAAGCATCCGTATCGCATCTTCCGCTTCAAAGAGATCGCCCGATCCGATGAGGGGGATTGACGATCCTTTCTGTGCAAGGTGGGTTTTCAAAGTGGTCAGATATTCCCAATCCGCCCGGGGAGCATAGCCTTGAGCGCGGGTCCGGGCGTGAAGCGTCAGAAGATCCGCTCCGCCGTCGATTGCGGCATCGGCGAACTCTAAGTAGGTTCGGCTCTCCTGATCCCATCCGATTCGAAACTTCGCCGAGGTGGGGATTCCGGTCTCTTCCTTGATGATCCGGATGATCTCTTTGATCAGCGGCGGGTTTTTCATCAACGCCGATCCCGCTCCCGTCTTGGTCACTTTGGGTACCGGACAACCGGCGTTGATGTCGATCATCGTCGGTCGATACTCTTTTACGATGGCAAGCGCGGCTCTCAGGGAGGCAGGCTCACCGAGGAAGAGTTGGATCGCATACTCCTTCTCATCTTTTGCCCGGGGGAGCAGCGCGATCGTTTTTTCCCCCTCGCGGGCAAGCCCTTCCACGCTGACCATCTCGGTATAGGTGAAGTCCGCCCCTCCTTCGATGCACAGCTGTCGAAAAGGAACGTCGGTATAGCCGGCCAAGGGGGCAAGAAAGAGGTTTCCTTTGAGGGTGAGGGCATCGGTTATGGGTATCGGATGGTGACTGATCATGACTCCTGCTCGAGGGCGAATGCCCTGAAGCTGTTATCATAAATAACCTCGGCCACATCTTCAACCGCCGTGTCACGAATTTCTGCAATCGTGTACAACGTTTCAATGAGATAGTGAATCTTGTTTCGCTCCCCTTTGTAGCGATGGGGCGTCATGAACGGTGCTTCGCTTTCAATGAGGATGCGATCCAGCGGCAAACGGTAGGCGACTTCATGGAGGTTCCGATTGTGTTTGAAGGTGAGGTTTCCCGCAAAGGAAAAGTACAGATCGAGATCCAACACCTTTCGGGCAAAAGTCCAATCCTCGCCGTAGCAGTGAAGGATTCCTCCCTTGGGCGGCAGTTTTTCGATAAGAATCGGCAGCAGATCCTCTTTTGCATCACGGTTATGGATGATCACCGGCTTTTCCAAAATCCGGGCGATATCCAGGTGCTTCAGCATCAGCTCGATTTGTTGAGTTTTTGCATGGGCGTAGTGGTGATAGTCGAGACCGGTTTCTCCGATGGCGACGACCCGATCGCGTTTGGCGTTGGTCATGACCCGTTCCTCCCAGTTTTGTCCCGGGTTGATGACCTCCGTAGGAGAGACTCCCACCGCATGAAGAACCGAATCGTTGGACTTGAGGTTGTCGTACGTTTTCTCAAAATCGGCGAGGCTGTTGGTAATCGAGACGACATGTGTGACGCCCTTTATCTTTGCCATCTGCACTGCCAACAACTGACTCATTTGATCATCTTGAATCAGGCCTATGTGAGCATGCGTGTCGAATAACTTCATACCAGCTCCTTGAGAAGATTCGTTATCGGGGAATCCTTTCCAATGATACCATGGGGTATTTCACCCGTCAATGTTGCAATTTCTAAGCTATCAAACAATTACAGATGGTAGTTTACGTTTGACAATTTCAATGGTGCGTGGTAGTTTTACAGCGATATGAACAAAGACCGCTCACGGGGGAGCAGGGTGAATCAACAATCGGACCACCCCTCTGCCGGATACATCTATTTGGTGAAAAACCCTGCATCAAATGAGACGACCGTCTGTGCCTGGGATTCAGTGTTGTATCCGGGTACGAGCGTCGTCGCCCCGACCCGATACGGTCTCGACCTGGGTGTGGTTGTCACCAACGCCGACCGCCTCAATCAAGAGTATCTCGGAGGCGATACGAACGTGCGGGGGTGCTGCGACCACGCTGAACCATGGGATGAAATGGAATCTGACGAAGAGCTCGCAGGAAGCGATGAGATCGTCTATGACGACCGGCCCGATGAACACCAATGCCTTTCCTGTAAAGGGTGCGTTCCCTCGATCGAACCCCAAATCGTCGATCTGAACGATTATGATGTACAGTGGATCGACCGTCTGGCGACCCCAAGCGATCTGGCCCGCTATCAGGAGCTGTGCAGCCAAGAAGACGAGGCGATGCGGATCTGCCGCGAGAAGATCGCCGAGCGCAACTTGGACATGAAGCTGGTCACAACGCACTTTCTTCTCGGGGAACCGAAGATCATCTTCTTTTTTACGGCGGATGTCCGGGTGGATTTCCGGGAATTGGTGAAAGACTTGGTGTCGATCTTCAAAATCCGCATTGAACTTCGTCAAGTCGGGGTGCGGGATGAAAGCCGAGTTTTGGGCGGTTTGGCGGTGTGCGGCCGCGATTACTGCTGCCATCAGATGACCGATACGTTGAATCCGGTCTCGATCAAGATGGCTAAAGAGCAGAATCTTTCCTTGAACTCGATGAAGATTTCCGGTCCTTGTGGCCGATTGTTGTGCTGTCTCAGCTATGAATTTGATTTTTATAATGAAGAAAAGCAGAATTATCCTGCTCGAGGAAGTCGGTTGAAGGTGGGCGGAGACTTGATGAAAGTCACCGAAGTCAACATACTGTCAAAGCAGGTCACGCTCAGCGGTAGTGAAGGTAGGGTTGCCAATCTTCCTCAGGCGGCGTTGTTTTTCAATGATCATGCGAATCGTTGGGAAGTAAAGCGGGAATATGTCGCGGAGTTTTTATCGAACTGAAATAAAGTATTGTATTGACCAGTTTTAGCGACTGTGATATGGTCTAAAACCATTGACGCCCGAGCTATGGGTCTTTCATTATTATATAACTAACTATTGTGTTGAATACGTTTGGAGGCATGATAACGTGAGCATTAACAGGTCAGCTGAAAAAAGAGAACGGCAGAACCGCAAGCGCAGACTGAGAAATCGTTCGACCAAGTCGACGATGAAAACCGCAATTAAAAAATTTAACGAAGCTGTTGCTTCCGGAGACGTTGAGAGTGCCAGCGCAACGTTGGCGGCCAGTCTTAAGTTGATCGACTCGACCGCAAGCAAGGGAGTCATCCACAAGAACACCGCCAACCGCAAGAAATCCAGGCTGCAACTTCGCTTCAACAAAATGGAGCAAGCGAATGTCGCCCAAGCGTAAGTAACCCTGAAATTGTGGAGGAGATAGCATGGCAAACCCTAAATTGACCAAAGCAATGATCATAGAAAACCTCTATGAAAAGCACGGGATCAACCGAGCCGATATCCATACGATCATCGACGAGTTCTTTGAGGAAATCAAAGAAGGCTTGAAGAAAGATCAAGTTATCGAGTTGCGCGGTTTTGGAACATTTGAGGTTCGAACCCGCAAAGGCCGGGAGAAGGCCCGCAACCCGAAGACAGGCGATCTTGTCTCCGTGGAAACTCATGGTGTTGCGATTTTCCGTCCGGGCAAAGAACTGAAAGAGTGTGTCTGGAACCTCCGCTCTAACGACTCAGCCGATAAATAATCAGGAGCATTTCCTTGACCAATTCAATATCCCGAAGAAGCCTCAGAACCGTGGGTTCTGAGGTTTTTGCACTTGTTGCAAGCGCTTTTATCCATTCTCTCGCATTTCCCGGCTTCATCAACACCACCGGATTCGGATGGATCGCGTTCTTTGCGCTGATTCCCATGTTCACGGTGATTCGGAGCACCACGTGGAAACTGGTCATACCCTATGGTTTCTTCTATGGGTTCGTTTTTTACCTTTTTTTCAACTATTGGCTGAAGACGTTCCACCCTCTGGCGATTCTTCTTGTCCCGATCATCAAAGGCGGGGAGATGATCGCGCTTTTTCCCGCATTAAAACTGAGCCAGCGCTTCTTCAAGAAGTACAGCTATCTCGTCGAAGCGGTCATCTACGTCGCCTATACGTATCTTTCAACGAACTGGTTCGCCGGCTACCCCTATGGAATGCTGGGTTCGGCCATTTATCGCTATCTGGTGTTGATTCAGATCGCGGAAATCACCGGCATTTGGGGAATCACCTTTTTGATGGTCCTTCCCCAGACGTTCCTGGCGTTCTTCCTTGTTGAACGGAAAAAAGAGTTTTTCGGCTTTATCAAAGAACATATGATTCCGGTCATCGGATATGGGATTCTCGTTCTCGCTTCCGTGATCTACGGAATCGTGAGTTTGGCCTATTGGAACGCCCAAAGCCCCGATTTGAATTGGCGCGTCGCCACCGTTCAGCACAGTGCAGATACGTGGAAGGGTGGGTATACGACCTATAAAAACAACTTCAACAACCTTCGGCGGCTCAGTTTGGAAGCACTCACGCAGAATCCGGATATCATTCTCTGGTCGGAAACGGCGTTCGTGCCTTCCGTCGCCTGGCACGAAAACTACCCATCCGATCCCAATACCCGCATTCTGGTCGATGAATTCGTCGCATTCGGCAAAAGCCTTCCCGTACCGCTGGTAACGGGAAATCCTGAGGGGGTCATCAAGGATCCCGATCTGCCGGCATTCAGCGCTGACGGCGAGTGGAACCGAATGGACTACAATACTGTCATTTTCTTTGAAAACGGAAAGATCAAAGACACCTACCGCAAGCAGCACTTGGTGCCCTTTACCGAGCACTTCCCCTACGAAAAGCAGCTGCCGTGGCTGTACAGGCTTTTGTTGGCGAACGATTACAACTGGTGGGAGACGGGGCACGAGTCGGTGGTATTTTCGACCGATGAAGGAGTCCGCTTCTCCACGCCGATCTGTTTCGAAGATGTCTTCGGGTATCTTAACGCCAACTTCGTTGCCAACGGCGCGGACGTAATCGTCAATATGACGAACGACGGATGGTCGAAAGCGGTAAGCGCCCAGATGCAGCACCTCGGTCTGGCGGTATTCCGTTCGATCGAGAATCGACGGACGACGGTACGGGGAACCAACAGCGGAATGACGTGCGTAATCGATGTGAACGGGAAGATTCTTGATATGATGCCTCCCTTCAAGGTAGGCTGGAAGATTTATGATGTTCCCGTATACATCCAAGAGAATCATGGCTTCACGTTCTACACCGAGCATATCGATCTGTTTGCCTTTATCGCAATCTATCTCTCCTATGGCCTGTTGGGCTTCGGGTTGGTCCGTTACTTGGTGACGATACGGAAACGACGATGAACTACACACGAGCAGCACTCTTTATCATCGGTACCGAGTTGACGCGGGGGGTGATCAGCGATCGCCACGGAAGACTCATCAGCAGTCAGTTGACGCAGCTCGGGTATCGGGTCGAACGAATCATCATCCTTCCGGATGACGGATCGGTCTCCGTTCTCCTTAAAGAGTGTGTAAAAACGTGTGATGTCCTTCTTGTGACCGGCGGACTGGGCCCCACCAGCGACGACCGGACTCGAAGCATCGTCGCCGATCTGGCCGGGGTGGAATTGATTCGCCATCCGCTGGCGTTTGAAGCCCTCTATAAGCGAATGGGGGAGCGGATCTGGGGTGCGAATGAACAACAGACGATGATTCCCGAAGGCTTTGAAGTGATTCCCAATCCCAACGGGACCGCCTGCGGTTTTCGTGGTTTTATCCGAGTGGATGAACGGGAGGTTCTGGTCGTGGCGTTGCCCGGTCCTCCTCGGGAGATGGATCGGATGTTCTTCGATCATGTGCGCCCCCTGCTTGGTGAACTTTCCGGTCACAACGATTTCGAGCGAAGCGATTACTCGACATATCTCCTTGGCGAATCAAAGCTGGAAGAGCTGTGTCGATCCGTCGCCAGCGAGGGACTTGAATGGGGAACTCGCTTTCAAGAACAGACGATCAGCCTGTATATCGCCGGGGGCGATCAGGAAAAACGTACAGCGATGGTGGAAAGACTCCGCTCTCTCGTCGGACCGCTCCTCATCGTCGACGGGGATGTGCAGCCGGTGGAAATGTTGATCAAGGAGCTGAAGGAGCGGGGGCAATCGATCGCAACCGCTGAAAGCGTAACCGGTGGCCTGGTCTCAAAGCTCCTTACCGACCAAAGCGGTTCATCCGCCTGGTATTGGGGCGGGGTGAACACGTATGCGTATGAGGCGAAGGTTCGTCTCCTCGGCGTCAAAGAGGAAACACTTGCCACCTTCGGCGCGGTGAGCACGGAATGTGCGAAAGAGATGGCGGAAGGAATTCTTAGGCAAAGCTCGGCGGATTGGGCGCTTTCGGTGACCGGAATCGCCGGCCCAAGCGGCGGGAGCGAAGAAAAGCCGGTCGGAACGGTGTGTTTCGGCTTTGCTTCGAGAACTCTGGAAACGCAAAGCGTTCAAGTACACCTCAGTTCGCATAGCCGGGATATCATACGTCGGCGAGCCGCAACCGTGGCGTTTCTGCTCGCTGCGCGCTACATCCAAGGCGGGTGTTTGCTTGACACTGTCAAGAAGTGGCAATATAGTTAAAGGTACGGATGGCGGGACAGTCCCAATGTATTGTATCGATAGTCCCCGCATATGCTTACATGCTTAATGACCGTTAGAGGAAATGTCGTGGTGTGCCCGAAAAGCGCCCAAATCATATGCATATTTCCGTTGGAGTGATTCTCATGTCAGTTGAAGAAGTAGAAAAAACCTCGACCGAGGCGACGGAAGAAGTAAAGCCGGTAAAGGTCACAAAACGAGTTGTCGTCAAGAAGAGCGCTGAAGAGGTTCCGAAGGAAGAGGTGAAAAGAAAAGTCGGTCGGCCCCGAAAAAAAGCCGATCCACCCGCACCTGCGGCCGCCCCTCCCGTAGAAGAACCGGCAACTCCAGTGCTCGCACCCGTCGCCGAAAAGCCTTCCGCACCCGCTGAAAAGCCACGCGCTCCCCAACGAAAATCAAGCGGGCGCCAATCAAGCCGAAACGCCCAAAACAGGAAAGGATCCTACCAGAAGAGCCAAAGCTTCGGTCCCGGCCGCCCCTCTGCCCATTTGAATATAGAAGATACATCAATCGATCTGAACATCGAAGAACACCCCGAGGCTCCGATTCTTCAGCTTGAGTATTATGCAACGCTCGGAATCGATGTGTTGAGAAAAGGCGGAGTGGAGCGGGGAATCGATGAAGAAGCGATTCTCGATATGAGGAAACAAGAGATCGTGGCGGAGATTCTTCGCCGGCACACCGCTGAAGGCGGGGTGGTTGTGGGAACGGGAACGCTGGAAATCCTTCCCGATGGCTTCGGATTTCTTCGCTCCCCGGCAAACTCCTACCTCTCCGGACAGGAGGATGTCTACGTCTCGCCCGCTCAGATTAAAAGCCTGTATTTGAAGACCGGTGACGTGGTCTACGGACAAGTGCGGACTCCGAAAGAAAATGAGCGCTTTTTTGCGCTTCTCAAAGTCCTGAAGGTCAACGGAGATGATCCGATTCAGGCCAAAGTCCGTGTTCCTTTCGATAATCTGACTCCGCTCTTCCCGGATGAGCGCTTGCGCTTGGAAACGGTAGATGAAGATATTTCAACCCGGATCATCGATATGTTCTGTCCGATCGGCAAAGGCCAGCGATCGTTGATCGTCGCGCCTCCCCGCACCGGCAAGACGGTTCTCCTGCAGAAAATCGCCAATTCGATCGCGATCAATCACCCGGAAGTGACTCTTATGGTCCTTTTGGTGGACGAACGGCCGGAAGAGGTTACCGATATGCGGCGTCACGTAAAAGGCGAGGTGATCGCTTCGACGTTTGACGAGCAGGCGAGCAGGCACGTTCAAGTAGCCGAGATGGTCATCGAAAAGGCGAAACGGCTGGTCGAACACAAGAAGGATGTCGTCATTCTGCTTGACTCGATCACTCGCTTGGCCCGGGCGTACAACCAGACCGTTCCGGCAAGCGGAAAGATCCTTTCCGGTGGTGTCGATTCCAACGCGCTTCATAAGCCCAAACGCTTCTTCGGAGCCGCACGGAACATCGAAGGCGGCGGATCGCTGACGATCGTGGCCACCGGCTTGATCGAAACGGGATCACGGATGGATGAGGTGATCTTTGAGGAGTTCAAGGGAACGGGCAACAACGAGATCATTCTCGATCGTCGCTTGGCGGATAAGCGCCTCTTCCCGGCGATCAATATCAAGAAGAGCGGAACGAGACGGGAGGACCTGCTCCTGCCCTCCGATGAAGCCGCTCGGATCTGGCTGACCCGGAATGCGGTCAACGATATGGATGAACAGGAGATAACACCGTTCCTGATTGACAAAATTCGCAAGACCAAAGATAATGAGGCGTTCCTGCGCTCGATAAACACAGGTGTTTCCGCTAGCGGAAGCGCATATTAACCGCAAGGGATGCACAACGGTAGTCCGCTGTATACTGCCAGCGGAAGAGATACCAGGAGGAAAGCATGAAAGATAAGATTCATCCGCGCTATGAGCTCACTGAAATCAAGTGCTCCTGCGGGAATGTGATCAAGACCAAGACCACGGCCCGTTCGATGGAGCTCGAAATCTGCTCGGCGTGCCACCCGTTCTTCACGGGAACCCAGAAGGTGGTTGACACCGCCGGAAGGATTGAACGCTTCAAAAAGCGCTATAGTCTGGAAAAGTAATGATGACGAAAAAGCCACCTTCGGGTGGTTTTTTCATGCCTTTTTACCCCTGAGATTTCCTTCCAAATCGCGTAAAAGCCGTTTTTTAAGGAAAAGTCAAATCCTACAATTTTGGTTTTATTGTTGCATTGTCCCCTCAAGTATCCTAAACTGAGCTTGAATTTAAGGGTGAAAGATGGAACAACTCATAGCAAAGCATAAAGAGGAGTATGGTCATACGCCGGAGGTGATCGTGCAGGTGCCGGGTGCTTGTACGGTTCTTGGCGCCTACGCCGATGCATGCCGCGGCTGGTCGTTGGTCGGTACCGATCGTTCGATGTTGTACGTCGCCATTTCCGTTCGGGAAGACAATATGGTTCGTCTGTTCAACGCGACCCTGAATGATCGGAAGCGATTTCCCTTGAACAATATCAAGTTCCGCAAAGAAGACCGATGGGGGAACTACCCTAAAGGCGTCATTGCGATGATGGTCGCGGACAATCATGAAATTCCCGGTCTTGATATCACTCTGAAAGGGCGTCTGCTCTATGCGGATAATCAGATGGTTTCCACTGCCAGCGCGATCGGAACCGTCCTTGCCGTCGATCACCTCTCGAAGCTCAGCCTGAGCTTCAGCACGACGATTCGGTTGGTCTATCAGGCAAACACCACCTTCAACAGTGAACCATGCCGAGTCAGCGATTTGCTGACGATTCTCAATGCCGATCGAAACAAGCTCTTTTTCTTTGATCTGCAACACGTCACGTACCAGGAACGGGTATTTCCTTTTACCGAAGAGAGCCCCCGGTACGTCGCTATTATCGTCGACTCCAAAATCCCCCCCAGTGCGATGCGGGAGGAGATCTATTATAAAAAACTCGACATCGAAGCTGCGTTTGAACAGTTGAGCGAACACTACAGCGGGGCATTTATTCGTGATTTCCCGGAAAGCGACATCTCCTCGCGAGTTGTCCACCTCGATGAAGAGGCGCGCCACAACGCCCAATATGTGCTGATGGAATCGCAGCTGGTCAAGGATGCCGCAAACCTCCTGACTCCCCGTGATGCTCCTCAGCTCGGAAAGATTTTCAGCCGGATTCAGACCGGGTTGCGAGATCTTTTGGAAGTAACCGTTCCCGAGATCGATTGGCTGATCAAACGGGCCGGTGAACTCGACGGTTGTCTGGGTGCGGTACAGGTGGATAACGGCTTTGCCGGCAACATTATGGTCCTCTTGAGCAAGGAGGCCCTTCCAAGCTATATTGACCGTCTGGAGGAATATGAACACATCTTCGGATTCAAGCCTCGGTGGTATATCTATGGGGCGAACGAACCGGCAAAAGTTGTGTTCCCGGACGATTAACGCTTGATGAAGATACTTTTGACAAATGACGATGGGTATAAAAGCGAGGGATTGAATACCCTTGCGGATGTCTTGGCGGCCGCCGGTCACGAGATCTGGATTTGTGCTCCCACCCTCGAACGGAGCGCTTCCAGCCATGCGATGACCCTGCGCGGTGATATCACGATCACCGAGTATGAGCCGAACCGTTACCACTGCAGCGGAACGCCTGCCGATTGCATTCTTTACGCTTCGCGCGTCGGTCTCTTTGGCGAAAAACCCGATGTGGTGATCAGCGGAATCAATCATGGCTACAATATATCCACCGACGTTCTCTACTCCGGTACGGTCGCCGCCGCCCGCGAAGCGGCGATCAATGGAATGAAGGCGATCGCGATCAGCGCATCAAAGGATGAGAACGGCAAGTTCGCATTCACCGAGAGTTCCGTGTTTGTCCGTGACAATCTTTTATTTTTCATGAATCTCGTCGATGAATCGACAATCATCAGCATCAACGTGCCTCCGCGTCCGAACGGGAAAGTCAGACCGTCTAATCTTGCGTACCTTGACTACCATGATGCGGTCGCGACGAAGAAGAGCGAGGAGGTTCGCGTCGTCGATCCTTCCTCGGTCCGTTTCGGCACCTCGGTGATCCTCAAGCTCAAAGGCGGGGCAGGTCCAACGCAGCGGTGCTCCACTCAGGAAAGTGACTTCCAAACGGTCAAGGACGGGTATATCAGTGTAACCGCCCTCGATGTCCTTCCCTCGATCAATTCCGCTGTTCAAACCAAGCTTGCCTCCCTGGGAGGTGGATGATGGGTGCGAAGTGGGAGAGCAAGTGCTTACGGTGCGGGCTGTGCTGTCATGAAAAAGTCATCAGAGGAAACACGCTGGTGATCGATCTGGATTCTTGGTGTGAATTCTATGATCCGAAGAGCAGACAGTGTACGGTCTATGCGGAGCGCTTCGTCGAATGCAGACGTTGTCTGAAGATGACGGTATGGCGGACGATGTTCGCCTCGTATATTCCCGAAACCTGTGCGTATGCCCAGTGGGCGCGAGCCGGCCGAATCCGTTTCACCCGCAAGCGCTACCTGCGCCTCATCCACACAAAAACTTGTCCCGCCGAGGACGGGGAGAACCCTCTCTACTCAGCTTTCGGTTGATAGGTCGGTGCCCGATGACGGGCGTGAACGTTGAGTAAGAGGATGAGTATGAAATTTGTATATTTAGACAACAACGCCACGACTCCGATCCATGAGGATGTGATCGATTCAATGAATGAAGCGTTAGCGTTCTATGGCAACGCATCCAGCATGCATGCCTTCGGGCGCGACGCCGCTTTCAAGATCGAGGAGGCGCGATTAGCCGTCGCCGACCTGATCGGTGCTCCAAGCGGATCGATCGTCTTCACCAGCGGAGCGAGCGAGGCGAATAACACGGTATTCAATATTTTCCGCGAACAGATCGACCTCGGATCAAAACGAAACCGGATCGTCACCACCGCGATCGAGCACCCATCGATCATCGAGATGGTTGCCTATCTCCGAGGTCGAGGGTACAAGATCGATCTGTGCCCGGTGGACAACACCGGCCGGGTTCGCCTCGATGCGTTGAAGGAACTCCTCGCAGAGGATGTCGCTTTGGTATCGGTGATGTTCGGAAACAATGAAATCGGCACGATTCAACCGATCAAAGAGATCGTAGAGATGGCCCACAGCGTCGGAGCTTACGTGCACAGCGATGCGACGCAGGCGATCGGAAAAGTCGAGGTGTCGATGAGAGAGCTTGGACTGGATTACCTTTCCCTCTCAGCCCATAAGTTCTACGGTCCGAAAGGAATCGGGGTGCTTGCGGTCGCCAAGGGCGTACCCTATGCCCCCTATATCCACGGCGGACACCAGGAAGCGGGTCGAAGAGCCGGAACGTACAACACTGTGGCGATCATCGGAATGGGAGCCGCCGCCAAGATCGCCAAGCGGGATCAGAAGGATGAAGAGCGGCGACTTTGGAAGATGCGCGAAATGCTCCGAAAGGGGATTGTCGAAAAGATTCCGAATGTCGTGATCAACGGGAATCAGGAGCACTGCTTGCCGGGAACGTTGGATGTGTCTTTTCCCCATGCCGAAGGCGAGAGCATCTTGCTCTACCTTGATTTGGAAGGAATCCAGGTTTCCACCGGAAGCGCCTGCGCCTCCGGCTCACTGGAGCCCTCGTATGTATTGCTTTCAAGCGGGGTCGACATCGAGTTGGCCCATGGATCGATTCGTTTCAGCTTCGGACGCTACAATACCGAAGATGATGTTGCCTATGTTCTGGAGAAGCTGCCTCCGATTATCAAGCGGCTCAGGGAGATGTCTGCGTTATGAGTAACTTCATGGCTCAATGGGTATATAGTCCTGCTGTAAAAGATCACTTCATGAACCCGCGAAATACGTGGGATGAGAAAGAGAACTTTGTTCCGGATGGAGTCGGAGATGTCGGTTCGCTCGCCTGCGGCGATCAGATGCGCGTCATGATTCAGGTGGAAAACGACAGGATCAAAGCGATTCGCTGGCTTACCTACGGGTGCGCCTCGGCAATCGCATCGACTTCGATGCTGAGCGAGATGGCCATCGGTCTCACGCTTGAAGATGCCTACCACCTTGCACCGGAAACAATCACCGAAGCCCTTGGAGGCCTGCCAGAGCACAAGTTCCACTGCTCGGTTCTTGGTGACAAGGGTCTTCGGGCCGCGATCGATGATTACCTGGAAAAGAACGGCTTGCCCAATCCGTACCGGCATACGATCGCGAAGATCGTGTGCGAGTGTCACAACATCACCGATGTCCAGATCGAGAATCTGGTGAAGACGAAACAGGCCACCACCCTTGAAGAGCTTCAGGAGATCACAAAATACGGATCCACCTGCGGCAAGTGCAAGGCGGATATCGCCGGACTCTTTGATGAACTGAAGCATATCTACAATGTGTGATCATCAGGAAAAGAAGAGCATAAAACATACGTAATAAACGAGAAGGCGGCCGATCGGCCGCCTTCATCCTTTTCCTCAGAAGATCACTTCTTCCAGCCCAAAAGCTCAAAGTGCTTGCCGATATGTTTGGCAAGAAGATCCCGGTAGAGTTCCTCTTCTTCGGCGAGAAGAGCGAAGAACTCATCGCGGAAGAGATATGCCCCCTGTTCATCCTTGTCCTGAAGCAGATATCCGTAGGTAATGTGGAGCAGCTGTCGGGCGTTGTCGTCTTTCAGGTAATCGCCGAGCTGTTCATCAGATACCTTATCAAGCGGTTTGATCTTGCTCAGATCGGTCGTTACCACGTAGAACGCGGTCGCCGCCTTGAAGCGGGCAAGGGCGTGGGCATGCATCCGTCGATAAAGCGAAGGATCGGTCAATGCCACTACGTGCATCGCTTCCAGCCAGTTCGTTCCGGCGGTTTTTACATGAAAAGGTCGACCGATGTGCTTCGCAAGAAGCGGGAAGATCGAGAACTTGTCGCTGCCGGAGTGAACCGAGAGGCGGTAATCATGCGCGAGCGCGATCGTTTCGTGGATGATGAGCTCCTGCTCGAATTGCTTGAGATCTCCGATGTAATCGATTCCTTTCTGGAACTCACCCGCGAAGCGCGGGGCGAGGGTCTTCAAGTGAACCCCGCGCCGCTTCAATTCAAGAGCGATGAAGAGGTGGCTTTTGGGGTCGGTCGGGGTCGCGGTCTCATCGACTGATACTTCCAGAAACGATTCATCCGCTTTGAAAGCGGGAAAGGTTTCCCAGATCTTTTGGATGTAATCCAGTGCTTTGCCGTAGATGAGGATATCCTTCATCAACGAAACGGTATCGAGAGTGAGGTTGAGTTTTCCGAATGTGAATGTTCGCTCTTTGTAGAGGTCTTCATAGAACGATCGCGTCTTTTCATCGACTTGCTCGTATCGAACGAGCAACTCCTTTTCATTGAGCCCGGCAATGGTGTTGTCGATCATCTCCGAAGAGTCGAGGGTGATCATCGTGGCACCGCACTGAAGGGCGGCCTTGACCTCTTCTTCTTTCTTCAGGTGATCGCCGTCGGCACCCCAACCGGCGGTATAGCCGCACTGGAATACCGCGTAGGCGGCATCGTCGATAACACCGTCAAAGGTTCTACCGGTCAGATTGAGCTCTCTGATCGACTGCTGGGCGAAGTAGGGGAAGATGTTCTTGTCTCCCAATGCCTTGATGTGCCCGGGGGTCGCTTGACCCAGGCGGTCGCCCAGACCGATTGACGGTCGACCATCCTTGTTGGTGGTCGGTTTGGTGTAGGGCAGATAGGCGTTCAGGACCAAACGGTTGGCGTGGTTTGCCGGACAGATTTTAAGGTCGTCCTTCACTTCGCCTTCCAGTTTATCAACCAGCGGCCCGGAGCCCTTGGCGATCAGGTGCTTCGTATCGCCGCTTCGGACCAAGGCGAGGATGCATTCACCCAAATTGGTGACCGATTCCTCATAGAGGGTAACCGTTTTACCCATGATGCGTTCGATATCCGGCTTTCGGATCATCTTGATACCATAAACTTCCATACAATACTCCTATGTGACTCCGAATTCGCTGCCTCCGATGAATTCACGAAGAAGCGAATCGGAGGGAACCATCGTATCTGGGATCGGGTTTGCGTGTTCGAGGAAGCGCAGGAGCCGTCGGGCGGTTTCATACGCCGGACCGGCGCTCGGTTTAACCGTTCGCAAGAGCGGTTGAGCGTACGTAACGAGGACACCGAGCTCATAATCGAGGGCGCTGTTGATCATCACATCTGCGTTCGACTGATAAGGGAAGATATACTTATCTTCTCCTCGGCGGACCGAGGGCCACATATTCAATGTCGTCTCCGCATCCGTTCCGCGAGTCCTGTGGTCTCGGACGAGGCGCCTGAGGATTCGATTGTCCGTCGTCGAGATTCGGTTGTGGTCATCGAGGTTGATCTGGGTGAGGGCGGAGATATAAATCTTGAACAACATTTCGTTGTCGATGGAATTGGTCAATCCGGGATTCATCCCGTGGATTCCCTCGATGATGAGAACCGTCCGGTTGTCCAGTTGGCACGGTTCTTTTTCAAACGTCCTCGTGTGAGTTTTGAAATTATACAAAGGCAGGTGCACCGCCCCACCATTCATGAGGGCATGCAAATCGTCTTGGAACTTGGCGATATCCAGCGCCTCGAACGCCTCGAGGTCCGGTTTCCCGAACTCATCCTTCGGCGCCTGATCGGGGTTGAGATAGTAGTTGTCCATCGAGATTTGAATCGTTTTTTTTCCCAAGACCTGGAGCTGAATCGCCAGCTTGTGGGCAAATGTCGTCTTCCCGGAGGAAGAGGGACCGGCGATGAGGATCGCTTTGACGCCACTGCGCTCTGCGATCATATCGGCGATATTCACGATCTTCTTCTGTTGAAGAGCTTCGGCAAGGCGAATAAAGGATTCGATCTTGTGAGCGTTGCCTAATTTATTCAATTGCCCGAGGGATTGAACGTTCAAAATGGAACCCCACCGTTTATACTCCCTGAAGACGGCGAAGAGCTTGGGGTTGTCCACAAAAGGATCCAGACCCATGACGTTGTGAGTGCGGGGATAGCGGAGAAGCATCCCTCTGTCCTGATACGGGATGAGCTCCCACACCTCCATCTGACCCGTTCGGGAGAGGAGCGGCTCGTAGGAGATGTCCAAGTAGCCTTGAAGGCGATAGAGGGTGATTTTGGGGTCATTACGGGTGCTTAGGAGAGAGACGGTGTGATTGAAGTTGTTTTGCTCGAAGTATGCAAGCGCCGTCCGATAGGTCATCGTGACCTCTTCGATCGGGAGATCCTGTTCAACGAGAGTGCGCATCGTCTTCTCAATAGTGGAAATATCATCGATGCCCAAGGTCAGCTTGTCATCAAAGCGGAAGTAGTAGCCATCACCCAAGGAGTGGCCGATGATCAATCTTCGATGAGGATAGAGCATCGATACGGCGGCACAGAGCAGATAGGAGATCGAGTGGCGATAGACCCGCTTGCCCATGTCACTGAAGAGGTTGACCGGCTCCAACGTACAATCGGCAAGGAGACTGCGCGTACAGGAATGGAGCTCACCGTTTACCAGCGCTCCGATGTAAGGATTGTCCTTGTATGTTTGGACCTGGCCTTCGCCGATCAGCTTCGCGGTGACCAGAACCTCTTCGACCGTAGTCCCAATCGCTACGCTATGATGTTCAGAACCAATCGATACGGTAATTTTTTTCATATACTCATGATAATCATTCAAATCATATCAAACAAGAGGTATGGGTTGGGATGGCCGACTTCTGAAAGGAATTCGAACGGTGGGACTTATAACGACCCTCCCAATTGACTTTTGCGGCATGGGGTGGTTGCTTGGCGTATTAGTTTTTGATGGATTCAAAAAATTTCGTATGGAGATGTAAAATCCCGCTTGATTAAATTCATTGTTTTCAGAAGTATTATGATCATAGGAGAAATTAGCATGGAACCCAATATCATGGCGGCCATCTATGGATTGAGCGCGGTGACCATCGTCGCCGCATTTTTGTATGCATTGTATCTGACCAAATGGGTCAAGGCGCAGACAAACGAAAACACAACTATCGAGCGTATTGCCGGTCTTATTCGCAGCGGTGCAAATGCTTTTATGAAAAAAGAATATCGCATTCTTGCTGCGTTTTCCTTGGTTGTCGCTGTACTGATATGTATATTTTTGCCTAAGCCCATATGGGTGTCGGATGATATCGGCAAGAATGTTATTATGGCAATCGTATATCTGTTCGGCACATTGTTTTCAGCCATTGCCGGAAAAATCGGAATTTATGTGGCCTCGCTCGCCAATGCACGTACTGCCGAGGCTGCCAAGCATGGAATCAAGCCAGCATTCCGAATCGCTTTCCGTGGTGGCGCAGTTATGGGACTTTTAGTGGTAGGAGCTTGTCTGCTTGGCGTGATGGGTGTCATGCTGCTGATAGGTAATGCCACGGTGTTGCTTAGTTTTTCATTTGGAGCCAGCTCCTTGGCGCTGTTTGCCAAGGCAGGTGGCGGTATATTCACTAAGACTGCGGATGTCAGCGCTGACCTGGTAGGCAAAGTGGAGCTGGACATTCCGGAAGATGATCCGCGCAACCCGGCCGTTATAGCTGATAACGTTGGTGATAATGTGGGCGATGTGGCCGGTATGGGTGCTGACTTGTTTGATTCCAACGTTGCATCAATGTCCGCCGCCCTTGTCATGGCTACCATGTTGGATGGCGGTCAGGGTGCTAACGTGATGATGGTATTTTGCTATGCGGCTCTTGGTCTTTTAGCGTCAATTGTGGGTATTTTTACGGCCAAGGTTGGCGAACATGGCAGTCCTACAAAAGCGCTGAATTCCTCCACGTACGTAACCACGGGGGTTTTTCTTGTTTTTACAGCATTGGCTACGTCTATTTTCCCCGGTTTTCAGTGGCGTGTATGGGGTGCGTCCACGGCTGGTCTGTTAGTCGGCGTGATTATCGGTCTGGCTACCAATTACTTCACTGATGACAATCAACCCATTGTAAAAAAAGTGGCCTATGCTTCCACAACAGGTCCTGCATTTACTATTCTTTCCGGTGTATCCTACGGTTTTCTATCCGTGTTGCCGGCTATGGTCGGTATTGCTGTATCAGCGCTGATCGCTTACACTCTTTGCGAACCGCTGGGTCCGGGTTATGCCATGTATGGTATTTCCATGGCGGCAGTGGGAATGTTGTCCATTGTAGGAATGATCATATCCAACGATGCGTATGGCCCTATCGTCGACAACGCCCGCGGTCTGGCCGAAATGGGCGGCTTGGGTGAAGAAGCTATTCGCAACGCAGACGAATTGGATAGTGCGGGAAACACCGTCAAAGCTGTCACAAAAGGTTTTGCCATCGGTGCAGCCGGACTGACGGTTATTTCTCTGCTGGGTGCTTTCATGAGCGAAGTCAACGAAGCATTGGTTCAAATGGGGCGGGCAGGAGAGAAATTGACAGGATTCAATATCATTGATCCTACAGTGTTCTTCGGCGTATTGGTGGGCGCCGCCATCCCGGCAGTATTTTCCGCTATGCTGATTCTGGGTGTTGAAAAAAACGCGCAACGCATGGTTGGTGAAATTCATCGCCAGTTCAGTGAGATTAAAGGCTTGCGCGATGGTGTGCCCGGTGTAGAACCTGATTACAACAGGTGCATTGACATAGCCACCTCCGGCGCTTTGAAGGAACTGATTCCTGCCGGATTGATGGCCATTATCGCCACGGTGCTGGTGGGTCTGGTGGGAGGTGTTTCCGCTGTCGGAGGCTTCCTGCTTGGCAACATCGTCACGGGACTGTTGTTGGCGTTGTTCATGTCTAATGCCGGAGGTTTATGGGATAACGCCAAGAAATATGTTGAAGCCGGTAATGAAGGCGGCAAAGGGTCTGAAGCGCACAAAGCTGCCGTTATCGGAGACACTGTAGGCGATCCTTTCAAGGACACTGCCGGTCCTTCAATCAACACTCAGATTACCGTTGTATCGTTGGTAGCATCATTGATGGCAACTGTTTTCCTTAATTTTTCAATATTCTAAGTTGTGCGATCTACAGATTTTTCTACTGTCCCGTCGACCTTGTGCCGACGGGAGTTTTTGTAGCAGCCTGCCAATTCTTACAAAATCAGAATCAATATGATCTCTCATGTTCAAGCTGCCTAAGCATTCTCATGGATAGCTTCCTCTAGTTCAGTGTCCATCCATAATCGCCGTGGTAAATCATCTGTTTAGTCATTCCGCCGTCGATACAGATATTTTCGCCGGTAATAAATCCGGCTTTGTCGGAGCAGAGAAAGAGCACCATATTCGCAATATCCATGGGGTTTCCGACTCTGCCCACCGGTTGCTGAACGGCATCCGAGCCCTCATACGTCGCGCTTGCAGTGTCGATCCAGCCGGGAGAAATCGAATTTACTCTGACCTTTCCTGCAAGGCTAATCGCCAGGGCGTGGGTAAGTGCAGCTATTCCACCCTTGGCTGCCGTATAACTCTCTGTTTGCGGCTGGCTCATGCGGTCTCGAGATGAAGAAATGTTGATAATGCCTGCACCGTCTGCAAAATACGGTTTAAACAGCTTTGCAAGATAAAAGGGAGCGAGCACACCCACTTTTAAGGCATATTCGAAATCCTCATATGTGGCGGAATCAATCCCTGCGGAATGCGGCGCCGCATTATTTACCAGATAATCGACGTGACCGTAATCGCTAACGACCTTGTCCGCGAAGAAGTTCAGCGTGAGCTTGTCAGCCAGATCTCCTTTAAAATACTGATTGTCCTGCAAGTCGATCATGCACACCTTTGCACCGGCTTTCTCAAACTCATCGCAAATGCATTTCCCGATACCTTTAGCCCCGCCTGTCACGACTGCTACCTTGTTTCTAAAATCCATATCGCGCACCTTCAATCCTTGCTATTAACAAGCTCAGTCAGCTTGTCTGCTCATTATGGCATACTTTCCACAAGCTGCATCAAGAACATCTGTTATCGAAAGCAGGCTTGGATAGGATTTCAGAATCAATACTCTCTTAGTATCTTCCATTGGTTATACAAATCATCCATGGAATATCTTGCATTGGCAGGGCTGGTAGAGGGTAACTGAATGGCTTTACGTCCCGTTTTCCGCTCCTGATATGTTTGATAATAGCGGTAAGCAGTCCCGCCGTTACAGAAGATCTGCTGTATATCCGCCTCTTTTATAATAGGGCTTAAATCCGAGGGGATCGCGTTTTGAATGTTGGCATCACTGGAACCGATGATGTCACATCTGTAAACAACATCGTAGACGGCTAGATGATGCTGCAACAGAAAAGCTTTTTTTTCTTCAATATCCGCAAGCGGCTTCACATCAAAGATCCGCTCAAGCAAAGGCCAGAAACGATTTTGGGCATGTCCATAAAAGAAGCCGTATTCTCTGGTTTTGACAGAGGGGAAGGAACCCAGGATCAAAACTTTTGAGTCGGCTTGAAATACAGGCCGGAGCGGGTGGGTGATGGTTTGATGTCTGGTCATTTTCAACTCTCTTGTCTGTTCAATTCCACACAATTGATGAATGAATGCATCTTTTAATACAATACTACCATGTTTTCCCTCTGCAGCATCATTATGACATCCTCACCGAGAACCCGGTCATAGACAAAATACTGCTTGTTATTGATCATGCATTTTAAGGTAGGGCTTTTTCTGTAAGGCATTTGTTTGTTATCAGGGGGTTCCGGCTATCTTCGGAGCGATAGACCGGAATCTATATCCGTTCAGACTTTCAATGAACTTTCTCATATCCTTGTTTATCTGCTCTTGTCTGTACTTATGTATCATGTGTCCGCAGTCGAGGTCGACCGTCCGTGCATCCGTCAGCTCGGAAGCATACTCTTTCTGTGCATTGATCCAGCTTTCCCCGCCTGTTTCCGAACCGTCCGAAATGAACATGAGCATAGGGAGATCCGGCTTGGGTCCGCTGTTTATCACATCGATGGCTTCCGGGATGCGTTTTCCCTCATCACGGACATTTTTATTGCAGTAGTTCGAGGAGGCGACGGCTCTGTATACATCCTTTTCATGTTGCGTAATGGTGTCCGAGAAGGCGCTGTCGGTAAAAAACAGTCTGACCATCCCGATCTCACGCCCGATAGCAAGAATATACGCGAGCAGATGCCGTTTCCAGCTGAAGTCTTCCTTGCCGTATGCACCCGGTACGCTCATATCGAGTCCTACGATCGCTTCGACTTCATCAGGATACGTCTGCGCCCAGAGTATCGCTTCGATTCCCGACATCGAGTGGGGGCAGAGAATGAACGGTCCTTCTATGCCGGCTTTTGAAAGGGCTTCTCTGTCCTGCCTGAGCATCGTCTCAAACGATCTCTCACCGTTCGTCACATCACTGAAGCCATAGCCGAACTTCTCGATGACGACTATCCTGTAATCATCACTGAGCAGACCGTAAAGAGGCTTGTATTCAAGGATCGGTGCCGCTACCGCCGAAGCCGCCATGAACACAAGCGTGTGTTCTCCTTCGCCCTCTGTGTAGACGCTCATATTCCGACCGTCCACCTCGACCACCTGTCCGAGCGACTGGCGCAACGGCTCTTCCTTTTTGAGCATGATCCTGTTGTAGATGAACAGCGCCAGCAGAAACACGATAAGGATTATTCGAATGCCGCGTGAAACTGTTTTCATTGCTTTTTTCATGGTTAAAAGGCTTCCATTTTCCGTTCTTTGTTTACATACAGCGATGTAAGATAGAATGCGGCGCCGAAAGCTATGATGATCAATAACTCATCACTGATATTGAAATTGCCTTCAGATATGTTCATGATCCCTTTGTTGTAGTAGAACAGTGGACTGAATCTTGCGATTCTTTGCACAAAGCTTGGCATGAATTCAATCGGAAGCGAAGATCCTGACAAAAACATGATGATCAACGGAAGCGTATTGCCGATCATCGTATTGAGCGCTCTTGTTTTGGATAGCTGGTTGATCAGACTTGAGAGCAAAGCGACAACCATTGTCCATACGAAGAGAATCAGCAGATAGAACGCCAGGCTTCGGGATTTCAACACCTCCGGAAAGAACACCAGCAAGACAAATCCCGTAACAAGAACAAAGACGAGAATGGCGATGATCATCTGAGCCAGACTAATCTCTCCTTTTAAACGAACATTGCTTTTAGGAGAAATCCGGTTTCGGATCTGAATGTCTTTCTTATTGAAACTGATGCTTAGGTCCCCCAGCAGTTTCAAGAGAATCATCATGATGATAAAGCCATACACATTCGCGAATCCATGGAATTTCTTTTCAGCAATGTTCTGATTGGTGGAAAAGATGACCTCTGTTTTTTCATCCAGAGCAGTGGAAAGCTTTTGTACATCCAATTGACCGGCATGTATCATGGCTTTGTAATACAGCGGATATTTATGGATGATTCTGTGTAAAAAGATGCTTTGACTATTCGAACTGTCCGTGAAGATGTTTAATACCGGATCATTTGTTTCCAAGAGGCGTTTTTCCGAATCGACCGGGATTTCGACGATTCCATCGATGAAACGAATGTAAAGATCCAGTTTCGCCAATTCCTGGGAATCATAGTAATAGACGTTGTTTTCCCGCTCCAGATGCTCGATCAATGAATTCCCGAAATGACTTTCTTCTTTTTTGACGATTCCTATATTCAATGCCGTTTTTGAGTACGTATCTTCATAAGTACCTGCTGTCAAGGTGGTGAAAACAATGAGAATTGCGATATATACGATAATCATCGTTTTGTTTTTTTGAGCAATCTTAATAAAATAATACAGTGTGTTCATGCTTTTTTTCTCCGTATGTGAAGAATGGAAATACCGATGAGGACAATGCTATAACCGATCAGGAGCGGAACCGTCGTATACAGTGTTGAGTAACTCCCCAGCATATTCACTTTGATCAACTCATCACCGATCATTGAAACGGGATTCACTTTGAGAAGGAGCGGAAAGGATCCTTGAATCAACAGTCGAATGCCATTGCTGAACAATCCGCTGATACCGGACAGGATCAGCAGCGAACTGATGAGCACCGCTGTTTGTACAGACTCTTTTTCAATGACCGTTCCTATAAAGAGTCCCCAGGAGATTCCAAAGATCAGAGCAGAAAGAATGAGCGGGATATTGTTGATATCGGTTGAAAAGAAATGCTGTTTCAATACGAATTCCGAATACAGTATCATCAATACGATCATGCATAATGACCATAAGAAGCTGGTAACGACACCGATCATGACTTGCCAGGCTTTGGATGTCGGGGATGAAGCGTTTCTTAATGCGGTTGTTCGTCCTCTGACAATCAATCGATTGCCGATGGTGACTGAAAGATACGCGCCATAGAGACTGATCATCGAAAAGAGCGCATAAAAGATGACATCGATGGGACTGTATTTTTCACTGCTGTTTTCCACATAGGTTCTCTTGAAATCATAGGAAGTAAATGGCAGGTTCAATGATGCAATTTGTTTATATGTGGTCAAAGTTTCGTCCATTATCATCTGGCTGATGCCGTTTTTGCTGATGACGAGGCTTAAATCTTTATCGACATACGCATCGATCTGACCCTTTTTGAGTGCCTCAAGCGCCTGATTCTTTGTCGACACCGTTCCTTTGAATAACGTGTTTTCAATGTTGGATGTATCAAGCGTTTCCATATTTGGAAGCTCCTTTGGCGTCTCAATGATGAAAAGTGGTCCGTAGGCTTCTTCATGATACGCGATCGATGCTTTTTCCAATTCGAACTCTTGAAATCGTAAATTGGAAAAGAAGATGGTAAAGATCGTCAAAAGCAGAAGGGGAAAGCCCATCATCCAGAACATGTTGGAATAGTTCCCTAAAAACACTTTCAATTCATATTTGATGTAGATAAGTATTCGTGCCATCAGTCTCTCAGCTCCTTGCCGGTCAATTCCAGAAAGACATCGTTCAGACTCGGTACTTCCGTATACAGTTTCACATACGTCAATCCTTTCTCTTTCAAGAACTGAGCGATATCACCGATATTGCTTTTGGGATTGTCGAATTTCACGGTATATTCCGAATCCTTGATCGTAACATCAATGACATGAGATAGATTTCTTAAATCTTTCAAGATATCCACATGTTCTTCCAAAAGTGTCATTTTGATGATTTCCGTCGTGATGATCGAATCTCTCAATTCTTCATTGGTTCCCGTGATGATGTTTCGTCCCTGATCGATGATCGCGATACGGTCACAGAGGTCTTCGACCTCTTCGAGATAATGCGATGTATAGATGACGGAGGCTCCCCGTCGGTTGAGCTCTTTGATGCCTTCCAGGATGAAGCTTCTGCTTTGGGCGTCGACGGCCACGGTCGGTTCGTCTAAAAAGATGAGCTCCGGTTCATGTGCGATTCCACAGGCGATGTTGAGTCTGCGTGCGAGTCCTCCCGATAGTTTGGACGGGACGAATTTTCTGAATTTCTCCAAGCCTACGAACCGGATGGCCTTTTCTACGAGTTCTTTTCTTTTTTTACCATCATGGACATACAACCCGCAGAAATAATCGATGTTTTCGTAGACGGTCAATTCTTCGAATACCGCCAAATCCTGGGGCACATATCCGATTTTTCGCTTGATGTCGTATGAATTGGGTTTGAGTTCCTGATTAAAAACCTTGATTTCACCTTTTTCATATGCGTAAAAACCCAGGATGCTGAGCAGCAGGGTTGTTTTTCCTGAGCCATTGGGTCCGATCAAGCCCAGGATTTCTCCTTCTCTCAATTCCAGGTTGAATGAGTCCAATGCCCGTATTTCTTTAAATTCTTTAATCAAGTTTTTTACTGTGATTACCATGTCTTCACCTCGCTGAAATCATGGTACAATGGGTCTATAGATTTGGTTAGTGAATGCACTCATTATTTAAGATGACAGAAGTCACAGGTGATACATGAGTAAAATTACTATTCACGTCATCATTGCGCTCATTGTAAGTTTCTATGAATTTGAGAAGGGTGTTATCGCGAGTGAATCTCTTGTTCTTCTCGTTCTCATAGGCTTCAGCTGTTCCATGCTCATCAATATCGTCTCGAACCAGAAAGTCAAAACAGCTTTGTTTGTTTTCGGGATTCTTGTCTTGGCAATGCTTCCGCAATTCATCTTTTTACTGCCGTTGTTGGCATCAAGCGCCTTTCTACATTTCAATAAGCTTTCTTTTTTGCTTTTCATTCCTTTTTTCAGCAATTTCCATGCTCTATATGTGACGTTGGTCGGATTTACATTGCTATGGGATATTCTTTTGGTCCGTAAAGATGCCGAGGTTGTGAATTTGAGGAAGGAAAAATACAATCTTCTTGATGATGTGAATCGCCTGTCCAAATCGATCGATCTTTTGAGGGATGAAAAAGAGCGAGACGAAACAATGACGTTGCTGGATGAAAGGAATCGTATTTCACGCGAGATCCATGATACGGCGGGCCATACGTTGTCGGCTGCCATCTTGAATGTAAAAGCGTTGTCAATGACGACCAAAGAACCGGAGACGAAGGAAAATCTCCTCGTGTTGAAAGAAACGCTGGAGAAAGGGTTACAGGATATTCGCAGGGTCATGTATGATTTGAGGGATAGTTCCTTTGATTTGGAAAATAAGATCATGGAGCTGTTGGAGTCCGTCGAGAATTCAAATTTGACATATATTGTCGATTCAAATCTGAGCTATGGCGTCAAATACGATATTTTCGCGATTGCCAGAGAATCGCTCACGAATTACATGAAGCATTCCGATGGCGAGCATTTCAAGGTCTATCTGGTCGAGAGCGATCGGTTCCTGGTTTTGAAGATCGAAGATGACGGTTCGATACCGGATAAGGAAATACAAGAAGGACTTGGTCTCTATTCCATCAGGAAGAAATGTGAAGAGAGAGATTGGAAGTTCAATATCACGACAGACCGGGGTTTTGGCATTCATGTGTTGATGGAGAAGGGGAAATGAGAATATTGCTGGTGGATGATGATGTTCTTGTTCTGAAAGCATTGCAGATGATCTTGAAAGCCGAAGGGATCGATGAGGTTCATACCGCAAGAAATCGCAAAGAGGCTTTTGACATCTATAAGAATCATGAGATCGATCTGGTGCTGCAGGACATCCGGTTGAAGGATGAGAATGGAATCGATATCGCAAGCAGACTGCTGGAGTACGACAAAGAAGCCAAGATCATTCTTTTAACGACGTTCAAAGATGAGGAATATATCAATAAAGCGATCAAAATCGGAGTCAAAGGGTATATTCTGAAGGATAACATCGATTCGCTGGTTCAATCGATCCAGACGGTGATGGCCGGCAATATGGTATTGGATTCCGAGGTGATCAAGGATATCAGATTGTCGAATCAGGCGAAAAAATCCATCGAGGATTTCGATATAACCGAAAGAGAGCTGGAAATCATCAAACTGCTTGCCGAGGGGATGAACAACAAGGAGATTTCCCAGTCGCTCTATCTCAGCGAGGGCACGGTTCGCAATTATATCTCGAATCTGCTTGATAAGTTATATCTCAGAGATCGTTCTCAGATCGTGGTTTTTTATTATAAGAACCTGTATAATGAATGAACTTCATAAGGTTTTAATGTACTATTCCCAGTCTGATCTTATTATCCAGCTCCCATAACGCCGTCCTGTTGCTGTCGTATCTGGGTCTTCGCATTGCAGTCTCATAATCAACCCATTCATATTCCGAATGCATGGTGCTGCTTTTCACCATCACGCGAATGTATGTTTCGGAATGACCAGTACTTGATATTTAGCTCTTGCCATTCAGGATACCCTCTGTGCGATATCTTCCCCGAAAGCGGTTAAAGCTTTTTTATTGGATGTCTGATAACGGTTTTCAAGCTCTTAGGTGCAACCCTTCTCGGATCGGACAAGTAGATTTCGTGATGCAGCCTATGTTCGTTCATATCATTCGCATAGCCGTTCTCTTCCAAAAACGCATCCATCGTCGCTACGGATTCAGGCTCGTTGTCATACGGACCGATATGCATCATTTGAACGCACAATCCTTCATCAATTGTCAAATACTCTGCTGATGAACAGTCGATTTTCTTCTTCTTTGTCGCAGTTTCCACTGCCCATTTGAAATCATCCTCTGTTACGAAATCGGGAAGTCTGATCACGGAAATCCAATGAAACGCGGACTTGTC